>Ga0310811_10011052_pt1 | contig 11687 bp, 8 predicted proteins | sample YCmetagenome_FD_207642 | JGI IMG/M metagenome (GOLD analysis project Ga0310811, IMG submission 207642) | Soil microbial communities from experimental microcosm in Duke University, North Carolina, United States - YC | ecosystem: Engineered > Artificial ecosystem > Soil microcosm > Unclassified ...
CATGCAGGTCGAGATTGCGCTGCAGCAGCGTCAGGTTCTGCAAGAGTTCGGATTGCGCCTCGACGCTGAGCTCGCCCAGGATCGACACCACCCATTCCTCGTGCCGCCGCGCCATGCGCAGGAAGGCCTCGCGTCCCTTGCGCGTCAGCGTCACGATCATGCTGCGGCGATCGTTGCGATCTTCGTGGCGCGACACCAACCCCGCCTCGCCGAGCTTGTCGACCAGCCCGGTGACCGCGCCGTTGGACACCAGGAGCCGCCGCGACAGCTCCGACATGGAAAGACCGCCAGGAAAGCGCTCGAGCTGGGCCAGCACGTCGAAACGCGCGAGCGACGTGCCGAATTCCTTGCGCAGGCGCTGGCCGAGGATGTTCTCCATCTTGCCCGAGCAACCGAGCAGACGCAGCCACACCCTGAGCTCGAGATGTCCTTTCTGCGTTGCCGCTGTTCCGCTCTCGATGATCCGCACCTCGCCATTGGAGCGGTGGCGCATCCTGCCATTGGACGGCTTCAAGACGGGTTCGCTCATGATCGCGTCCCTTCAGATGACCAGAGTGCCGACGCTGGCGCCGCCACAGACATAGAGGACCTGGCCGGTGATGAAGGACGCTTCCCGGCCGGCGAAGAACCTGACCGCCGTAGCGACATCCTCCGGCTGTCCGAGCCGGCGCATCGGAATGGCTGCCGCCAGCTGCGTTTCGCGCTCGCTGCCGGCGGGGATGATTTCGTGGAACATCTGCGTGCCCTGGATGGGACCGGGCGCCACCATGTTGACGGTGATCCCGAAGGGCGCGAGCTCGAGCGCCCAGGTGCGCCCCATGCCGATGATGCCGGCCTTGGTGGCCGAGTAGGCCGTGCGGCCGGTGGCGCCCAGCGCCGCGCGCGAGGAGATCAGCACCACCCGTCCGAAGCCTTCCTGCTTCATGCGCGGCACGGTCGCGCCGAGCAGGGTCACCGCGGCCCCAAGATGAAGCTGGGCCAGAGCCGTGATGTCGGCGGCGGTGACGGCTTCGACCGGATTCGGCCTGATGACACCGGCATTGTGAACGAGGTGAGTCACACGATGCTCGCGCGCGATCTCAGCCGCCGCCGCCGCCGTGGCCGCCGGATCAGACAGATCCACCGTCCGCGCGTGGAGCTGCGGATGCGACCAGGCCGGCTTGTCGAGGGCGAGCGAGATCACGCGATAGCCGTCCGCCAGCAACGCCTTGGCGATGGCGGCGCCGATCCCGCCGCTGGCGCCGGTGACGATCGCGGTACCGACATCGCTCATGTCTGGTTCTCCGCGCGGGGCACCAGGGCCAGCACGCGCAACGGGCTGCCCGAGCCGCGACGGATCTTGAGCGGCGCCGCCAGGATCACCGCGCCGGTCGGCGGCAGCAGGTCGAGATTGGCGAGGCACTGCAGGCCATAGCGCCCCTTGCCGTGCATGTAGTAGTGCGCCGGATAGGGTGGATTGAAATGGAAGGCCTGGCCGGCGTCGGTGCCGATCGTCTCGGTGCCGAGGCCGTGCAGGTCGCGCTGCTCGACCAGGAAGCGCACGACCTCGGGGCACGGGCCCGGCGTGTGCTGGCCGTCCTCGCGCATGTTGACGTAGTCCCGACCGCTGCGCTTCGACCAGTCGGTGCGCAGCAGCACCCAGCGGCGTGGCGGGATGCGTCCGTGCAGCACTTCCCACGCCTCGACGTCGGCGACGGTCAGCTCGTAATCGGGATTCTTGGCCGACTGCTCGGAAATATCGATCACCACGGCCGGCGCGATGAAGTTCGCGACCGGGATGGTGTCGACGGAATTCTCCGGCAGATCCTTGCCCGAGATCCAGTGCACCGGCGCGTCGAAATGCGTGCCGGTATGCTCGCCCATCGAGATGTTGTTCCAGTACCAGGCCGAGCCGCGCTCGTCGTAACGCGACACCTCCTCCATGCGGAAGGGCGCGCACTGGCCGAGCTCGGGCGGCATCACGATGGTGGGGAAATCCGGCGACAGCGTATGGGTGAGATCGATGACCTCGATCTCGCCGGCCGCGATCGCGCCGGCAAAGGCGAGCAGATGGGGAGACGCCATTGCGCTTGTGATCCTGCTCATGAGCCGAGCTCTCGTTCGAGGGCCTTGGGGTTGACGGCGAGCCGGGCGCGGATGTCCTCGGCGATGTCGCCGACGAAAACGTCCTCTAGTCCCTGCTGCAGCGCTTGCACCACGGCACGGGCGAGCGCCGCGGGGGCGAGCTTGGGCGGCGGCACGGCCTGATACCATTCGGTCTCGAGCGGCCCGAAGAACGCGTTCACGACCTTGACGCCGCCCGGCCGCAGTTCCGTGCGCAGCGACTGCGCGGCCGACAGGCAGGCCGCCTCGGTCGCCGAGAAGGCGCCGTAGGCGGGCCAGTTGGTGAGCGCGAACACCGACACCAGGTTGACCAGGGCGGCGGCCGAGTTGATGCCGTCGGCGCCGCGCGCGCGCAGCACCGGGCCGAACGCCTGGGCGAGCCGCATCAGGCCGAGATAGCGCACTTCCAGCTCCTCGCGCGCCACCGTCAGGCCCTTGCGCTCGATGATGCCGCCGGTACGCACATGCTCGGCCGTGTTGACCAGGATGTCGACGCGCGGCGCGAACTCGCCGGCGCACTCGTTGACCGAGATCGTGTCGGTGAGATCGAGCGCCACGATCTCGACGCGCTCGAGCTTGCGCAAGCGCTCCTCGCCGGGAAACGGCTTCCACGGGTCGGCGACGCCGACGAACACGATGCTGGCGCCGGCTTGCGAGAGCGCCTCGGCCATTGCCTGGCCGACCGCGGTGCGTCCGTCGGTGACCAGCGCGCGGCGATATTTCGGATCGCAGGTGAGCTCTCGCCACTGCGGATCATCGGCCATGTTCGGCGTGTCCTTGGCCGGAAGCGCGATGACGATCGCCTGGCCGGATTTGTCGAGCTTCAACTGCAGGCGGGTCCTTTCGCCCTCGCGCAGGTCACCGTGCAGGTGCGCCACGATCGCGGGGCCGGCGTCGAGCAGCACCGTGCCGATGCGCCACGGCATGCGCTCGCGGAAATAGACGTCGGTCGAGGTGCGGATGGTCGTCTCGGCGAGCAGGGTGCCGCCATTGTCGACATCGCGAAACGGCAGGTTGGCCGACAGGCAACGCGGGCAGGCGTCGCGCGGCGGATAGACCACCGCGGCACAGTCGCCGCAGACCTGCAGCTGGAAGCGGCCCTCGGCCGCGGCCGCCGTGAGACCGAGCGCGGTGCGGCTGCGCGTGCCCTGCGGCAGCAAGGGAATGCGCGTCTTCTTCAGCGGATCCTTGCGCTTGGGACGGCTCAACGGCTCGGTCATGCCTGCCCTCCCGCCAGCAGCGCGGCGCCGCTCGCCAACCCACGATCGTAGTTGATCATGCCGAACCCCGAGGCCAGCCCGATCCTGGCGTCCGGCACCTTGGCGCCGAGCGCCTCGCCAGTGAGCTGTCGCACTGTCTCGACCAGCCCGAGGAAGCCGCCGGCCGCCCCCGCCTGCCCTACCGAAAGCTGCCCGCCCGAGGTGTTGTGCGGAAAGCTGCCGTCGGCAGTGAGCGTGTGCGAGCGGATGAAGTCTGGCCCCTCGCCCTTGCCGCAGAAGCCGAGATCCTCGATCTGCATCATGCAGATCACGGGGTAGTCGTCGTAGGTCTGCACGAAATCGACGTCGGCCGGCGTTACGCCGGCCATGGCATAGAACTCGCCGATGTCCATCGCCCAGCCGCCGCGATACTGGATGGGATCCTCCGGGAAGGAATTGTGTCGCTCGATGGTCGCGAGCAGCCGCGCTGCCGGCAGGCCGAGCGACTTCGCCGCGTCCTCGCGGCACACCAGGAAGGCGTCGGCGCCGGCGCACGGCATGACGCAGTCGAACAGATGGATCGGATCGGAGATCGCCCGCGCGCCCATGTACTCGTCGAGCGTCAGCTTCTTCTTCATCAAGGCATGCGGGAAGTGCAGCGCGTTGTCCCGCTGCGCCACGCAGATCTTGCCGAAATCCTCGCGCGTCGCGCCGTAGCGCATCATGTAGTTGCGGGTGATCAGCGCGAAGCTCGCATTGGGACCGCCCGAGCCGTAGGGATAGACCGCATCCTGGGCGAAGCGCGAGAAGGTCGACAGCATGCGGCGAAACGAATCGACCTGGTTGGTGTCGCCGGCGACGCAGACCACGAAATCGGCATCGCCGCACTGCACGGCGCGCGCCGCCCGCCGCAGGGCGACGACCCCGCTGGCGCCGCCGAGCGGCACGTGATCGAGCCAGCGCGGGCTCAGTCCCAGGTGCTGCGTCAGACCGATTGCCGTGTCGGGGCCGACGGTGAAGCTCGAGAGCGACAGCCCGTCGATGTCGGTGCTGCGCAGGCCGGCGCGCTGCACGACCTCCCTCACCGCGCGGCCGACCCACCAGTGCGCTGTGTTGGTCGAGTAGCGGCGATAGGGAATCGTGACCGGTGCACCGACGACGACCCCCTCGTACGGCAGGCGCGATAATCTTGATCTCGTGTCTGGCATCGCCGTCCGGCTCATACGAAAAGCTGAATGCTGCCCAACGCAGCATCGCAATTGACCAGGTCGACCCGCTTCAGCCGGATGCGGATCTGATCGTCGATCACCGCCAGGTGATGCGTGGCCCAGGCGGCATAGAGGGTCTGCACGTCGCCGCGGCTTTCGACATAGTGCAGCGGCGTCCAGGTGACGTAGGTGCCCTCGGCGTCGTTGCGCGCATCGACCTGGGGCGCCTGCAGCACGTGGTGGCAGCGGCTCTTCGGGCTCTGGCTGAAGGTGCGATTGCTCTTCAGGCGATCGATGCGCAGGCGCAGCAGGAACTTGTCCTCGTACATCAGCGACGTCGTCAGCCGGGGATCGGTCTGGCCCCATTCGACCGGCATCCAGTAGTGGCCATCGTCGCTGAACAGGTCGAGCCAAGTATCGAGCTGCTGCTGGTCGAGCAGCCGCGCCTCGCGGACGACGAAGTCGATCAGCTGCTGATCGTTGGGCGGAGCAGACGCCATGATCACAGGCTCAGAGCCATGAATTTTTCCCAGGCGCGGAACTGGTTGCGCATCTGCGCTTCCGACGTGCCGCCGGCCACCAAGGTGTGGCCGCCCGCCTCGTCCGGGTCGTAGAGGCGCTGCAGATTGACCCATTCGTTGCCGTCGGCCAGCAGGCCGGTCTGGGCGCGCTCGTAGACTTCGAGATCGTCGTGGCCGACGACCGAGGTCGGCGCGTTGACCAGCCGGTTGTACATCACCGTGCGCTCGAGCAGCAGGTCGGGCGCGCCGACCAGACGGAAGGTCCAGGATTCGACCAGCGTGCGATTGGCGGCGAGCGGCTTGAACAGGCGCAGCAGCTGGATCGGTCCCTTCAGCATGAGGTTGGGGAAGTAGACCGTGTTGTGGCGGTTCTCGCCCAGGATCGCCTTGGCGCGGTCCTCGCCGTAGGCCGCCTTCATCTGATCGAAGTACCCCGGCACCGCCGAATAGTCGGAATGGATCGAGTGCGACACGCCGGTGTGGCCGTGGCCGTTGTCCCACACGCGCAGGCCCATGCCCTGGAAGAATTCGTAGGAGCTGACGAACGGGGCATAGATCTCGACCGCCATCGGCTTCTTCGCCCCGGGCGGCGGCGTCTTCCAGGCGTCGGCGGCAATGCCGGCCGACGATTGATGCACGATCATGGGATGGCAGGCATCGGTCTGGTTCTCGACCAGGATCTTCCAGTTGCAGTCGTGCATGTAGCGCAGCACCCCGCCCGCCACTTCGAGCCTTCCCTCCGGCGAGCGGTCGATCATGTTGTCGATGCTGCTGAGCGACTCGCCGAAGAACTCTTCAAAGCCCAGGCCGGCATCGCTCATCTTGGCGAAGACGAAGCCGCGGTAGTTGTGGACGTGCCGCACCGGTGTCAGGCCCTGTGCGCCGTGGCTGCCGGCGAAGCGCGCCGCGTCGTATTCCGCCTTGAGCGGAACTCCGGCCAGGCTGCCGTCGAGGCGGAAGGTCCAGGCGTGATAGGGACAACGGAAGAACTGGCCGGTGTTGCCGCAGCTGTCGCCGGTCAGGCGCGTCCCCTTGTGCGGACAGCGATTGTAGAACAGCCGGACCTGCCCCTTGCCGTCGCGCACCATGAGGGCCGGCTGCGCGCCGATGGTGGTGGCGTAGTAGTCGCCGGTCTTCGGCACTTGGCTGTCATGCCCGACATAGATCCAGGTGTTGGCGAACAGGTGCTCCATCTCGAGCTCGAACAGCTCCTGGTCGACATAGAGATCGCGATGAACCTCGGTCTCGCGCACCAGCCCCGAGATGGCCTGCCGATTGCCGCGGTACTTGCCGATCATGCTGCACGCCTCGCGTTCAAGCTCTCCTCCCCAGCTCTGCTGGGGAGGTGTCGCCGTCTTACGCCGATGCAGGGGTCATGAGTCATGGCCCCGCTTTCCTTTGCGACTCATGACCCCTCCGCCCCGTATGACGGGGCACCTCCCCAGCAAAGCTGGGGAGGAGGAAGAGGCTCGAGCCCCTCACAGGAAGCTCTCCACCGTCTTGATCGTGTCGGCGAATGCCCCTCCCTCGGCGTCGGCCAGCGCCGACTGGCGCAACCGGCGCACCCAGTCGGCGGCATCCGCGCGCCCCTCGAGCCGCCGCGCCAGGACCATCAGCTGGGAGAACCGGCCCGCGCCGGCATCGTGCGTGTCCGAATAGCCTTTGACGAGGCGGCGTGCCTCCAGGAGCTCGACCGCGAGGGCGATGTTGCCCTGCGCCGCTGCGCGCGCCTGGTCCAGCCAGGCGGCAATATGCGCCTCCTCACGGCGATGACGCAGCGTGCCGCGCCGAAAACGCCGCCAGCCGGCCAGAAGATAGAGCGGCACGAACCAGCCGATCGTCCCCGTCTGCACGCGCCGGCCGCGGTCGACGACGCGGCGCAGCGCGCCGAGCAGGCGCGGCCTCGACTCCAGCCATAGGCCAAGCCCGGCGGGGAGTGTGCCGCACACCTCTTCCATGCGCGGGTGCATGAACTCGGTGGTGTAGGCGATCTGGCCCGGGCGCAGCGCAATCTCGCTGCGCACGCGCTCGAAACGGCTGCCGCGCGTCTTGAGATCGGCGACCCGGATCACGTCGTCGTACGCCATCGCCCGGGCGATCTGCTTGGCGGCGGCACAGGTCAGCGGAAACTCCGAGCTGGACGATGCCGACTGTCGCTCGATCACGGCAAACGGCTCGACGCGATCCAGGTACTCGGCGCCGTAGGCAACATCCTGGTAGTCGACGACGCGCGCCAGGCCCGCAGCCACCATGCCATGCGCCGGCTCAGGGAGCTTGCGCGCCCGTTCCACCATGGCATCGAAGCCAGCATTGCCGATCGGATTCAGCGCGGGCAGCCGCTTCTTCACGGTACGGCCGGATGGCCGCGCCGCGATCGCCGTTGGCGACCGGCGCTCCTTCTCCGCTGCGGCGTACGCACGGTCGAAGGCGCGCAGGCTCGGTTCGACGCCGAGTCCCGCCGCCCGGATGGTGTCCTCGTAAGCCTTGCGCGGATAGGGCAAGGCGCCGGAGGCAGCCAACGCGCCGAACAGGGCGGCCGAGACGACACTCTCGGTTTCCTCGGCAATCGTCGCCATGTCGAAGGCCAGGAACTGCTTGCTGGCCGCCTGCGCCGCCTCGTAGACCTTGACGGGATCGCCTGCACCGTCACCCGGCACGACCTTCTCGCTGACGGCATAGGCGCGGTGGGCCGACGCGATCAGGGTCGTGCGATCGGGCGACACCAGACCGCGCTGGATGGCGCGGCCGGCTTCCATCAGCTCGGCGCCGATCACGATATCGACCTGCCCCGGCACCGGCATCAGCGACAGGATCGGGCGGCGGCCCGAACCGTCCGATGCGATCGTCTCGACGTAATAGATCGTGGCGCCGGTGCGCTGGGCCACGCCGGGCACAGAGGTCGCCTGGACGATCTGGCCCTGCGACTCGGCGAGAGCGACGATCCAGTCGACCAGGACGCCGCCACCCTGCCCGCCCATGGCCATCACCGCGATGGCGGTCGGCCGGCGCGTGTCGAGACGAGACGTTGGCGCGATGCTGTCCACGGTCAGGCCAGCCGCAATTGTCTGCGCACCCGGCGGCGCTGCAGGAAACCGATGACGGTGGTGCGCAATCGCTCGACAAGACGATCCCAGCCGTTCGGATTGACGATGATGTCGGCGCGATAGAACGACGGGCAGAGCACCGCGGCTTCCGCCACCTCGCCGCAATTGCCGCAGCCGACGCAGGAATTGTCGATCGCCGCGACCGGATCGTCCTTCAGCGGGTCGTCGGTATGCTTCACCGAGAGTGACGGGCAGCCCGACAGGCGGATGCAGGCATGGTCGCCCGTGCATACGTCCTCGTCGACGCCGAAGCGCTGGCGCACCAGGCGCCTGCCGGCCTTGGCCGCCTTGGCGAACAGCGGCCTCTCGCGACGCTGCCGGTTCAGCATGCATTCCGACGACGCGACGATGACCTTGGGGCCGGCGTCGCGGCTGGTCAGCGCCTCCTTGAGCGTGTCGCGCACGCGGCCGACGTCGTAGGTGCGATCGATGTGGCGCACCCAGTCGACACCCATGCCCTTGACCGCCGTCGTGATCGGATGCCGGGTCGACCGGCTGCGGTTGGAGGCGCGAGACGACAGCAGGTCCTGCCCGCCGGTCGCCGACGTATAGTGGTTGTCGACGATCAGCACGACGCCATCGCTCTTGTTGAACACGGCGTTGCCGATGCCGGAGGTCAGGCCGTTGTGCCAGAAGCCGCCGTCGCCCATCACCGATATGGCGCGCTTGCCGGCCTTGACGTTGAACGCCGAGGCCGAGGCTGGCCCCAGCCCGTAGCCCATGGTGGTCGAGCCGATGTTGAACGGCGGCATGATCGAGAACAGGTGGCAGCCGATATCGGCCGCGACGTGATGCGGCCCCATCTCGCGCTCGACCAGCTTCATGGCGGCGAAGATCGGCCGTTCCGGGCAGCCGGTGCAGAAGCCCGGCGGCCGCGGCGGCACGGCTTCGGCAAGGCCCTTCACATGCTTCTCGTCCAGGGTTGGCGCTGCGTTCGACGCCCTCACCTCGGGCGCCAGCGTGTTCGGGATCCACTGCCGTACGAACGTGCCGATCGCCTCTGCCATCACGGCGGCGGTGTATTCGCCAGCCATCGGGAACGGATCCTTGCCCGCGAGTACCGTCGGTATGGCCGCCTGCCGCAGGATCTTGCTCAGCGCCTGCTCGATGTAGTCGGGCTGGCCTTCCTCGACCAGCAGCACCGCCCGCTTGTCGCGACAGAACGCGACGACCTCGTCGGGCACCAACGGGTAGGTGACATTGAGCACGTAGAGGGGAATGCGACTGGTTCCCCAAACGTCGGCGAGACCCAGCCCCTGCAAGGCGCGCATCACGCCGTTGTACATGCCACCCTGGAGGATGATCCCGACCTCACCGAGGTCGCCAGGCACGAGCTCGTTCATCCGCCGTTCTTGGATGAACCTCAGCGCCGCCGGCCAGCGCTTCTCGATCTTCTCCTTCTCGTGCGTATAGGAAGCCGGGGGCAGGACGATGCGGCTGGTGTCGCGGCGCGGCGATTCGAGCGCCTCGACCAGGCTCATCGTTGGCCGCCGGTTGTTCTTGGCGCGGAAGCTGCCCCGGACATGGCAGGCCCGGATCCTGACTTCCAGCATGACCGGCGTATTGGTCGCCTCGGAAAGCTCGAAGCCGGTTTCCACCGCAGCGACGATGCTCTCGAGATCGGGCTTGGGATCGAGCAGCCAGATCTGCGACTTCATGGCGAAGGCGTGCGAACGCTCCTGCATGATCGAGGAGCCTTCGCCGTAATCCTCGCCGACGATGATCAGCGCGCCGCCGGTTACGCCTCCCGACGCGAGGTTGGCCAGCGCATCCGACGCGACGTTCGTTCCGACGGTCGACTTGAACGTCGCGGCGCCGCGGATCGGATACATCACCGAGGCCGCGAGGGTCGCCGCGGCGGCGGCCTCGCTGGCGCTCGCCTCGAAGTGAACGCCGAGATCAGCCAGGATCTCCTGGCCGTCGGCCAGCACATCCATGAGATGGGAGATCGGCGCGCCCTGGTAGCCGGCGACATAGCCGACGCCGGACTGCAGCAACGCCTTGGTGATGGCGAGGATGCCCTCGCCCCGGAACTCCTGCCCGTCGCCGAGCTTGAGGTCCTCGACTTCCTTGGCAAATGATCGCTCGGCCATGCCCGGTCTCCGACGATCGCGGATCGACGCTGCGTCATCGCAGCGCCAAGTTATTTAAGAATTGAAGTAATTGACTGTCAATCGCGGCGGCGCGCGCTCGATCAGTTCCGGCAGCACCGTACACCATTCAAGGGCGGTGCGCGAAGGCAAGCCGTGCAACACAATAACCTCATCCTGAGGAGCGCCCGAAGGGCGCGTCTCGAAGGATGGGCAGCAACGACGGTCTGTGTTGCCATGCTTCGAGACGCCGCGCTGCGCACGGCTCCTCAGCATGAGGTGATTCAGTTGCGCCAAAGGTCCGGGCGGCGACCTTTCACGCGTTCGCAAAGCCTTTCACTCCGATTCGCCATCCTCGCCTTGACTCCCATTTTCAAGAAACTTTAGGATTGAAATATCTTCGTGTGAAGGTGGCGAGTCTCGGGGAGTGGGGCAAGCAAGGAGGTGGGCATGAGGAAATTCGTCGCGGCGGCGCTGGCTGTCGCCGCTCTCGGTGTCGGGACGGCGCAGGCCGAGATCACCGTCGGGTTCGTGACGTCGCAAAGCGGACCGGGCTCGTCGATCGGCGTTCTCTACGATCGCGGCATGAAGGCCGCCGTGGAATATGCCAGCAGCATCGGCGAGGAGAAGATCAAGCTCATCCAGCTCGACGACGGGTCGGACCCGTCGTCCGCGACGCGCAACGCGCGCAAGCTGGTTGAGGAGAACAAGGTCGACCTGCTGATCGGCACGGCGACGGCGCCCTCCTCGATCGCCATGGTGGCGGTGGCCAACGAGCTCAAGGTGCCGATGATCTCGATCTCGCCGATCACCGTGCCGGCGACCGACAGCGGCGAACGCTGGGCGATCGCCATGCCGCAGCCGCCGAGCCTGATGGTCAAGGTCGTGGTCGACCGCATGAAGCGCGACGGCATCAAGAACTTCGCTTATATCGGCTTCTCCGACGCCTGGGGCGACCTGGTCTACAACGGCGCGCAGAAGCCCGCCGAGGCCGACGGCATGAAGATCCTGACCAACGAGCGCTACGCGCGCACCGACAATTCGGTGACCGGGCAGGTCCTCAAGATCATGGCGACGAAGCCCGATGCCGTGCTGCTGGGCGGCTCGGCGACCCAGGGCGCACTGCCACCGCTCACCCTCGCCGAGCGCGGCTACAAGGGCCCGCTGTACGGCACGCCCGCCCTGCTCAATGCCGACTTCATCCGCGTCGGCGGCAAGGCGGTCGAGGGCGTGCTGGTGTCGGCCGGGCCGGTGATCGTGGCCGAGCAGCTGCCGGACAGCCATTTCAGCAAGAAGATCTCGACGGACTTCCGCGCCGCCTACCAGAAGGCGAACGGCATGCCGACGACCGACGGCTTCTCGGCCTATTCGTTCGATGCGTGGCTGGTCTTCCTCGACGCCGCGAAGCGCGCGATGGCGACCGCCAAGCCCGGCACGCCGGAGTTCCGCACCGCGCTCAAGA
>Ga0310811_10011053_pt1 | contig 11686 bp, 9 predicted proteins | sample YCmetagenome_FD_207642 | JGI IMG/M metagenome (GOLD analysis project Ga0310811, IMG submission 207642) | Soil microbial communities from experimental microcosm in Duke University, North Carolina, United States - YC | ecosystem: Engineered > Artificial ecosystem > Soil microcosm > Unclassified ...
GCGCTCGAAGCCGGCACCATCTGGATCAACACCTACAAGCTGTTCTCGATCTCGACGCCGTTCAGCGGCTGGAAAGAGAGCGGCATGGGACGCGAGAAAGGGCGCCTCGGCATCCGCGAATACATGCAACAGAAGAGCCTCTACTGGGGCTTGAACGACGCGCCGCTGGCGTGGGCTAACGCGCCCCTGGCTGACGCGCCCCGGGCTAACTGATACGCAAGATACGCAAGAGGCACCGTATGACGATTCTCGGCATTGAACAGATTATTTACGGCGTGACGGATCTCGCCACCTGCCGTCGCTTTTTCGCGGACTGGGGCTTGAAAGAGATCGCGCACGACGAGACGCACACGCGCTTCGAAACGCTGAACGGCTGCACGATTCTCGCCGTCGACGCGAACGACCCGTCGCTGCCGCCCGCGTTCGAAGAAGGCCCGACGCTGCGCGAAGTGACCTGGGGCGTCGCGACGAAAGCCGAACTCGACGAACTGCGCGGCCGCTTCGCCGGTCAGCGGGGCCATTTCGAAACCGACGACGCGCTCGGCTGCATCGATCCGAACGGTATGGCTATTCGTGTCGAAGTGACCCGCAAGCGTGCGCTCGACGTGCACGGTTCGCCGTCGAATGTGTGGGGCCAGACGTTGCGTGTCGATCAGCCGTCGCCGATCTACGAACACGCCGAGCCGGTCGAAGTGGGGCACGTGGTGTTCTTCACGAACAAACTTGCTGAACAGGAAAAGTTCTACCAGGAACTGCTCGGCTTCGAAATGTCGGACCGTTATCCGGGCCGTGGCGCGTTCATGCGCTGCGCACCGCACGGCGGCCATCACGACATCTTCCTGCTGGCCTTGCCCAACGGCAAGCGCGGCCTGAATCACGTCGCGTTCACCGTGCGCGACATTCACGAAGTGTTCGGCGGCGGCATGCATATCAGCCGTTGCGGCTGGGATACGCAACTCGGGCCGGGACGTCATCCGGTGTCGTCGGCGTACTTCTGGTACTTCCAGAATCCGGCCGGCGGCCTGATCGAGTACTACGCCGATGAAGACCAGCTCACACCCGAATGGCAGCCGCGCGATTTCGAGCCGGGTCCGACCGTGTTCGCCGAATGGGCGATCGACGGAGGGATCGACGGCAATACGCGGCGCCAGAAAAACGCGAAGGCGCCGGAAGGCAAATTCATGACGGAGCGCAAAAATGACTGATGTTGCTACTGCAAAGGCGCAAGCCGCGCATGCCGGACTCGAAGCGCCGCGCACGATCGTCGTGATCGGTGGCGGCCAGGCGGCCGGCTGGGTTGTGAAGACGCTGCGCAAGGAAGGCTTCGCCGGCCGTCTCGTGATGATCGCCGACGAAGTCCACTTGCCCTACGAGCGTCCGCCGCTGTCGAAGGCCGTGCTGGCCGGCGAAGCGGATATCGACACCGTGCGCCTCGTGAAGCCCGAGGATTTCGACGCCCTGAACGTCGAAGCGTGGCAACCGGAATGCGCGAGTTCGATTGATCGCGAGCAACGCATCGTGCGCACGCAGTCGGGTCGCGAGGTGCAATACGACCGGCTGGTGATCGCCACCGGCGGCGCGGCGCGCCGTTTGCCGGACGCGCTCGTGAAGACCTCGCACATCGCCTACCTGCGCACGCTGGATGAAGCCGTCGCGCTCGGCGAACGGCTGCGCGCGAGCAAGCGCGTGCTGGTGGTGGGCGGCGGCTGGATTGGTCTGGAAGTGGCGGCTACCGCGCGCAAGCTCGGGATCGACGCGACCGTGGTGGAAGGCGCGCCGCGTTTGTGCGCACGCTCGTTGCCGCCGATGGTGTCCACCTTCCTGCTCGAACTGCATCGTGCGAACGGGGTGGACGTGCGCCTGAACGCTTCGCTCGTCAGGCTCGAAGATCATCCGCATGACGCCAGCCGGATGCGCGCAACGTTCGCGGACGGATCGACGCTCGACGCCGATTTCGCGGTCGCCGGCATCGGCCTTACGCCGCACACGGCGCTCGCTGAAGCGGCCGGTGTAAAGGTGGACGACGGCATCGTGGTCGATCATTTCGGCGCCACCGCCGACCCGCGCATCTTCGCGTGCGGCGACGTCGCCAATCATCCGAGCGCGTGGCTCAAGCGCCGCGTGCGGCTCGAATCATGGGCCAACGCGCAGAACCAGGCGATCAGTACGGCGAAGGCCTTGCTCGGCACGTTCGAACCGTACGCGGACATTCCATGGTTCTGGTCCGATCAGTACGACGTCAACCTGCAGATCCTCGGCGACATTCCGGGCAATGCGCAACTGGCCGTACGCGGCAACCTGCCCGGCAAGCGCGCCACGCTGTTCCATCTGGAAGACGGCGTGATTCGCGGCGTGATCGCCATCAACACTCCGCGCGAACTGAAACTCTCGCGCAAGTGGATGAATCAAGGCCGGACCATCGACCTTGCCACCTTGACGGACGCCTCGACGGCGCTTGCCTAACCATATCTACGGACGGCACCACGGCATGAGAACCATCGACAACACCATGGGGGACCGCAGCAGCGCCGGTGTCTCAGGCCCCGTGACCCGGGGCTCGATCATCGCGCGTCTCGAGCGCTTGCCGAAGAACGCGATGCAGGTGCGCGCGCGCATACTGATCGGTCTCGCGACGTTCTTCGACGGCTTCGACGTGATCGCGATCGCGGCCACGCTGCCGATCCTGATCGCGAAGTGGCAACTGACGCCGTGGGAAATCGGCTTTCTGATCGGCTCCGGTTCGGTCGGACAACTGATCGGCGCATTCGTGTTTCCGTGGTACGCGGAGCGCAAGGGCCGCGTGAAGGCGATTGCGTTGAGCTCGGGGATCATCGGCATCACCAGTATTGCGTGCGGTTTTGCACCGACGTTCGCCGCGTTCGTCGTGCTGCGCGTGATTCAGGGTCTGGGTCTCGGCGGTGAATTGCCGGTGGCCGCGACTTACATCAACGAGATCAGCCGTGCGCATGGCCGTGGACGTTTCGTGCTCCTATATGAAATCGTCTTCCCGGTCGGCCTGCTTGCGTCGAATGCGCTGGGTGCGTGGATCGTGCCGCGCTTCGGTTGGCAAGCGATGTACTTCATCGGCGGCATGCCGTTGATCCTGTTCTTCGTGCTGCGCCGTCTGGTGCCGGAGTCGCCGCGCTGGCTCGCCGAGCGCGAACGGATGGCCGATGCCGATGCCGCCGTGCACCGGTTCGAACGGGCCGCGAAAGGTCCGCTGCCGCCGGTGGTCAATTCGGCCGAATTCGACGCGATGTCGAATCGTCATCCGAAACGCCGCATGGCGGACCTGTTCGGGCCGGCGTATCTGAAGCGCACGCTGGCCGTGGCGATGCTGTGGATCACCTGCGGTTTCATCCAGTACGGTCTGTCGACCTGGTTGCCGACGATCTATCGCACGATTTATCACGCGCCGCTGCAACTCGCGCTGAATCTGGCGGTGGCGGCTTCGGTGCTCGGCGTGCTGGGGTCGTTGACCTGCGCGTTGCTGGTCGACAAGGTGGGACGCAAGCCGATCATCAACGTGTCGTTCGTGGCGTGCGCGCTTTCGCTGGTGATGGCGGGGGTGTTCCACGGGTCATCGGTGTATGTGGTGGCGATGTGTTGCGCGCTGGCGCTCGGCTTCCTCGCTTGTGGGTTCATTACCGCTTATGTGTATACGCCGGAGCTATATCCGACCAGCATCCGCGCGATGGGCTGCGGCGTCGGCGGTGCGTGGCTCAAGGTGGCGGCGATCTTCGCACCGGCCATTGTGTCGAAGACGATGATCGGCGGCAATCTGGAAGTGGCGTTTTATATTCTTGCGGCCGTGCCGTTTCTGGCGGCGATTGCGGTGCATTTTCTTGGCATCGAGACCAAGGGGAAAGTGCTGGAGCAACTGGAAGCTTGAGCGTGTGATGGGTTTGGTGGGCGGGTGATGTTGAGCGCCGCGATAGTAGAGGGACGAAGGGCGCACCGGGTGGTGCGCCTTTTGTTTTTGGGGCTTGGAATCGTGCGCCGCTCACAACGCCTTGCGATACACCACAAACCCCGACTTATCCGCAACCTTGTCATAAAGCTTCATCGCCGTCTGATTCGTCTCGTGCGTCTGCCAATAGACGCGTTGCGCGCCATCGTCTTTCGCGCGCGCATAAACCGCTTCGATCAGCGCTCGCCCAACGCCCTTGCCGCGCTCCGTTTCGAGCGTATAGAGATCCTGCAAATAGCAGATCGGCCCGGCCATCGTCGTGTGACGGTGATACAGGAAGTGCACGATACCGACCAAATGGCCGTCGCGTTCAGCGACCATCGCGTGCATCGGTTCGTAGCCGTCGAAAAAACGTCCCCACGTGATCTCCGTAATGTCGCGCGGGAGTGCCGTCTCGCCCGAGCGGCCGTAGAACGCGTTGTAGGCGTCCCATAGCGGTAGCCATGCGTCGAAGTCGTCACGGGTAACGGCGCGGATCTGAAGCGAGTCGGACATGAGCGAGGTTCCTTGTTGAATGAGCGGCGATCGAATGAGTGAGGCTGACGTGCCAAACTTTAACCGATCGGTCCGCGCCATTTTCACCGGACCCACGTTATGAACCTGTACACGAAACTCGCTGAGTCACGCCGTGGTGAGGTCTCGTGAAAAAAGGATAGATACGCGTTCGCAAGACTCCGAAAGCAAGCCAATCAGCCAGCCAGCAGAAGAGAAGCATCATCAGAAACGCGGTGGTCTCCGCGCGCCACCGTGTCAGTGTTTGCGGTTCGAGCTATCACGAAGCTGATTGCGCACCTTCTTCGCGGCGAACAGCGGCACGTAATCGAATACGCGTGCGTCGTGCCGATAATCGGCCAAAGTGTCCGCATACATCCGCGAAACCGTTTCGGTCGGTGTGTCGGTTTCTTCAGCAATGCTTCTCACCACTTCGTTGATATCGGGCTCGGGCTGCGACATGGATTTCTCCGGATAGGCCGGCAGGTTGGACGGATGAAATACGCATAACAGGTGTCAATTAGAGGATGCGAAGCGCGAGCATGCCAATTGAATCCGCCTATCGCGCGATGTGTTCCACAGAGATTTTTTTCTTGCGCTGCGCCGAACGCCCACGTGGTGCGACAGTGCACCAAGTCAATGCGTATGTCGGTGGTGAATGTCTGGAAAATGCGCATGGGCATGCGTGATTGGTGCATGGCAATGCGCATGCGTGTGCGGCTCTTTACCATCCCATGCGAAATCGTGCTCGTGCTGATGATGCGCGTCGTGCCGATGACGATGCGTGTGCTCCAGCGGCTCGTGCGTGTGCGCATGCTCGTGACGTTCGCGGATGTGCAGCCACACGCCGAGCGCCATCAACGTGGCGGCGACCCAGAACAGCAGCGGCGGCCACTGCGGCCACAGCAGCCATGACAGCGTCACGCCGAAGAGCGGCGCGACCGAGAAATAGGCGCCGGTGCGAGCGGTGCCGAGATTGCGCAGCGCGACGACAAACAGCACGAGACTGACCCCGTAGCCCGCGAACCCCGTGAGCATCGCGAGCGCGACGCTCGACAGGTGCGGCCATCGCGCGCCGAGAGCAAGCGCGAGCGCCACGTTCACCGAACCGGCGACCACTCCTTTGATACACGCAATGAACATCGCGTCGTGTGCCGACACCTTGCGGGTGAGGTTGTTGTCGACGGCCCAGCATGCGCACGCGCCGGCCAGCAGCAGCGTGCCGGGCGGCAGTCCGGCCGCTCCCGGCTGCCAGGACAACGCCACGCCACCCGCAACGATCGCGGCCATGCCGAGGAACACCTGTACGTCGACGTTCTCGCGAAACACGATCCACGCGATCAGCGCAGTGAATACGCCTTCCAGATTCAGCAGCAGAGAGCCGGTGGCGGCCGGCGTCGTCTGTAGACCCAGCATCAACAGCGCGGGCCCGGCGACGCCGCCCGCCGCGATCGCGCCCGCCAGCCACGGCGCCTCGCGCAACGGAAAGCGGTTGTGGCCGGTTTGCGCTTCGGCGGCGGCGCGTTGTTTGAACCGCCGCGCAAGAATCAGGACGGCAAGGCCACTGCCGCTGCCGAGATAGAACAGTCCGGCGAGAAGGACCGGCGGCAAAGTTCCGAGCAGCGCCTTGGCGAGTGGCGTGGTGGCGCCGAACAGTGCAGCGGCGAGCAAAGCGGTAAACGCTGCGCTATGGCGAGAAGGCATGAGCGGACCCTTCATGAGAACAGAGGCGATGCGCACACGATAGCGCTATCGGAAAAGCCATGCCGAGGCGGATGCCGAAGCTTACGTTTCGCGGAACAACCATTCGGTCAGACAATCCACGAACGCGCGCAGCTTGGGCGACAGTTGACGGCTCGACGGCCACAGCAGCGAAAACTGTCCCGCGTGCGCGAGATGCTCGTCGAGCACGCTGCGCAGCCTGCCCGCGCGCAGCGCGTCGCGTCGCTCGCGGGCCAGAAAGTCCTGGCATGTAGCCGATGCCCAGACCGAGTTCCGTCGCTTCCCGCAGCGCTTCCATGTTGTTGCAGGTCAGCGCGCTCTGAAAGCGCGCGGGCGGCGGTGTCGGGTGAGTCACGAAACGCCCAGGGCTGCAACTTGCCCGAAGTCGGAAAGCGAAAACCCAAGCACGCATGCTGCGCAAGATTGTCACGCGCGAGCGGCATGCATTACGAGCGAACCGCGAATCACTGGCGCGCCGCTCGACGCCGCGCGCGGGCGCGTGATGCCGGTGCTCGTCGAGACTTACAGCGCGCGTGATGCAGCAGTGTGGTTGCAGCGGCGGCGCATGTTCTACCTAGCAATGGCGGAGTTGTTCGGCTGTGCGAATGGAAATGAGTGGGGCGTCGCGCACTATCGGTTCGTGAAGCGTTGAAGGGTGGGTCGCAGTCTTTGGCCTGTGGCGGTTGAACATGCACGACTGTCTTTCATTCGGGATTCGATTTCGCTTTCATGCCCGACTCTCCGGGCGAATTGCCGGATCGTCGGAAACTGCGCCGCCCTACACGCATCAAATCTTCGTGTAACCCGACCTACGACGCCAGGATCGAAACGCTGCGCCCCAGCAGCGATAATCGCGTTCTGTCCGATGCCCTTGCCGCCACTGACCGACCCACCCACTCGCCCGGAACCGCCGATGACCGCTCCCATCCCCTTCGTCCCCGACCGCTTCAAGAACAACGCCGCGCATTACCTCGCGGGCCGCGCCGCGTATTCGCCGCAACTGATCCGGCGTGTCGCGCAGTCATGCGAGCTACGCGGCACGCATCGGCTGCTCGATCTCGGCTGCGGGCCGGGGCAGTTGTCGCTGGCCTTTTCGTCGTGGGTCGGCTCGGGACTCGCGCTCGACCCGGAGGCCGAAATGCTGCGCGTCGCGGCCGGCCTCGGCGCGGGGATCGCGCCGAATATCGAGTATCGCGAAGGTAGCTCGTATGATTTGTCGCCGGCGCTCGGGAGCTTCCGGCTGGCTGTCATCGGCCGCGCGTTTCACTGGATGGACCGGCCCGACACGCTCGCACGGCTCGACGCGCTGATCGAACCGGAGGGCGCGGTGGCCCTGTTCTCGACCGCGCAAGTCACCGACGCGCCGATTGCATGGCTCGCGCCTTATCACGCGCTGCTCGAGGAATATGCGCAGAGCGACCCGGCGCGCATGCAGCGCAAGTCGGATGACTGGGAAAGCCACGACGCGGTCCTCGCGAAGTCGCCGTTCGCGGCGCTCGAACGCGTGTCGATCGTCGAGACGCGGCGCGTGTCGGTGGAGTCGTTGAGCGCGCGGCCGCTGTCGATGTCGAGCCTGTCACGCGAGCGTCTCGGCGTTCGGCTCGATGAGCTGCTCACGCGCATCAGGCAACTGCTGGATGCTCATGCAACCGATTGTTGGGTCGACGAGCGGATCGAATCGACGGCGTTGATCGCACGGCGTCCTGCGGCGCGCGGCTAAAGAGCGGCTGCGTTTGCGCACCGCGTGCGGGCTGGATCGGCAAGCATGGCTGAAACGCCCAGAAGCACAGAAGCACAGAAGCCCAGAAGCCCAGAAGCCCAGAAGCCCAGAAGCCCAGAAGCCCTGCGCCGCCCGAAACAATCTGAAATGCACCATTAAGCGCCTAACGGAATAAAACGGCACACTACGGCGTTAAATCGATAACGGCGGCGCATCCAAACCTGCTTTGGCGGGGACGGATTTTCAAACAGCTTTCGCAGCCCCCGCACTCGTGGACAAACAACCATGCACACTCACGCCGATTCCCTGACCGATTCGACCGGCATGCCGCTGCCGGCGCGCTACACCCGTACGGCGATGACGCTGCACTGGCTGATCGCGCTGCTGATGATCGGCAACGTCGTGCTCGGTCTGAGCGCGGACTCGTTGCCCGACGACTGGGCGCGTCCGGTGATCGACACGCACAAGTCGATCGGCATCACAGTGCTCGGTCTCGCGCTGCTGCGCCTCTTGTGGCGCGTGTCGCACAAGCCGCCGCCGTTGCCGCGCGAGTTTCCGTCGTGGGAAAAAATTGGCGCGCATGCCGCGCACTTTCTGCTGTATTTGCTGATGATCGCATTGCCGCTCTCCGGCTGGCTGCATGACTCCGCCTGGAAAGACGCGGCGACTCACCCGATGCGTCTGTTCAACCTGGTGCCGTGGCCGCGCATCGGCTACGTGATGAACCTCGATCCCGCGCTCAAGGAAAGCTTGCACGACCGCTTCGGCGCGTTGCATACGTGGCTCGGCTACGCGCTCTATGCGTTGCTGGCGATGCATATCGGCGGCGCGCTCAAGCACGAGTGGATCGATCGCAAATCGGTTCTGAAGCGCATGGTGCCGTGAGCTCATCCACGCGGCTTTCCCTTTCTCTACAACATCATCGACGAACCCGGCAGGCACTTTGAAGACAACCCTGGAACAGGCGCTCGCCCTTGCATCGCCGCGCATCGTGCCGCGTCCCACGACGCTGTCGAGCACGCTGATTCATTTCAGCGTCGTCGCGCTGTGGCTGCTGCTGTTCGCGCGCGCGTTCTTTCTGCATGGCGCGTTGGCGTGGTCCACCGGCATTGCGTATGTCGTCTACGACACGCTGCTGCTCGCGTTCGTCACGTGGAAATCGCTGCCGCTGATGCGCCGCACGCCACCGCTCGAAGCCGACTACGAACAGCGCCGCTTGCCGAGCATGGGCGTGATCGTCGCGTCGCATAACGAAGCGACGGTATTGCCGGTGACGCTCGCCGCGCTGCTGCGTCAGACGCACGGCCCGGCGCAGATCGTGATCGCCGACGACGGCTCCACCGACGCCACCCGCGAGCTGCTCACTGAGCGCTTCGGTCTCACGGCCGCCGCTGACGGCGTGCTGAGCGCGCCGAGCGCCTTGCATCCGAACCTGTTCTGGCTGCGCGTGCCGCACGGCGGCAAGGCGCGCGCGCTGAACGCCGCGATCAGCGTGATGACCACCGACACCGTGATGACCGTCGACGCCGACACGCTGCTCGACGACGACGCGACCTACGCGATGCGCGCCGCGTTCGCGAGCGAGCCGAAGCTGGTCGCGGCGGCCGGCATTCTGGTGCCGGTGTGCGGCAAGTCGGCGGCGGGCCGCGTGTTCCAGTGGTTTCAGACCTATGAGTACATGCGCAACTTCATCGCCCGCTTTGCGTGGATGCGCGCGGACAGCCTGCTGCTGATTTCGGGTGCGTTCGCGTCGTTCAGACGCGAGGCGCTGCTCGACGTGGGCGGCTTCGATCCGCAATGTCTGGTGGAAGATTACGAACTGATTCACCGGCTGCGCCGTTATTCGGTCGATCGAGGCCTCGGCTGGGACGTGAGGGTGGTCGGCGACGCGCATGCGCACACCGACGCGCCGGACAACCTCGGCAGTTTCCTGCGGCAGCGCCGCCGCTGGTTTGCGGGCTTTCTGCAAACGCAGTACTGGAACCGCGACATGACCGGCAATCCGCGCTACGGCACGCTGGGCATGCTGATGCTGCCGGTCAAGGCGATCGACACGATGCAGCCGATCTACGGCTTGACCGCGTTCGCGCTGCTGCTCGGTTTTCTGTTCGGCGGGCATGGAGCGATTGTCGTGTCGATCTTCAGCGTGATCGGCCTGAAAACGGCGATTGATCTCGCGTTCTATTTGTGGAGCATTCATCTGTATCGCCGCTGGACTGGCAAGCGCAGCGGCAACAGCCTGGGCATGGCGATGCTCGCGGCGATTGCCGAGCCGTTCACGTTTCAGCTCGTGCGGCATCTCGGCGCGACGCTAGGCTGGCTGCATTTTTTGCGTGGTGGACGCTCGTGGGGCGTGCAGCGCCGCTCGGGGCTGGTGGCGCACGACGAGAACTGAGCGCGCGGCGCTTGTCGCGGCATTCCGGTTCGCGGGCCGGCGCGGTCACGCCAGTGCAATGCATCGAGGACAGACTAGCGTATGCCGCCGTCCGACCCAACGACGGCTGCTTCGAGTAGACTGGCTACGATGCCGGCCTCGACATTGCAGGGCGGCGACCTTCTATCCGCTCGTGCACGGAGGCTTCACACATGCATGCTGTTCCACCGCTCGAACAAGAAACCGACGATGCAACCGCCGCTGCGTCGCCTGCTCACGCGGCGCCGCAGAATGCTGCTCATCCCGCACATGCCACCTCCGCCACGCCCGCGCATGCGCGCGCGCCGGGCCACGCCGCCAACGACGCGCCGGTACGCGATCTGCGCCGCGTCGGCATTCATCCTGACCACTGGTATCCGCTCGCGTGGTCGCGTGAGGTGAAGCGTGGCAAGACGCACGGCGTGACTTTCGCCGGCGACCCGATCGTGCTCGCGCGCACGGAGTCCGGCAAGGTGTTCGCGCTGGAGGACCGCTGCGCGCACCGCCAGGTGCCGTTGCATCAAGGGGTCGTGGACGGCGAATCGATTCGTTGCGGGTACCACGGCTGGACCTACGACTGCTCCGGCCAGTGCATCGACGTGCCGTATCTGGGCCGCGACCGCTTGCCCAATGGCGTGCGTTCCTATCCGTGTCAGGAAGTCGAAGGGCTGATTTTCGTGTTTCCGGGCAATGCCGAACTGGCCGAGCAACGGCCGGTGCCCAAGCTCGGTTCCGTCGCGGACGAGAAGTACAAGACGCGCCGTTTCGGCCGTCCGGTGAATTGCCACTATTCGTTCATGCACGAAAACCTGATGGACATGAACCATCAGTTTCTGCATCGCAAGCAGATGGGGCAGATGCGTGCGCGTTCGTTGGGGCGGCGGCGCGGCGAAGGCTGGGTCGAAGTCGACTACACGTTTGCGCGTATGGCCGGCCAGCAGCCGATCGGCGAAGCAATCGTGTTCGGCCAGAACCGCAAGACCGGCGACAACAACGACAAGGACGTGATGACGATCCGCACTGAGTATCCGTATCAGACGCTGCAGATCCGCACGTCCGAACAGACGCTGGTGATGGACCTGTGGATCGTTTATGTGCCGCTCGATCGCCAGCAGCGCACCAACCGCACGTTCGGCCTGCTGTCGATTCGCAAGCCCGGCATTCCTGGCGTGCTGAATCTCGCGTGGCCGCTGCTCGTGTGGTTCACCGAGCGCATCTTCAAGGAAGATCGCGAAATCGTCGAAGCCGAACAGCGCGCGCACGACTCCCAGGGCGCCGACTGGAATCACGAGGTGTTTCCGGTCATCAACGAATTGCGCGCGTTGCTGCGCGAGGGCGGCGCGCCCGATCAGGTGGTCGGCGCCGGCAC
>Ga0310811_10011054_pt1 | contig 11686 bp, 14 predicted proteins | sample YCmetagenome_FD_207642 | JGI IMG/M metagenome (GOLD analysis project Ga0310811, IMG submission 207642) | Soil microbial communities from experimental microcosm in Duke University, North Carolina, United States - YC | ecosystem: Engineered > Artificial ecosystem > Soil microcosm > Unclassified ...
CATCCTGCAGTTTTCAGGGCTTTTGATAACTGGGTGGCAAATGTTAAAAATGCGCCCTATGTGATGAAAGAAGCCGCTTTACTCTTCGAAAGTTCATCCTACAAAATGTGCGATAAAACCATTATGGTTACCGCACCTTTGGAGTTGCGCATTAATCGCGTAGTGCAGCGTGATAATCTTACACGTGATGAAGTGGCAAGCCGCAACGCAAGGCAGTTTTCGGAAGAAAAGAAAACCCAGCTAGCCGATTTTGTTATCCGTAATGATGATACTGAATTGGTGATACCCCAGGTTTTGGAACTCCATAAACAGTTTTTAACGCTTAGTGGTCATTAAGTCATTGGTCATCAGTCATTAGTGTTTTAAGCTCAATGACCAATGACAAGTGACTAATGATTAATGACAAAATGATCTTAGACGACTTCCTTTATTTTGACACGAATGGCCTATACTGCAAATATGGCCAGTTTTACATCGATCCGCAGCAGCCGGTTAAAACGGCTGTTGTTTCTCACGCACACGCCGACCATGCTATTGCCGGGAATAACCAGGTTTACTGCACTGAAGCAACATCAGCCTTCATGCAATTGCGCTATGGGAAAACTGCTGCAAAGGAGTTCAATATCGTATCTTATAATAAACGATTTACCATCGGTGATATACAGATAACCTTTATTCCCGCAGGGCACATGCTCGGTTCGGCGCAGATATTAATGGAATACCGGGGCACAAAATACCTCTACACAGGTGATTATAAGCTGCAGCCCGATCCGACCTGTGAACCAATAGAATGGGTGAAACCCGATGTGCTGATCACCGAGAGTACTTTTGCTGATCCAAATGTTATCCACCCTGATCCTGTACAGGAAATAAAGAAGCTGAATGACATCAAAAGCAATATCCTGCTAGGGGCCTATGCATTGGGAAAAAGTCAGCGCATAATAAAACTGATTAGTGAATATGTTCCGCAGAAAACCATTTTAGTTCACCATAAGATCATGCCGCTGAATGCGATCTATGAAAAATTTGGATTCCAATTAGGAGAATACCAACTATACAGTCGCAAGCTCATGAAAACGCAGCAGGAATATGTCTACATCGTCCCACCATTTACATTTGACAGCTATATCCGGGCGACGGGGGTGAAACGGTTATTTGCCTCCGGGTGGAAAAACCTGCAGGTAAATCAGAATGATACGCTGTTTATCTCTGATCACGCGGATTGGAACGATATTTTGCTCACCGTTGAAAAAACTCAGCCCAAACAGATATGGACCCTGCACGGCGACGGGAATCATTTAAGAAAACATTTTGGCGATGCTATCTTTGTGAAAATTTTGAACTAGATGCTGGTAGAAAATGTTGATTATTACATTAATGAGGATGGGAATTTTGTTTTCACCAGGGAATATCATTTAAAGCGCGGATACTGCTGTAAAAACAGATGCCTGCATTGCCCGTGGGACTATGGGAAACAAAAGGAGCCTGAGTCTAAACAAATTAAGAAATAATCAACATCTTTGCATTAAGTTATTATAAAGTGAAAGACGGTATGCAAATAGGGGAAGAAATACAGAGCAACAAGTTTGAGGATAACTATCACAAAGCTGTTATTAATATTACTTACACCTATGGTTGGTTAAGTAATACGTTCCGTTGCCGTTTCGAAAGGCACAATCTTACCCAGCAGCAGTTTAATGTGCTGCGTATACTTCGCGGGCAATACCCAAACCCTGCTACCATCAACATGATCAAAGAGCGCATGCTCGACAAAATGTCTGATGCATCCCGCATAGTTGATCGCCTGATCCAAAAAGGACTGGTTTCCCGTTGCACTAATAATAAAGACCGCCGCGCGGTAGATATCCGCATCAGCGAAGCCGGACTGGAAATCTTATCCAAAATGGATGAGGAGTTCAAAACTAAGGATATGCTGAAAAATAACTTAACCGAAGAAGAAGCGGGCAAGTTGAGCGATCTGCTGGATAAATTAAGAGGGTAAATGGTTTGTCATTCTGAGCGAGAGCGAAGAATCTATAACGGGGTTTATAAACTTACCATAATCTGAAATGAATCCTCGCATATTGATACGCGTTAACCAAGATATGATTCGCGACAGATGCTTCACGATGTTCAGCATGACAAACGGGAGATTACAACTCACTTAGAAACCCCACCAGCGCCAAGCCTACACCCACAAGCACTGCAACTAATTTCCTAACCGTGAACTTATGATCCGAACTGGATTCGAACAAAATAGTAGTAGATATATGCAAAAATATCCCTATCACTACACCCATTATCCGGTTAAAGTATTGCTGCAGGTTGCCTATGCCACCGGTGCTGAGCGCGTTACTTACAAAATAGCCCATAGGTGCCATTATGGCGAATAGAATAACAAAAGATATGGTTTTACCTTTGCTTTGATGATTAGCAAGTAATACTGTCGCTAATGCAAACGCAGCAGGGACATGATGTAATGCTATACCCCAAACCAATTGGTTTTGATTGCCTTCAGCCAACGGCATACCTTCCAAAAACGCATGTATACAAAGGCTGACAAGGATACCCAAAGGAAACGCCACATGCTCATGATTAGGCTTATGCATGTGCCCATGCTCAATACCTTCAGAGAATTGCTCCAGTACGATCTGGAACAAGAAACCTATCAGGATAAATACACCTACATAATTATCATTGCCATGATAAGCATCGGGTATCAAATGCAAAACAGTGATGCCAAATAAATACGCCCCGCTAAAGGACAGCACCAGTTTCAGGTTTTTATGGTTATCCCCTTTAAACAGGAATACAGACATGCCGCCCGAAAAAGCGCCAAAAAAGAGAACTAATATTTTCCAGAGAGCCATTAAAAATCAGGTTGAAATTTTTTAAATACCAGGTAGAATAACCATCCCACAAAAATCCCATAGAGCGCACCAACGGTAACATCTATAGGGAAGTGAACGCCAACATATACCTGCGCAAACGAGATCGAGCCTGCCCACAAAACTGCCCAGAGCCATATCCATTTCCATCGCCTGAAAAATACAAAACTGATAAATGCTGCCATAGCAAAATGATCGGTAGCATGGGTCGACGGGAAACTATAACCTGTTCCACAGGGTACGCGAAATATGGCAGTTTCTGAATCAATTGGATCGCGGCAGGGGCGGACGCGCTTAACGGTGTTCTTCATCAAATGCACACTGGTAAAGTCTGCGAAACCGGCGGAAAGGGCAAATAGAATGATAATCAATGCTCCTGTCTTTTTAAATTTTAACAGGCAAAAAGCCAGGATAAAAATATACAGCGGTATCCAGGTGCGCGGGGTGCGCAGGATGGGCATCAGCCAATCAAAAAAAGGATTGGTCAGATCGTGATTGATGTAAAAAAATATGTGCCGGTCTAATTGTATAAGATGTTCAAGCATCTGATCTTTTGCAAATAAATATTAATCGTTCCGAGTGTTCTGCATCAAATCCGTCCAGCCCGTAGCTGCCAAAAGTACTTATAATTTCAAAACCACTTTGTTTAAAGAATCTCATAAAATCCGCTTCCATAAAAGTGCTTACCATTTCTTTAAATGAGTAATTGTCATTGCCATGGTCGAACGAAATTGTTTTGATGATCTTATTCCCGCTAATGGTTTTCTGAATATGGAATTCAATATCTTCCACTTTTTTTACATCATTGGGCACAACGTTTTGCAGTATTTTGAGACTGTTGAAGTAATCCAGCACTAAGATTCCTCCAGGTTTTAATGCATTGTGAAAATTTATAAGCGTGTCGATATGCTGCTCATCCGTTGCAAAATAACCAAAGCTGGTGAAGAGGTTAAAAGCTACGTCAAAGTAGCGATCGTAGGACAATTCACGCATGTCATGCACGAAAAATCTTAGCGAATCGTTTTCAAATTGTTTGGCAAAGCGGATATTTTCGACAGAAAGGTCGATGCCGGTCACATCATAACCATGTGTATTCAGGTAGATCGCATGCCGGCCACGCCCGCAGGCTATATCTAAAAGCTTTGAGTGAGGTGGGATATGAAGTTTGCAAAGTAAATTGCCGATGAAATACTGAGCCTCGGCATCATCGCGTTTATGATACAAGAGATGGTAATACGGAGAATTAAACCAGTCGTAAAACCATTCGTTGGCCATAGTGTTTTTGTATGGTCACAAATATAGCTATTTATCAAAATCCGGTATAAGCCTACGGATTTTGTGTCGGCTATCATTCAAATATTATTAATTTTGCACTCAAATATTTAATACATTGACTTTAATAAAATCAATCTCAGGGATTCGCGGCACCATTGGCGGCGCGGCAGGTGATGGTTTAACACCATTAGATATCGTAAAATTTACTTCAGCATTTGGTGCGTGGGCCATGAAACGGTCTGGGAAAAAGAAGATCATTGTAGGACGTGACGCGCGCATATCAGGCACTATGGTGAATAACCTGGTGGTAGGTACTTTGCAGGGTTTGGGTATCGATGTGATCGATCTCGGTCTGTCTACTACGCCAACGGTGGAAGTCGCCGTGCCATGGGAAGAAGCCGCAGGAGGTGTTATTCTAACAGCCAGTCACAACCCAAAGCAATGGAATGCGCTTAAACTGCTAAATGAGAAAGGCGAGTTTATCAGCGATACAGATGGAAAAGAAGTATTAGATATTGCTGAAAAAGGCGATGTTAAATACGCCGATGTAAATGAGCTGGGTCAGGTAACTGCTGACAATAGTTATGTGCAAAGGCATATCGATAGTATTCTGGCTCTGCCATTGGTTGATATAGCTGCTATTGCCAAAGCTGAATTCAAGATCGTTATTGATTGTGTTAATTCAACCGGAGGCATCTTCGTGCCTGCTTTATTAAAGGCATTGGGTGTAAAAACAGTTCATAAATTATATTGTGATCCTGATGGCAACTTCCCGCACAACCCGGAGCCACTGCCAGAGAACCTGATCGCACTTTCAAACGAAGTAGTTAAAAAAGGAGCACATTTAGGTATCGCTGTCGACCCGGACGTTGACCGCCTGGCATTTGTTTGCGAGGATGGCAATATGTTCGGCGAGGAATATACATTGGTTGCAGTTGCAGATTATGTATTAAAGCACAAAAAAGGAAATACGGTATCTAATCTTTCGTCAACCCGCGCATTACGCGACGTAACCGAAAAAGCAGGCGGCGAATATCATGCTGCAGCAGTAGGCGAGGTGAACGTAGTGAACAAAATGAAGGAAGTGAACGCTGTAATTGGCGGCGAAGGCAATGGGGGAGTGATCTATCCTGAATTACATTACGGTCGTGATGCTTTGGTTGGGATAGCTTTGTTTTTAACGCATTTGGCTAAATACGGGAAATCTGTTTCGAGCTTAAGAGCTTCATATCCGGGGTACTTTATTTCTAAGAATAAGATCACGCTGACTCCTGAAATGGATATTGATCGTCTTTTACTTAAAGTAGAAGACAAATACAAAAAACAACCCCATTCCACCATTGACGGACTAAAGATAGAATTTGATAAAGAATGGGTACATTTGCGCAGGTCAAATACTGAGCCGATCATCCGTATTTATTCTGAAGGCAATTCAGAAACCATTGCGGATAACCTGGCAAATAAGATCATAACTGACATAAAAGAAATACTCAATTTATAACAGGATTATTTACTGGATTCGATTTGGCAGAGTAAAAGGGATTTTGGGGATTCTTTCTGCTGGGAGTTCAAAACACTAATCTCTGATTAACTGATTAACTAATTACTATCCCATGCGTGTCTATTTTGATAATGCTGCTACTACGCCTATTGACCCTGAAGTTTTAAAGGAAATGTTTAAGGTGATGGAGAACAACTATGGTAATCCGTCATCCATACACGCCCATGGCCGCGAGGTTCGTTCTATTGTAGAAAAAGCCCGTAAAACTATCGCCAATTTATTGCACACTTCACCTGCCGAGATATTCTTTACCTCAGGCGGTACCGAGGCCGATAATACTGCCATTCGTTGCGGGATTGTGGATAATGGCTTAAAACACGCGATATCAAGTCGACTGGAGCATCATGCGGTGATCCACACGCTGGAAGCTATGCAAAAAGCTGGCACTATCAAATTGAGCTTTGTAGACACAGACAACAAAGGTAATATTGATTACACCCACCTGGAAGAATTATTGAAAGGCAACGATCGCAGCCTGGTATCATTAATGCACGCCAACAACGAGGTTGGTACTCTTAGTGATATGGATCGCATTGGTGACCTGGCCGAGCATTATAATGCAATTTATCATTCTGATACAGTTCAAACTATGGGCCATTACCGCCATGACCTGGGCAAGCTTAAAGCTCATTTTATGGTTGGTGCAGCACACAAGCTTCATGGCCCAAAAGGAATTGGCTTTTTGCATGTGAACCATAAGGTAAAGATCAAACCGTTCATCTACGGCGGTTCACAGGAGCGCAATATGCGTGGCGGAACTGAGAATGTGTACGGTATAGTAGGTCTGGCTAAAGCTTTGGAATTGGCTTATGCTAATATGGATGATCATCAGAATCAAATACAGGCGCTTAAGACATATATGCTTGGTCAGCTGAAAGAAAATATCCCGGCCATAGAATTTAATGGCGAAACCGATCCGACTAAAAGTTTATATACCGTGCTAAATGTATCGTTCCCTTGTAGTGATATGGCGGATATGATGCTGTTCAATTTGGATATCGCGGGAATTTCTGCATCCGGCGGTAGCGCATGTAGCTCGGGTAGTGACATAGGCTCTCATGTATTAACAGCCATTGGCGGCGATCCTACACGCCCGTCAGTGCGTTTCTCTTTCTCAAAATACAACACTAAAGAGGAAGTAGATTATACCGTATCAAAGGTGAAAGAATTGTGCATGACGTATGCGTGATCGGGCCTGAATTTATCGGAAAATTTATTTCACTTTAAGAAATAATTAAAAACAATAGGGTAATCCGGCAGGTTTATATAGTATACAAAAACGTATAAACCTATGATAACGGCAAAAGAAAAATCCGGCCACGTGCAGGATAAAAATAGGAAACCGGAAAACGGCAGCTCAAAGAAAGAAACAATTTACCCTCATGAAGGTGAGGTGAGCCAGCAACAGGAAGGCGCAGATTCTTCCTTTACAGAACGTAATGATGTTACGCCGCCAAAGAAAAAAGAATTCCCTTCGGTTGGGGCGGCTAAAACAGACTTTGAGTCTAAAAAACTGGGTCGTACAACCGGCCGCATGATCGGTCACGAACCCGGAACAGAAAGCATATAATTTATTGGAACAACAAATCACGAGACTATTAAGCCTTGTGATTTGTCTATATTAAATCTATCTATCATGAGTGAGTATCTTGATCCTGAAGATGAAGTTCAGGATAAAAATAGAACATCTAAGACCGGTAATTCTTCCGGAAATAACAAATCGGGCGGGTCGCTTGAAAAGAAAGGCCCGGCAAAGGATAAGCCTAAAAAAGTACTGAATAAAGACGGAAGTTTGTCTGATCTGCCTTACAATAATGAGCCCGGCGGTGGCGCTTTGGAAGGCACAATTGGCATCGGCACATAAAATGAAAAAATACCTCGGAAAGATCAAATAAAGTCGTAACTTGGTATTAACATAGCGAATAACTCAGCGCAAAATCCGGGTTATTGCAAATCAGTCGGGTAGCCAAATATCCGACGGGCGTCGACAAGGCGCATCAAAAAAGAAAAAAGGCTCTGGTCAAAACCAAAGCCTTTTTTCTTTTAAAGGTATTTTGATGATCAGTTAGCCATCATTTTTAAGAACGTAGCCAGCTTCTCTTTCATTTCCCTGCGGTCAACTATAAAGTCAAGGAAGCCATGTTCCTGTACAAACTCCGCAGTCTGGAATCCTTTTGGAAGATCCTTCTTAATCGTCTCCTTAATAACCCTAGGACCGGCAAAGCCGATCAGCGATCCCGGTTCAGCAATATTGATATCGCCCAGCATCGCATAAGATGCAGTAACACCACCTGTAGTAGGATCAGTCAATAAGGAGATATAAGGTATTTTAGCTTGTGCCAGTAGCGCCAGCTTAGCTGATGTTTTAGCCATCTGCATTAAGGAGAAGGCTGCTTCCATCATACGCGCACCGCCTGATTTGGATATCATCAGAAAAGGCACTTTATGCTCGATACAATAATCGATAGAGCGGGCAATCTTTTCACCAACTACCGATCCCATCGAGCCGCCGATAAAATTAAAATCCATACAGGCGATCACGATATCCTGGCCGTCAATTTTACCTGCTCCGGCGCGGATCGCGTCTTTCAGACCAGTTTTATTGGTGGTTTCAGTTATCCTGTCGGTGTATTTTTTGGTGTCCTCAAAATGCAGCGGGTCGCCTGATTTTAAGTTTGGATATAGCTCGGTAAATTCGTTATTGTCAAATAAAATAGAAAAGTATTCTTTTGAACCTATACGGATGTGGTAACCACAGTAATGGCAAACGTATTGGTTCTCAACTTGTTCGCTATAATGCAATGGTTTTTTGCAGTTCGGGCATTTGTTCCATATGCCGTCCGGGGCTTCTTTTTTTTCCTCGGTTGTAGTTATTATCCCTTTTGATTCTCTTTTAAACCAGGTCATTTGTTAGTTGTGCCTCCAATTTCAATGCAAAGAAACAAAAAATATTATAGAAGTGGCTAAGCATTAAAGCTTGCAAACCACCTAAATGTTTTATGTACCTAAAGCTATTGCAAAAATCTTAAAACAGAGCACTTCTCAAATTTAAATTTTGAAGAAATTAAAATGAGATGAGTGTTAAATGAAAATATGGCAAAATGCTCTGATCTGTATTAAAAATTAGATACTTGCATGACATAAATCAGGAAATTTTATAACTTCGAAGCCCCAATAAGGACTAAGGAATTTAACAAAACCAAGGAATTTTAAAGCTAATGGATTTAAAAAATTATAAAGGCGTTTTGCACGGCGACCAGGTGCAGGAGCTGTTTGAGATCGCTAAAAAGCATCAGTTTGCGTTACCTGCTGTTAACGTAACCGGTACCAATACTATCAATGCCGTAATGGAAACTGCAAAAGCGGTTAATTCACCGGTAATTATACAGGTATCGCACGGTGGCGCGCAGTTTTATGCAGGCAAATCAATGGACAATTCACAGTTGCAGGCTACTATTTTAGGAGCTGTTTCTGCTGCAAAACACGTTCATCTGTTGGCTGAGCATTATGGCGTTGCTGTAATTATGCACACTGACCATTGCGCTAAAAAACTATTACCATGGATTGACGGCCTGCTTGACCATGGTGAAAAATTCTTTGCTGAAACCGGCAAACCATTGTTTTCATCACACATGCTGGATCTTTCTGAAGAGCCAATTCAAGAGAATATCGAAATTTCAGCGAAATACCTTGCCCGCATGGCAAAAATGGGTATGACACTGGAGATCGAATTAGGTGTTACAGGTGGTGAGGAAGACGGTGTAGATAACAGTAATGTTGCTAGCCATCATTTATATTCACAACCGGAAGATGTTGCTTACTCTTATGAGGAGCTTTCAAAGGTTAGCCCTCGTTTCACAGTGGCTGCTGCTTTTGGTAACGTGCATGGTGTATACAAACCAGGCAACGTAAAATTACAGCCGATCATCCTGCACAACTCTCAGGAGTATATCAAGAAACATTACAACCTTGCGGCTGAAAAACCGATCAACTTCGTGTTTCACGGTGGTTCTGGTTCAAGCCAGGAAGAAATTCGCGAAGCGATATCTTACGGTGCTATCAAAATGAATATCGATACCGATATGCAATGGGCATTTTGGGAAGGTATTAAAAACTACTACCAGGGAAAAGAAGGTTACCTGCAATCACAAATTGGTAACCCTGAAGGTGAAGATTCTCCGAACAAGAAATACTACGATCCGCGTGTATGGTTGCGCAAAGCTGAAGAAAACTTCGTTAAGCGTTTAACCGGTGCATTCGAAGATCTGAATTGTATCGATGTGAACAGCAAGCTGTAATACCAGGTATAATTTTACAATGCAAACGCCTCAATATTTATTGGGGCGTTTGTTATTTTAACTAATTTCGAATCCAAATCTGAAAGCTCCATGTCAAAAGTAGAAGTAAAAAAAGTTGCTGATCCCGCCGAATTGGAAAAGGTATTTGCTATACGCCGCGAAGTTTTTGTTGGCGAACAAAACTGTCCGCCAGAATTGGAATGGGAGCATGAAGATGTATCGACACATTTTTTAGCTACTGTTGATGGCGAACAAGCGGGCGCGGCGCGCTGGCGGAAAACAGACAAAGGGTATAAACTGGAACGTTTTGCTGTATTGGGAAAATTCAGGGGACATGGAGTAGGGCAGGCATTGGTTCAAGCTGTATTGGATGATTTGCCTGACGACGCAACTTATGTTTATATGCATGCCCAGATACAAGCCGTGTCATTATATGAGCGATTTGGATTTGTAAAGACTGGCCCACAGTTTGAAGAGGCGGGGATACAGCATTTTAAAATGGAAAAGAATGGGTAAATTCGATAAATTGATAATTAAACTATTGTCTGGCACTTCAGATAATAATTTCAGCTTTGAAGATTTAAGGTACATTCTTCTTCATTTTGAATTTATTGAAAGAACTACAGGTGGAAGCCATAGAATTTTTCATAAAGAAGGGATTGAAGAAATCATAAATATCCAACCAAATGGAAACAAAGCAAAGCCTTATCAGGTAAAACAAGTAAGAATGCTTATCTTTAAATATAAATTGAACAGTGATGGAAAGTAGATATGAAATTATAATGTACTGGAGTAAGGACGATAATGCTGTTATTGCTGAAGTACCAGAACTTCCGGGATGTATGGCAGATGGGCAAAGTTATAATGAAGCGTTAGAAAATGTTCAGATCGTCATTCAAGAATGGATAGAAACTGCAAAATCCTTAAAGAGAGAAATTCCTGAACCCAAAGGCAAATTGATGTACGCTTAGCCAAATACTCTTTCCGAATAATCCATCGCTTCCCGCAAGTTATCCAAATTAAGCCCGAGATCGACATTCTGCTCCTGCAGGTAGGAAATCACATTCTCCGTAGCAATATTGCCTGTAAGCTCATCTTTTGCCATTGGACAGCCGCCATAGCCCTTTAATGCAGTGTCGAATCGTTTACAGCCGCTTTTATACGCTGCTTCTACTTTGTGTCTCCAGGTATCGGGTGTGGAATGCAAATGAACGCCCCAGGTTGTTTCTTTAAAATTTCCTGACAGGGAAGAATACAGGCTTTCTATTTGTTCTGGTGCTGCTATACCGATGGTGTCGGCAAGGGAGATATATTCAACTCCCTCATCTACCAATTTTTTTGCCCAACGCAGTACAATATCATTATGCCATTCATCACCATATGGATTACCAAAACCCATTGATAGGTAAACCAATAATTTTTTTCCTTTAGTATCACTTAGCGCCTTTATTCGCTTTAAAATTTCGAAAGCCTCAGCAATGCTGGTATTAGCATTGCGCTGCTGGAAGGTTTCTGATATCGAAAACGGAAATCCCAGGTAAGTGATCTCCTCATGCTGTGCTGCTTCCTCAGCACCCCTGTAATTGGCTATAATGGCTAATAACTTAGAGCGGGAGTTGCCCAGATCCAGCTTTTGCAATACCTGTGCAGTATCTGCCATTTGC
>Ga0310811_10011055_pt1 | contig 11686 bp, 12 predicted proteins | sample YCmetagenome_FD_207642 | JGI IMG/M metagenome (GOLD analysis project Ga0310811, IMG submission 207642) | Soil microbial communities from experimental microcosm in Duke University, North Carolina, United States - YC | ecosystem: Engineered > Artificial ecosystem > Soil microcosm > Unclassified ...
GACGGGGTGTGGCGCAGTTGGTAGCGTGCCTGCTTTGGGAGCAGGAGGTCCGCGGTTCGAGCCCGCGCACCCCGACTTATGCGGGAGTAACTCAGTTGGTAGAGTTCCTGCCTTCCAAGCAGGCTGTCGCGAGTTCGAGTCTCGTCTCCCGCTCTTGTGTTGATTTTCCCTTTTCCGTTTGGTGAGAGGTCGTTTCTTATGGAGCGTCTGAACATCGTGAGGCAAAGGGGTTGTTTTGTTTTTGGCGAGAAAGTGTTCTACAGTTACTTTTCCCTTATTTCCTCTCTAATTTTCGTTTTCAGTTCATTTTGCAATGCTGTATGAAGATCTTCATAAGAGCGCTATTCTGGTTCATTTTCCACTGGCAAAAAACCAGGTGTTATAAGCTGTTTTCAGTGTTGTCATACTCCCGTTCCTGAATTTGTAAGGAAATATGTGATATATCTATAGAGAGAAACGATGATATTGGAGGGAACGATGGTATCAAACAAATTGATCATTGATGCATTTGGACGTGTACAAGGAGTAGTTCACCAAACGCTCAATGGTCTGAGTGTAGAAGATTTAGCTTTCCGTCCGACCGCATCCGCGAACTCGATTGGATGGCTTGTGTGGCACTTAACACGTGTGCAAGATGACCATATCGCTGATGTTGCGCATACAAAGCAAGTCTGGCACACGGGATGGTCAAAACAACTGGCGTTACCTTTTGCGGATGATGCGACCGGGTATGGTCAGAGCAGCAACGATATTGCAGCCGTAAAGGTGAGTGCTGATCTGTTGCTTGGTTACTATGATGCTGTGCATGAGGCTACTATTGCCTATGTTCAGAGTTTAAAAGATGAAGACTATGCAAACATAGTTGATACGCGCTGGAATCCGCCTGTGACTCTGGCGGTACGGCTTATCAGTGTGATTTCTGACGATCTTCAACATGCCGGACAGGCTGCTTATATACGAGGTTTACTTCATAATCAGAAGTAGTTGCTTGAGCAGATATGTTAGTGTGATATCAGAAAAGATCCATAAGAGTGGTCTTTTCTGATGTTCATTTTTGGTCAGGAAAATTCAGGTCCCTGATTTTTTTATTCTTCCTCAATTTTCAAGATGATAGGCAAAGCATTATCGGCGACATCCTGTGGAAAGTTGGGATGCTCAATGATGTATTACTGTAATTCTTCATCTTCTGATAGCCGCTCTGGTGGAGCATATTCCTGTCGTTGATAGACCTGTTCTGCGTATGTTTCCAGAGCACTGCGGCAGTGGGCAAGTGCTGTTGTAGCGCTGTCGCGTTGTGGTCCGCCAAAAAAATCTCGATGATAAATCTTTCGCAGCCATTTTGTCAATTTATGTAAATCTTCTTCATTTTCTTCCAGTTCTGCGAAGGTGAATTTCTCTTTCCCGGTTTCTTTCTGTAATTCCGAGAGAAACTGTGTACAGCGCTCAAGAAATTCAGCATAGTCCTGCTCTCGTTCTAGCCGAAAGCGCCCTATGATCTCATTTTCCAGTTCAGTCTGTGCTGTTTGAGCAGTAAATAATAGCCCTCCACCTCCCTGGTTTTTGAGGTCTACCAGCAGCAGATGTAAAGCGCGTTCTAATGCATTGCCGTGTGGGAGTATCCACACTCCATTTTGTAATGCGAGTGCGCCAAGTTGTTGCATGCGTCGCCAGACGGAGACACGTAAACTGGATGGCGTTGTGGGCGTCTGGGGTAGAAAGACAAGCCATTTGTGTGTCTGCATGTGGCAATCCCTCCTTGTAACAGTGATTATGTATGGAATGGCAACACGTGTTTCATTTTGTCTGTTACGTTTCATTCAAGACTCATCAAAGTGACTCTATCTGGGAAAAAAAGCGCTGGAAAATGTCTTTATGCTCAGGTATACTTTTCATGAAAAGTAATATTAGCATATAATAATATTGTACTCTTTTGCAAAAAATACCATTTACAGATTATTTGAAGATTTTTAGTTAATTTAATTGATTTTATTGTGTATTACAGGCGATTGTAGTGATGCATTTGTGTTTTGTCATGTAAAAGGAAGATTGATTGCCGTATTGTTGGTGATGTGTTCATCTGCATGATGATTATCTCTCGATAGTCTATATGGATAAACATAGGACAGTATGTCCTGATGTCCATTGCTTTCTGATAGTTGCTAGCTGTTTGTTTGTGCTGAGGATTACTGGATGTTGCTGTGTTGTGTTCAAGGAAGGAAGAACTCATGCATCTCCCGTTTCAAATCTCTCGTATTCGTCTGCTTCTTTTTGCTACTACCTTGCTTATTGAAATGATTTCTGCGTTTCCTACGATTGGTTTACCGTTGCTACGTGATCAGGTTCATATGAACTATACGCAGATTGGCGTTCTCTTTAGTGTCGGAGCACTGGCGTCTATGGTTTTGGAACCATTGGTGAATGTATTAAGCGATTTGACTGTCAGTAAGAAGTACTGGGTTATCGGTGCGATGATTGTTCTTGCAGGCGCTTTTTTGTTAGCCGGGTTGGCGCATAGTTTTATTCTGCTTCTTGTTGCATTTGCGTTTCTCTATCCTGCCAATGATATTGCGGAAGGTGTTGTCCAGACATCTCTGGTTGATCATAATCCAAGCAAGAGTACCCATACACTGACACGGCTGGCATATTTTGGCAATATGGGTGATTTTCTAGCTCCTGTGACGGTTGCTATCATCGCGTTTCTCTTGTTGGGCTGGTTTACATTGTGTAGTTTAGCTGCGCTTGTCTGGTTTGTTGTTGCTGGTGTTATGCTATTTCAGCCCTTTCCCAAAACGCGTGATGGTCAAACGAAGTCTGCAAGTCGCGTAATTGAAGGTTTGCGCATGGTTTATCATAATCCTAGGCTCCTCTGCTGGGTGATTATGGCGATCTTCCCAATTATGCTTGATGAGGTTTTTCGCAGTTTCGCTGGACTTTATTTGCAAGATATGTTGCATATGAGTGATGATCGAGTTGAGGTTTTGCTGGCGTTTGAGACAGGGGCGGGTTTTGTTGGCTTGATCCTTACTGAAGTGTTGCTCTGGTTGCGAGTGCCGAAGCATTGGTTGTTGCTCTGGTCGGCGGTGATCGTCTTCTTTTCGATGGGGGGATTATTGGTTACCCGTGAAAACTGGGTAGTTATAGTCATGCTGTGTCTGATTGGAGCTGGGTCGATTGCCTGGTTCCCGCTCGCGAAGGCGCAGGTCTATGATCGTTTGCCTGGATACAGTGGTACGGGGCGTGCTTTGCTCAGCCTGGGAGCACCTTTTGAGGTGATTTTACCTAGCGTTGTGGGCTTTATCGCGGGGGCTTATGGCATTGTTGTGGGCGTGGGCTTTTTGACTCTGGCTCCGTTAGGAATCATACTGATGACTGTGAGTGGTCTGGCACGAGAATATCGTTCGCAGGCCATATCTGTGCTATCTGGGCCATCTAATACCGTCGCATAGTGCAATGATAATGATCAATTGTGTTTGCTGTCTCTGTCGTGTGGATGTAGGGAGGTATGGGCTGGCTGCTCGCTCCTCCCTTTTTGTCTGTACCAGCGGGTGTGTCTTCATGATGAAGAGAAGCAACAGGCTGGTGTTCGTTAGGAGGAGGAATGGCATTGCAATCATTTATTTCGACGCTATCTCTTTATTCTGTTGATGAGATTGATGGCTGTATACTGGTGAAAGATCCTACTACTTTTTCTTTGTCTGAGTACAGTAGATATAAATATGGAGCAAGTAGGGTCGGTGAACGCTATGGGCAGGCTTTGTGTGAGAAGTTCTTGCGTGCCTTTTTTCATCTGGTTGTCTCTCGTCAATTATTGATTACCTCTTCTCCTTACAAAACTATTCCCACAAGTTCTCTTTGTATTGCTCAGTCATTCTGTCGCACTCTCAATCAGTGGCGTTGTCGTATGGGGTTTGCTCCTTCGCAGTTGACGAAAATAGGACGAGCCACACTCTCTGCTGGTGATTATGGTGTATTGTCAAAGGAGCAGCGGATAAGCCGTATGAAGCGCAATCGGCTCTCTTTTGATACCACGCTGCTGGCACATGCTGATCTGGTTGTTGTGGATGATATCAAAGTTACCGGTGCTCATCAGCAGTGCATCATGTCACATATTGAGCAATTATCCTTAACATCACTGACATTTCTTTATGTGGTTGAATGTTGTCATTCGCACAAGGAAGTATGTAATCCCCAAATCGAGGATCATTTGAATCATATCAGTGTTCATACACTGGCTGATATGATTGATATTATCCGCAGTCCCGATTTTTTCTTCAATGTACGGATGTGCAAATTTATCCTGAATGAAGTTAATCGTGCTGATTTACCTGCTTTTCTGCAACAAATGACTGATCAATTTGTCGCGTTTCTCTATCATATGAGTCTTAAGGATGGCTATGGTCATATGAATATGTATCGCGAAAGCGTTCAGATGGTTGCTTCTGAATTACAGCAACGTGGCCTGGAAGGATCTTCTCTATGATGAATAAGCTGAAATTTCACTTTGATGCTGCTGATAGCGCGTTGTTTGCTGATGCTGTTCGTGAAGTGCAACCTATTGTGTATGCTCCTCATGCAGATGCCGTTGCAAAGGCACTGGTCAAAAGTGGCTCATTCTCTCTTGGTCTGCATTTATCTCCTGAGAAATGGTTCAAGTGGAAGTGTGGCATTGTTGCTCCTTGTGGTTGTAATTGCCGATATCTCAATGGATTGCCTGAAGTACGCCGCGTTATTGATCGTGCGTTGGTGCGCGCTGTTCGTTCAGCTTTTCCCGATGCCGATTATATTATTGCGGTTGCCAATGCTGGTATTCCCTGGGCGAAGACGATTGCGGAAAGTCTGCGGTTACCGTTAGCTTATGTGCGCAGTGAGCCGAAAATGATGGGGAAAGGGCATCTTGTAGAATGTTCTCCGGTGCGAGGAGAACATGCAATTGTTGTTGAAGATGTGGTAGTGAGCGGGAAAAGTACCAGAGAAACTATTGATGCGATACATCATGAAACCAATATCCATGTAGCGGGTGTACAGAGTATCGTGAACTGGAATTTTCAGGCTATGCGACGTTCGTTGGCTGGATATGCTGTGAGTGCTCTTACTAGCTATCCATTCATTCTTGCCTGTGCATTGCAGGAGGCATTGCTTGAGGAGGAAGGATACCGCCAACTGATGAGCTTCTACAGGAATCCGTATGTTCATGTATGGGCGAAGTATTATGCACAGGACATTCCTTCTTATGATTCATGAAAAAGAGGCTATATTCCCAGTTAATTGTCTGTTACAATAGGGGAATGTTCTCAGACGATGCTGGTTGATCATTGATGTGAAGTCTCCTGACAGGTAGCGGGATCTGCTTTCCAGTGCCTGGTCTGGTTGCGTGATTAAGCCGTGAAAGAGTGGCGTTGACGATTGTTTTCTACTGCATAGTTTGACGGTATGAAGAAGGTATATCAATATTGGTCAATGGTAATTGTACGTTGCCCCATGTGCGGCGTTTATGGTTGGTGCGACATGGTGTGACAGCGTGGAATCATGAAAAGCGCTTTTGTGGTCATAGTGATGTTCCATTATCTGAGCCGGGTAACCAGCAAGCGCAATGGTTGGCTGGACAACTCCATTCCAGGTCCATCGCGGCGCTTTATAGTAGTGACCTTCAGCGGGCACAGCAAACAGCCACACGCATTGCGCAGCATCACGAGCAGTTAGCTATTCGGGCTTCAGAGGTCTGGCGAGAACTCTTTTTTGGCGATTGGGAAGGATTGACCTATACACAGATTGCGGAACAGTATCCACTGCATACAGATTTTTTTACAGATCCTGTGCATACAGTACCGCCAAATGGTGAAAAGTTTCCGCATTTTCGACAACGCGTGTATACTGCTTTACAGACATTGATCCGGTTCGATGAAACAATACCCGGTGATCTGGTTCTTGTCAGTCATGGTGGCGTAATACGTCTATTGCTCTGTTTTATCCTGGGGATACCAGTTGCGCGTCACTGGCAATTACGTATCGATCCTGGTTCGTTAAGCGCGATTGATTTTGTCAGCGGTGAACAGGATATCTCAGCAACCGCTCTTCTATCACTACTCAACTGGCAGCAGTCATCCGCTGGTATCGACTAAGGTTTGTTAAAAAAGGATGAACCGGGTAAGCGGGTTTATCCATCATTGGATCAATGTCTGAAGATGACCGTTTTTCCTCTGTGCAGGATATAGTTACATTGTTTGCGTAGAAAAGTATGAATTCACGTTATTCTGATAATAGTTATCGTTCTGGTTGGTTGGTGGAACAATATAAAGAGTTAATTGCGGCTACTCGTTTTCTTTCGATTATTCCCTTGCCTGGAAGTGCTCAACTTTTTCGCACTGATACAACCGAACGGCGTGTGATCCTTGGTAGTGCTTATTTCCCTATCGTTGGGTTACTTCTTGCCTTTGGCGCAGTCGTAATCACCTGGATCTTTGGTTCTGTTGTGCCGCAACTTGTGCTATCGGCTCTGCTGGTAGTCGCGCTGGTAATTCTCACGGGCGGTCTGCATCTGGATGGTTTGATGGATACCTGTGATGGTTTTTTTGGCGGCAAGGAGCGCGAAGATAAGTTAGAGATCATGCGTGATAGCCGCGTGGGGAGTTTTGGGGTGCTGGGTGCTGGATGTGTGCTTTTGCTCAAGTTCGCGCTGCTTGCGAGCATTGATTCTCATACATTGCCAACTGTGTTGTTCACCATTTTACCGATAACACGCTGGGAGCTTGTGCTGGTGATGTGTCAGTTTCCCAGTGCTCGTCAATCTGGTCTTGGGGCGGCGCTCCGTCGTACCGTGACACCACAACGTCTGGGAATTTCTGGGGCGTTATCGCTGGTGTGTGCTTTGCTTTTCGGGCATTTTCTCCTTGGTATGGTGTTATGGTTTGCTGGTTCCGCACTGGCTTATGTTTTAGGTATCTGGTTAAGCGGGCGGTTGGGTGGTTTAACCGGTGATACATATGGTGCGATTTCGGAGGTATCCGAGGTTGTATTGTTGCTTATTTTTCTCTTGATACATTCGTGGATCTAGGGATTTCATCTATGATAGAGGCAGGGAAGCATGAGTATAAATCTGGATAAAGGTTGGTCGGGTTGCTATGCACGAGAATATATCGAATTCCGGGGGGGATGCTGAGGGAGCCTTATCTGCGCGACTGGTTGTTATTTTAGGTGGAGCGAGAAGTGGCAAGAGTACGTTTGCTGAGCGTCTGGCGTTGCAAAGTGGTCGCAGGGTGGCTTATATCGCGACGGCACTGGCAAGTGACGATGATATGCGCGATCGCATTGCCCGCCATCAAGCACAACGTCCGACGGTATGGCGCACTATTGAGGAGCCGTTGCAGCTGGCGACTACGGTGCAAGAGGCTGCTCTACATGCCGATGTCATTTTGTTGGATTGTGTGACTATCTGGCTCTCTAACTGGCTATTTATGCAGGGTGATGGCGCAGCGATACAGGATGATGCAGTGAGTGCGCAGCATTATGATAGTGCTTTGCAGGAAATCTCACGGTTACTTGCTGTTATCGCGTCATGGGATGCGCAGAAAACGCTGTTGCTTGTCTCTAACGAGGTTGGTCTGGGGATTGTGCCCTCGTATGCATCGGGACGTATCTATCGTGATATACTAGGTCTGGTCAATCAACGTCTGGCTGCGGCGGCTTCACAGGTCTATTTGATGGTGGCTGGATTGGGGGTTGATATCAAGCGTTTGCATAATGAGGCGACCATTTAGTTGTGCTATGATTCATTGACATAGTTGGATCATTATTTGTATACTCTTGTGAGTACAACTCTACTGTTTTTCATCAGGTGGTCGTGAACTGCTTTGTTTGGTTCCGACAGAATAGGGAAATCGGTGCAAGTCCGATACAGTCGCGCTACTGTAACTGGTGAAGGCTCCGTCTGTGATATTTGCCACTGTTCACGTCAGGTGAATGGGAAGGCAGGATGAGCCGTGTTCGTGCCAGAAGTCAGAAGACCTGCCTGATGAAGCCGGGCTTATGCTCCTTCGCGTAAAAGGAACAAGCTACCCAGGGCATCATGGTTTTTCTTCCGTCCGCCTTTGGTTCGTCTTCGTTTTGCGCGAGGTGACAATGGTCATTCATTGCGGAGGAAGAAAGTATTCTATGCGCATCCATGTCATCTCTTCACGATTGACTCTCTTTTCCTTGCTTGGTCTTTTGCTGCTGCTTGCCGCATGTGGACAAAGCACAACTCAGGGAACTACTTCAACGCTGACTCCTACGCCGACTACTGCGGTCGATGCGTACGGGACACCGATTGTGATGCCCAAAACAGCACCACAACGTATTATTTCTCTGGCTCCCAGTATCAGTGAGACGCTTGCGGCACTCAATTTGCAGAATAAAGTAGTTGGTGTTGATTATTATACCAATTATCCTGCCAGTATGGCCGCTAAGAAAAAAGTGTCTGATGCGAATGGTGATTATAACGTTGAGGCGATTGTTGCTCTGAAACCAGATCTGATCTTAAGTAGTGGCGGTATCACTAAAGATATTGATGCTCAATTAGCCAGAGTTGGTCTACATGTGGTTGATCTGCCGACCGCGAATTTTTCTCAAGTGTTGCAACAAATCCAGTTGATCGGTCAATTGACGTATGCACAGAGCGCCGCACAGACGGTTGTCTCGCAATTGCAACAGCAGATTACCAGTGTACAAAATGCCGTTAAGGGGACGAATTCCCCCAGTGTAATGCTGGAAGTCGATGACAGTACCCCGGGAAAACCATATGTCTTTGGTGGTGGTTCATTCGGCGATCAATTGTTGCAGTATGCGCATGCCACGAATATTTTTCACGCAAATGCTACTAATAGTGGATATCCGCAGGTGACCGATGAGGCTGTGATTCATGACAATCCACAATATATTATTTTAACGGAAGATCCACAGTATGGCGGCAATCCGAGTGCTGTGTATAAGCGAACAGGGTGGAGCGTCATCAGCGCGGTCAAGACGCATCAGGTCTATCGTTTGAATGCTGATATTATGCAGCGCCCGGGACCACGTCTTGGTGAGGCATTGCGCTGTGTTGCTCAAATCGTCCATCCTGATAAATTTTCGGGCGCTTTACCATCTTATTGTACTGGTACCGTCTAAGATCTTATTCAGTGCATCAGCTCTTTGATGAGGAAGATTTGATGGTAGATATGATGGCTACACAGAGAATGAAGCGTAAGTTGACCTGTTGGGCTGCTTTGTCTGTTCTGGTCGCATGGGGGTTAGACCATCTGGGTGAACCTCCTGCGGCATGGCATCCTGTGGTCTGGTATGGCTGGCTTATTCGGCGTCTTGAGGCGTTTGTTCCTCAACAGAAGTATGCTCAGTTGGGCTATGGTGCTGGTATGCTGGGTATTGCTGGTTGCCTGATCTTTTTTCCTGCGTTGCTTGTGCAAAAAGTGTTGATCCGGGTTGAGCGTTCTGCGGATCAACATCGATTCTGGTTAATGCGGGGTATACTTGCCTTGATCGCTGGTGGATTGCTCAAGCCATTTGTTGCTTTGCGCATGCTGGCTGATGCTGGTAAAGTGGTACGTGAAGCACTTGAACAGCAGGATCTTGAAGAGGCACGTCAGGCATTACGCAGTCTGGTCAGCCGTGATCGTTCACAACTTACGGAGCAGCAGATTGCGGCGGCAGCTATCGAGTCGTTAGCGGAAAATCTCAGTGACTCTATTGCTGCTCCTTTGTTTTATTATGCCTTGCTGGGATTACCGGGAGCGGCCTGTTATCGGCTGTACAATACCTTTGATTCGATGATTGGTTATCATGGTCAGTATGAATATACAGGGAAAGCTGCGGCAAAACTGGATGATTTGCTCAATTTTATTCCTGCTCGTTTAACTGCATTGCTGCTTATTTGCTGTGCTCCACTGTATGGTGGTGATCGTCGTAATGCCTGGTACGTATGGCGTCGTGATGCTCGTAAGACCGAAAGTCCGAATGCCGGTCATCCGATGTCTGCTATGGCTGGTGCATTACATGTGCGTTTAGTGAAGATTGGTCATTATACTCTGGGTGATGCCGAGCAACCATTGCGACCTGAGCATATCCAGCAGGCGGAAAAGATGGTGCATCGTATCGGGGGGCTGTTATTTTTGCTGACCGCTCTGTGGCGCATTGTGTGGAGTGCCAGATCATGAGGAATGATGTCGAAGATATTGGCGTTGTTCACGGTGCCCTGGACTATACTGAACTGAGGCGTCTCAATGTGCATCCTGATGAGGTGTTGGATTTTAGTGTCAATTCAAATCCATATGGCCCGTCTCCTCATGTGCGTACAGCTATTGCTCAAGCCAATCTTGAGCGCTATCCAGATCGTGAATGCACGCAATTGCGTCAGGCCATAGTGCAATATGAGCTACGTGATACTGCTATTCGCTTTGATGAAGTGCTTTGTGGTAATGGGAGCAGTGCATTGATCTGGGCAATTGCTCATGCTTTTCTGCGGCAAGGAGATAGAGTTGCGCTTTGTGAACCAACCTTTGGTGAATATGCTGCCGCATCTTGTGCCGCAGGCGCTGAGATCATGGTATGGCATACCACGGAAGCGCAATGTTTCCAATATGATATCGCGCAACTTCTTTGCTGGTTACGCAAAGAGCAACCTCGTCTGCTCTGGCTATGCAATCCCAATAACCCTACAGGTAGTAATCTGACACCAACAATGATTATTCTTATAGCCAAAGAGTGTAGCAAGTTGGGCACATTGCTGGTGATAGATGAATCCTATCTGAATTTTGTGCCTGCCGAGATCTTCTTCTCGGGTATTCAGTTGCGAGATCGTTCACATGTGCTTGTTGTGCGTTCTTTGACGAAGGATTATGCATTGGCTGGTGTACGGTTGGGATATGTGATCGGACAACGTGAACTGCTACGGGCAGTGCGTGGGCAGTTGCCTTCCTGGGATGTGAGTGCGTTAGCACAGGTTGCTGGTCAGGCAGCGTTAATGGATCAGCAGCATAAGCGAGAGACGCTGGCACAACTGGCATCTGAGCGGCAGGCATTTTTCGCGACACTACGACAGGCACATTTGACGTTTATTCCTTCGTATACGCATTTTTGTTTACTCAAAGCAGGGAATGCGACACAGGTACGGCAACAACTGCTGGCAAGAAGATTGTTGGTGCGTGATTGTACATCCTTTGGTTTGCCACAGTTCGTGCGGGTGGCGACACGACCAGCGATGGAATGGAGACGGTTGGTAACGGCCTTGCGGGAGGTGATGCAAGCAAAATGAAACTGGCAAAAACATTGATGACCTCATTATGTGCTGACTATGATCTGGTTATCATCGAAGGAGCGGGAAGTCCGGTTGAGTTAAACCTCGCGCAGCATGATCTTGTCAATATGCGTGTGGCGCAACAGGCTCTGGAAGAAGATCTTTCTCGCCTGGCGGGCCAGTTGCACAACCGTTTTCCCGGCAGGTCGAATATGATAAGTTAGCGCAAGTGCTACGGCAAGCAGTAGATATTGAGCAGTTGAAAACGTTATGTGGTTTGACATAGTAACTTTCCTGGTAGGAAACCTGAGGATGGAATGCGCATGGAATGTTTATCAAGGCTTGATTTCCCTGGAGCAGAGATTCTATTGAGCGATGATGCGTATATTGTTACCAGTCGGAATGCCTGGTATACCGTATCTT
>Ga0310811_10011056_pt1 | contig 11685 bp, 15 predicted proteins | sample YCmetagenome_FD_207642 | JGI IMG/M metagenome (GOLD analysis project Ga0310811, IMG submission 207642) | Soil microbial communities from experimental microcosm in Duke University, North Carolina, United States - YC | ecosystem: Engineered > Artificial ecosystem > Soil microcosm > Unclassified ...
GCAGTCCGTTATTTTGAGTACTTCGCGTGCGCTATGCGCACGCGGCCGATGTGCGTACCGCACATCGGACTGGGGCACGCGGCTACGCCGTGCAAAGTGAGCCCCGTAGGGTCGAAAGTAACCCGTCCGGCTTCGTTGCCGGATTACCTTCCGGCGCCGCTGCGTCGGAGCAGCCTTACGGCGCGACTTAGTGGGCGTGCCGAAATTCCAAGCGCGGCGATTATCAGCGCTCCATCAATCCAGCTCATATCTTGGGCTCCGCGCCACCTTTTCGCGGCGACTCGCAATCTTCGTTTGGACGTCCGCCTCAATATGCTTCGGAGATAGCTAAGCTGGCTACCAACGCTGCGGCGGCCGGCTCTTTTAACTCTCCCAACCACCGCCACCAATCTGAACCGGCTCGAATGAAGTCGAAAACGTGGCGCTCTCGAATGACGCCGTAAGCGGCGTTGGCTCATCTACATCCGGTATGCTCATCGCCAGCGCGAAATTCGAAATCGCAAGATTCGCCGACTGCGCGGCTGTCGGGTCGAGTGAGTCAAGCATGGAAGGTGCGCCGTAAATCCCCAATAACCAGTTTTTTATGCCCATCGTAGGTCTCCAATAGAACCCGGGCGATTAGATTAGGAGACTTTTCCTCTAAATTCAAGTTGTATCACTTGTTTTTCGACACGAAATTTAAAAAACGATTTTTCTTTCCGAGAAAAACTCCGCATCAGCGGAATCGCCGAGTTATCAACCCAGAAAAAATGGTTTTCCTGCGACTCGTTCTGAAGTGTGGAATGTCGCCGCGTTAGCTATCTCTGTAACTGAGCTGACTTGTGGAATTGGCAGCGGCGCGCCTGTTGAAAGCCCCTGTTAAAACCACTTCATACAGGGTCTTCTAACAGGGTCCGGGACCGTCCGCTTTTCGTCGGCTGCACGCCGACCCGCGTCCTGCGGGCCTGGGGGCCCGCTCCCTATGTGCCCGGTTGCGTCGTGGCTGAAGTGGTCCGTTGGCCCACTTCACCCCCTAGCCCAACCTTGGGCAACCACCCGGACCGGAGGTCCCGGTGGTTGGCTCGTCTTCGCTTCGCTCGCCCGACCTTCCCCAAGCTTGGGCTAGGGCGCCGCCCTAGCAACCGGGTGGGTGCTATCGCACCCCCCAGAACAGGCCGGCGCTGGGGCGCCTGAACGCTTGGAGCGTTCCCCTGTTCCGGCTCCCCCCTGATGGTCCCGGACCGTGGGCGGTCCGGGATGCTTCGCTGTCGCTGCGCACCCTTCGGGCCATCGAATGGCGGCCTTGGGGCCGCCGGCAATGCCGCTCCTACGCGTCTGCTTCGAAATTACGACTCCGCGAAGAACTCACCTTAAATGCTCCGGCCATTCGTTGTCTTCATCGCTGTACTCCTTGTCCGGCAATTCGGCCCCCTCGTCGTATGCGTCAGCGTTCTTCTGAAAGGTTCCCCTTTCGTTGTGAAAGCTCTGCAATCCCTCATATCCTTGCGTCATGCAGACCTCTACCGGCTCGCAGAATTGCGGCCGGAAGTCTCTTACGAAGCGAAGACCCGCAGCAAGGTCTCCCCTACATCCAATTCGTACTCCATCCAAACACGATTCAAGCGTCTCGATATAAATGTGATTTCCCCGTAACTCGGCCCAGTTTTTTGGTTCCTGAAATCCATAGCGTGAGAACAGTGCCATCACCGATTCTCTAGCCTCACCCAGTTCAATCAGGTCGACAGAGCTTTCATTAGCGGCTCCACCCCTGTATCGCTTTATTTTTTCAAACGGCAAGCTGGGGTCAATAAAAAATACCCTTTTCTCGAAATCTCGCCAAAAACGCTTTGACTCCAAATCATCGACTGACACTGATGCACCCCAAACGTGTGTAATTAAGCAATCTACGCTCGTGACTGTCTGCCGGACGGCGTCTCGGTCAAATGCGAAGACCTTCGTGAGACTACAGACGCAATGCGGCCTGCGAGCCGAAGTCGGCGACCTCGACGGTGAATCGCCGGATACCAACTTCCCCCAAGAACGAACATAGCGTATCCAGTCGGCGAAACGTACGGATGCCGCCACGTTGCGCGCTCAGTTCATCTTCCTCCAGCCCGTGTCGAACTACGACGATAAACCCACCGGGAACCTGGCGAGCCACGACATCGTCGAGTGCGCCCAACCTGGCAAGCTGTCGTAGGACAGGTGTATCAATCATGTGGCTTCGATATATCAAAACGGCTATTTTGACGGTTCAGACTTGCGGTATCGGCCCGCGAATGATAGTCTCGTCCGCCATAAGACCGCAATATCTATCCTCCATGACCATACAATCCAAGGTCGTTCCGTTAAAGACCCGTGGCAAGACGCGCAGCGTCGAGCTTTTTTCCGGGTGCGGAGGCTTGGCTATGGGCCTGAGCGCCGCCGGCTTTTCTCATGAATTGCTGGTTGAGTGGGACCGTCACGCGTGTGCCACTGTCGACCACAACAAGGCAAACGGCGTAGCCTTAGTCAAGCGATGGCCGCTGCGCCATGCTGACGTTCGGGATATTGAATGGGACAAGCTCGAGAACATCAAGCTTGTCGCAGGCGGGCCACCATGTCAGCCGTTCTCCTTGGGCGGCAAGGGTGCAGGCGTTCAGGACAAGCGGGACATGTGGCCCGAAGCCATTCGCGCCGTCCGCGAGATGCAGCCCGAGGCATTTATTTTTGAGAATGTGCGCGGCTTGCTGCGCCCTGCGTTCGGCGACTACGTGCGATGGATTACGAGTTATCTCGAAAATCCGCGTGTCGAACGAGGTGAGAAGGAGTCGCACCTAGACCACCTTGCGCGCCTTGATGATGCGCGGGACGACACTCAATACGCTGTATCCGTTAATGCCATTAACGCGGCTGATTACGGTGCGCCCCAAAAACGGAATCGAGTCGTCGTTGTGGGCGTTAGACGGGACCTCGCTGAGCTTCCTTCCTTCCCGCTACCCACGCATAGCCAAGCCAGCCTGGTCTGGGACAAATGGATTTCTGGGGATTATTGGAAACGGCACGACCTTCCGATGCCAGACGAATCCACTATCTCCCCCCAAGAAGCGCGAATCGTCGCGGAACTGCGCCGGTCAGGACGTCGCCCTGCGGAACAAGCATGGTTGACGTGCCGCGACGCATTTGTCGGACTCGGGGAACCGAGCATCCGACACGACATTGCTAACCATCTGTTCCAAGCCGGCGCCCGGAGCTATCCCGGACACACCGGCAGCCCGATAGATGAACCGGCGAAGGCGTTGAAGGCAGGCGTACATGGTGTGCCCGGTGGCGAAAATATGCTTGCGCGTGAAGACGGCAGCGTCCGCTATTTCAGCGTCCGTGAAGCAGCCCGCCTGCAAGGGCTGCCGGACGACTACGAGTTCCCAGGGTCTTGGGGGGAGTCGATGCGGCAGATTGGGAACGCCGTGCCCGTCCAGTTGGCGGAATTCGTCGGCAAGTGGGTTAGTTCCATCCTCCTCCCGGCCTCGAGGTCGCGCAAGGTAGCCTGACAAACGCATGCCGTTCATAATCAGACTATTGCTCCCCAATATGTTTGATGATGAACAACCACAGCGACCAAGAAGAACTGTTTGACCCTGACTCCGTCGAGCAAACGACCAATGGTGATGATGCGGCGGACGTTGCTCCGTCGTTCACCCTGCTCAAGGAACCGAACGATTTCGCCTGGAAACTATCCGACCCCGCATTGGGCGGCATCAGGGGAGCAAATCCTCACCCAGGATTTGGCACCTTCGAACTGAATCTAAACAGCAGCCTCGCAGAGCAATTAGGCCCATTTTTTGACTCGCTGGTAACTGCGCCCCTTACCCTCGAAAACATCAACAGAATTCAGAATGGCGCGGAAGGTGTTTACGCTCTTTACATCGATGGAGCGCTTTCGTATGTTGGAAAATCGAACGCAAAGAAAGGGTTGAAGCAACGACTGACGCGACATCGTCGCAAACTGGCGAATCGAAGGAATATTACTGTCGATGACGTACGGTTCAAGGCGGCGCAAATCTATTCGTTTTCGGCTTTTAATGTCGAAGGCTTGCTGCTACTGCTAACTCGGGAACGAGCTCTATATTTGCTCGAAGAAAGGTACGCGCTCGACCTTGTTGCATGGGAAACAAAACAATCCGTCATCATCGCCGATAAACCCAGCAAGTCACTTGAATTGGAGCACATTGAATGGAAGCGGCTTTCTCAGCAACATCGTGCTCAAAAGCCAAAGCAACCGAAAATTGAGGACGTGAAACCGCCATTTCTCAACAACTCGGGTTTTGGCTCAAACGATACCGGCACGGAAAGAGATACGCAAAAAACGTCGCTTTTTGACAAATTGTACCCGTTAGACGTCGATTCCGTCGTCGACGCGCAATCCATGTCGAGAGAACGAACATCCGACGCAAGTCGGCGCAAAAGCCTTCCCGTGAATGCTTCCCTTCTCACGGCCCTAGACTGGTTCGGCGAAAACGTGTCATTCACGTTTCGAGTGTCCGTAGCTTCCAAGGAATCGCTGCGAGATGTCACTGTCAACACCGGGGCATTGTTCGCGCCGGCGCCGATGAGGACCGTACTTGCCCGCATCAGTGAACTCTGCCCGAGCGGATGGACGATTACGATTATGAAAGGCAAGGTTCTCATCCATGAAGGCGAGAAGAACTTGAAGGATGTGCAACTGCATCTGCGTTTAGGGCAGGAGGTTCAACCTGATGAAGGCACAACTGCCGCCGAGGATTGACCCGCTGTCCCCAAGCGAGCGAAGTGCCCGCATGGCCTTGGTCCGCGGCAAGAACACGAAGCCGGAATTGCTTGTCCGGCGAGTTCTGCATGGCCTGGGCTATCGGTATCGCCTGCACTCGAAAGCCATTCCGGGCCATCCTGACATCGCCTTTCCTGGACGGCGAAAGGTCATCTTTGTCCATGGCTGCTTTTGGCATCAACACGGATGTGGCCACTACCAAATGCCGCAATCCAGGACCGAATTCTGGAATAACAAGCTTGCCGCAAACCGATACCGAGACGGACAACATATTGCGCGTTTGCATGAACTGGGTTGGGAATGCCTGACACTCTGGGAGTGTGAGTTACGGGACTTGAATCGCCTGGCTGAGCAGTTGGTACGTTTCCTAGGTGCAACGCGCGCCAACTGAACGGCTGCTCAGGGAAAATGTCTTGGCAGAGTGGCAAGTAAAACGAAAAAAACCCGCCGAAGCGGGTTTATTTGGGAATATTTCCCTCAAGCCGGCCGGGTGGATTCGATGAAAACCCCGCACAAGCTTAGTGTCGCGCTGTGCACGTCAAAAAAGGAGTCGGTAGCTTTCGTGGCATTTGCTCTTTCGGGCGAGGACGGTACCGCTCGTTCGTCATCGAACACGGCCGCCGAGACGAAAGCACGGTCGGCACTGTAGTCGCGCGACTTCAAAAAAGTGTTCATTCTTTTCTCCGTTTAGTAGGAGGTTTTAGCGTATTTCACACCAAGCGTGTCAAGCATTCCGAAGATTGTCGTCGGATGTACGCCAAGACCGACATGCAAGTATTGTTCCGGTATCTTGTTGCTGAATCCAAGCGGCAAATGTGCGGTTTTGCACTGAAGTGCCCAAATCACTCCCTCTGCGTCGAACGTCGGGCCACCGCTCTGCCCTCGCAGGCCGGGAGATGACGTTTCGACGAACAACTGCGGAAACGGCACTACAGGCGCGTTCGGCTCGATAGCGGCCGGACTAACGCGCGCAAACAGACCCTCAATCGGAAACGGTGGCGGTTGCAATGCCTCGGTTGGCAATACAAAGGCGTCTGCTGCCACATCGTATCCGACCCCAAAATTCACGAACGGATATCCGAACTTACACAAGGACACTCCCGGCTCGAACCCTTTCGCCGGGTCCTTGAAAGTTGGATATTCCGAGACCCAGGATGGGTCAAATGGTTCCAATTTTCCGATACCTAAGTCTACGGAAGTCAATATTTCGGAACGAACCAATTCCGTATGTCCGGGGAAGTTTCCCCAGTTTATCGCGCCTCGGTCCGTTTCGTCCTTCTGCGGTTTACCCAAACTTTGTAGCTGTTTTGCGCGCTCTTTCGGGGTCAGCGTGGCATCGGCTTCAATTCGCTGCCTTTCGGCTTCCCGGTGACGCGCCTTCTTCGCACCTTCAACGATGCTGTCCCACTGCTCCAGTATATGGGCGGCGGTCACAATCCACCCTTCATCGTTTATTACGACAAATGACCCAATGCTGCTTGAACAAATCCCGGCAATCGTGCGTCTTGATGTAATTACCGCCCTAGTGTATGCCCGAGCCTTGGCGAACCCCGTACGAAACATCTGCTTCTTCCATCCTTTTTTGTGCGTTCCCGGTCTCTCTTATCGCGCAGATGCAAACGTCAAGTCGTACACGACCCGGCATTCTGTGGTTAAACCTGTTCAGCGTCAATACCTTGGTGCGAGCCTGGCAAACACCCTCCTGCATAGGTTATCGACGCGCCAGGGCCAATCTTTAGTCAACGGTTGTCACTAGAATGAGCGAGAATTCGCTCGGCTTGGCGCAGTCGCTTGACCCAGTCGCAGTCGACTCTGTCGATAGCCTCAGCGATTGTGTAGTTCATTTCCGCGAGCCAGTCCGCCCTGTTCAGTACCAAGGCGACAGCGAGCTTCTCGCCCGTCGACAGCGCACCGTAACCGAAGTCACGGGCCTGCCTGCATTTGTCCACGATGTGGTTCAACTGGTGGTCCATAGGTCCTCTGTGTGAAGGCCGTTAGTGGCCTATGCTACAGATAGGTACGTAGTTTATTCGGGGTTACCCCGAGTTGCTGCAGCCAATCCTCTCAGTTCAGCGGGAGCGCGACAATCAGCCCTTCGCCGGTGGATAGCGTTCCAAAACCGTATTCCCGGGCGTACCGGCATTTCTCCAACATTTGCTCCAACTCGTAGTCCATGTCGCTCCTTCGCCCTCCGGCCACAGTTTGAATCAGACTTCCTGGCCTGTGCAGTGATGAGTGTTTAGCCTGCTGGACAGGAGTCTGACGTTCGGCGGCCATTAATCGCGATAAGGCCTACGCTTCGCGGCTGGCTATCAGCGAAATCCTAGTGCTGGTCCACTACCAACGCGAACACCCCGACACGTACGCCACGTTTTTGCGAAAATTCACGGACGACGAGCACAACTACACCGCCGCTGTCAGCAACAACGACACCGCAACTGCATCCCGCCTGGCCCCACTGACCATCTTTGCATTCAACGTGCGCCGCGCCATGACGGTGACCGGCGGATGCGCTCTCGTTTAATGCATTGCTCCTATCCTAATTTACCGTTGGCTTTTAGTTCGTTGCCGCGAACGGCCTACCAGCGCCAGACCGTGCGCTCGGCGTCCCGCAACCTTATCTGCCGCCTGACCGTCAGGTAATTGACCAATAGGTGCGAGCGCCGCCCGACGCTCGAGTAACGCGGTGATTACCTTCTCTGTCGCGCCAACGCGTTTTGCCTCGGGCGTTAGACCTTCGGCCAATTTAACGGCTAACATCGTATCTTGGGTCCTCACAAGCTCAGAGAAAAATATATTGAGCTGATACAGACTCGTCCGATAGAGATAAAAATATGACGCCCCAATAAATTCCGCAACCACACCAGCAATACCCGAAATTGTCGTTAGTTGAATATTTTTTTGAGAACCAAAATAGAAAATTGATATACCCACCACGATAACAATCAACCCAACGACGACTGCAATAACACTAAACATAAAACTCCGTCGAGCTTGCCCCTTATTTATAGCGTAATATTCGTTGAGTTGATTCAGGCTCAACTGAAGGGTATCAAATATATTGGGGTTTTCCTTATCGAGAACCCGACGACGAATCTCATCCCTCTCAGCATGAAGCAACTTAAGCTGAGAACTTAAGTTTTCAATGAATCCCGTTTCATCGAATTTTATATTCGTAAATGACGCCAACCCCGTTAGGGCTAGGCTTCCAAACGCGAGCAGAAGGATAATTGCGGCATTTTTAAAGTTAGCAACATAAGGGGGCGCAATAACTACAGGCGCAAGCGCAATTAGTAAGACAGCAAAGAGTCCCAACAACGCACTAATCGGTGTAACCCAAAGCGCCAAAGTTCTCCTTTTTCTAAATAAATCAATCAGAATCTCAAAAGGCAAGAACATCAGGTTTGTTCCCATTTTTTGCCCCGCTCGTTTTAGCTAAACCCGATTAGTATCCGGATGACGCGTCCGCACATGGCCCCCACCGCGTTTATCGCCTTCCTCGTCTGGCTATCCCGCTTTATCAGGCGGCGAGTCAGTTCTGTGCCCGCGAGTCCCTACGGGCGCTATAAGTCATGCTTGTCATGCCACGGCGACTCCATAAAAGGTAGCATAAGAAAATGCAAGTGCTTACTACTACTTCGTTGGAGCGGGCCGTGATGTTGGACTGCGGGCGTGATGGAAACTTTTGGGGCGCTTACGCCCTTGGATGTCTGCCAGACGAAGTCTTGACCGAGTGCGAGGACCGACTGGCATTCGTGAGTACCACGGAGTCCGACGGACGCCGCCTGACGCGACAGTTCTGTGAGGGCCGCGACGTCATTGTGCTCTCGGAACGCGTCGTTTCGAAAGGTTTCAAGAGCGAGGCGGACTGGCACGTTCGATACTTCGTCTTCGCCGTGTTGCACGAAATCGCGCACGCTTATCGTGACCACCGGCCTCCGAAGGAAATATCGCCCGAGGAAAACGATGCGCAGGAAGCCGAGGCCAACGGACTTGCCTTCCAATGGCTCAACGACTTCACAAGACAAAAAGGGAGCCCTGCGCTTCCGAATTAACCCAAGCCCGCCGTCCCTCACAGGCCCAGCGGGTCTTTCCGCGGGCGTCTGTACACTCAGGTCTCTGGGTTGAATCGCAGATTGGTCGGTCCGGTGGAGAGAACGACAACACTCTCCACCTCATGTGTCACATCAACGTAGCCGGCTTCACGCTGGCCAAACGGTCCCGGGTATCGAACGTCGTATCTTTCGCCGGCGTATTTGCCGCGTTCGTGCGTCCACGGCTGGCGCGGAATCACTACTTCTTTAATCTCATCGGCTTCATCACAATCGGCGTATTCGCCCAAGAAGAGCACAAGGCTGCTTGGGTCTGCCTGACGCAGCATGTCGATAAGTTCGCGAACTGTCATTTGCATCCTCAAAAGATGGACCATCACTGACAAGATGCTCCTACCCGCGAGGAGCACAAACAAAGAATCGGGTAACAATGCTCGCGACGCTCGGCACGGGCTATCGCACGCAATTCATCGGCGCTTTTGCTTGCACTGGCCAGTCGCAAATGGTACAAATCGGTGGTACAGAAGTAGGGCAATGAATTTATAAGCCATTGAATTTCGGTGACTTATTTTATACGGCGATATTCCCTGATTCGCCACCAGCATCACTCGCAAGGCCCGCTTCTCTTAACCGAGAGCGGGCCTTTCGTTTTGCCAAGACGGTTTTGCGACGGCGGATCGGTGCGTGAGTTGAGTCCGCTGTACAAAGGCCCGTCACTCACGATCTGTTACCATCCCTGAACCGATGTTTTCAACGGAGTGAGTTATCCTCCCTGCATTGATTCTTCGCCAGTTGCAAAAAGCCGCTGCCCCTCAAGGTTCAGCGGCTTTTTTATTTTGGCTTTCCCGATCGCAACTTCAAGGAGGTTTCTTGATGACGTTCCGCACCGCCGCACTCGCCGTAGCCACCGCTTCCGTCGCGCTCGTAGGCGCCACGTCCGCGCTGACCGCTCACGCGCAGACTCCGCCCGACAGCCAGTGGCGCGCCAGTCCCATCACCCTGTCCACCCTGCTGCAGGACGGCTACAAAATCGTTGCCGTTGTGAACGGCGCGCACGGCAATGCCGGCCCGGCCGACACCATTTTTGTCCAGCGCGATCAAAGCGCTTTCAAATGCATCGACCCGCAACAGCCGGACGCGAGAACGAAAACAGCCATCGCTCCACCCGCGTGTTTCGAACTGGTCCCGCCATCGGGAACAGCACCCGCCACCGATTCGAAGTAACGGTAAAAGTGAACGAGCCCGCGCGCTAACCAGCGCGGGCAAGCACCCCACCGCACGTACGCATCACCGATCCACCAGCCGGCTCAAATTGCCGCGCACGCGCTGCAATAGCGCGATCAATTGCGCCGCCTCTTCATCGGTGAAACCGTTGAGCGCTTCGAGCGCGACTTCATCGCCCACCTTGCGCGCCTTGCCGAGCGTGCGCTCGGCCTTCGGCGTCATACGCACCTGGTACTCGCGCCGATCCCGCGGATTGGCGATCCGTTCGATCCAGCCGCCCTCCGCCATCCGATCCAGCAAACGGCCCGCCGAAATCGGCGCGACTTCGAGCAGATCCGCAAGCCGCGCCTGATTGATGTCGCCGTAATGCGCGAGATAGGCCAGCACGCGGCACTGCGCGCGCGTGAGATCGACCGAGGATTTCGCGAGGTCGTCGAAACGCTTGCCTGCCAGCCGGCCGACGTCGGAAACCAGAAAGCCGAAGCGCTCTTCGAGTTGGGTTTTCATGTGCGGATTATACGAAAGCCTTTCGACATCCAGCGTCATGGCGGACGCAATTCAGCCTCCGCGTAACTCCCGATGGTGGCGATCCATCACGGGGATATAATAAGCATGCTTACTATATCGACGACCCCGATCCCCATGTCCTCCGTTTCCTCGCCGGCGAGCGCAGCCACGCCGCTCAACCGGCCGATGATCACCATCTCGATCATGCTCGCGACGCTGATCCAGACGCTCGACAGCACGATCGCCAACGTGGCGCTGCCACATATGCAGGGCGCACTGTCCGCGTCGCAGGACGAGATCACGTGGGTGCTGACCTCGTACATCGTCGCCGCCGCGATCGCCACGCCGCTCACCGGCTGGCTGTCCGACCGGCTGAGCGTGAAGCGCCTCCTGATCTTCGCGATCGGCGGCTTCACGGTATCGTCGGCATTGTGCGGGTTGTCGGAAACGCTCACGCAGATCGTCGCATCGCGTTTGCTGCAAGGGATTTTCGGCGCGTCGCTGGTGCCGCTGTCGCAGTCCATCCTGCTCGACATCAACCCGCGCGAAAAGCAGGGCCAGGCGATGGCGGTGTGGGGCATGGGCGTGATGGTCGGACCGATTCTCGGACCGACGCTCGGCGGCTGGCTTACCGACAGCTACAACTGGCGCTGGGTGTTCTTCATCAACGTGCCGGTCGGCGCGTTCGCGCTGTTCGGCGTAGCCACCTTCCTGCCCTCACGCGAGCCGAAACACGACGTCAAGTTCGACGCGTTCGGCTTCATCACACTGGGTCTCGCGATCGGCGCGTTGCAGGCGATGCTCGATCGCGGCGAACAGCTCGACTGGTTCTCATCGACCGAGATCGTCATCGAGTCGCTCGTCGCCGCGGTCAGCTTCGCGTTCTTCCTCGTGCATACGGCAACGGTCGGCGAGACCTCGTTCTTCAAATACAAGTTGCTGAAGGACCCGAACTTCGCGACCGGCACCTTCTTCATCTTCGTGATCGGCGCGGTGATGTACGCGACGCGCGCGCTGCTGCCGCCGATGCTGCAAAACCTGATGAACTATCCGGTCGCGACCACTGGGCTCGTCACGGCGCCGAGCGGCGCGGGCACGATGATCGCGATGCTGTTCGCGGGGCGGCTGTTGAAGCGG
>Ga0310811_10011057_pt1 | contig 11685 bp, 6 predicted proteins | sample YCmetagenome_FD_207642 | JGI IMG/M metagenome (GOLD analysis project Ga0310811, IMG submission 207642) | Soil microbial communities from experimental microcosm in Duke University, North Carolina, United States - YC | ecosystem: Engineered > Artificial ecosystem > Soil microcosm > Unclassified ...
GGAGAGCATACGAAGCTCGGGTCATCGCTGATTGTGATGGCCATCGTGGGTGGGGCGATTGCACCGCCCTTCATGGGCCGAATTGCCGACCAGCATTCGATGCGTATCGGATTTGTGGTGCCGCTAGTCTGTTTCGTCTTTGTCGCACTCTACGGATTACTCTGGGCAAGTCTCAGCAAGCTTGACTCATCACCCGGCGAATCTCTCGGTTCATGAAAGGACTGCCGTGCTTCCTACTTTTTTCACTCGCTCGATTTCCCGAATCTCAGCCCTACTCTTAGCTTCCTCGTCGGTCTTCCTGCTGCACGGCCAGACTGCAAGTGCGCCGACGGCCGCTCAGGATCCTGCGGTCCTCGATCAGATATGGCAAAAGGCCAGCAGCAAATATGATGGGGCGCGCGCTACGCTGCTGAAGGACGTCGAGCGAACTGAGCACCAGGGCCCGTACCGCGCTGACTGGGACTCGCTGCAGAAGTATGAAGTCCCCAACTGGTACAGGGATGCGAAGTTCGGAATTTTTATTCACTGGGGAGCGTATTCGGTGCCGGCGTTCGGCAGCGAGTGGTACCCGAGAATGATGTATGTCCAGGACTCTCCGGAGTACAAGCACCACATCGAGACTTACGGCCCGCAAGACAAGTTCGGCTACAAGGATTTCATCCCCAAGTTCAAGGCCGACCGTTTCGACCCTGTGGCCTGGGCCGAGTTATTCAAGAAAGCCGGAGCGAAATATGTTGTGCCAGTGGCCGAGCATCACGACGGCTTTGCGATGTACGACAGCAGCGTCAGTGATTGGACCGTAACCAAAATCGGCCCGCATCGCGATACCACAGGAGAACTCGCCAAGGCAGTCCGGGCCGCCGGCCTGCATTTCGGCGTATCGTCTCATCGGGTGGATCAACGATCCCCAGTACGCTATGCTCTACGGCCCGGCACAGACCTGGATGATGAATCCGGATCACACTCCACTCAACAACGACTTCACATATGTTTCGCAGGCGTGGGCGAATGACTGGCTGGCTCGCTCAGCCGATCTGGTCGAGAAATACCATCCAGATATTGTTTACTTCGACTGGTGGATTGGGCAGCCATCGATCCGGGCAGATCTCACGCGATTCGCGGCGTTCTACTACAACCGCTCGTTGAAGTATGGGGACCACGTTGGCGTCATCAATTACAAAGATTACGCCATGCAAGACCACTCTGCTGTGCTGGACATTGAGAGAGGTCAGCTCGGCGATCTTCGACCTTTGCCCTGGCAGACCGATACATCAGTCAGCAATAAGTCGTGGGGCTATATCGAGAATGACACATTCAAGTCGCCGGAATTTATCGTTCACCAACTAGTCGACATCGTCAGCAAGAATGGAAATCTGCTGTTGAACATCGGTCCGCGTTCGGATGGCACCATTCCGGATGAGGTTCAACAGGTGCTTCTCGACGTCGGAAAGTGGCTCAATGTGAATGGGGAATCCATTTATGGCACTCGCCCGTGGAGAATTTACGGCGAGGGCCCAACGAAAGTCTCGGTCGGTGCATTTCACGATACCGACACCGTGAAGTATTCTCCTGAAGACTTTCGTTTCACCACGAATTCAAACACTCTTTACGCGATTGGACTTGCCTGGCCCACCAACGGAGAAGCAGTGATTCACTCACTCTCACCGAGCAGCGGCAGCGAACCAGTCAGCGGCGTTTCCCTGCTGGGCAGCCACGACAAATTGGAATTTCGACAGCTTGCCGACGGGCTGCATGTTCGGGTAGGGGCCGAGTCTCCCACCAAGTACGCGTACGTTCTTCGCATAACGTTCGGCCAGGGCTCGCAATAGTGCCATTTACGAATTTCTCCCTTCGGGTTGGGCTAAGTGGTGTAGCATGATATCGATCCCTGTAGCGGTACCTTACTACCTTCCGCTTAGCCATGAATATCAAGGAAATTGCCAAGCTGGCCAAGGTGTCTACCGCGACGGTTTCGCGAACTCTCAATCGTGTACCCACAGTCGACCCCATTTTGGCGCGGCGGGTATGGCGGGTTGTACGCCAGGTCGGCTACTACCCTAACACTCAAGCGCGGGCGCTCGGTTCCGGACGCAGTCGAGTTTTTGGCTTGATCATTTCGGAGATCAGCAATCCTTTTTTCCCGCAGATTGTGGAAACTTTTGTATGCCTGGGTATGAAGCACAACTACGAAATCCTGCTGACGCCGGTATCCGAGGATTCAAGGGAATTCGAGGCCGCCGCCAGGCGAATGATTGAACGCAGGGTGGAGGGCGTTGCGATTCTGACCTTCGCGAAAAGTGATTCACTGATACAGGTTTTCGGAAATCGAAAAGTGCCGGTACTTGTGATCGACTCCGCAGTGCGGGGGCCGTTAGTCAAAACCATTCGGGTTGACTATCACCACGGCATGCGACAGGCAGTGCAACACCTGGCGGCTCTAGGACACGTTCATATCAGCTTTGTCAGCGGACCGGCCAATTTGCAAAGCGCAGCCGCGCGAAAAGTCGCGTTTCAGGAGTGCATGAAGGAGATCGGCCTGAATACGCCTTCGGAACTCCTGGTGCAGGGAAATCACACGATGGAAGGCGGAATGAGGGCCATGACAGATCTGGCTGGCTTGCGAAATCGCCCATCGGCAGTGATTTGCTCTAACGATCTGACAGCCATCGGCGTGATACGCGAGGCGTTCGAGCTGGCTCTCGATGTGCCTCGAGATTTGTCGGTGGTGGGATTTGATGACATCAGGTTGGCACAATTCCTGATTCCCCCGCTGACGACGGTCCAAATGTCTCAGACAGCGATTGCTGAGACTGCCTTTAGGGGATTACTAGAATGGGTAGAATGTGAACGTTCCCCATTCTCGCCGGAGGCGGGTGTCATAAAGACGAACCTGGTACTTCGACGTTCCACCGCGCTCGCAGCCCACCGGCGCATGAATACCACTTCACCCACTGAGCAGGAACTTGCAACGGAGCGCGGCCGAGAACGAACCGAGACCCCATCCGCGTTTGCATAAACGATCGCTTCCATCTCAGGAAAAGAAATAGCTTGACAAGACCCGGTGCAGTAATACTAGAATCTGCAGCACTCGGTACAGTTACCGCTAACTATTTTTCAAAACTCAAATCGAGAGGGGACCCTTGTCGATGCCCAAATTTCGGAGTCTCTCCCTGTTTCTGCTGGGTACCGTCTTCGCGATCGGCACAGCTATGCCCATTGCACAAGGGCAGACACTTGCCTCCACTGCGACATTCTCAGGTTCAGTTTCAGATTCTTCTGGCGCACGCCTGGCAAATGCCAACGTCGTGTTGAGCAGTATTGAGAAGGGAGTAACACGCGCCTTTAAGACTGACCCCGAAGGTAATTTTTCCTTCGCTCTTCTGCCGGCTGGAACATACAGCCTGACAGCCTCGGCGTCGGGCTTTAAAACCTTCAAGCAGGAAGGAATTGCATTGGAAGTAGGGCAATCCGCCAGCCAGAACATTAGTTTGACCATAGGGGCGTCTGAGCAGGTTGAGGTAACGGCCGCCGCGCCTCTGTTGCAAACGGACAATGCGAATATTGCCGCCGAGATTTCCACTAGACAGGTCACCGAGTTGCCCCTGAATCTGCGCAACGTGTTCAACTTTGTGGAGTTGAACTCGTCCGTCAATAACCTTTCGCAAAGGCAGACCATTTCGTCGGGTGGACAACAGGGATCTTCCGACCAGGACGTGTCCTTCCTTAACTTTGGGGGCGGCTACTTCGGAACAAACGCGTTCCTCTTAGATGGAGCCTGGGACACCAGTGAAGGCTGGGGCGGTGTTATTTACGTTCCGTCTCCCGACAACGTGCAGGAGTTTAAAGTTCAGCAGAATTCGTTCACCGCGCAGTACGGCTGGAGCACAGGCAATGTGATCAACGTGGTCACCAAGTCCGGCGGCAGCAGCTTGCACGGAGACGTGTACGACTATCTGCGCAATGGGGCGCTCGATGCCAACAATTACTTCAACAACTTGAATGGATCACCAAAGCCGAATTCGCATCGCAATCAGTTTGGCGTTGCGGTCGGCGGACCGGTTTACATTCCGGGCCTCTACAAACAGCGCGACAAAACATTCTTCTTCTTCAACTTCGAGGGCCATCGAGATCATAACGCCGGACAATATTCCGGCACCGTTCCACTCCCGGCTTTTCGCACTGGAGACTTCTCAGCCTTGCTCGGCCCGCAACTGGCCACGTGTGGCGCCAGCCACAATCAGGCGTGCGTTGACGCCCTCGGCAGACCAGTCCTGAGCGGCCAGCTTTATGACCCATTCAGCGGTCGCCAGGTTGCTGGCGGCTTTGTTCGCGATCCCATACCGGGCAACGACTTAACGAGCTATGTTTCACCCTTCACAGGCGGGTCTCTCATTAACGGTATCGGGCAGTCGCTCATCAATTTCTATCCGTCCCCATCGCAGAACGCTTTGGGTACCAACTTTAACGCGACCGGGCTTCTTGCCGACTATTCCGACGAGTACAGCGGTCGTATTGACCATAATTTCAACGAGGGCACGCGACTTTACGGACGATATTCCTACAAGAAGGAATACAAGGATGAAGAAGCGGCTTTCTTTGGCGCTACCAATCCGGCGGGTCCGGGGCAGCGCAACCCGAATAATCGCTGGAACGTTAGTGTGGGTCTGAGCAAGGTCTTCACCCCTACCTTCACTATGAGCGTGAATGTGGGCGGCATGAAATGGGTAGAGGGCAATGATATGCAGAGCAACGGCTTCAAAGCCTCTTCCCTCGGCTTGCCGAGCTTCATCGATACTTACTCCCCGCAATTTCCTATCATCAGTGTCGCAAGCTATCTGCCGGAAGGTCCGGTGGCGGGTGCCGGGCAGGGTGCATTTCCACGCTCCGCTGTCAGCGGATCGCTTGACTTCGTAAAAGTCCGCGGAAAGCACCAACTCTCGTTTGGCTATATGGCGGTTGCCACGGATGAGAATGGCGGGAGATTCCACTTCACGCCGTTCAACTTTGACTCTCTGTTCACCGGCGCGATCGATGCGTCGGGTGCCAATATCAGCGGGACAGGCGATGCATCCGCATCCATGCTGATGGGAGTGCCTGCGAGCGGGAACACGGGCGTCTCCATCCAGAATGTAAGCCGCACCTGGTTCCACGGAGTCTATTTGCAGGATGACTGGAAGGCGACGCACAATCTCACCCTGAACCTCGGCCTTCGTTATGAGATTCAGCAGCCCGTGACCGACCGATATAACCGTCAGGCTTGGTTTGACTACAATGCGACCAACCCGGTCAGCGCCGCCGTTGGCCAGACTTACACAGGCGAGTTGCAATTCGCCAATTCCGACCAACGCGGGTTGTTCGATATCAACCACAAGGACTTTGCTCCACGAATCGGATTTGCATATCAGGTAATGCCGAAGCTGGTGATGCGCGGAGGCTATGGGATCTTCTATCCTCCGACCTATCGGGGAACTGGCCCCGCGCCAGGATTTAGCTCAGATACTCCTTATGTCGCTACGAATAACAGCGGCTTGACACCAGCCAATACGCTAAGCTCGGCGTTTTCGGGGGGCCTCATTCCGATCACGGGAAGTTCGCTTGGCGGTTTGACCAACGTGGGCTTCGGTGTAACCGCAGTCTCCCGCAGCCGGAAAACCTACTACGACCAGCAATGGATGTACGGTTTTCAGTATGCACCGACCTCCAATGACGTGCTCGATGTCACCTATGTCGGAAATCACGGAGTTAACGTCAATGCCAGCGGCCTGAATCTGAATCAGCTTGATCCCAAGTACTTCTCCATGGGCAACGCCTTGCTGAATCAAGTTCCGAACCCCTTTTTTGGCACCATTACATCGAGCGGGTGCAGCCTTGATCAACCCACAGTTCCACAGGGCCAACTGCTCAGGCCGCATCCGGAATTCTGCGACATTAATGAAAACCAGGCTCCCTCCGGCAGTTCCAGTTACAACGCGCTGGACGTCAACTACACACACCGGGTGTCGCAAGGGCTGACGCTCCTGGCCTCCTACACGTTCTCAAAATTTCTGGACAACGTGGGGGGACCAGAAAACTGGGCGTCGGCTTCCGCCAATTTCTCCGAAAACATCCGCAACGTGTACAACCTTGCGGCCGAGAAATCGGTCGATGCGACCGACACTCCTCATAGCTTCGTTCTGAGTTACGTTTATGAGCTGCCGGTAGGCAGGAACAAGAAGTTCGGCTCGAGTGTGAACGGTGTCGTCAATACCATTGTCGGGGGCTGGCAGACCTCCGGGACACTGACTTTGAAACAGGGTTTTCCGCTCACAGTCACCAGTTCAGGAAACGGGCTTAACTACTTCGGAGTCGGGCAGCATGTGGACGTTGTAGGCGACTATCACGTCTCGGATCCAAACCGTAGCCAGTGGTTCAATACCTCAGCCTTCGCGGTTGCCGGTCCATGGAGTCTGGGCAATGCTCCGCGATATTTCTCGGATCTGCGTGCACCGAACTATAAGAACTGGGACCTCAGTATTCAGAAGTATTTCCCGATTCAGGAGCGTTATCGTGTCCAGTTCCGTCTGGATATGTTTAACGCCCTCAATCACACCAACTACTACAGCCCGAATACTTTTGTGGGCGCAACGCCGTTCGATAATCCGCCAGGAACCTACGGGGCGATCACGCAAGCATGGACACCGCGGCAAATGCAGGCAGCGCTAAAATTCTATTGGTGATGCGTGAGCAGATGGCTCAAGGTGGTTGTAAGCTGTGCGATTTGTTTACCGTCGGAGCTGCTGGTCTCTCAGCAGCCCGATGCGTTCGAATCCCTCCTGGCCTCGGCGCAACAAGCCCAGGCCAGGAGCGAGTTCGATTCTGCCGCTGAGTTCTACCGGCAGGCTGTTAAGCTCCATCCAGAAGTTCCCGAAATCAGAACTAATCTCGGCTTGATGTACTACCAAACCGGCAAAGATCAGCGAGCGGCTGATGAATTTCGCGCAGCCATTCGTCTCAAGCCGTCGCTGTTCGTGCCAAACCTTTTTCTAGGACTTGCTGATCTGCGCCTGAAACGTTACGAAGAAGCCATTCCACATCTCAAGCAAGCAGCCGTTTCGAAGCCATCAGAAGCTCAAGCGCAGCTCGGCCTTGGCGCAGCCTACCGGGCTACGGGCCAGCCTCGCCTGGCGATCGCCTCGTACTCGCAGGCGGTCCAGCTTGACGGTGCGAGCGCAGAAGCCCGGTATCACCTCGGGGTGACCTATCTCGAGCAAGTTGAAGCCGACGCCCGCATCCTGCTGACGCGGCATAAGGACTCTGGTTATCTGCAGGCATTGATAGCGGATAACTTCGCCGACCAGCACGCGTGGATTCAAGCCGACGAGGCGTACAAGAAAGCTGTAGGTTCCGCGACCTTTCCTGCGGGCACACACGCTGGCTATGGTTTCGTGCTGATCAATCGGCATGATCTTGCCGGGGCGGAGAGTGAGTTGAAAGCTGAGCTCAAAGATGATCCGGCTTCCCTCACGGCGAAGCTGGGCTTTGCAAGGTTGCGCATCGAACAAGGACAAACCGCAAAAGCAGCAGACGAGCTCGAAGAAATCTTTGAGACCAATGCTGCGTTCCTGCAAACTTCAAGTCAACGCTTTGACACAGGTCTAGCCCAGGATAAGCGCCTCGAGCTGCAGAGCATTCTCGGTGAGAAACAATCATCGCCAGTGTCTCAAGGAGTTGCGCGCATTCTAAGGGGCGAAGCTCCGGATGCGAAAATACACCCGGCCATGTCCGGTGACTCTCCTGCCCAAAATGTAGCTGGAGCCTTTGCAAGTCTCAAATACGGCCAGTGCGATGATTCGCGTTCACACCGAATTCGCCAACTGCAGGCCAAGAACCCCAAGTGGCTGGTCTCTTGTGCCTACCAAACGGGGCAGTATCAGCTCGCATTCGATGCAGCGGCGAAGTTGGCCGCAAGTACCGACACGGAAGCCGAAGGATTGTACTGGGAAACGAAATCTGCCCAGCGTCTGGCAACGAGAACACTGGCTGAAGCAAGCGAGATGGACTCCACATCTCCTAAGTTGCATGTTCTCCTGGGAGATGTTTATCGCCAGCAAAGACTGTTTCCAGACGCGGAGCAGGAGTACCGGAAGTCGTTGGCGATCCAGCCAAATGATACCGGCGCGCTGTTCGGACTGTCGCTGGCTTTGCTGGCGAATGGACAAACGGAGGAAGCATTCACTCTCGCGCAAACCGCCCTGAGAAAGGATCCTGACGATCCGGAGATCAATGCAGTGATGGGTGAAATACTTTGTGCGCGTAACGACTTTTCCGGAGCGGAGCCATACCTGAAAAAGAGCCTGGGTGCAAAGCCAGAATACATTCCCCATGTGCACGCGCTGCTTGGAAAAGTCTATTCGCGTACCGGACACACAGAACAGGCGATCGCCGAATTAAAGCTCGCGCTGACCGGTGATAAGGACGGCACGGTTCACTACCAGCTAGCGCGATTGTATTTGAAGGTTGGGGACCGCGATGCGGCCAAGCAAGCTTTTGATGTGTCAGCCCAATTGAGGCGGCAGGGCTTAAATCGGGCAGCGGTTGCGATGCAGCAGGACGACGGCGAAATCGAGCCGCAATAGCACTTGCTACGTTCAGAGCCTAATCACATTTCGGAGCGCTTTCGGCACGCGATGCAACGCGTGTCCTCGCTAGGCGTGAACCAAGACTCTTAGGCAGTATGTAATTGCGAAAGGAACTCAGTCCAAAAACAAAATGACCAACCAAACCCGCGGATTGCTTTTTCTTCTTATAACAACCTTAGCTTCGGCAGCATGGCCGGCCAGTTCCTCGCAATTTGCCATCGAGGAATTCCACAAGGATGCGAATGGGATCACATTCCGAACCACTGGTGGAACGATGCGGGTTGAACTATGCGGCGACCGGGTCGTGCACGTCGTCGCCAGCCCGACGTCAACAGTCCCGAGCCCGAAAGTTCCGGTCGTCATACAGCCATGCCGCGCGAGCAAGGTTGAGATCAAAGCGGACAAAAACAATGTGAGAATCTCGAGCGCTGCAATCACCGTGGCAATCGATTCTGCCACCGGCGCGGTTAGTTTCTTATCCAAAGATGGAAAAGTTGTTTTGGCGGAACCCAAAGATGGGGGCAAAACCTTTGATTTGCCTTCGCTCTATGAAGCAAAAACCTGGCTGCTTCAGCAGAGCTTTCTTTCGCCTCCAGACGAGGCGCAGTACGGACTTGGCCAGCATCAGGAAGGCATTTTCAATGTTCGCGGCGTTCCCATTCGTCTTTCGCAGGCGAACACAAATATTTCTGTTCCCTTTCTGCTGTCGAGCAAGGGTTATGGGTTGCTGTGGAACAATCCCTCTCTTACCGATTTCAATCCAGCTGATCAGCCGATAGCAGTCGATCCCGCGACGGGCAAAGGAAAGTTCACCACAAGCGCTAAGGGCACATACGGCTTCCTTATCAGCAGCGACAATCACGATCAGATGATCGTGGATGTTGGTGACCAGCATGTCATCGATCTGCGCAACATGTGGACGCCTACTTCAGCGTCAGGCATCGTCGAACTGGAAGCGAATAGGGAATATGAAGTCATGGCGAAAGGCGGCCCCAAGGGCGTTCAATTGGCGGTCAGGCCTCCCCAGGACATGACCACATTCCGCTCGGAAGTCGGGGAGGCCATTGACTACTACTTCTTCTATGGCCCCGAGCTCAATCGCGTTATCGCTGACTACCGCCAGCTTACCGGCGAAGCCCCGCTCTTTCCCAAGTGGGCCTACGGGTATTGGCAGTGCCGTGAGCGGTATCACACGCAGGAGGAGATTCTCGGCGTTGGAACTGAGTTCCGCAAGCGCAAGCTTCCGGTTGATGCTTTGGTGCAGGACTGGCAGTACTGGGGCAAGTACGGCTGGAACGCTATGAAGTTCGACGAGAGCAATTATCCCGACCCAAAGGGCATGATGGAGCAATTCCATGCCATGGATGAACACGTGCCCATTTCGGTGTGGTCGAGGTTCGGTGAGGACTCAGATGTTTACAAACGGATGAGTGCCAAATCGCTGCTGGTACCGGGAACTCCCTGGACTGATTTCTTCAATCCCGAAGCGCAGAAAGCTTTTTGGTCGGAGCTCAAGAAGGGGATCTTCGATTACGGGCTGGACGGCTGGTGGATGGATGCGTCTGAGCCGGAGTTCGACATACTCAAGGGCCGCCAAACTTTTCTGGGAAGTGGAGAGTCGGTACGGAATGCTTATCCCCTGTACGTAACCAAAGCCATCTACGAAGGCCAACGCGCGACCACAGATCGCAAGCGCGTTGTCATTTTCACTCGCTCGGCTTTTTCCGGACAACAGCGATACGCGGCAATTTCATGGTCAGGCGATATTTCCGCGGACTGGATTACGTTCCGGCGCCAGATCCCCGCGGGCCTGAGCTTCAGCATGGCGGGATTGCCGTATTGGACAACGGATGGCGGTGGCTTCTTCCGCCCAAAGGACCAGTACACCAATGAGGCCTACCATGAGCTGCTGATCCGATGGTTTCAGTACGCGGCATTCTCTCCGATTTTCCGTGTGCATGGATGGATTTCGAATGCCGAGATCTGGAATTATGGTCCGAAGGTCCTTGATATCGCAACGCAGTACGATGAACTTCGCTATTACCTGCTGCCGTACATCTATTCATCCGCCTGGGGCGTTACGAGCAGAGGAGAAACCCTTATGCGGGCGCTGCCGCTGGAGTTCCCGTCTGATTCGGGATCACGCGCAGTCGCCGACCAATTCATGTTCGGCTCCGCTTTCCTGATCAATCCAGTGACCACCGAAGGCGCGCAACGCTCTGTTTACCTTCCGCCAGGCAACAACTGGATTGATTTCTGGACAGGCAAAATTGTAACCGGCGGCCAGACTATTACAGCGGAAGCTCCGATCGAAAGAATCCCGATTTATGCCAGAGCTGGTTCGATTGTGCCGTTCGGCCCGCGAATCGAATCGGCTGCCGGCAAGGAGGACCCGATCGAGCTGCGCGTCTACGCAGGAGCGAACGCCGACTTCACTCTGTATGAAGATGAAGGGGATAACTACGGCTATGAACATGGCGAGTATTCCACCATCCCTATTCATTGGGACGACAAAGCCCGTAAATTAACCGTTGGAGACCGAAAAGGCAGCTTCCCGGGAATGTTGGAAAACCGGACGCTTCACGCCGTGATGGTCAGACAGGGGCACGGAACAGGAATCGCATCGAGTTCGGAGTCGGACGCAACGATCGAGTACCAGGGCAAAACAACATCAGTGCAAGTTCAGCCCGGGGCGTGATAGACAATTGGAAGATGATTGCGGTTTCAGGCGATAGAAATCCGGAAACTGAAAAACTGTTTCGTAGTGACGTGCAATTTCACTCTTTAAGTTCACGCTGGTCTCTGGGATTGCCTGTCTGCCATAATCTTTCTCATGTGTGGACGCTACCGGCTTTCACGAAGGAAGGAACTCGTCGAGGAATACTTCGACTGCACCTCGGAAGAGCAGGACTGGAAACCGCGCTACAACATCGCGCCGACGCAATCGGTGCCGGTGATTCGGCAGAACCCTGAGAAGCCAGTCCGCGGGTTATCCCTGATGCGTTGGGGACTGATTCCATCTTGGGCGAAAGATGACTCCGCCGCGGCCAGCATGATCAACGCCAAG
>Ga0310811_10011059_pt1 | contig 11684 bp, 6 predicted proteins | sample YCmetagenome_FD_207642 | JGI IMG/M metagenome (GOLD analysis project Ga0310811, IMG submission 207642) | Soil microbial communities from experimental microcosm in Duke University, North Carolina, United States - YC | ecosystem: Engineered > Artificial ecosystem > Soil microcosm > Unclassified ...
AATTATGGTGAGAGGGAGGCGCGCCGGGATCCCGCGATCTCGTCGGCGCGCCGTGTAGTCCGCCTCAGAACGAATACCGAACCGAGAACTTGATGATTCGAGTACCCGTCTGTCCCGTGAGCCCAGTGGACGAAGGGCTGAAGGTGCCTACGGCGGAATTGACGTCCGAAGGCCGCCACGTCCCCCGGGGGTTCGCCTGAACAGTGACATACGCAAACCCGAGGACGTTGAACGCGTCGACGAACACGCTCGCATGTTGGCCGTGCGGTAAGGCAAAGACCTTCTCGATACGACCGTCTAAAGTCGACATCGACTGGTTGCGACGCTCGCCATTCGGCTCGACGTTCACGGTCTGCCCGAAAGTCAGCACGCCGTTCTCGGCCGCCCACGACGCGGGGGGTACGACCGTGACCGTGCGGTTATACGGTGTGCCGCTCGCGAACTGATAGAAGAGCGACCCGATAATTCGATATGGGAACGTCGTCGATCCCCACAGCTTCACCTGGATGGGACGATCGAACGGCAATCGGCCATCGCGGTTGACGAGATAATTCGGGCTCTGGAACATGCCGTAGGTAAAGCCGCTGTTCAGCGGGAACGTGCCGTAGTTTTTCGATAGGACGACGGAACTGCCCATCTGCCAGCCGTGCGACATACGTTTGTTCAGCGTAATGTCGAGTGCTTGGTATTTGGCAGTCGCCTGAGGGATGTTCGTCAGTCGCGTGAACAGATCCGGCGCATTCGTCTTCTGGTAGAAGACAGTGAGCGTTTCCGCTGGATAGTTGGCGTAGGCGGGAACCGTGGTCGTAAACGGCACCCAATATCCAGAGCTCACGTCACCCCAGTATTGCCCGGTCGCCAGGTCATATGGCGGATCGCTCATCAGGTTCTTGCGGGTGCGGTAGATGTACGTCACGCCGACCCTCAGATCGTTCGCGACTTGATGCTCGACTCCGGTGGTGAATTCGTTGAGATGCGGCGTCTTCAGGTTTGGATCGATCCCTTGTTTCCACGTATCGCCAACGAGGCCAAGCGGACTCGAGTTGTCCGCCTGCGCGTAGCGATCGACGCCAGGGACATCAGGCGTGCCGTTTCCATTTAAATCGAACCAGTTGAACGCGAAGTCAGCACCACCCGACGGTGTATTGCTATCAAAGTGCCAGGTGGGCAGCCGCTCCTGGTATTGCGCCCAATTCACCTTCACTGCCGTCTTGCCGTTGCCAAATACATCCCATGCGGCTCCGACCGCAGGCGAGAACCCCTTCCATGGGATCGGGTTGTTCCAGCCACTGTAATCTAGCGCGCCGTACGGATTGAACCCGTACGTCGGAGCGAAGTACGCCTGACCGATCGCCTGCGCAAGCGCGTCCGAAGGCGCCTTCGTGAATCCGGGGACGTTGCCGTGCGTCAAGTCGTACCGCACGCCCACGTTAATGGTAATCCGGTCCGTCGCATGCCAGATGTCCTGCAGGAAACCTCCATATCGGAGCGTATCACCCGCCTGAAGACTGCCGCCTTCCGCTGTCGACGCCGTCGTGAAACTGAGAAGGCCGTCGCCGAACACTGGGTCAGGGCCGCTTAATCCATACAGTCCGCGGTAATAGTAAGGATTGTCGTTGTAGATCGTCCACGACATCGAATTCGGCGTCCAGAAAATGTACGAGCCATAGCTGTACTGCGTCTCAAACCCGGCTTTGAATTCGTGCGAGCCGCCCCAGTCGTCCACGTATCGCGAGGCCTTGACCGAGCCCTCGTAGATCTTCTTGACGGTCGCATCAGGAAGCGGGAGCCGGCCGAACGCGTAGCCGGAGAATTCGTCGGAGAACGCCGGATTCTGGTCTGTTCCTGGCTGCGCCAGGCCGTGGTAGTGGAAATTGTACAGTCCGAACCGCGTGTCGACGAACAACTTCGGTCCGGCAACCCACGTCAGGTTGCTCGCAAGCGTATGCTCGGTTGCCATCCAATGGCGCGTCGCGTCGAGCGTTCGGAACGCTGGTACCGAAAAGTCGTGTGGCCGATCGCCTTTCGTGTAGTTGTAACTCGTGAAGAAGCGCAGGCTCGGCGCAATCTGCGTGGTGACCTTGCCGAAACCCCAGTCCTGACGGTACGGGGCATTGTAGTTTGTGTACTGCTTGCCGAGAATCGTTGTCGGGATGAATGACCCGAGGACCTCCTGGCCGACGTACCGGTAGCTGCCCAGGAACCACGTTCGGTTACGTTTGACCGGACCACCGACGGTGGCTGAGAAATCCCGATCGTACTGCGGCACCGCCGCGGCACCAATCTTGAGCGCGGACAGCGCTTCCTGGGGCAGGATCTGCTTCGCGAGGCTCTTGTTCGTGAAGTAGTACTGCGATTCCCCCTTGAAGTCGTTGCCGCCCGATTTGGTGACCACGTTCAAGGCCCCTCCCACCACGCCGTAGTTCTCGACCGGATTCGCGGTGGTGATGAACTCCATCTCTTCGATTGTGTCCCAGTTGATGTTGGCTTCCGCGTACGCCTGGTCCGGTGCGTTCACGTTGATGCCATCGATCAAATACGCGGTGTCATTCCGTGCGGAGCCTTGGACACTTCGCTCGACAACGCCGGGCGCGAGCTGTATGGCGCTCGTGATGTTGCGGCTGAGCGGAATCGTGTTGAGCGCCTCCTTCGTGATCGACTGGGTATTCTTGGTCTGCTGCACGTCCACGACCGGGCTGGGTGCGGAAACTGTCAACGTCTCCGCTACCTGGGACGGGTTCATCTTGACGTTGATCTCGACGTCGGTGCCGACGCTGATCTGCAGGTTGTTCATCTTCACGGTCTGGAACCCCGGCAAATCCGCCGTGAGAGCGTATGGTCCGGGCGGCAGGTTGATAGCGCGGTACTCGCCCTTGTCGTTCGTGACGACAATCTCGGGCTGAATGAGCGCTGGCCCGGACACGGTGATAGTGACGCCCGGCACGGCCAGGCCCCCGGCATCGATGACCTTTCCGAGGATCGTGCCGGTCAAACGTGTTTGAGCGTGGGCAGTCGCGGCCGCCGACACGCCGAGGAGCAGTGCGAACCAAACCGGTTTCACTCTCATGGCGCTACCTCTCCGTTCGAACGCCTGCGACGATCGACCTCCCGACGCGAGCGGCGCATGGTGGCAGGAGTTCAGGAATCCTCGGGTACAAAGCAGCGCCCGCAGGGGCGCGCCACTGGTATACGATACGGTATACAAATTGTCAACTTTGTTTTGTATACTTCAGCCGTGACGTCCCCGGTTCGACTGCTCACCGACCGCGATGTCCGTGCGCTCACGTCAATTCCCGCGATCGTCGAGGCCATGGAAGGGGCGTTGGCAGCTTTCAGCGATGGCCGCGTCGTCGGACCCGTCCGGTCAGTCCTCACCATCGGGCCCGCACAGAACTACGTGGGCGTCATGCCGGCCTTCGTGGAGGATGCCCGAGCCCTCGGGATGAAACTTGTGACCGTATTCGAGCAGAACCGTCTCGCGGGTCTCCCGACCCATTTCGCCACCGTCCTGCTGCTCGATCCATGCACCGGCGCGCTTCGCGCCATCATGGACGGGCGGTACCTGACAGAAGTGCGAACGGCGGCTGCGTCAGCCGCGGCCGCAAGGCATCTTGCTTCAGGGCCGATCCGCCGCCTCGCGATTCTCGGCAGCAGCGTTCAGGCGCGGGGACACCTGGCCGTCTTCGCCGCGTGCTGGCCGCTCCAGGATGTATCCGTGTGGAGTCCCGGTTCAGGACTGTATGACTTCGTTCGCGAGATGGAGCCGCAGTTTCCAGGATTGGTGCGGCCTGCGCGATCGGCTCACGACGCAGTAAAGGGCGCCGACGTAATCGTACTGGTTACGAGTTCGCGGGAGCCCGTCATTGCTTCCGACTGGCTGGAGGACGGCGCGCTCGTCATCGGCGTCGGCGCCTGCCGCCCGACGCACCGCGAGATCGACCCGATTCTTACGGCCCGCGCGCGGCTGTTCGTAGACTCACGTGAGGCTGCATTCGCCGAATCGGGTGATGTGATACTCGGCATCGCAGAGGGGCGCTTCGGGCCCGACCACGTCAGTGAAGTGGGGGACGTCATCCTCGGCCGCGTGCCCGTCCGTATGCAACCCGGCGACGCCGTCGTCTTCAAGTCGCTCGGACTTGCCGCCGAAGACGTGGCCGCGGCAGACATGGTGCTCCGCAACGCGGTTGAGCAATCCGTGGGCGTAGATATTCTGCTGTGAGCCGTCAGGTGCAGACGGTCGATCCTCTTTCCTTGCAGGACATTCGCCCCGACGCGACGCGCAGAGTCGGACGGCTCTCGGCGCTGGTGGCCGCGCTGCGAAGTCGGGAGGGCACGCTCCTCCTGGTGATCGTCGCGGCGTGTGCCGGCCTCGCCTTATTGCGGCCGCAGTTCTTGACTACTGCCAACCTGCGCGCCGTCGCGACCGGCACCATCTACGACCTGCCTCTCGCGGCTGGCATGACGATCGTGCTCGTCACGGGCGGCATCGATCTCTCGGTGGGCGCCCTGCTCGCGCTCACCGGCGTCTGCATCACTCTGCTCCTCGGCAGCGGCGTGCCCGTCGGGGTTGCCGTCGGCGCGGGTTTCGGACTCGCCGCAGCTGTGGGCTTCTTGAACGGTCTGCTCGCGGCGGGTTTTGGCCTTCCGCCGTTCATCGTGACCCTCGGAACGATGTCGATCGCGCGAGGGACCGCCGCCGTGCTGACGTCCGGTTACATGATCTCTGGCCTGCCGGAGTCGTATATCGCGTTCGGCCGCGCACGGTGGCTGGGCATTCCCGTTCCGCTTATCGTCACTGTATTGCTGCTCGCCACGCTCGACCTGCTCGTGCGCCGGTGGCGGCCGCTGCACGATGCCTTTTACGTCGGCCAGAACGCGGCGGCGGCACGCCTATCCGGGATCAATGTTGCGGGCGTGACGATCTCCGCGTACGTGCTGAGTGCGGTGCTGGCCGCTGTCTCGGCCGCATTCATGACGGCGCGTCTTGGCATGGGCTACGCGCGATTCGGCGACCTCGCCGAACTGCGTGCAATTGCCGCAGCGGTCCTCGGCGGCGCAAGCTTCTCCGGCGGCTCAGGCAGTGTCGCCGGCAGCGCCTTGGGCGTACTGCTGCTCGCCATCATCCTCAACGGCTTCGTACTCCTTGACTTTTCGATCTACTGGCAAAGCGTAGCGAGCGGCGTAATCCTGGTCGTCGCCATCGCCGTAGACCACCTGAGGGGGAGCGCCTCCTGAGCGCACCGCGCCGATGAGAGCCGTGCTCCGCGCCGCGGGCGTTTCGAAGGCGTTCGGGCCGAATCAGGTTCTGCATGATGTGACATTTGCGCTGCAGCGGGGAACGATCCACGCGCTCGTCGGCGAGAACGGTGCCGGCAAATCGACGTTGATGAACATCCTGAGCGGCGTCTTCCGCCCCGATTCCGGAGCTGTAATGCTCGACGACACGGCGGTCGTCTTCGAGAACCCGCGTCACGCGATGGCCCGTGGCATCAGGACCGTCCACCAGGAACTGAGTCTGTTTCCGAACCGGTCCGTGGCGGCAAACATCTTCGGCCGCCACCAGCCGTCGAACCGCTGGGGGTTCGTGCGGCGGCGTGAGATGCGCGAGCGGGCGGCGAGCGCGCTCGCTCGGATCGGCAGCGCAATCGACCCCGACGCTCTGGTGGGCGAGTTGAGTATCGGCGAGCAGCAGATGGTCGAGATCGCCCGCGCACTCGCCGAAGAGGCTCGCGTGCTGATCCTCGACGAACCGACTTCGGCGCTGTCAGAACCGGACGCTGAACGGCTATTCACGGTCCTGCGGGACCTGCGCAGTTCCGGCGCGGCGATTATCTATATCTCGCACAAGCTGACAGAGGTGATGCGCCTTTCCGACGAGGTTACGGTTTTGCGAGATGGACGCGTCGTCGGCACATCTCCTGCCGAATCCGTCAACCAAGACCAGCTCGTCAGGCTGATGGTCGGGCGCGACGTTGCGGCCACTCGCCCAGACAGGACGGCGGCTGACGCGTCGGACATCCTCGTCGTCGAAGGCCTCAGTCGGGGCCGGACATTCAGGGAGGTCAGCTTCAGCGTGCGCTCGGGCGAGATCCTCGGGTTCGCCGGATTAGTCGGATCGGGCCGCACCGAAGTCTGTCGCGCAATCTTCGGGGCCGATCGTTTCGATCGCGGTCGCGTGCTGGTGAATGGCGAATCGGTATCGATCCGCTGTCCTCGTGACGCGATCCGCCTGGGGATCGGCTATCTCACGGAAGACCGGAAGGCGCAGGGACTCTTCCTCGCGATGTCAGTCGGGGCCAACATCGTAGCCGCCTCGCAGCCCCGCGTCGCCACCCGACTGGCCTTCTTACGGTCCGCCGTGACACGCGCCACAGCGAACGCTTGGCTGCGGCGCCTGGACATCCGTCCGCAAGACGACCGGTACCTGGCCGGCCGGCTGAGTGGAGGGAATCAGCAGAAGGTACTCCTTGCGAAATGGCTCGCCGCGGAGCCGCGAGTGCTGATCGTCGACGAGCCGACGCGCGGCGTCGACGTCGGCGCCAAGGCCGCTATCCACGCACAACTGCAAGCGCTCGCAGCGCGCGGCCTCGCCATCGTTCTCGTGTCCTCTGAGCTGCCCGAGGTGATGAGCCTGAGCCATCGGATCGCCGTCTTCCGCGGCGGATGTCTCGTGGCGATGCTGGACGGACGAACCGCATCAGCGGACGAGGTGATGACCCATGCCGCCGCGTGAGCGTCTGCGGGCCTGGCTTCCTCGGCGCGTACCGGTTCCCCTCGTCGGTCTCGCCGTGACCCTACTCGTCCTGATCGCCGCGATGACGATAGCCTTTCCCGAGTTCGCGACGTTCGCCAACGGCCAGGTAATCGCGACGGGATTCATGCCCGAAGCGCTGATGTCGCTGGGCATGACGGCCGTCATCGTTTCCGGTGGCATCGATCTGTCCGTCGGCGCCGTGCTCCCTTTCACGGCGATCCTCGCTGGTCTGATGCTGCACGCGGGTGTCTCCGTACCGCTCGCCATAGGGACTGCTCTCATATGCTCCGCTGTCGTCGGCCTGCTGAACGCCGCGCTGTCGAGCGCGCTGCGCGTGCATCCTTTCATCGTGACGCTCGCCACGATGCTCGTACTCAAGGGCGTGAACCTCGTCGTCACCGGGGGCGCACCTGTGTCGGGATTTCCGACCGGGTTCACGATGCTGGGTCAAGGAACGCTCGGCGGCGTACCGGCGCCGCTGATCGTGTTCACTGTGCTCGCGACTGTGTTTGGCGTGGCGCTTCGCCATCACAGGTTCTGGCAGCAGGTCTACCTGATTGGCGGCAACCCCCGTGCGGCGCAGCTGGCCGGAGTCCCCGTCGATCGCATCCTGCTGGTCGTTTACGCCGTGTGTGCCCTGATGGCTGGAGTCGCAGGTGTCCTCGTCGCGGCCGCGTACGGCAGCGTCAGTGCCGGCTTCGGTCAGAACTCCGAGCTGAAGGTGATTACCGCAGTCGTCCTGGGCGGCGCGAATTTGAACGGCGGCACCGGATCGATCGGGGGCACGCTCTTGGGTGTCCTGCTTCTGGCCGTGCTGTACGACGCGTTCACGATGACTGGCGTATCGACCTACTGGCAGGACGTCGTCAGCGGAGCGATGGTACTCGGCTCTGTGCTGGCTGCCGAACTGCTAAACCGGCGGCGACTGCTGACCGCCTCGTAACTGCGGGTCGGCGGCGCAAACGAGAAGGAGTGGTTCCGTGCGATTCGGTACCGGACGCATTCTGCTGGCGTGCTTGGCGGCGGCCGCGCTCACGGCCGCCGACACGAAGCCTGCGGCGTGGTGGACGTTCGACGATGTTTCGGGGACCGCGGTGCGAGACCGCGTGAGCGGCACGGCGGACGCGGTGAGCGGCAACTTCGGCTTCGCCGAGGGTGTGGACGGAAAGGCGCTGAAGTTCGACGGCTACACAACCGTCGTGACACGGAAGGCAGCCGACGCTCCAGCGATCGGCGACGGCTTCACGATTGAGGCGTGGGTCGCACTTGCCGCGTACCCGTGGAACTGGACACCGATCGTCGACCAGAGTGACGAACGAGTGCGCGGTTACGCATTCGAAATCGGTCCACGCGGTCAGTTGCGTGCGCGCGCGGCGATCGACGGCAGGTGGCTGGAGGCCACGTCGCGCGACTTCGAGCTGTCGCTGCGGCGGTGGACGCACGTGTCTGCCCGCTACGATCCGGCGACCGGTCTGACGGTCTTCGCCGGCGGAGCCGTCGCGGGGACGGCTCTGCTCGACACCGAACCGGCGCCGAGGACGCGCCGCATGGCGACGCGGGTGACGCCCGCCCGCGACCTCGATCTGTTGATCGGCGCCGTACGCACACCCGAGCGCGCGTCGAATTGGCATCGGTTCGACGGCACGCGGCCCAGCTGGTTCTCGCTCGACGGGCTACTCGACGACGTGAAGATCTACACGGCGCCGCTCGCTCCGGACGCGATCACGGCGGATGCCGCGCGCACGCCGAAGCCACCCACGCTCGCGCCGCGCGTGCTGCCGTCAGGACCCGACGGACCGGGGAAATTCGGCGCGTATCTCACGACGCTTCACTACTATCCCGAATGGGACGCGCTGTGGCGTATGGGTGCGGACGCCGACATCCTGGTGCGCTTCGACACGTCACCTGTGCGCCTCGTGTTCTGGCGCGGCACGCAGTACTCCCCCGCATGGGTCACGGATAACCATCTTTGGATGTCAGACCAGAGCGTGGAGGGCTACGTCGAGGGTTACACGTACGAGCACATGAACGACAAGCAGAACCGGTACTCGCATGTGCGGCTGATCGAGCAAACCGACGCGCGGGTTGTCGTGCACTGGCGATATGCGCTGGTGAACGTCAAGAACGAACTGTGGAACGTCTCGCCCCGGCTCGGCAACGGCGCGTGGATTGACGAGTACTACTACGTGTATCCAGACGCAACCGCCGTGCGGCACGTCACGTGGCCGCACGACACGTTGGGACACCCGATTCAGTTCCAGGAGTCGATCGTCATCACGCAACCCGGACAGCTCGAGGGCGACGTCATCGAGCCCCGATATGCGACCGTCGGGAACTTGAACGGAGACACCGGCACGCTGGAGTTTGTCGACAATCCTGCTGGCCGGCCGCCGAAGACCTTCCCGTCGAACCTCTCGATCCAGATGCATCACTTCAAATCGCGTTACAAGCCATTCATCGTGTTCGAACCTGGTGACCGCATGGGCAGCCTGCGCGATCTGGACACGCACGCCCTGTCGCAGCCAGCGTCCAGCGATCACTGGCCCGTCGCGCAGATCTGGTCGGACGGGCGCACCGGACAGGCAGCCGACCGCGCGGGGCACTTCCTCGGGTTCCCCATCTCCGACCCGCCGCTGCATGAGGGCGTCGACGGCCGCGATTTCTGGAACGGGCTCTACGGGATGACCGACCGTCCGTTCACGGATCTGGTCATGTTCGCGCGGTCGTGGGAAACGCCTCCGATGGCTAAGCTCTCGGCGCGAGGTTACACGTCGGAGGGCTACGATTCGTCGGAACGAGCGTACAACGTCACGCGCCATGAGGATGCCGGCAACGTGCCGCTGCGGATGACGCTCGCCGCATCGTCGACGTCCCCGGTGCGCAACGTGGCACTGGTTGTCACGAACTGGGGCAATCACGGCGCCACTCTCGTGGCCGACGGGCAGCCCGTTGTGCGCGGTCCGCGATTCCGATACGGGTACCGCTACACCCTGCAGGGCACCGATCTCGTCGTCTGGATCGAAGCGTCAACCGAGCGGCCTCTCTCGATCGAGTTGACGCCTGTGCCACAGCACTGAACGCAGGAGAGTGTGAATGCGACTGATTCACAACGTCGTCCGCGCCGCGGCCGTCCTGTCGGCAGCGTCACTTGCGGCCGTGTCCGCTCAGGCGCCGCGCCCGGCTGCGTGGTGGACGTTCGACCGAATCGATGCCGGACGGGTGGCCGACGCTGCGGGCGACGCGACTGACCTCGTCAGCGGTCAATACAGTACTCCGCCGGGCGTCGTCGGCCGCGCGTTGAAACTTGACGGGTACACCACCGTTGTCACCCGGCAGGCAGCTTCAGCGCCAGCGATCGATGACGCGCTGACCATCGAAGCATGGGTTGCGCTTGCCGCGTACCCATGGAACTGGACTCCCGTCGTCGATGATGCAGATGCGGAAACGCGCGGCTACGCGCTCGAGATCGGACCGCGCGGTCAGCTTCGACTGCGCGTTGCTGCCGACGGTCATTGGCTGACGGTAACGTCGGCCGACTTTGCGGTGCCGCTACGGACGTGGATACACGTGGCCGGTCGGTACGCTGGCGTTCGTGGCTCGACGCTATTCGTCAACGGGAAGGTCGCGGGTGAAGGCGTACCCGAGCCGCCGGCGGCGAGCGGCGGCCGCGCACCTTCGTGGCGTGTCACGCAGGCATCCGGTGTGGATCTGCTCGTGGGCGGCGTACGCGCGCCCGAGCGCGCGTCGAACTGGCATCGCTTCGAGGGCACCCGTCCGAGCTGGTTCTCGCTCGACGGCCTTTTGGACGATGTCAAAATCTTCGCGGCGGCGCTCGACAGTTCAGCGATCGCGGCCGACGCGTCGGGGCCGGGCACGCCCGGCACGCCACCAATCGGGCCGCGCGTGTTCCCCTCGGGTCCGAAAGGTCCCGGGCGGTTTGGCGCCTACTACGCGACCCTTCCCTACTACCCCGAGTGGGACGCGCTCTGGCGCGTAGGCCCAGACGCCGACATCGTCGTTCGCTTCGACGAGTCGCCTGCGCGGGTCGTGTTCTGGCGCGGCACACAGTACTCGCCCGCGTGGGTCACCGAAAACAACCTCTGGATGGCCGACCAGAGCGTGGAGGGCTACAACCCGCAATACACGTACGAACACATGAACGACAAGCAGAACCGCTACTCCCGCGTCGACGTCGTGGAGCAGACGGAGGCGCGCGTCGTCGTCCACTGGCGGTATGCGTTGGTGAACGTAGACGACGAGTTCTGGAATGTGACGCCGCGGCTGGAGAACGGCGCGTGGATCGACGAGTACTACTACCTCTACCCCGACACGGCCGGAGTACGAAAGGTGACGTGGACACACGGCACGCTCGGCCGGCCGATTCAGTATCAGGAATCAATCGCGCTCGTGCAGCCCGGCCAGGTTCCGGGCGACGTGGTCGATCGCGACTACGCCACCGTTGGCAACCTTCAGGGACAGACGCAGGTACTCTCGCACGTCAAGACCAACGACAGCCAGGCCAACGACATCGTCAACCCTTCGGCGGAAACACAGCGGAAGGCGTTTCCGCCCGATCTGACGATCCAGATGCATCACTTCAAGTCGCAGTACAAACCGTTCGCCGCGTTTGAGCCCGGGAGCCGCATGCTGCCGGAGTTCCTGCGAGATCTGGACGAAGCGGCGCTGACGCGCCCGGCGCGCAACGGCCATTGGCCGGTGGGACAGGTCTACTCCGACGGCCGCACGTCGCAGGCTGCCGATCGTGCCGGTCACTTCCTCAGCTTCCCCATCACGGATCCCGTGATCCACGAAGGAGACGACGGCAGGGACTATTGGAACGGTCTTTACGGGATGACCGACCGACCGTTCGATGACGTCGTCGCCCTCGCGAGATCGTGGTCGGCGCCGCCGGAGATCGCAATACGCGGCG
>Ga0310811_10011060_pt1 | contig 11684 bp, 8 predicted proteins | sample YCmetagenome_FD_207642 | JGI IMG/M metagenome (GOLD analysis project Ga0310811, IMG submission 207642) | Soil microbial communities from experimental microcosm in Duke University, North Carolina, United States - YC | ecosystem: Engineered > Artificial ecosystem > Soil microcosm > Unclassified ...
CCGACGCGGATGATGTTTCTGGGCGGTGACACCCTGGAAGGCCCGCGCCATATCTGGTGGAATTTCGTCTCCTCCAGCCAGGAGCGGATCGAGCAAGCCAAACAGGACTGGAAAACCGGGCGTTTTGACCCGGTTCCGCAAGAGCACGAGTTCATTCCGCTGCCGGAGTAGGCTATCTCGACTTCTCCCCTTCCTCGCCGCTCGCCTCAAGCGCGAGCGGCCTCGTTTTCGAAAGACCCGCCGATGACCACGATGCGCGCCAGCGAATTGCCCTTGCCCCGAATTGGACGTGGCAAGGTGCGCGACATCTATGCCGTCGGCGAGGATCGTGTGCTGCTGCTCACGACCGACCGCATCAGCGCGTTCGACGTCGTCATGGCCGAGACCATTCCGATGAAGGGCGCGGTGCTGACGCAGATCAGCGCGTTCTGGTTCGGCAACCTGGCCGGCACGGTGCCGCATCACATGATCTCGGCCAATGCGGATGAGATCATCCGCGAAGTGCCCGCACTGAAGGATCATCGGGCCGAGCTTTTGGGACGCGCGATGCTGTGCAAGCGCACCACCGTGTTTCCGATCGAATGCGTGATCCGCGGCTACATTTCCGGCTCGGCGTGGAAGGAATATGCAGCGGGCGGCACGCTCGCGGGCGAGAAGCTCGCCGCGGGCCTTGTCGAAAGCGCCAGGCTCGAGCCCGCGATCTTCAGCCCGGCGACCAAGGCCGAGAGCGGGCATGACGAGAACATCACCATTGCCCGCATGCGCGAGGTGGTCGGCGACGAGGTGACGGCAACGCTCGAAGGCATGACGCGCACCGTCTACGCGCTGGGTGAGAAGCTTTCCCGCGAGCAGGGTATCATCATCGCCGACACCAAGTTCGAATTCGGCCGCGACCGGGATGGGCGGATCATCTTGATCGACGAGGTGATGACGCCGGATTCGTCCCGCTTCTGGGCCGTCGATGCCTATAAGCCCGGCCAGCCGCAGCCGAGTTTCGACAAGCAGCCGCTCCGCGATTATCTGGACGCCGAGCGCCGCGCCGGCCGCTGGAACGGCGACGCGCCCGCGCCGCCGCTGCCGGCAAGCGTGGTGGACGCGACGAGCAAGCGATATCTCGAAGCGTATCGGCGCGTGACGGGACAGGAATTGAAAGTATAACTTCGTCATTGCGAGGAGCGAAGCGACGAAGCAATCCAGACTATTTCCGCGGAGACATTTCTAGATTGCTTCGCTTTGCTCGCAATGACGACAGCGAGGGAGGCATATATGTCCGAACCCGATGCCGTGCTGATCGAGCGCGACGGCCCCGTCACTATCGTCTCCATCAACCGGCCGCATTGCCGCAACGCGGTCGATGGCGCGACAGCGCGCAAGCTTTACGACGCATTCCTCGCCTTCGATGCCGACGCGGAAGCCTCGGTTGCGGTGTTCACGGGCACCGGCGGCACCTTCTGTGCCGGCGCGGATCTGAAGGCGGTAGCCAAGGGCGATCGCGAGAAGAAGCGCGAGGTCGGCGGCCACAACTCGATCGCGCCGATGGGCCCGAGCCGGCTGCGCCTGTCAAAGCCTGTCATCGCCGCGGTCGAAGGCTTTGCCGTCGCCGGCGGCATGGAGCTCGCGCTGTGGGCCGATATGCGCGTGATGGCGGAAGACGCGACTTTCGGCATCTTCTGCCGCCGCTTCGGCGTGCCACTGATCGATCTCGGCACCATCCGCCTGCCGCGGTTGATCGGCCATTCCCAGGCGATCGATCTGATCCTGACGGGGCGTCCGGTCGGCGGACCGGAGGCGCTGCGGATGGGGCTCGCCAACCGTCTGGTACGGAAGGGCGAGACGCGGGCACACGCGATCGCGCTGGCGCACGACATCGCCCGCTTCCCGCAGGCCTGCCTGCGCGCCGACCGGCTGTCGGCGCTGCGGCAATGGGACCTTTCTGAGGAAGAAGCGATCGCGGCTGAAATGCGCGGCGGGCTCGAGGTGATCGCCTCGGGTGAGACGCTGTCCGGCGCCACACGGTTCGCTTCCGGCGCCGGTCGTCACGGCAGCTTCGAGGGAACGAGCTAGCCGCGATTCCTCCAACCATATGATCGACGTGCAGCGGAGACAAATTCAAGATGACCGGCGCTCAACAGAAAGCCTTCTCCATCCGCGATTTCCGCCTGCGCAGCGGCGTCGTGATGCCGGAGGCGACCATCGCCTACTGGACGCTGGGTACGCTTTCGCCTGAGCGAGACAATGTCGTGCTGATCACGCACGGCTTTACCAGCGGGCCGCAGATGATCAGCCCGGGCGGCGTGACGGGCGAGGGCGCCTGGAGCCAGCTTGTCGGCCCCGGCAAGCCGGTCGATACCAACCGCTACTTTGCGATCTGCCCCAACATGCTCGGCTCGTCCTATGGATCGACCAACGCGGCGAGCATCGATTCCACGACAGGCAGGCCGTACGGACCGCGATTTCCCGACATTACCGTGAGCGACATCGTTGCCACGCAACGATTGCTACTCAACGATTTCGGCGTCGACAAATTCGTCGCCGTGGTCGGCCCGTCCTATGGCGGATACCAGGCGTTTCAATGGGCCGTCGATTATCCGACGGCGATGCGAGGGATCGCGCCGATCGTGACCTCGCCCAGCGTGTCGCGCGAGCGATCGGAGACGCGAGCCGCGAATTTTCGCGCGACACTCTCGCAGAACCCGAACTGGAACGGCGGCGACTACTACGACACCGGCGGCGTCCTCGACACCATGATCGAGATCCGCATGGCGACGCTGAAACTCTACGGCATCGAAGCGCGGCTGAAGCAAAGCATGTCCGATCCGAAAGAGATCGAGGCCGCGGTCCGCAAAGAGGCCACGCAGTGGGCCAGGGGGTTCGACGCCAATTCGCTGATCATCCTGGCGAACGCGCTCCGCGGCTTTGATGTGACGCCGAAATTTTCCGAGATCAAGGCGAAGGTGCTGTATGTGCTGTCGCGTACCGACCTGTTGTTCCCGCCGGAGATTGCGCCGGGCGTGATGACAGGCCTCAAAGATGCCGGCGTCGACGCGGACTATTTCCTGCTCGACAGCGATTACGGCCATTCGGCGTCAGGCGTCGACGCCCACAAATGGGCGCCACGACTCAGACAGTTCATGCACAGTCTTTGATTACGCTTCGCGAGATAGGCTCGTCATTGCGAGGAGCGCAGCGACGAAGCAATCCAGTTCGCCGCAAAATGGATTGCTTCGCGGAGCCCGTCATCGGGCCGCGCTACGCGCGGACCCGTTGGCTCGCAATGACGGATCAGATCCCCGCCATCATCACATATTTGATCTCGACATATTCTTCCATGCCGTGATGGCTGCCCTCGCGGCCAAGGCCGCTCTCCTTGACGCCGCCGAAGGGCGCGACTTCGGTGGTGATGAGGCCGGTGTTGACGCCGACCATGCCGGACTCCAGCGCTTCGGCCACGCGCCACACGCGGCCGAGATCGCGCGCGTAGAAATAGGAGGCGAGACCGAACGGCGAGTTGTTGCAGAGCGCAATCACCTCGGCCTCGTCCTTGAAGCGGAACACCGGCGCCAGAGGCCCGAATGTTTCTTCATGCGCGACCAGCGCATCCGGCTTCACATTGGCGAGCACGGTCGGCTCGAAGAAGGAGCCACCGAGCGCATGGCGCTTGCCGCCGGTGATGACCTTGGCGCCGCCCTTCACGGCATCCTCGATATGCTTTTCGACCTTGAGCACCGCATCCATGTTGATCAGCGGTCCCTGCACCACACCCTGCTCGGTACCGTCGCCGATCTTCATGGCAGCGACCTTCTTCGACAGCTTGTCGACGAACTCGTCGTAGATCTTGTCCTGGGCATAGATGCGGTTGGCGCAGACGCATGTCTGGCCCATGTTGCGGTATTTCGAAACGATCGCGCCGTCGACGGCAGCATCGATATCGGCGTCATCGAACACCACGAAGGGCGCGTTCCCGCCGAGCTCGAGCCCGAGCTTCTTCACGCCGACGGACGCCTGCTGATAGAGGATCTTGCCGACCTCGGTCGAGCCGGTGAAGCCGACGAAACGCACCGCCGGATGCTCGCACAAGACCTTGCCGATGGCCGACGAATTGCCGGTGAGGATATTGAACACGCCCTTCGGCACGCCGGCTCTCTCAGCAAGCGCAACCAGCGCCAGCGCCGTCAGGGGCGTCTCGTTGGCGGGTTTGAGCACCACGGTGCAGCCGGCCGCGAGCGCCGGCGAAACCTTGCGCGTGATCATCGAGGCCGGGAAGTTCCAGGGCGTGATCGCGCCGCAGACGCCGATCGGCTGCTTGATCGCGAGCAGCCGCGCATCCGCCCGCTGGGTCGGAATGGTCTCGCCATAGACGCGCCGGGCCTCCTCGGCAAAGAACTCGACATAGGCGCCGCCGATATCGACTTCACCGAGCGCTTCGCTGAGCGGCTTGCCCTGCTCGGAGGTCAGGATCAGCGCGATATCCTCGCGGTTGGCGATGATCAGGTCGAACCATTTGCGCAGGATGTTCGAGCGCTGCTTTGCAGTGAGCTTGGCCCAGGCCGGGAACGCCCGCTCGGCGGCTTCGACCGCCTGCGTCGTCTCCGCGGTGCTCATGACCGGCACCTTCGCCAGTTCCACGCCATTGACCGGATTGGTCACAGGCCGCGAGGGCGTGCCGACCCAGGCGCCATCGATGTAGCAATGCTCGCGCAGCAGAGAAGCGTCTTTCAGGCGGCCACGAAGCGAGGGAGTGGAGGACTGCGAAGCGCGTGCGGCAGCGGTCGGGGTCATGGCGTTGCTCCTCGGTTCTTACGGGGTGTTGGGCCGAAATATAGGCTCAAACCACGCCCAATGCACCGGGCGCTCAATGCGCAGCAGCCTTTAGCACTTGTCATTCCGGGATGGTGCGCGAGCACCGGACTTCAGATGCGCAATTGCGCATCGGGGAATCTCGCGATTCTCAGGTGCGCAATTGCGCACCATAGTTCGATGCGTCGCATCGCCCCGGAATGACGGCCTCAACTCAGGCCGCGCCGCTCATGTAGGTTTCGCGCCGGCCGATCATGCGCTCGGCCGCGGCCTTGGCATCGGCCTTGGTCGAGGTGGCGCAGGTGCGGTATTCGAGATCAGGAGCAGTCGTCGCATCACGGCGGCCGAACCAGGTCTTCACGCCGATCGGCAGCATCGCGAGCGCCTGGGCCACATTTTCGACCGCGCCAAACGAGTGCAGCGCACCGGTTCCGGCGAACCGAACCTCATAGATACCGGGAGAGATCGGTGCCTCGATATTTTCGCCGCGCCCAGCCCGTGGATATCGCTTCCATTCACTCCAGGTCGAGATCATTGCATTGCCCTCGCGGCGTCGCCCGCCGCCAACATTTTGAATCAAACGCGCGGTCAACAAACTTCGATTTGACCGTGTTCTCAACGCTTTACTGGAAATATAGTTCAGCGAACCCCAGTCGCAATAAACATATCGTCGTGCGCCCAAGGGGTCACCGCCGTGGCCCGCTATTCACCGCTAATTGTGGCGAAGTGTTGCAATTCTGCGTCGCTTTGATGACGTTTTCTCCCGCTCCGCGCCGAACCATCACGAGCGCGCGACCTCCATGGGACGACACGATGCCCGCTTGCCGGACGCAGCATGCGGGAGGAAGATTGCATCACTTCCATAAAACAAATCGGGAGGAGACCCCATGCAGAGCAAGGCCCAGATCGACCAGATCCTGCGTCAAAAAAGCGACGCGAAGGAAATTCCCGGCGTGGTTGCCGTCGCCGCAACCGGCAAAGAGGTGATCTACCAGGGCGCGTTCGGCAAACGCGACCTCGGCAAGGACGATCCGATGACCGCCGACAGCGTGTTCTGGATCGCCTCGATGACGAAGGCGATAACTTCAGCAGGGGCCATGCAACTGGTCGAGCAGGGCAAGCTCTCGCTGGACGAGCCGATCGGAAAAGTGCTGCCCGATCTCGCGTCACCGCAGGTGCTCGAAGGCTTTGACGCCAAGGGTGAGCCGAAACTGCGCGCCGCCAGGAAGCCGATCACGCTGCGTCAGCTCATGACCCATACCGCCGGCTTCTGCTACGAGCTGTGGAACAGCGACAAGGCGACGTATCTGGAGAAAACCGGCACTCCAGGGATCACCACCTGCCAGAACGCCGCACTGAAAACGCCGCTCGCCAGCGATCCCGGCACGCGTTGGGAATACGGCACCAACATCGATTTTGTCGGCAAGGCGGTGGAAGCGGTGAGCGGCAAGCGGCTCGATGCTTACCTGCGCGACCACATGTTCTCCCCGCTCGGCATGAGCGACACAGCCTTCAAGATCACCGACGATATGCGCAAGCGGTTGGTCGGCATGCACGTCCGGAGCGGGGATGGAGCGCTGGCGCCGCTGCCGTTCGAGCTCGAGCAGAATCCGGAATTCCACATGGGCGGCGGCGGGCTCTATTCGACCGCGGCCGACTATATCAAGTTCTGCCAGATGATCCTGAACAAGGGCAAAGGTAACGGCAACCAGATCCTGAAGGCCGAGACCGTCGCGACCATGGGCCAGAACCACATCGGCGATCTCAGCGTGACCAGGATGACAACGGCCGCGCCGATCTACACCAATGATGTCGATCTCTATCCGGACCAGGTGAAGAAATGGGGGTTGAGCTTCCTGATCAACACCGCGAAGACGCCCGAAGGCCGCAGCGCCGGCAGCCTCGCCTGGGCCGGGCTCGCCAACACCTATTTTTGGATCGACCCGACGCGCGACGTCTGCGGCGTGATCCTGATGCAGCTGCTGCCGTTCGCGGATGGGAAGTGCCTGGAAGCGTTCGCGGGCTTCGAGCGCGGCGTCTATACCGGGCTCGGCGCCGGCAGCGGACAGAAGGCGGCCTGAGCGCTTCAACACCATTCCCTGACACGACGTTCCCTCCCCCCATCGGGGAGGGAATTTTTTTGTTCCCCTTCCTAAGTCGAGCGTGTCCTCCCGGGGCCGGCGAACTAAGATGGCGCAAAACGCGGGACCAACCGCAATGACATGAGGAGGAATGGCCATGGCCGACAAGGCAGACAGCTATGTTTCCGGCGTTTCCGACGCGCCGCTGCTCGGTGAAACCATCGGCCACGCGCTCGACAGGGCGGTTGAGCGCTGGGGCGATCGCGAGGCGCTGGTATCACCCAGCCACGATGTGCGCTGGACCTGGAAGCAGTTTGCCGAGCGCGTCGATGCGCTGGCAGCCGGCTTTCTCGCGCTCGGTCTGCAACGCGGCGAGCGGATTGGCATCTGGTCGCTCAATCGCCCCGAATGGACCCTGACCCAATTCGCCGCCGCCAGAGCCGGGCTGATCCTCGTCACCATCAACCCCGCCTATCGCCTGAGCGAGCTGGAATTTGCGCTTGGCAAAGTGGGCTGCGCCGCCATCGTCAGCGCGACCGCGTTCAAGACCTCCAACTACATGGAGATGCTGAACACGCTGCTGCCGGAGCTCGCAACCGCGGAGCCCGGACACCTGCGCTCGGCAAAGCTGCCGCAACTCCGCGCGGTGACCCAGATCGGCGGACCGCTCTGTCCCGGCACGATTGCCTTCGACGAGGTCTCGCGCATGGGCGGCGAGCGGCATCGCGAGCAGATCAAGGCGCTTGGCGAGAGCCTGCAATTCGACGATGCCGTGAACATCCAGTTCACCAGCGGCACGACGGGTTCGCCCAAGGGCGTGACGCTGACGCACCACAACATCCTCAACAACGGCTATTTCACCGGCCGTGCCATGCGGCTCACCGAGCAGGATCGCATCTGCATCCCCGTGCCGCTCTATCACTGCTTCGGCATGGTAATGGGCAATCTCGCTTCCGTCACGCTGGGCTCCGCCATGGTCTATCCCGGCGAAGGCTTTGACCCGCTGGCGACGCTGACAACCATCGAGCAGGAGAAATGCACGACGGTCTACGGCGTGCCGACCATGTTCATCGCCGAGCTCGATCATCCCGAATTTGCGCGCTTCGACCTGAAATCGCTGCGCACCGGCATCATGGCCGGCGCGCCCTGCCCGATCGAGGTGATGAAGCGCGTCAACAACGAGATGAACATGCGCGAGGTGACAATCGCCTATGGCATGACCGAGACGAGCCCGGTCAGCTTCCAGAGCGCCACCGACGATCCGCTGGAGCGGCGGGTTTCGACCGTCGGGCGCATCCATCCGCATGTCGAGGTCAAGGTTGTCGACCTCGAAGGCAGGATCGTGCCGCGCGGCGAACGCGGCGAGCTCTGTACCCGCGGCTACAGCGTCATGCTCGGCTATTGGGAGGAACGCGAGAAGACCGCCGACGTGCTCGACCAGGCCGGCTGGATGCACACCGGCGACCTCGCCGTCATCGATGACGAGGGCTATTGCAACATCGTCGGCCGGATCAAGGACATGGTGATCCGCGGCGGCGAGAACCTCTATCCGCGCGAGATCGAGGAGTTTCTGTATCGTCACCCCAAGATCCAGGATGTGCAGGTCTTCGGCGTCGCCGACGACCGCTACGGCGAAGAGCTCTGCGCCTGGGTTCGGATTCGCTCGGGCGAAGCGCTCTCCGCCGACGAGATCCGCGCGTTCTGCCAGGGCCAGATCGCCCACAACAAGATCCCGCGCTATGTGGAATTCGTCGACGAGTTTCCGATGACGGTGACGGGGAAGATCCAGAAGTTTTTGATGCGGGAAGCCGTGGAGCGACGGCTGGGGCTGAAGGCGGCGAAGACGGCTTGAGGGCCTAGCGACCGTCATTGCGCGCGCAGCGAAGCAATCCATGGAGCCCCACAAAAGAAGAATGGATTGCTTCGCTGCGCTCGCAATGACGATGGTGGACATGATTTCGCGTTCTCGCGGCGCGATGCGCCCGAAGTTTGCCAAAAAATTTCGCGCCTTGAATTCAGAGGGCGCGGGGAATGCCGGATGCGCGCTGCACCCGCGGTCCCGTGTGCAAAAGGGGAAGAAAACGCACACGAGCATACAGGTTCAGCGGAGGCAATCCGACATTCCCTGCGCAATGGCTTTACGGCTTATATCGCGCTCTCCCCGGCGATCGGGCTTGTTTGACACCGTCGCCCACGAATATGGCTGTCAGAGCCCGGTTGGGATGACAGGCCTCCGCAGACTTGACGCCAACCATTGAGGCGTCAGGACCACACGATTTTGCCGTACGCCGCAGCACCGTTCGTCAGCGCGCCGTTTGATCGCTCACGGATCCTTGCGGACCTGCCCTGCCATCACGTTTCACGCCCGACGCTGCCGCGTCCACCGCACCCCGCCCCGCGTCTCTGACGATCCGGATACGCCCCTCGAGTGGGACGGGATGGGGAGCGGTATATTTGTGATTTGGGAGTGGGTCAAGGGAAATTTCGTAAAATCAGAACATAACACTCGGCAGGGAGGTCTTCCGCTTGGCAGCGAGGGGCCGATTTGCCCACGGTAGTTATCTGGATCAGTCGATGCCAACGACCCTGCTTAAACGGAAGAAGCGGTTGTGGGGTCGGGGCCTTTCGAGTAGCGATTGTTCGCTATAGAATCAGTCGAATAAGCCGGCACCGGAGACCAAGTTGGCGGGGAAAACAGTCGCAGACGCAGTTTCAAACTTCGGTGCAAGCGCCAAGGCAAAGCTGAGCAACGTCGCGATCAGTGGTGCGCCGGAAGATCAGTTGCGCGGGCCTCTTGATACTCTGCTGCACGATCTTGCCGAGATCGGTGGCCTGCCTCCGAAGGCCGTCAACCTCGTTGGCGAAACAACACTCAAACATCTCAAGACGCGCCCGGACTATGCCGTCACAGTCAGCAACGCCCTTGTTGGCTTCATCGAAGTCAAGGCGCCTGGCAAGGGCGCTGATCCTCGCAAATTTTCCGACCCGCATGACAAGGATCAGTGGGACAAGCTGAAGTCCCTTCCCAATCTGCTCTACACTGATGGCAATGCCTTCAGTCTGTGGCGTGACGGCGAGTTGATTGGAAAAATCGTCCATCTTGAGGGCGACGTCGAGACATCGGGCGCAAAACTGATCGCGCCCACCGCGCTCCTACCTATTATCAATGACTTCCTTCAATGGACGCCAATTGCGCCGAAGACTGCGAAGAAGCTTGCCGAGGTCTGCGCGCGGCTCTGTCGCCTGCTGCGAGACGAGGTGGTGGAGCAGATGGGACATGGCAATCCGGGGCTCACTGCACTTGCGAAGGATTGGCGAAAGCTTCTCTTCCCGCAAGCCGACGATGCGCAATTCGCTGACGGCTACGCACAGGCGGTAACATTTGGTCTGCTGGTGGCGCGATCACGAGATATTTCCCTGTCGGGCGGAATTGATCAGGCCGCGAAGGGACTCCAAAAGTCTAACTCGCTGATCGCGACCGCTCTGAAGCTACTCACCGACGACGTAACAAATCAAGAGGCTCTGAAAACATCCCTTGCCACGCTCACGCGCGTTCTAGAAGAGGTCAATTGGCACACGATTAGTAAGGATAGACCGGAAGCTTGGCTATATTTCTACGAAGACTTTTTGGAGGTCTACGATAATAAGCTTCGCAAACGGACCGGTTCTTACTACACGCCTCCCGAAGTCGTTTCCGCCATGGTCAATCTTGTTGACGAGGCGCTACGCGGTCCGCTCTTCGAACGACCGTTAGGATTTGCGGCAGCCGACGTGGTCGTGGCCGACCCGGCAGTCGGGACCGGCACATTCCTGCTAGGTGTTATCCGTCGCGTCGCGTCCACGGTCTCGCAGGATCAAGGACCGGGCGCGGTGCGCGGCTTCGTCGAAGCTGCGGCGCAACGCATAATTGGCTTCGAACTCCAGTTTGGGCCGTTCGCGGTGGCACAGCTCCGAATAATCGCAGAAATGCAGGCACTGATGGCGACGCCCCAAGTACCTGCGCCGCCGATTCCCGAACTTCGGTTATTTATCACCGACACGCTCGGCAACCCATTTATTGAACAGGAAAACCTCGGGCACATTTATGAACCCATCGCGAAATCCCGTCGCGATGCAAATGACATCAAGATGACTAAGCCGATCACTGTTGTCATCGGCAATCCGCCTTACAAGGAGAAGGCAGAAGGACGCGGTGGTTGGATCGAGGCAGGCTCGGGCGGAAAGCTCGTTGCGCCGCTCGATCGCTGGAGGCCACCGCCAGCATGGGGCGTGGGCTCGCACACCAAGCACCTCAGGAACCTATATATTTACTTCTGGCGTTGGGCGACGTGGAAGGTCTTTGGCTCAGGTAATTATGCGGCAACGGGGTCTCCCGATAAGGACGAAGAGGGGATCGTTTGCTTTATCACGGTGGCAGGCTTTCTTAATGGTCCGGGCTTTGAGAAGATGCGCGACGATCTCAGGCGAACGTGCTCAGAAATATGGGTCGTAGATTGCTCGCCTGACGGACATCAGCCTGAGGTCGCAACACGCATATTTCAAGGTGTGCAGCAACCAGTGTGTATCGTGCTCGCTGCTCGTAAGCTTGGTAAGAACGTCGAAGAGCCTGCCCAAGTACATTTCCATGCGTTGCCAAAGGGTCGGCGCGAGGAAAAATTCGCAGCGCTCGCCGCGCTCTCGCTCGGTGGTCTTGACTGGGTCCAGGCCGTGTGAAAACCCCATCGATGCTATGGTTTCCCTTGCTGAATCGCGGGGGGATGATGAAGGGTTTTGTTCAAGGGGCGGATCGCCAGCAGGCGACGTTGC
>Ga0310811_10011061_pt1 | contig 11682 bp, 12 predicted proteins | sample YCmetagenome_FD_207642 | JGI IMG/M metagenome (GOLD analysis project Ga0310811, IMG submission 207642) | Soil microbial communities from experimental microcosm in Duke University, North Carolina, United States - YC | ecosystem: Engineered > Artificial ecosystem > Soil microcosm > Unclassified ...
CCGCCGATTGCGGCCATCGCGCCCGAGATCATGAACACCAGGATGCGAATCCGCGCCACGTTGATGCCCGCCCGGCGGGCGGCCTCTGCATTGCCGCCGACCGCGTAGACATGGCGGCCGAACGTGGTGCGCTTGGCAAGGAACGTCAGAACGACGAGGAAGATGACGACGAGCACTCCCGCGAGCGGCAGACCGTGCGGGACGCGTGCATGGTTGCAGATGGCGACCGTGCCGAAAGACGCGACGGCGACGCCGACCAGCTTCGCGATCACGAGCCCGGGATTGCCGATCGCAATCCCGGCGCGCCGCTTCCCGAGGACGCTGCCCAGCACCGTGACGGCGTAGATGGCCGTGATGACCGCCGCGATGATCCAGCCTGCCTCATCCGAGAAGAAATAGCTGGCCGTGTAATTGATCCAGCGGTCCTGGATGATGATCGAGCCCGGCTGCTCGAGCACCTGCAGGATCACGCCCTGCCAGATCAGAAAGCCCGCGAGCGTCACCACGAACGAGGGGACGCCCACGAACGCCACGATCGAGCCTTGAAGGCCGCCGATCGCGGCGCAAATCGCGACCGCCACGACCATCGCGAGCAGCCCGTTGATGTGATGGCTGCTCCCGGCGAGCTGGAGCTCGGCCACCGTCAGGGCACCGATCCCGGCCACGTAGCTGATCGAGAGATCGATCTCGCCGAGCAGGAGGACGAAGACGACGCCGTACGCGAGCATCGCCGTGCCGGCCATCTGGATGATGATGTTGTCGAAGTTGTTCCCGGTGAAGAAGTTCGTCGCCTTGAAGCTGAAGAAGACGACGATGAACACGATCCCGAGGGCGATCGGCAGGACACCGAGGTTGCCGGACTTGACGTTGTCGAGGGCCCGGCGGTAGAGGCCCGGCAGGCCGGCCGGCGTTTCCTCCGCGGGCGGAGCCGGCTGATCCTGGCCGACGACGTCGGCCGTCGTCACGACGTCGCTCCGGCCGTGGGCGTGATGCCGGAGACCTTCGTCGGCACGCCGGCGGTGATTGCGTGGACGACCTCGTTGGGGGTCGTCTTCTCGCGCTCGAAGAGCCCCACGTTCCGCCCGAGCCGGAGCACGGTGATCCGGGTGGCGGTCTCGAAGACGTCGTGCAGGTTGTGCGAGATGATGACGACCGCAAGGCCCTGCTCGGCAAGGCGCCTGACCAGCGCAAGCACCTGCTCGGTCTGGGCGACGCCGAGCGCGGCGGTCGGCTCGTCGAGGATCACGAGCTTTGAGTTCCACTGCACCGCCTTCGCCACCGCGACCGACTGTCGCTGACCGCCGGAGAGGGTCGCGACCGGCTGCCGAATCGAGCTGATCGTCGTGACGGCGAGCGACTTCAGCGTCTCGGCCGTCCTCTGCTCCATGATCGGCTCCTTCAGCCGCTGGAGCCGGTCGTGGGCTTCACGGCCGAGATACATGTTCTGGACGACGTCGAGGTTGTCGCAGAGTGCGAGGTCCTGGTAGACGACCTCGATCCCGAGCTTGGCAGCGTCCTTCGGGCCGTGGATTTGCACCTCGTTGCCCTCGAACAGGATCTCCCCGCTGTCGGGGGAATGTGTGCCCGCGATGCACTTGACGAGTGTCGACTTGCCGGCGCCGTTGTCACCGACGAGGGCCATGACCTCGCCGCTCTGTACCGCGAAGTCGACGTCCGACAGCGCCTGCACCGAGCCGAAGGACTTCGTGATGCTTCGGAGCTGAAGGAGCGGGGTCCCGTCCACCGTGGCGCGTTTCCTACCACAAAAGCCGGTGGAGGCGCCCGGCCGGGCGCCTCCACCGCGCTCGAGTCGACCTACTTGCAGTATTTCGCGTACACACCGATGCAGACGTCGGACTTCTTCAGGAACTTCTTCGTGAAGAGCTGCTTGTAGTTCGCCTTCGTGATCCAGGTGACCGGAAGGGCGATCGTCGGCTCGTTCACGCTGCCGTTCTTCCGGACCGTCGTCGTCTTCGGCTTCTGGCCCCTGAGGAGCGCGACCGCGGCCGCGGCGGCTGCGTTCGCCTCGTCAGGCACGTACTTGAACACCGTGCCGGTCTGCCAGCCGGCGAGGATGTACTGGATCCCCTGCGGGCTCGCGTCCTGCCCGCTGAGCGGGATCGGCTTCAGGTGGCGGGCCTTGAGGTCCGCAACCACGGCGCCGGCGATGTTGTCGTTCGCCGCGATCACGCCGTCGATCTTGTTGTTCGTCTTGACCAGCATCTGGGCGAAGATCGGGCCCGCGTTCGTCGCGAGCCAGTCGGGCACGAACTGCTGCGGCCCCTTCGTCAGCTTCCCGCTGCTGAAAAGCGGGTTCAGGATGTCGTCGTTGCCGCTCTTGAACCATTTCGCGTTCTCGTCCGTGAGCGAGCCCCACAGCTCCGCGATGACCGGCTTCGACTTGCCCTTCAGCTTGGCGAGGATGCCGGTGGCCTGTGCCCGCCCGACCTTGTTGCCGTCGAAGGTGACGTAGACGGACGCGGTGCCGCCGAGCACCTGGCGGTCGTAGTCGATCGCCTTCCCGCCCGCCGACGTGAACGACTTCTCGATCGACGAGGCCGAGCCGTTGTCGAGCGAGGTCTCGATGACGACCTTCGCGCCGGCAGCGAGGCACGCCTGGGCCTGTGCCTTCTGCTTCTGCGGGTCGTTCAGCGCGTTCGTGATCTTGTAGGTGACACCCGCCGCCTTGAGCGCCTTGGCGATCGTTGGAGCGTCGAACTGCACCCAGCGGACGGACGACTTCGTGTCCGGCAGCAGAACGCAGACCTGAATGTTCGCCTGCTTCTTGCTGGTGCCGCCACTCGCGGCGGTGACGGCGATCGCCGAGACTGCGGCAGCCCCGACGAGGAGCAGCACCGTCGACCTTCTGAAAACCTTCTTCACGTCGAATCTCCTTACTGTCGCGTGGCCGACCGGTGATCGAGCGCACAAGGGGGAGGCTCAACGCTCGCCCATCCGGGCGCGCACGTCAAGTGCGAAGGAACAGTTCGTGCGGGCCCGACCGGTTAGGCTCGTGCGTGTGAGGACAAGCCTCGGCATCTGGGCGTTCGGCGCGATGGCGACGCGGTTCAACCCGGGCGGCTACAAGCCTGAGCTCGCCGGCGCCACGACCGTCTCCAAGGTGCGCACGGCCGTCGACGGCCTCGGCGAGCTGATGGACGACTACGAGTTCCACTACCCGCAGGAGCTCTCGCGGGACAACCTCGACGATGTGCGTCAGGCGCTGGACGGGCACGGAATCTACTGCCTCGCGAGCGGGCTCCATCTCGACCCGCGCTTCGCCAGGGGCGGGTTCTCGTCACCGGACGACGCGACGCGCGCGGCCGCGCTCGGGCTGACCTTCGAGGCGATCGACCTCGCAGGGGAGATCGGCGCGCAGTTCATCATCTGGCCAGGGATCGAGGGCTACAACTACCCGTTCCAGACGCCCTACGCGGACTCGTGGGCGCGGTTCATCGACGGGGTGGCGGAGTCGGCCGCGCACGCCCGCGACCGCGGTGTGACGGTGTTCCTCGAGCACAAGAACTCCGAGCCGGCGATGAAGATCCTGATGCGGAACATCGGCATGACGCTGCACGTCATCCACACGCTGCGCGCCAGGGGGATCGACAACGTCAAGGTCAACATGGACTGGCAGCACCTGATCATGAACGGCGAGAACCTCGCCGAGTACGCCGCTCTCCTCGCTGCGGAGGGGCTGCTCGGCCATCAGCACGCGAACTCCGGCTGGGGCACCTTCGACGACGACAACATGGTGGGCGCCACCGCCTTCATGGAGACGCTCGAACTCGCCCTCGAACTGCGCCGTGCGAACTACGGTGCAAACGGCGAACGGCTCGGCTTCGACCTCTATCCGTACACAGAGGACGCCGTCGGCGCCGTGAAGCGGTCGGTGCTCCAGTGGCGCTTCATCGACGGTGTCGCCGCCGGGATCGACGAGCCGGCGCTGCGCGACGCGCAGCAGGCGAAGGACGCCGTGCGGGCCTACGAACTCGTCTACGCCGCACTCGGCGCCTGACACGAGGTGAGCCCGCACGCTCTGGTCGGCCTCGATGTCGGCACGACCGGCGTCAAGGCCGTCGCGATCTCGCCCGACGGCCGCGTGCTCGCATCCGCCTCCGAGAGCTACGCGCTCTCGACTCCCCGGCCGGGCTGGGCCGAGCAGGATCCGGAGGACTGGTGGCGCGCCGCCCGGGCCTGCCTCGCCCGGCTTCCGCAGGGGCCCGTCGGCCTCTCGGGGCAGATGCACGGCCTCGTCGTGCTCGACGCCGCCGGCCGCGTGCTGCGGCCCGCGATCCTCTGGAACGACCAGCGGACCGCCGCCGAGTGCGCCGAGATCGAGCGCCGCGTCGGGCTGGAGCGGCTGATCGAGCTGACGGGGAATCGCGCGCTCACCGGCTTCACGGCACCGAAGCTCCTGTGGCTTCGTCGCCACGAGCCCGAGGCGTATGCGCGGATCCGCCACGTGCTGCTGCCGAAGGACTACGTCCGCCTCCGCCTCACCGGCGAGCAGGCGATCGACGCCGCAGACGCCTCCGGCACGCTCCTCTTCGACGTCGCAGGACGCCGCTGGTCGGAGGAAGTCTGCAACACCCTCGAGGTGCCGCTCGAGTGGCTTCCGGCGGTGCACGAGTCGACCGAGATCGCGGGCGCCGGCGACCAGGCGGCGGCCGCGCTCGGCGTCGGGATCGCAGGCCCGGGCCCCGTGTCGGTCGTGCTCGGCACATCCGGTGTCGTCTTCGCGGCGTTGCCGTCGTACGCGCCGGACGCGCGGGCGCGCGTCCACGTCTTCTGCCACGCAGTTCCGGATACATGGCATGCGATGGGCGTGATGCTGAGCGCCGCCGGATCGCTCGCGTGGCTCCGCAGCGCCGTCGGAGCCGACTACGGGGTGCTCGACGAGGAGGCCGCCCGCTGGGAGCCCGGGGTCGAGGGGCTCCTGTTCGCGCCGTACCTGGCGGGCGAGCGCACTCCTCACGCCGACCCCGCCGCGCGGGGATCCTTCACCGGCCTCTCGATCCGCCACGACCGCGGCGCCCTCGCCCGCGCGACGCTCGAGGGTGTCGCCTACGGCCTGCGCGACTCGCTCGAGCTGCTGCGCGAGCTCGGCGTCGATCCCGTAGTCGGACGTGCATCGGGCGGCGGAGCCGTGAGCGGCCTGTGGCTGCGCATCGTCGCCTCGGTGCTCGGCCTGCCGCTCGAACGGACCGAGTCCGAGGAAGGGTCGGCGTTCGGAGCCGCGCTTCTCGCGGGCGTCCGCGCCGGCGTCTTCGAGGACGCCGGCGAGGCTGTCGCGCGCTGCGTGCGCGTGCGCGACCGGGTCGACCCGGATCCGGAGTGGTCAGATGCTTACGAGCGCGGCTACCGCCGGTACCGGCTGCTCTATCCCACCCTGAAACGACTGGAGGAAGCCTGATGAGCATCGACGGCAAGACGGCAGTGATCACCGGTGCGAGCCGCGGCATCGGCGCGGCGCTCGCCCGCCAGTTGCACGCGCGGGGCGTCAAGCTCGGACTCGCGTCCCGGCGCGGCGACGACCTCGGCCTCGAAGGTGTGGTGGCACAGCGCTGCGACGTGCGCGACCTCGACGCGCTGACGCGCCTCTGCGACGAGACGGCCGAGACGTTCGGCGGCATCGACATCGTCGTCGCGAACGCGGGTGTGGGCGCCTACGGCCCGTTCCTCGAGCTCTCGCGCGAGCACCTCGACGAGATGCTCGACGTGAACCTGAAAGGCACGCTCTATGCAATCCGCGCCGCGCTGCCTCACATGCTCGGCCGCGAAGGGGACGTGATCACGCTCGCCTCCGAGGCCGGCCGCCGCGGCCTGCCGCACGAGGCGGTGTACTGCGCCTCGAAGTTCGGCCAGGTCGGCTTCACCCGGGCGCTCGACCACGAGCTGCGAGAGCACGGCATCCGGTGCACGAACATCTGCCCCGGCGGCGTCGCGACCGACTTCGCGCTCGAGGAGGGCCGCGGACGCACGTCCGACGAGCTGCCGGGGATGATGACCGCCGACGACGTCGCGGAGGTCGTCGTCTTCGCGCTCGAGCGGCCTCGGCATCTGCGCCTGCTCGAGACGGCGTTCCGGCCGATGACCGAGGCGTCGTTCGGCTGAGGACTCGTTTCGACGGTGCGCCTTTCGGGGCAAGAAGGCGGTATGGCGACGCATCATCTTCCGCACCCGCATCTGCCTCATCCCCACGTGCCGCACCCGGATGCCGGGTTCGACGAGCACCCCTGGCGGATGCTGCCCACGGCGCTCCTCGTGATCGTGATCCTTGCGACGGTGTTGATCGTCGTGAGCTTCGCGATCTCGAAGGCGATCACCGGCCACGCGTACTGAGGTCGGCCGGCTCAGGCCGCCTCGCCCGCGCCGAAGCCCCGGATCACCGTGGTGAGGGCGTCGCGCCACGCCCGCTCCTCGGCGCCGGCCGGAAGGACGCTCAGGATCGCGCCGCGCAACTCGGCGTTCGCGAGCCCCTCGAGCATGGCGTTGAACTCCACGGCCGCGTCCTCGATCGACTTGCGACCGAGTAAGCCGGCAGCCGCGACCCGCTCCACTTTCGCGTGCAGCGCCGCCCATGCCCGCTGGCGCGCAGAGACGAGCTCCGGACCGGCCCGGAATCCCGGCACGATCCGCTGGAAGGCGATGCGGTAGAGCGCGGGATGCTGGAGGACCAGCTCTCGAAACACGGAGGTGCCCACCTCGACGAGGTCTGCGACCGGATCCTCGGTCTCGGGAAGCCGGGCGATGCCGTCGGCGAGGAATGCGAAGGCACTCTGTCCGAGCGCGTCGACGAGCAGCCCCTCCTTCGAGCCGAAGAGCGAGTAGACGGCGCGCGTGCTCGTGCCGACCTCACCCGCGACGGCGCGGACGGAGAACGCGGCTGCGCCTCCCTCGGCGACGAGCCGCTCCGCCGCGACGCGGAGCGCGGCGCGGGTCTCGTCGTCGTGCTCTCTCGGCCGGCCCACCTTGACAGCGTAGCGTGACGTGTTACGTTACCGGTTACGAAATTCGCTTCTCGAAAGGGGCAGGAGATGAGCGCACAGGCCGCAGCCGGTACTCGCCTTTCGTTCGAGGACTATCTCGGGTCCGCACCGGAGAACTACGAGCGCTACTTCGTCCCGGCGATCGGCGCTCCGCTCGCCGCCGAGCTCGTCGACGCCGCTGCGCTTCGTCAAGGCGAGCGCGTTCTCGACGTGGCCTGTGGAACAGGCGTCGTCACGAGGCTCGCCGCCGAGCGGGTCGGCGCGTCCGGCGCGACCGCCGGGCTCGACATCAACCCGGGCATGCTCGGAGTTGCGCGGTCTGTGACGCCAGCGGGCGTCGGCATCGACTGGCACCAGGCGAGCGCGGAAGCGACGCCGTTCCCGGATGAGTCGTTCGACGCGGTTCTCTGTCAGCTGGGCCTCCAGTTCTTTCCCGACCGGCCCGCGGCGCTGCGCGAGCTGCGGCGCGTCCTCGTTCCCGGGGGCCGGCTCGTCGTGAACGTCCCGGGCCCCGAGCCGGCGATCTTTCGCATCCTCGCCGAGGAGCTCGTTCGTCACGCGCGCCCCGAAGCCGCCGGATTCGTCCACCAGGTGTTCTCTTTGCACGAGACCGCCGAGCTACGAGACCTCCTCGCTGAAGCAGGGTTCGACGACGTCTCCCTCGACGCAGGCGAACGGAGGCTCCGGCTCGCGCCGCCCACCGAGTTCCTCTGGCAGTACGTCCATAGCACGCCGCTCGTCGCAGCTGTCGCGGAGCTCGGCGACGACCGCCGCGCCGCGCTTGCGCGAGACGTCGCCGTACGGTGGGAGCCCATGGTCGAAGAGGGAGTGCTCGTCTTGCAACTCGGCGTCGTCATCGCGACGGCGCGCAAGAGCTAGCGATACCGGCGAGCTCGACGGCGCGGCGAGAGGACCGAGGCTCGCTGTCTCGCCCCGACCGGGATACCTTCCCGGTGCGTGACCACCGATACCGATCGTCCGCACGTCCGACTGGCGGAGCTCGTCGCCGCACTCTCGCTCGGCGTCGATCTGGGCTTCGGACAGCCGATGGAGCATGTTCTGCGGCAATGCCTGATCGCGCTGCGATTGGCCGAACGCATCGGGCTCGACGAGCGGGACCGATCGGCCGTCTACTACACCGCTCTGCTCGTCAACGTCGGCTGTCACACGGACGCACACGAGCAGGCGAAATGGTTCGGCGACGACATCGCGCTGAAGGCGAACAAGTACGACCACGAGTTCAAGAGCCTGCGGGCGACCACGGCGGCGATGCGAATGCTCGGCTCGGGCAGCACGCCCTTGCATCGCTTCCGGATCGGCCTCGAGTTCCTCGTCTCGGGTCACCGAGACATGGACGGCATGATCAGCCACCACGCCCGGATGGCGCGCACCCTCGGCGAGCAGCTCGGGCTGTCCGAGGACGTGCTAACGGCCCTCGATGCGGCCTACGAGCAATGGGACGGCCGTGGCTGGCCGGGGGAGCTCGGCGGGTCGGACGTGCCGCTCGTGGCGAGGCTCGCGCAGCTCGCGGAGTTCGTCGAGGTCGCCCATCGCATCGGCGGAGTCGCCTCGGCGAGGAAGCTCGTTCGCAGGCGAGGCGGCAAGCAGTTCGACCCGGAGCTCGCGCACCTCGTCGGCGCCGAGGCGGAGCTCCTCCTCTCAGGGCTCGACGAGGTCGGCGCGTGGGACGTCGTGATCGAAGCGGAACCCGCGCTCGCCGTGGTGCTCTCGGAGGAGCGCTTCGACGCGGCCCTCGCGGCGATCGCAAACTTCATCGACCTCAAGTCGCCGTACACGCTCGGACACGCGCACGCCGTCGCCGACCTCGCCGCCGCGGCGGGCGCGAAGCTGGGCCTGCCCGAGCAGGGGGTGCGAACGCTGCGACGCAGCGGCCTCGTGCACGACTTCGGCCGGCTCGGCATCTCGAACTCGATTCTCGACAAGCGAGGGCCGCTCGGCGCGGGCGAGTGGGAGCGCGTGCGCATCAGCCCGTACCTGACCGAGCGCATGCTCCAGCAGTCGAAGACGCTCGCGCCGCTCGGTGCAATCGCTGTGCAGCATCGGGAGCGCCTGGACGGCTCGGGCTACCCGCGGGGCCTGTCGGGTGCCGCGATCTCGCGGTCGGCACGCGTGCTCGCCGCAGCCGACGCCTACCAGGCGATGCGCGAGCCCCGTCCTCACCGCTCGGCGCTTTCCGCCGACGCGGCTGCCGCAGAGCTCCGCGCCGACGTCAGGGCCGGCCGCCTCGACCCGGACGCGGTCGAGGCGGTTCTCGGCGCGGCGGGACACCGCGTGCCTCGGCGGCGCGAGGGTCCGGCCGGGCTGACGCCGCGGGAGGTCGAGGTCCTGACGCTCCTCGCACGCGGTCTCTCGAACAAGCAGATCGGAGTGCACCTGACGATTTCCGCCAAGACGGTCGGCAATCATGTCGAGCACATCTACTCGAAGATCGATGCGTCCAGCCGCGCAGCCGCGAGCCTGTTCGCGATGCAGCACGCGCTCCTTCCCGACGAGGAGCCCGCCCGCCCGTAGCCGCGTCGGCGGAGCGAAAGATGGGGCGAACGCCTCATGCCGGCGCGCTCGTCCGGGCGTACGCTCGGCCTCGAATCCACGCGAAGGAGGCACACCATGCCGAAGGTATCGAGCGAGAGCGCAGCGCACGTCGACGACCACGGCCCCGTCGAGGACCGGCACGAGGACATCGACGGCTACACGATCAACTTCCTGACGTTTCGCGAGAGCATCGACGGGACGCCGCTCTTCCACGGCCTGCCGGGCGACAGTTGCAACTGCCCCCACTGGGGCTACGTCATCAGGGGGAAGCTGACGTTTCGGCTCCCGGATCGCGACGAGGTGTTCGAGACCGGCGACGCGTTCTACCTCCCGCCGGGCCACATCCCGATCGTCGAGGCCGGCACCGAGTACGTCCAGTTCAGCCCGGCCGAGGAGCTTCACGCCGTCGCCGCCACGATGGCCGAGAACATGCAGAGGCTGCAGGCGCAGGCGGCGTCCGGGCCGTGATCGCCGCGGCGCCGGGTTCTCCGACGGCCACCGATGAGCAGGCGCCGCGCCGTTCGCATATAAAGGTGTCGACCGCGCCGCCGGCGACGTCGCGCCGCGCGGGCCTCGCCCGGCCGGTCTCGTTCCTGACGCTGCTCGGCGTCGTCAAGAGCTGAGAACAGGAGGTCGGAGATGCAGGTGGAGGCTGGGGACACGATCACCCTCGAGGCCGAGAAGGTCGGCCAGACACACCGCACGGGCATCGTCGAGGAGGTGCTCGAGCAGGATCCGCCGCGGCTCCGCGTTCGCTGGGACGACGGCCACACGACGGTGCTCACGCCGTCCGCCGGCGCGGCGACGGTCGAGCACGCGGCCGGCTAGCAGACGGCCGCGCCCGGGCTGGTCGGCGCCGGCCCGGAGACGGCGTCGACCGGCGAGGTGTCCGCGATCGCTTGCCCCAGGGGGCGGTGCGGGCGCGACCGAATCTCCCGCCGCCGGGCTGACGGCGCCGAGGGCACCCGGGATGAGCGATCGTTTCGGCACGTGAACCTCCTCGGCTGGATTGCATCGCTCCTCGCCCACGACCGGCTACCCCGGGTGTGGCTAATCCGGGTGTGGCTACCCCAGGTGTCGATGCCTTCCAGGCGCTGATGCCGCCGCACCGGCTCGATCCCGACCGCGCGGTGGAGCACCTGCCGCGCCTCTACCGCGCCGCCCGCGCCTGGACGCGCTCCCGGGAGGAGGCCGAGGACCTGGTGCAGGAGACCTACGCGCGGGTGCTCGCCCGGCCCCGCCTGCTCCGCAACGAAGACGAGCTCGGGTACCTGCTGCGAGCGTTGCGCAACACGCTGATCAGCCAGCGCCGCACCGAGCAGCGCCGACCGGCCACAACCGAGCTCGCCGACGACGCCGTGGGGACGCGCGAGCGTGACGACCCCGCCGAGGCGGCCGAGGCGCGCCGCGTGTACGCCGCGATCGCCGCGCTGCCGGAGGAGTTCCGCGACGCACTCGTCGCGGTCGACGTCGCCGGGCTCTCCTACCAGGAGGCCGCCCGGGCGCTCGGCCTGCGCGAAGGCACGCTCACGAGCCGGCTCTTCCGCGCCCGCGACCGGGTGGCGCGCCGGCTCAGCGAGGCGGGCTGAGCGGCCAGGCGGCCAGCTTGATCAGCTCCGCACGCGTCGCCCCGCCGGTCAGGACGCAGGTGTGGCCGCCGCGACGCCAGGTCACCGCGAGCCTGCCGCTCAAGCGCAGCGTCTGATACTCCACCCGCCGGATGACCGTGGCCTTCGCCCCGGCCGGGCGAGGCAGACCGCCGCCGGCGACGATCACGTAGCCGAGCCGCCTCCCGTCCTTACCGTAGAAGACGACCGTCGCGTCGCGGCCGCCGATACGGTCGCGTCGGACGCCGAGCGCCCGCCACCCGTACGTCTGCGCGAAGTCGGGGAACGGAACGCCCTCGACCCCGGCCGCCAGCCTCGTCCCGGCCGTTCCGGCCGGAGCGGGCGCCGGCGCAGTCGGCGGCTGGCTCGCCAGCTCCGCAGCTTCGGCGACCGTCGCAGCGCCCGGGCCGCCGCTCAGCACGACGGCAGCAACGACGACGGCTGCGACCGAGACGAGGCCCGCGAGGGCGAGCCTCGGCACGACCCTCCGGCTTCGGATCCGGGTCGCGCCCAGCGCGTCCCGGCGGGCG
>Ga0310811_10011062_pt1 | contig 11681 bp, 6 predicted proteins | sample YCmetagenome_FD_207642 | JGI IMG/M metagenome (GOLD analysis project Ga0310811, IMG submission 207642) | Soil microbial communities from experimental microcosm in Duke University, North Carolina, United States - YC | ecosystem: Engineered > Artificial ecosystem > Soil microcosm > Unclassified ...
AACTTCCGGTGGTGAGGCTCTCCAGCGAAAACGAGCCAACCGCGGTATTGCCGGCGCCGGCAGTGAGGCTAAGAAGCGCGTTTTCTCCTTCGGCGGTGGTAAAGTTCGGATAGCCTCCGTCCGGCGCCGGACTGAGCGCCTTTGCCGATGGTGCGAGCCCGAGGCAGGCAAACATCGTAAGAAGCTTCAATCCAGCGATCATGATTTTTGGTTGTATAAACCGATTCAATTTTTTCATGAGGGACTTTTAGGCCGTGACTGAGGTAAAAGTCCTTAAGGCTTGACTAAAATTTTCTAAAATGTTCTAAAAACGTGGTGAGAAGGGCGACGGTTAGTGGCGCCCGGCGCTATTATGAATTCGGGCGTTTCCGGCTTGATCCGAATAGACATCGATTGCTGCGCAACGGCGAAGCTATCCCATTATCAGCCAAGGCAATCGAAACGCTGACTGCGCTCGTTCAGAATTCGGGGAAGCTCCTCGACCGCGACGCCCTGATGCAGACGGTGTGGCCAGACACGATCGTGGAAGATGCGAATCTGACGGTTGCGATCTCGCAACTGCGCAAAGCACTGAACCAGGACGGCGAGACCGGCGAGTTCATTCAAACGATTCCGCGCATTGGCTATCGCTTTGTAGCAGACGTTCGCGAAGTAGTCGACGAACCGACATCTTTGGTCTCCGACGGCAAGCAACCGGATGCCCGCGTTCAGTTGGATGCTCACGAGAACGAGGCAGCCGCTTCCTTAGATCAGTCATCGAGTGGAGAAACGAGTGGTTCGCCGTCGCCAATTGAGCCCAAAACGCTTTTGCATTTGCCCGGCAAAACTGGCTGGCGTTGGGCGATCGCGTTTGTTGGCGTCCTCAGTGTTGGCCTCGCGACGTTATTTTTCATTCGCTATCGCGCAGAGAGCCGGTCGACTCAGCAAGGCGACTACGACAGTCGTGGCCATGGCTCTAACGAAACGGCAAACATCCCGGAGAAGAGCATCGCAGTGTTGCCGTTTGATAATCTTAGCGACGATAAGCAAAACGCCTTTTTCGCAGCTGGCGTCCAGGACGAAATAATCTCCGACCTGGCGAGAATCGCAGACCTGAAGGTTATCAGCCGCACGTCCGGGAACCTTTACAAAAGTGGAAATCCTCGAAACTCGCGTGAGATCGGCCAGCAACTGGGAGTTGCCCATCTCTTGGAAGGGAATGTCCAGCGAATCGGAAACCGGCTTCGAGTTAACGCCCAACTGATTGAGACGCGTACGGATACGCATTCGTGGGCGCAAACCTACGATCGCGATGTGGCCGACCTCTTTGCAGTTCAAAGTGAGATTGCGCAGGCCATCGTCGGTCAACTGCGCGCTAAAATCTCACCGGCGGAAAAACGAGCGATCGAGCAACCACCGACTGCCGACCTCACCGCTTTCGATCTCTACATTCGCGCAAAAAATCTTCTTCTACCGGTTAGCTTTGGCGCTAACGCTAAAGATGATCTGCGGCGGGCAGCCGACCTGCTAAACCAGGCTGTAGCGCATGATCCATCGTTTTTCGATGCGTATTGCCAGCTCGCTCTAGCTCATGGCCTGCTTTATTTTTATGGTTTCGACCACACGTCAACGCGTCTCGCGCTGGCTGAAGCGGCCTTGGAAGCAGCCGCTCGCATACGCCCGAACGCAGGTGAAACGCACCTGGCGCGCGCACGCAACCTTTACTGGGGATACCTCGATTACAATGGCGCTTTGACTGAACTGGACATCGCTCACAAGGCGTTGCCCAATGATTCGCAGATACCTGAGCTGACTGGTTATATTCAGAGGCGGCAGGGACGGTGGGAAGAATCCATACAGAGTCTCGAGCGCGCACTTGAGCTAGACCCGCGCAACTTCGACACGCTTCAGCAACTCGCGCTGAGCTATGGTGATCTCGCACGGTATGCTAAAGAAAAATCCGTGTTGGATCGCGCCCTGACTATCCAGCCGAACGACGCCGCGACGAAAGCTATGCATGCAGTCGTGGATCTGGATTGGAAAGCCGATACGCGCCCCGCGCATGAATTGATGGATGAAATCCGGGCGAAAGATTCCGCGTCGTTGCAAGGTGTGGCTGATTTCTGGCTCATCTGTGCATTGGCAGAACGCGATCCCGAAGCGGCTTCTAACGCGCTAGCCCTACTTGGCGAAAATGGTTTGGGTGACGGGCCGATCCAGTTCAGTCGTACATTCATGGAAGGCCTCAATGCGCGTATGGTTAACGATGACACAAAAGCGCGGTTGGCCTTCACGGCTGCGCGCGCGGAGCAGGAGAAACTCGTTCAAGCCGAACCAAATTACGGCCCGCCGCTAGTCGTGCTCGGTTTGATCGACGCAGCTCTTGGACGGAAAGAAGAAGCGCTGCGTGAAGGCCGGCGAGCAGTCGAGCTTGTTCCAATTGGAAAGGATGCAGTCGTCGGTCGCATTGTCGCCACCTATTTTGCGATGATTGCGGCCTGGGTTGGTGACAATGCCGTTGCCTGCGAGCAGCTGGCCGGCGCTATTGGCTACACAAGTTCCCTTAGCTACGGCCAACTGAAACTGATGCCTTGGTGGGACCCATTGCGTGGGGATCCATGTTTCGAACAAATCGTCGCTTCGATTGCGCCGAAAGAAAATTAAATACCCGTCACGTTTCGACTGGTTGAGGCGCGCGATGCCGCTAGGCTGGACGCCGCCATGGTGTCCCGAACGTCCGGTCAGCTTCGACGCGTTTTAGGCGTTGGCTTCGGTTTAGCGGTGAGTATCGGCGGCACGATTGGCGTCGGCATTCTTCGTACCCCCGGCCTGGTCGCGCAACAACTGCATGTGCCATTGCTGATTCTGTTCTTTTGGGTTGCGGGAGGCATATACACATTGCTCGGAGCGAGCTGCTTCACGGAACTGGGCCTCATGCTTCCGCGAGCTGGCGGCTTCTATGTTTATGTGCGCCGAGCTTTTGGCGACACAGCGGGCTTTGCCGTCGGTTGGACTGACTGGCTCATGTACTGTTCGATCCTCGGGTATTTATCGATCGCTATCGCCGAATTCATTGCGGCGTTGGGAGTGATACCCAGCGGCGCCATTCGGTCCTCGTCGGTTCTAATTCTCGTTAGCATTGTGGCGTTGCAATGGTTGGGCATCCGCATCAGTAGTCTTTTCCAAGAAGTCACCACCGCGCTGAAATGCGTTGCGTTTTTGGTCCTCGTCGCTGCCTGCCTCCTTGTGTCAACCGGCAGATACCCGTCGGCAGCTCTACCGTCATCGATGACATTCAGCGGAATGGTTGTTGCCTTGCAGGCGATTGTCATCACATACGGCGGCTGGCAAAGTCCCCTATATTTCATTGAGGAGGATCGGGACCCGGCGAGCAATCTTCCGCGAATTATGATCGGCGGTGTCCTGTCGGTAATCGCGATTTACGTGCTTGTTAATATCGCGCTCATCAAGGTATTGCCGATGTCAGAGCTCTCAGGCGCAACATTCCCCGCCGCTGATGCCGCTCGCATTCTCGTGGGCAAGCAGGGCCAGAATCTTATCACAGTGTTATCAGTAATTTCGCTTGTACCGCTCTTAAACGCGATTACGATGATGGGAACGCGCGTCATTTTTGCCTTGGGACGTGACCGGCTGTTTTGGTCGCGCACAGCAACAGTGAATCCCAAAGGTACACCGAATACTGCAACACTATTAACAGCGGCAATTGCTGCGGGTCTCATTGCAACCGGCACATTTCAGCGCCTGATAGCAATGACGTCTTTCTTTATGGCAGCTAATTACGCCATCTGCTGCGTTGCGCTGGTCGTATTAAGACGCCGGGAACCCGACTTGCCGCGACCTTATCTGGCGTGGGGATACCCCTACTCTGCTTGGTTGGTTGGCGTCGGTAGCGTAATGTTTTTGCTGGGAATGCTGGCGGGAGACGTGCTCAACGGTCTCGCGGCTATTGGATTGTTAGCAATCGGTCTAATCGGACGCGCACTTTTCAGTAGGCGCGTGATACCGTCGTGACTTTCGCAGCCTGGCTTCTGACTATGCCTTTTCGGGTACAACCGTTTTTGGCGCTTCGGAAACTGGCCGGCGCTTTATCTGTTCCATCACGTCTCCGGCTATCATCTTAAGAAGCTCCTGCTCTTGCATTGTCATCTCGCGCGGTTTGGTGTCGAGGATACAAAGTGAACCTATAGGAAGACCATTTGGCCCGCGCAGAGGAACGCCAGCATAAAATCGTAAACCGTTTTCTTTTACAAATGGATTGTTCGCAAATCGCGGATCTCGAGCAAGATCGCGGACGATTAGCACTTCATCGTTGGCGACAACATGTCCGCAAAGGGAAACGTCCCGCGAAGTAGAGCGAGCTTCGGCGAGATCGCCCGGCAATCCGACGTGAGATTTGAACCATTGCCGCTTTTCGTCGATCAGGCTCATCAGGGCGATTGGCACACCGAACAGTTTCGTTAGGCGTTCTGTGACGTGATCAAAATTTGTTTCTCTTGGAGTGTCCAGAAGGTTCAATCCGTTGAGTTCCGCCATGCGCTCTTCCTCGTTAGGCGGCGTAGGAGCGGGCACCATTTCGTCCGTAATTTCCGCAGTCATTTTGTAAACCTGTTGCACGGCGTCAGCCAGCGAAACGGCTACTTCATCCACGTGTGCTGTTCGCGAACGTTCTTTGAGCTTTTCTGCGTCAAATCTGGCGCTCCACGCGCCGACCAGAATTGTTGCGTTTCCAAGTCGCTCGTGAATTGCCGAAGCGATCTGGCGAGCCTGAGCTATACTTGTCGGTGGCAACACCGAAACGCAGATACATTCGGGTTGACGGTCAAAAGTGCGATCGAGCAACTCGTCAGGTTTCAGCCGCGCGGGTAGGTTGTGAGCTTCGAATCCGCGGTTTCGAAGTAGCTGTGCAAGCATTTCACCAGCAAGTTCGTCGCGATAAGCGCTTGCTGGAATACAGAGAACACGGCTGCCAATCGCAGGAGCGACTCCGATATCGTCGCCATTTTTTTGCTCATGTGCATCTTTTCGGCCGTTGAAATCATCTATGATCTCATGAGTTCTCTGCAATGCGGAGGTCCTTTGCTCTGGAGTGAGTGATCCCCTGTGAGCGTCGAGTTCGACCGCCGCGATCGCCGGAATCAGAACGTTATCGTAGAGTGCAGTCAGCGACTCTGTATCCACATATTTGTTCGCAAACTCTTCAGCGCTATCTAACGAGAACGACAAGAGCCGATGGTAAAACTCCTCATGCGGCGCCAGTGGCTGATCCTCGCTAAGCAAGATCCCGAGAGACTCGAGACGCGGAACATGTCGTCCTATCACAGCTAAACACACAGTCATAGGAGTAGAAAGCACCAGGCCAACCGGGCCCCATAGCCAGGTCCAAAATACAGCCGAGATGATTAAGGCAAGTGGCGAAACTCCAGTATTTGCGCCGTAAACCCACGGTTCGATAAAATTCGAGACGATCACTTCTAACACGATGAACAAAGCGATTGTCATGAGGGGTATAAACCAGCCTGCCGAGATGGCGAATGACAATAACACCGGCAGGAGGGCGCCCACCCAGGGGCCCACGTAAGGGATGAATCTCAGCACACCGGACAACAATCCCCACAATGCTGCATTGGGAACCCCAATTAACTGCAGTCCAATAGCGACACAGATGCCGTAACATGTGTTAACGAGAAATTGAGTAGAAAGGTAACGCGACACACGACGTCCAGCGTCTTCCATTGCGCGCGTAGTTGTGCTGATTCGCCCCTGTCCCACGAGGCGAATCAATCTGCCGCGAATATCCTCCCTTTTCAGCAGCATGAAAATGACCAGTAACAAGACCAACGCAGCCGTCCCGAGCGGACTCAAAATCGCGCTGAGAGTCTCTTGCATCAGTTGCGGAATTGCGTTGCGTCCTTCGATCACCTTTACCGGGATGGGAGTCGTTGCAGGCGATGGCGTCCTTGTTGAAAGATTGCCGCGGGCTCGGTTCGTTTCCGGAGCGGTGTTCGGCGCAACGAGTTCGTTCTGCAGAGCCTGAACGCTGGATGAAAATCGCGCCACGGGACCGGCTGCAGGAAGTCTCAGTGACCGGATCTTCGTAGAGATGTTCGCCTGGTAGTCAGGTAATTTATCAGCGAGATCGATGACTTGACGTCCAATGACCCAACTCACCGCACCGCAAATGGTAAACATTGCAATGACCGTCACTAACACAGCTGCAATACGCCCGATCCAACGCTCCAGGCGTGTAACCAATCTCGAAAGCAAAAACGTAATCAGCGTAGCCAGGGCGATTGGCACGAGTATCGACCGCCCGAAGTAGAGCGCTGCAACAACGAATGCGAAAAGCAAAAGACCCCAGATTCCGCTCAGCGCGCCGATAGGAGTCAGCGACGAAGGTCGGGTTCGCGTTCGCGAGTCAGTTGGACCGGCTCGCTCGATCGTCCGGGGTGAATGCATCTAGAACTCTTCTGTTAGCAAATGCGCGGGGCAGATTGACCGTCCCGCGCAACAACGATGTTAATCTCTGGCAATCCGCGCATCTCTGCGCCATAAATCGAATTAACGTTCTAATGTGCGTGTGTTAAATCCTGAATTTTGAGCCGGACATCATTCCAAAATTATCTTCAAACGCCGCCAAAGGCTCGATCCAGCACATCAAGAAGAAAGTCGGCATCTTGTTTGTCAATGCACAAAGGCGGTGAAAATCGAATCGTTTGACCATACAAACCGCCCTTGCCAAGCAACAACCCCATGTCCCGGCAGTTTTCCAGTACCTGCGCGCATTCATTCGTTGCTGGTTCTTTTGTGACGCGATCTTTGACGAGCTCAATCCCCAGTAGCAAGCCTTTGCCGCGCACGTCACCGATAAGAGTGTGCTTTGCTTTCAATCGCTCGAGTCCCGCAAGAATCTGATTTCCGATTTTCAGAGCGTTGGCTTGCAATTTTTCGCGATCAATCACGTCCAGCACCGCAGCGCCCTGGGCGCAGACAACGGGATTGCCACCGAAGGTGTTGAAATGTAGCCGTTGCGCAAGTGTGGCTGCGATCTTGGGCGTGGTGACAACGGCACCGAGCGGAGCGCCGTTGCCAATGCCTTTAGCCATCGTCACGATATCAGGTATTACTTCCTGAGTTTCAAATCCCCAATAATGCGATCCAGTGCGCCCGAAGCCTGTCTGCACTTCATCGGCGATACATAGGCCGCCAGCCGCCCGCACATGTTCGTAGACGTGTTTCAAATAATTTCCGGGAAACACAACGCATCCACCAACACCCTGGATTGATTCGGCGATAAAGGCTGCGACCTGCCCCGACGTTGCGTGGTCGAGCAAACTCTTGACGTCGGCGGCGTAATGCTGTCCGGCGTGCGAATCATCGCGTCCCCACGCTCCGCGATACGGATCGGGCGCTATCGCATGGTGGACGCCAAAGCTGTGTGGGACGTTGAACTTCCAGGTGCGATGCGCTGTGAGTCCCATCCCTGCGGCGTTCCCCCCGTGGTACGAATTTCGGAGCGCAATGACATCGTAGTTCCCGGTGTAAGCGCGCGCCATTAGCAGTGCGAGATCGTTTGCTTCAGATCCTGAGTTGACGAAATAGCAAACCTTTAAGTCGCCCGGCATTTTCGCAGCGAGCTTTCCTGCATACTCAACGATGTTCGGGTGCAAATAAATCGTGGTCGAATGTTGCAAAAGCTCGTTCTGCCGCCGCGCTGCCGCGACAACGTCCGGATGACAATGGCCAACGCTGATCGTTACAATCCCGCCGAGAGCATCAAGATACCGGCACCCTTTTTCGTCGAACACGTATTGAGCTTTGCCCTCTACGATCATCAACGGCCGTTTGTAGTAGAGGAACAACCCCGGATTCAAAAAGCATCGACGCGAGCTCAGCACATCTTCCGCGGATGGCCCACAATATGGCTGCGGCTGATAATCGAATTGTGGAAGTTCAGGTGCTTGCATCATTTCGCCGGACAGTTCCCCTCACCTTCACCACGTCAGCGGTAGTAGCAACTCGCAACGGCTTTGAAACCGTGATCAGTGTCCGCCTGTCACGGTGTAACCGGCAACTCGTAAGTCTTCTGCCAATTCTTCTTCCATCTGCAATGCGGCTTCAAATGGCATCGGGTTTAGATGCTCGTAAAGTTCGGGCATCAATCGCACGCCGTATTTTTTGACCACCCAAGCTGACTTGTAGCCGTTCTTGTGATTTTCGAATCGGTGATCGACAGGAATTCCTGTCATCCCAACATATACGCATGGCTTCAACGGATCGCGTTTCGGATTGACCCGCAAAATAGAGGGATGCTTTGCAACAGCATCGTTGAGGAGAACCACATAAACATTGTGATGAAAGTCCTCTTTCTTCTGACGGATTGATTTCTTTTGTTTCACTTCGACAGAGCAATGACCTCAATCGGCGAACGCAGGTTTAAAGAAACTTGGCTGAAACACTAACTTGCCGGAAACTACATGCAGTAAAATGTGGCGTCATTTAATGGCCATAAGTTTGTTGTTCCCGATCGTGTGCGCATCGGTAGCTCGCAGTGAAACAAAAACAGAAAACGCGGGAATCACAGGTGTGGTCCTGGTCGCTCCCATCCGTCCCGGCCCGATCAAAAAAGGATCTGAATTTCCAAAGGAAGCGCCGCTTCCAAACGCAACGTTTACCGTAACCAGCGACAGTGGTGCGGTCACAAGATTCACGACAGACAGCATGGGTCGCTTCAAGATTTTTCTAAAGCCGGGCCATTATGCTGTTTCGCTTGCCGAGGATCGATTCCCAAAGCCGTGCGGCCCCTTCGAAGTCGATGTCGAAATGGGCAAAATGAAAGATGTGGAATGGCGCTGCGACTCAGGAATGCGGTGAGCGAGCCAATGTAACTCGACCAGCCGCCGTGCACTGTCCTTTGTCGCGACTAGCAGAATTTCAATGGATAGGTAGCGCGTGTGCGAAGCGATTCATAGCGAGCAACCGATGCCCACAAAACGGAGTAAGAGCATTTCCTTAAGGGTTTTTGTGATTTTTGCGAGAAAAGTATTTGACGGACTCTGTTTGAGAGTTAGTTACGAAAAAGTTTTCTTGCGCGAATCACACAAAGTGAAGGGCGTGCAAGAAAGATAATCCACTTAGGGTCTCCAAACTTAACCACTTAGCCATCTCATGGCAGTCAAAATACATGAAAAAAAAATGCTCCACTCGATCTGCGTTCTTCAATCGCCGAGTTTTAGTCGGCGTTTTTCTTCTAACAATTAGTAGCATCCTTGCGCTGCTCGCGTTCGGCGTGCGGTTAGACTCACTGAAGCTTGCGTCTGATTCCGCACATAAAAAAGGAGGCGCCGGCGCTCCAATTTTTAAAGAACCCCGAGAACCCCTACAGGGGACGTTTCATAACGAGACGGCAGCTAGTTACAGAGGTCCCCGAAATAATTTTCGGCCAGTGGCCCCAGTGCACACTCGGCCACTTCGCGAGTTGTCCATGATCCCTCCGGCGTTATCGCGGCGCCCTGACATTCCAGAACCGATTCGACCCAAGGGGCCCAGTGACCAACCGCGTGGCGGCTTCGCGCAAACATCTTTAGGTCGAAGTTTGTCAGCGCCCACGCCGACCGGACTGAGTTGGGATGGTGTTGGGGTGGGACTTGCCGGGTTCATCCCCGGGAGCAATCCTCCGGATACCAACGGTCGCGTCGGCGCGAAACAGTATGTCCAGTGGAACAACACCAGTTTCGCTGTTTTCAACAAGACGACGGGCGCACTGCTATATGGGCCAGCTGCGGGCAATACGCTTTTTCAGCCCCTGGGCGGAGATTGTGCACTTCACAATGATGGTGACCCCGTAGTCACATTCGACATCCTCTCCGGGCGTTGGATTCTTTCGCAGTTTGTTGTCGGAGGGAATCCCGATTTCTCGCATGAGTGCGTGGCCGTCTCACAGACAGAGGACGCCACAGGAGCTTATTACCTTTACGATTTCGTAACCGATCCTAACAATTTCGTTGATTATCCAAAGCTGGCCGTGTGGCCGGACGGTTATTATATGAGCGGCCATATTTTCAACGCCGCAGGCACAGCTTATCTCGCCGGCAGAATTTTTGTTTTTGAACGGGACAAAATGCTGCAAGGTCTCCCAGCTCGCCAACTTCAGGCTGACCTGAAAACGTATGGGAACAAACCGCAATACGGATTTCTTCCGTCGGATCTCGATAGTTTGACGCCGCCGCCCGCCGGTGAGGCTGCGTTCGTGATTGGTCCCCACCCGACAACTGTGAACAGGCTTGCGTCGGCAAGGGTGGCTGTGACTTGGGGTGCTCAGCCAACGATTAGACTAACGGAAAATGTCATCACGGAGTCTTGGGGTAATGCGCCGTGTGTCAACGACACTGCCGTGAACGAGAATCGCGATTGCGTCCCTCAGCCTTCACCGGCGACCCCTGCTGATTACGTTGATAACCTCAGCGCCCATATTATGCACCGGCTGGCCTATCGTAATTTTGGGGGCACTCCCGTACAGGAATCTCTTGTCGGTAATGTGACGGTTCCGGGATTCCAAACCAAACCCAACCACGGTGCCATTCGTTGGTATGAATTCCGAAACGCCGGGAACTCGACGGCAACTCCTTCCGTTGTCCAAGCGAGCACGTACGACCCCGACAACGCGTATCGCTGGATGGGATCAATCGCGATGGACAAAGATCACAACATCGCGCTCGGCTACAGCAAGTCGAGCTTGACGGTCATACCATCCATATTTATCACGGGACGGCTTAGCACAGACCCGCGCAACACCATGGGTGCTGAAACGCAAGTGCAAGCTGGCGCCGGCGTGCAACAGGCCGGTGGGAACCGCTGGGGCGACTACAGTGCCATGTCCGTCGATCCAGTCGACCAATGCACCTTCTACTACACAAATGAATACTTAAAGACGAACGGCAATTTCAATTGGTCCACCCGCATCGCGTCCTACAGGTTTGCCTCCTGCACTTCTGCGCCTGCGTGGGGAACACTTACCGGAACTGTTGTGTCGTCCCCAACCGGTACGCCGCTCTCCGGTGTTGTCGTTACATTGAGCAACGGATATGCAGGCGCCACCGACGCGAACGGTATCTACTCGTTCTTGGTGCCTCCGGGGACCTACACCGCAAACGCGGCCGATGCAGATCGCAACTGCACGAGCGGCTCTCCTGTTAATCAACCGGTCGCCATAATTAGTGGTGGCACGACGACCCAGGACTTCACCATGGTCGGAACTTCAAACCTCCAGGAGGACCATGTGACGATCGATGGTAATGGCGTCATCCACCGTGATGATTGCAAGAACCTGGGCATCACGCTGAAGAACAACGGCTGCGCTAACGCAACGGGAATCTCGGCAACCCTAACGACAAGCACCCAGCACGTGCAGGTCATACAAGGCAGCTCAAATTATCCTGACATGCCCATTGACCAGCAAGGCACGAATTCGACGCCATTTGAAATCCAGACAGACACCAATTTCGCCTGCGGAACGGAGATTGAATTTGATCTGAATCTCACTTTCCCGAATGGAAGCAAGACTATCCATATCAGCGTACCAACCTGTACGGGCGGCGCGGACCAGACATTTGGACCAGATGTACTTAACGCCAACGATCAGACTCAGTCTGACCGGCTCGGCCGTGATGGTCAGCCTAGCACAT
>Ga0310811_10011063_pt1 | contig 11681 bp, 8 predicted proteins | sample YCmetagenome_FD_207642 | JGI IMG/M metagenome (GOLD analysis project Ga0310811, IMG submission 207642) | Soil microbial communities from experimental microcosm in Duke University, North Carolina, United States - YC | ecosystem: Engineered > Artificial ecosystem > Soil microcosm > Unclassified ...
GTGCTGGCCGAAGAAAGGCTCCGGCGGCAGTATTTCCCGCCGCAGCAGGGGGAGAAGAGGAGGATCGGGTATACCGGCAACCTGCTTCGCGTCGGCATGGACACCCACCTGGGCAGAACGATCATCAGCGCACATCCGGAGATCGAATTCCATTTCTGGGGCCCGCATTCCCAGGACGGCAACAACGTCTCTTCCGGCGAGGCCCCGGCCGATCTGCTGGAGTTTATCGAATTCCTGAAAGGACAGCCCAACGTGCTGCTGCATGGAGTAAAAGAACAATCCGCCCTGGCGGCGGCCCTGGCCGAGATGGACGGCTTTCTTTTCCTTTATTCGGCGGCAAAGGACCTCAACGGCGCTTCCAACTCGCACAAGCTGCTGGAATACCTCAGCACCGGCAAACCCGTTATCTCTACCTATGTATCGAACTACGCCGGGACGAACCTGCTCGAAATGGGCGGCCGCACCGAAGAAGACGGACTGCCGTTGCTGTTTAAGGAAGTGACGGATAATTTGGGGATCTATAGCTCACCCGAAAGACAACAGCAACGCATCCGCTTTGCGCTGGACAACACCTACCGGCGGCAGGTGGTTCGCATCCGGGAATTTATCGAGGCCCACTGATCCACATGAAAAAGATCTGCATCGTTTCCGATCTCCACCTGTCCTCTAACCCAAGAGTATGGAAAGAAGCCAATACCCTGGCGGCCGCCGGCTATGCCGTCACGATTCTGACCCTATGGACCTCCGCGGCCAAACGGGAAAGTGACCGATCGTTCCTGCATCATCCCGGCTTGCAATACAAGGCCGGCCTGAACCTGATCGCCGGGGAGATCGCCGCCTGGCGCCGGCTTTATTACCGGTTGCGGGGACGGCTCGAACGGGAGGCCCACCGCCTCTTCAAAACCAATGGTCCCTGGGCGCTGGGGTATGCACCAGGCCTGATGACGGCCATGGCGCTGCGGGAAAAGGCCGATCTCTATATCGCCCATACGGAATACGGAATCATCATCGGCAACCGTCTGCTGGAAAAAAGGCGACGCGTCGCCTTCGATATCGAAGACTGGTATTCGCGAGACTATCTCGTCCCGTCGCGGCCGGTGAAGCTCCTCGAGTCGGCGGAACAAAAAGCACTTGCCCATGGTGTTTATGTGACCTGTCCTTCCCTCGCCATGTCGGCGGCCCTGCGGGCCACCTACAAGGGGACTAAGGCCGCCGAGGTGATCTATAACGGGTTTTCACTGGCCGAGAGCCCGGTGGCTCCCACCGCGACTACAAACTCTGTTGTTTGGTTCTCCCAGACGATCGGCCCCGGCCGGGGCCTGGAGACCCTGCTCGAGGCCTTGAAGCTCGTTCGAACGCCCCTCGAAGTGCATCTCGTCGGTGAATGCGTAACAGGATATGACAATGAGCTCGAAACCGCTTTTCCAAAAGATAAAGGGCACCAATTGATCATCCACGCCCCTGTAAAACACGCCCAACTTCCGGCGCTCATCGCAAAACACCGCATCGGCCTCGCCATCGAGCAACGCGAGCCGGAAAGCAGGAACAAGACGATCACCAATAAGATATTGCAATATTTGCAGGCGGGTGTACCCGTACTGGCCACGGCGACTGACGGTCAGCAGGAAGTAGCCGCCAGCTTCCCGGACGCAGTCAGGACAGTTCCGACAGATGACCCGGCGGCCTGGGCCGCTGGCCTGGAATCACTGCTGAGCCAGGACTTCAAACGGGAATCCACCCGCTGCACTTTCGAAAAGAAATTTTCCTGGGAAGCCCAGGAAAAGAAATTGCTGGATCTCGTCGCCCATGCCCTAAAATAGCTGAAGATGTTTCCATCAATCGCCATGCTGCATCATGTGAGTGACGACCCGGCCCACGAGTCGCTCAAGCCCTATTCCATCAGCCGCCAGTCATTTACACGGCTGCTGGACTTCCTGGCGCGCCACGGCTACGAGACGGTCACCTTTGCACAGCTGGAAGGCGCCCGCAGAAAAAAGCGGATCATCCTCTCCTTCGACGACTGCCCCAAACACCTGCTGGATTTCGCCGTCCCCGAGCTGGTCCGGCGGGGCATGAAAGGAGTATTCTATATGCCGGCCGCTCATCTCGGTGGCTATAACAGCTGGGACGCGGATGAAGGAAGAGCCCGCGTCGACCTGATGGATGCCGGCGATCTGCAACAGCTCGAAAGGCTGGGCATGGAGATCGGCGGGCACTCCTGGCATCATATCCGGTTAAAGGAAGCCGGCAACGCCGCCGAGGAATTGCGGCAATGTCGCAAGATCCTCGAAGGCATCGTCACCGGCCCCCTGCTGTCCTTTGCCTGGCCCTTCGGCTCGGTCCCCGCGAATTATAAGCGTCTCCTTGCCGACGCCCATTTCCAATATGGCCTCAGCATCTTCCAGCCCTTCGAGAGCCGGCAGGCGCTTCGCCGTTTCATCTACCACGATGGGGACACCGATTCGACACTGGAAAAAAAGCTGTCCCCCGTCTATAAGGCCTATCGCCTCCTGACCGACCCCCTGAAAAGGTACTGAACCGAATGAAGAAAGTATTGATCATCTCCCCGCATTTCCCGCCCATCAACGCCCCGGATATGCAACGCGTCCGGATGAGCCTGCCCTACTACAAAGAGCTGGGCTGGGAGCCGGTGGTCCTCTGCGTGGACGAACAGCACGTGGAAGGTTTTCGCGATCCCCTGCTGCTGGAAACCCTGCCTGCGGGTCTCGAGATACACAGGTTGGGCGCCTGGCCGGCCGCCGTCACCCGAAAGTTCGGGCTGGGAAGCCTTTCGATGCGCAGCTATTTCCACTTTTTAAAAAAGGGCAACGAGCTGCTCCGCTCGGGAAGCTTCGATCTCGTGTTCTTCTCGACCACTATGTTCCATGTCTGCGCCCTCGGACCTTACTGGAAGCGGAAATTCGGGGTGCCCTTCGTGATCGATATGCAGGACCCCTGGCGCAACGATTTCTATCTTTCACAACCCCGTAGCCAGCGTCCGCCGAAATTCCGCATCGCCTATACCATCGATAAACGCCTCGAGGCGGCCACGATACCGTCCGTCGACGGGATCATCTCGGTTTCGAAAAACTATATCCAAATGCTGCAGGAGCGATACCCGCAAATAAAAGACCGACCGGCCGTCGTGCTGCCCTTCGGCACCTCCGAACGGGATTTCGAAGTGGTAAAGGCAAAGCAGCTCCCGCCACAGGTGATCAAGCCAGGTGACGGGAAGATCAAGGTGGTATATGTTGGCGCCATGACAACATTTTTCTTACCCCTGCTGAGGGCGTTCTTCCGGGCCTTCACGGAACGGGGACCGGACAGGAACCGTTATCATTTCTATTTCATCGGCACCAACTACGCCCCCGGCGCCGAAGTCCGGCCGGTAGAACAGCTGGCGGCTGAGATGGGCCTGGAAGGGATCGTCACGGAGATGCCCAACCGCATTCCCTATTTCTCCGCCCTTGCGACCCTCATGCATGCCGACATCCTCTTTATCCCCGGATCGACGGACCCGGACTACAATGCGTCCAAGGTGTACAATAATATTCTCGCCGGGAAACCTATTTTCTCGATATTCAACAAGAACAGCCTGGTGAAAAAGATCATCGAGGACGCCCGCGCTGGCCTCGTGGTCGGTATCGACGGAAATGAAACAGATGCGGAGCTCGTCTCCCGCATAGCGGAGAAGATGGATGTCTTCGGCTCCCTCCACCTCCAGCCGGCCGGCATCGGCGCCTCCGTACTGGCGGAACACAGCGCCGCCAGCCTGACAAAGGCACAGGTGACATTTTTTAATTCGATCGTTCCCTCCTGACATGTCAACGCAACTCGCCGGAAAATTAAAAATATCGCCCGCCATTATCGGGCTGGCCATGACATTGCTGTTTGGCGTGCTGATGTTCAGGAACGGCATCTACCTCATGGCCTGCGTACTAACAGCCTACCTGATAGTGGCGTTCCTGTTTCGCAAAAACCGCCCGGGGATGATCGTCTTTGCCCTTCTCCTGCAATGGGTACAGGTGATCGCCTATGTCATTTGGATGAACTCCTCTGACTGGGACATCAACCATCTAAGCCGCCATGGAGACAATGCCGTCCTCATCGGCTGCCTGGGCCTGGTTTGCATCGCAGCGGTCCTCAGCCTGGCCATCAACAAGGTCCCTATCGTCTCGGAAAGCGAATTTGCCCGCGCGGCACGGACCCTCGACGAGAAGAAGATCCTCCTTCTCTACAGCGTATCGACCCTGTTCCTCGGTGGTCTGCAGTTCGCCCTGGGTAGCAATTCAGGTTTTGTACAGATCCTTGCGACCCTTGGGTCCATAAAATGGGTCTTCTTCCTGGTATACGGTTTTATCTGCTGGACCACCAAAAAGAACTGGCTCATTTTCATCGTCATGGTGGCTTTCGAATTCACCTCCGCCCTTTATTCGTATTTCTCCAATTTCAAAGAGGTGATCCTCATGACCATCGCCCTGGGTATTATGTTGGTGCGGCAGGTCTCCTTCAAGCAGGTGCTGGGTGGCTTGCTGGCCGGGACCCTGCTGGCCTTTGTCCTCATCGCCTGGACCGCTATCAAAGGCGACTACCGAAACTTTGTGAACCAGGGAAGCGGCCAGCAGGTAGTAGAAGTGAGCCGTACCGAAGCGCTCGACAAGATAACGGAAAAGGTCGGCTCCCTCAATTGGGAGGACTTTCGACTGGCGTCCTACATGTTGTTGTACCGGTTGCAATACATTCTGCATTTGGCCAAGACGATGGACCGCGTCCCGGAAGTGCTGCCTCACGAGGAGGGCAATGTCTGGTTGGAGAATATCACTTACGTCCTCGAGCCACGGCTCTTCTTCCCCGACAAGCCGATCTATGAAGCCACGATAAAAACGAACAAATATACTGGTATCCGTTATACCGGCCGGGCCAAGGGCGCGTCCTTCAGCCTTGGCTATTTTGCGGATTCCTACGTCGATTTCGGCTATTTCGGGATGTACTTGCCGCTGGCTCTGATCGGGCTTCTCCTGTCCGGCATCTATCGCCTGTTCATCGGTCTGAAGAACGTCAGTATTGTCTTCCGATACGCCATCATCAATGTAGTATTTTACGAGTTTTGCGCCTTCGAGGCCGACGGGCTGTTCCTCTTCGGACGGTTGACTCTGTTAACGCTCGTTTACTTTGTCCTTGCAAAAACCGTGTTTCCCCGGCTGCAAAGCTGGCTTTATAAGAAGAGCTCATGACCAGCACTGAACCGACCCCCTCCGGCAAGAAAACGGCCCTGCTGTTGTTCCGCAAACCCATCCGTTTCTTTAGCATCGAACGGGTTTTCCACCAGCTGGAACAGGATATGGGCGCCGAATTCGTTCTCCGCCGCTGGATCGCTCCGAAGGCCGGCGGCTCACCCGCGACGATATTCGCCAACCTGCTTGCCGCCCGTAGATCCCATGCCGATGTCTATCATGTCACAGGCGATATCCACTATACCGTCCTGGCTCTCCCGCGACGGCGCACGCTGCTGACCATCCATGATTGTATATTTCTTTATCGCACAACGGGCTGGAAGCGTAGCCTGCTCAAATGGCTCTTCCTGACGCGCCCGGTACGACGTTGCAAAATGATCACCACTATTTCGCAGGCTACCAAGGACGATATCATCGCTCATACCGGATGTCCACCCGACAAGATCGTCGTGATCCCCAACCCGGTGGATGGACTTATCCAATACGAACCAAGGGCTTTCAACCAGCGGGAGCCTGTGGTCTTGTTTATAGGCGCGACACCCAATAAGAATCTGACAAGGGTCGCCGAAGCATTGGAAGGTATTCCTTGCAGGCTGGACATCGTCGGCGATCCCCCCGAAGAGACCCTCCGCGAGCTGGAAAGCCGGGGGCTGGTCTACACGGCCCGCGCCGGGCTGAGCGGGGAAGAGCTGGCTGCCAAGTATACCGCCGCCGATATCGTTCTTTTCCCATCCACCTTCGAAGGCTTCGGCCTGCCGATCGCGGAAGGTCAAAAGGCCGGCCGGCCGGTGATCACCAGCGATCTCAGCCCGATGAAAGACGTTGCAGGATCCGGCGCCTGCCTCGTAAACCCCTTCGACCCGCAATCCATCAGAGCCGGCGTACTTAAGGTCATCGGGGATGCGGAGTACCGCGAGCAATTGGTGCAGGCCGGGTTCAAAAACGTCGCGCGGTTCGAAACATCCGCCGTGGCAAATCAATATCTCAACTGTTATAAAAAACTACTTTCCGAATAATGTGTGGTATCGCAGGTATCTTTTGTGTTAATGGCCGCGACGCTGACAGCGCCGCAATCGGTCAGATGACCGACGCGCTCAGTCATCGCGGCCCCGACGCCGGCGCAACGTGGACAGATGGACCCCTGGCCTTTGGTCATAGAAGGTTGTCCATCATTGACCTCTCCCTGGCGGCCAACCAGCCGTTTCATGATGTCACTGGCAGATATGTCATCGTCTTCAACGGCGAGATATACAATTACAAGGAGGTAAAGGCCCGCATCTCCGACTATCCCTTCCAGACGACCAGCGACACCGAAGTGCTGGTCGCAGCCTACGCAAAATGGGGACCGGCAAGCCTGGGTCAGCTGAGAGGCATGTTCGCCTTTGCCCTTTGGGACAGACAGGAACGATCCCTTTTCATAGCCCGCGACCGCATGGGCGTAAAGCCCCTGTATTACTACCAGGATGACACAAAGCTTCTTTTTGCCTCAGAGATCCGGGCGATCCTGGCCGGCGGCGCGGTGAAAAAAGAGATCAACGAGGAAGCCCTGGTCGATCTCTTCAGCTACCAGTCGGTCGGTGGTACGGACTCCATCATCAAAGGCATCCGGCAGCTCGAGGCAGGATGCTGGATGAAGGTCACGGAAAAAAAGACCAGTTTCGAAAGATACTGGGATGTGACCCATCCCCGGGTCGACTTCGATTTCAATGATGCCCAAGCCGTCCGATCCCAGATCAGGCAACTGCTGCTTCAGTCGGTGCGGCGGCGCCTGGTGAGCGACGTGCCCGTCGGCGCATTTCTCTCCGGGGGCATCGATTCGAGCGCTGTCGTCGGCCTGATGGCGGAAGCATCGGACCGGCCACCGGCTACGTTCAACATCTGTTTCGAGGAGAAAGAATACGACGAGTCCTCCTATGCCGAAATGGTGGCTGCGAAATTCGGCACCGATCACACCCGTATCCTTCTCCGCCCGACGGTGTTCCTCGACGAAATGACCAATGCCCTCGATGCGATGGACACTCCAAGCGGGGACGGGATCAACACCTATGTCGTGTCGAAAGCGATCCGCCGGAATGGATTGACCGTGGCCCTCTCCGGAGTGGGCGGTGATGAGCTGTTTGCAGGGTATCCTTATTTCAGTCAATATACCACGTTGCAGGCGCGTAGCTGGCTCTGGAAATGGCCGGCCTTTATCCGGCGGCAGGCGGCGCTGATCGAAAGCGGTCCAAGGCGGGAACGTCTCCGCCAGCTGCTGTCGGCAGAGTCCTGCTCCATCGAACATGCCTATCCCGTTTTCAGGCAGATGATCACTCCCGGGAAATTGCGCGAGCTGATCTCGCTGAACGGCCATGCATCGCTGTTGGATGATATGGCTCCGCAGCTGACCGCCCGGAAGAAGGACTTGCTCCAACTTCCCCTCCTGAGCCAGGTATCCGCCGCCGAATACCTTGGTTATACACAGCATACCCTCCTGAAAGATACCGACCAGATGAGCATGGCCGTGGCCCTGGAGGTCCGGGAACCTTTCTTCGATACCGATCTCGTAGAATTCGTCATGAGCGTCCCCGACGCGATAAAAAGACCGGTATATCCAAAAAGCCTGCTCGTTGAAGCATTGAAGCCGCTTCTCCCGGATGAGATCGTCCACCGGCGCAAGCAAGGGTTTCTTTTCCCCTGGAATACCTGGATGAAAGGCGAGCTTCGCTCTTTCTGCGAATATCATCTCAATAATATGGCCGGCCGCAGCTTTGTCAACGGCCCCAACCTGCTGCAATTCTGGAAGGCCTTCCTTTCCGGGAAAAGCGATGTCCGCTGGGGCGAGGTCTGGCTGTTCGTCGTCCTGGATCACTGGATGGAAAAAAACGGAGTGTCATGATCCGTAGACTGATCGCGATCGGAATTACCGGGCTGCTCAGCCTCGCCGGGGTGCCGGGAAGGTCCCAGGGACGGGAAGAATTTACCGGGCCTTATGCCAGCTGGGCGAACGTGCGCCAACGCTTTCATGTCGAGGGCGACGGTATTACCGACGATACCCGCGCTCTTCAGCACGCCATCGACAGCCTCACTTGCCATCCTACAGGCAATAACGTCGGTAAGAAAAGATTTTCTGTCGTCTATCTTCCTGCGGGCACTTACTGTATCTCCGCCCCCCTTCGCTTCCAGGGTCAGATCGGCGTAACCCTGATCGGCGAAGACCCCCGGCGAACCGTGATCAAATGGATCGGAAAAGACAGCACCACCCTATTCTGGGCGGACGGCTCCGCCTATTACAAGGTCAGCCGCATCACCTGGGATGCTACCGGCAAGAAAGGGATGGAAGGAGTGGGGATCCACTGGCTCGATAAATGGAATACACCCAGGAGCCGAAGCTATGCCGCCTTGAATATCGAGGTGTCCGATTGTATTTTTCGCGGACTCGGCATCGGCATCGGCGGCGGCACGAAAGGCACCGCGGAAGGCGGTAAGGATGGCACGGGATGGAACGACTCCGAGATCACTATCCGCCGTTGCAGTTTCTACGGCTGTACGGAGGCCGGTATTGCCATCCGCGGTTTCAATGCACAGGACTACTGGATCTGGGATTGCCAATTCTTCAACTGCCAGATAGCCATCCGCAACAGGTTCGGCGGTTATCACGCTTATCGCTGCTTTTTCTCCGGGTCGATCATCTGCGATAACAATAGCCACCAGGGTTATTTCACCTCTGTTCGCGGTTGCTACTCTGAAAATTCAGGTGCATTTTCCGTCGACGCCGGCATGAGCTCCAACCCTTTCAAAAGGGTATTCCAGGATAATATCATCCGCCGTCCAAAACAGCTCCCCGTAGAATATTACCACCTGGGCAAACTGACCTTCTGGGGCAATCGGTTCACCGCCACGGTGGACACAACCTACCGATTCAGTATAAATACAAAGAGCTGGTTCGCGGGAATCTATGAGGTCTTGTCCCTGCACAATACTTACGCGTATAAGAGTCCGATCCGGATCGCGACGAGGCCCAACACGATTTATTCATTCGGGGACAAGTACGAGGCAACCCCAAAGGAAACCACCGATGCCGTCGCAAAGGCGTTTTTGAACACGATGGATTTGACTCCTCCAAAGGTGGACCGACCGGTGTTTGAAATACCCGACGACGCGGACGCCGTCGCAATCCAGTCCATATTGGACAAGGCTGCCGAAGCCAGGGGCCGGCGGCCCGTCGTCCATTTCGGCACCGGCGTTTACCTGGTCGACAGGACCCTGGTGATCCCGCCGGGCTCCGACATGCAGCTGGTTGGGGATGGATTGTTGTACGCCACGGTCCTCCAGAAAAAGGCCGGTGCCCGGTTTACGGAAGGCGCGATGATCCTCGTAAAAGGACCCAGCACGATCGATATCCGGGACATGCAGATAGCCTGGGACCGGGAAAAAGACCATACGGCCGCAGTCGTCTTTGTAGACGTCGACCAACCCGGGGCCCAGGCCCATATCGATCAGTTGTATTCCCATGAAGACACCTCCCTGGCGATCATGGGTATGAACTATCTCTATGTAGAGAAGAACAACTCCTTTTTCTCGGAAGGCAATTTTATTTCAGGCGGTGACCTTGTCAAAAGGGGGGGCGGAACCGCCCGCCTATCCTGTTATGGCGGCCAGTTCGAGCGTTTGAAAGTAGTGAATAACGCCAAATTCCTGGGGCGCGACTGCTGGTGGGAGGGGGATGACTCCCTGGCGCTCGACCTGCAAGGATCGGGAACCGTTTGCATCGACGGCGCCATAATCGCCCCGAATAAATCGGACAGCAGCAGCACCATCGCCGTAAATGGATTCAAAGGCCATTTGAGCTTGATGAATATGTATCTCCAGGGCGCCATTACCCCCCGGCTGGACAACCCCGACCTTGATCTGCTGCTTTGGAATGTGCATTTCTACTATAAGATGGATGTCCTGGACTTCCTGCGGAAGGGCGGCACGAGCCGGGCTGCCTTTGTCGGTCTGACGGCGCAGTGCTTCCAGCCCAACGCGCCGGCCTGCAAAGATATCATCTGTATCGGCGACCGGCTGCTGAATGAAAGCGATACTGTGGCCGTTCTGGAAAGGGAGACGGCTTTTGGCCGTGAAAGCCGGCCTGTATTGATGAAGATCCTTCCACCCGGCATAAGCAATATTTACATCACCCGGCTAAGTCTGCCCGATAATACAGCGAAAGGCATTGCTTTCGAAGCAGGCAAGGGCCGTATGGATACGGAAACACTGAAAGCGGCAATACATCGATGACAAAGAAAAAGATCCTGGTTATGGTGGATTGGTTCGTCCCGGGGTATAAAGCGGGTGGACCCATACAGTCCTGTGCAAATTTCGCGTTCGCGATGAAGGACGAATATGCCGTTTACGTCCTCACGACCGATACGGATCATGGGGAATCGGCCCCTTATCAGGGGATCGTTTCCGGTCGTTGGACAAATCAACTGGATCCGGATATCCAGGTCTTCTACCTGCCGAAGGCGACGCTCTCGGCCCAGGGCGTAAAAGAGCAGATCGATGCCGTTCAACCGGATTATATCTATCTCAACCACCTCTTTTCCCCCTTATTCGTCGTCTATCCCCTATGGCTGAAGTTCCGCGGGTCCCTGAAAGGAGATATCGTCCTCTGCCCCCGCGGCGCTCTCTATGACAGCGCCCTCTCGGTCAAGCGCTGGAAGAAGACGCCCTACCTGCGGCTCTTCCGTTGGATGGGCATGCCCAGGCGGATCCTGTTCCACGCGACCAACGGCCGCGAAAAAGAAGCCGTTCTACAGCATTTTCCGGGCAGCAGGGTCCTCATTGCCGACAACCTGCCCAATATGCGCCAGCTGCCCTTCGTTACCTTCCCAAAACAGCCAGGATCCCTGAAATGCATCTTCATCGCGAGGATCGTATCCATCAAAAATCTTCTTTTCCTTCTTGCGGCGATGGAAAAAGCGAAGGATATTCAGATAGAGCTCACCATTGTCGGTCCGGTGGAGGACAATGCCTATTGGAGCGAATGCAGCCGTAAGATCGCCGCTCTGCCTGGAAACGTCAGTGTCAACTATCTGGGGCCCCGCCGGAACGACGAGCTGCCCGCCTTGCTTGCGCAGCACCATCTTTTCACCCTGCCCACCACCGGGGAGAATTTTGGCCACGCGATCTTCGAAGCCTTCCTCGCCGGACGTCCCGTCCTCATCAGCGACCAGACCCCCTGGCTGGGACTCGCCGCCGGGAGATCGGGATGGGACCTGCCGCTCGGCGACCCCGGGGCCTTCACCCGCGCCCTGGAGGAAGCCGCCCGCTGGGATCAGCAGGCTTTTGACGAGTGGGCCTTCGGAGCCTGGGAACATGCAGCACGATTTATCAAAAATCCGGAACTTCACGACCAATATCTCAGGCTGTTTGCATGAAACCCCTTCTATGAAGAAACTGGCCATCGTAACCTCGCACCCGATA
>Ga0310811_10011064_pt1 | contig 11680 bp, 13 predicted proteins | sample YCmetagenome_FD_207642 | JGI IMG/M metagenome (GOLD analysis project Ga0310811, IMG submission 207642) | Soil microbial communities from experimental microcosm in Duke University, North Carolina, United States - YC | ecosystem: Engineered > Artificial ecosystem > Soil microcosm > Unclassified ...
CGATGGTCTGTTCGACCTCTCCGGCACCGACCGGTGAGTTGTTATCGGCAACGACGATCTCGTACTCACCTCTTGGAAACGTCTGCGCCGACAGCGCGGTGAGGCACGCATCGAGGCTCGGCAAATCCTGATAGTGCGGCACGACCACACTCACACGCAGGGTCATGCGAACGCCTTGGCGAGCTTTGCGGGTGTTGGATTGGTCACCGCGTGGTCGAACTCGCGCTCGATGCGGGCGAGGTCCGCTAGGTCGCGCGTCCACCATCGGCTGACTTCGAGTGCGGTGATCAGTTCGGCATCGAAGCGCTGGCGCAGCGACTTGGCAGGATTGCCGGCGACGATGCTGTACGCCTCGACATTGCGCGTGACGATCGACCCGGCGCCGATGATCGCGCCGCGGCCGATGAACTTGCAGCCGGGCAGGATGACGGTGTTGTGGCCGACCCAGACATCGTCCTCAATTATCAGCGGCGCGGGCGACAGCGCATCTGCGGCGATGACGCCGTGCGCGGCTTCGTAGATCAGCGGATGGGTGGTGATGCCGTCGATCGGGTGGTTGCTGTCGACGACCCGAACGGTGCTGCCGAACGAGCAGTAACTCCCGATCCTGAGCGGCCCCGGCATGCGCCAGCGATCGAAACAGCCATAGGAATAAAGACCGACCTCAATGCCATAACGCTCGGCGAAGAATGCGCGCAGCGGCAGGCTGGTCATTTGCTGACGGCGCCAGCGGAACAACCGCGCGCGATCGATCAGGCCCCCGAGCATGGGAGGCTAATGCAAGGGCGGGCGCGGGGAGTAAACCCCGCGCCCAAAACCCTTTTTAACGCTTCGAGAACTGGAAGCTGCGACGCGCCTTGGCGCGGCCATACTTCTTACGCTCGACGGTACGGCTGTCGCGGGTCAGGAACCCGGCAGCCTTCACCGGCGCACGCAGGATCGGTTCGTACTTGGTCAGCGCCTGGCTGATGCCGTGCTTCAGCGCACCGGCCTGGCCCGACAGACCACCACCCTTGACGGTGGCGACGACGTCATAGCTGCCGACACGGTCGGCGACTTCGAACGCCTGGTTGATGACGAGACGCAGCGTCGGACGCGCGAAATAGGTTTCGCCGTCACGGCCGTTGACCGTGATCTTGCCCGAACCGGGCTTGATCCACACGCGGGCGACCGCGTCCTTGCGGCGGCCGGTGGCATAGGCCCGGCCCTGTGCGTCGATGATCTGCTCACGCAGCGGCATGGTTGAAACCGGCGCAACAGGCGCAGCAGGCTGCTCTTCCGTGTCGATGGTGACGGCGGGCTGGGCCGCGACGGGAGCCGGCGCTTCGGCGCCGGTAAGTGCCGCGAGATCCGCGAGCGATTGACGGTTGTCGGCCATTATGCGCCCACCTTGTTCTTGCGGTTCATCGAAGCGACGTCGAGGACCTGCGGGTCCTGCGCCGTGTGCGGGTGCTCGGTGCCGGCGAAGATGCGCAGCGCGCGCATCTGGTCACGGCCTAGCGGGCCGCGCGGGATCATCCGCTCGATCGCCTTTTCCAGCACGCGCTCGGGGAACTTGCCCTCGAGGATTTTCGCCGGCGTCGTTTCCTTGATGCCGCCCGGGTGACCGGTGTGCTTGTAATAAATCTTGTCGGTGGTTTTCTTGCCGGTGAACTTCACCTTTTCGGCGTTGATGATGATGACATTGTCACCACAATCGACGTGCGGGGTGTAGCTCGGCTTGTGCTTGCCGCGCAGGATGTTGGCGACGAGCGAGGCGACACGGCCTACGACCAGTCCGTCGGCATCGATCAGATGCCATTTCTTTTCGACTTCCGCCGGCTTGGCCGACTTGGTCGTCTTCATAAGCGCCTTCATGGCGGGTTCTCCGAAAACGAAAAGCCGCCCCGGCGAGGGGCGGCGTTGGAGATGCCACTAGGCGTGGATGGTCAAAAAGGCAAGGGTATTATCATACCCGTCATTGCTGGGCAGCGGCGACGGCAGTGGCCTTGTCGGCGTCGGCGAATGCAGTGACGACGTCCCCTTTCGCGCTGACCGAGCAATCGAACTGACGCTTGGCATCTGTCTTGACCCATAGCGAGATCTTGGTTGCGCGACCGCCTTCGACAATTTTGCGCGTCGACACGTCGGCGCCGGGCGAGGCTTGCAGCGCCGCGGTTGTGCAGACGCGCAGGGCGGTTTCGGTCGGGCCTGCATAAGCCGGAGCGGCGAGCGCAGCGGTGGCGATCATGGCAGCGGTTATCAACTTGGTCATTGTGATTCTCCTCACGCAGCATTATTTACTGGGTGGAACATAATCGCTGCCAATCAGGATTTCTATACCAAATGGAACAAAAACTTCCGAAAGCTGGCAGGCCGCGCGGTTTCGACGAGGTAGCAACACGCCAGGCGATCCAGCGCGTGTTCTGGAAACAGGGCTATGCCGCGACCTCGCTCGACGATCTTTCGACCGCAACGGGGCTGCATAAGCCAAGCCTTTACGGTGCATTCGGCAACAAGCAGGCGATGTTTACCGACAGCTTCAAGGCGTTTTTGCGCGCGCGCGGCGAGGCCATGACTGCGGCGCTCGCCGAACCCAAGCTTCACGACGCCTTGTCGGCGCATTTCGCGGGCATTACCGAACTCTACACAAGCGATGAAATCGCGCGGGGTTGTTTCCTCGCCAGCACGGCGGTGCCGATGGCGGCAACGGACTCCGCAGTGGCGGATCGCATTCGGCGCTCAATGGCCCTGCAGGAGACGGCACTGTTTACGCGGATGCAGCAGGGCGAAGCCGAGGGCGAGCTAACGCCCGGACTCGATCCACAGGCCGCGACCGACCTGGTGATCGGTACGCAATTGCGCCTGTCGGTGCTGGCGCGCAGCGGGGAGCCGAAGGCGGTCCTCGAAGCACTATGGCGGCGCGTCGTCGATGCGGTGGCGAAAGCCTAGCGCGCGGTCGCGATCCAGTCAGCATAGGGCACATGCACCTCGCCGATCGGCCATGAGGTGATCGCCGGCACGTCATAGCGGTGCAGCGCCGCGATGCGCGCGATTAGCCGCCCTGCCTCGGTCGTCTTGAATAGAGCGGGAGCTTCGGTCGCGTCCTCGACCTTGCCCTCCCAGCGATAGATTGAGTGGCACGGTCCGAGGATGTTCGCACAGGCCGCCAAACCTTCCTCGATGACTTTGCGTGCGACGCGGGCCGCCTCACCGCTGTCGGCGAACACCGCATAAACGACCGAGAGCGTCATGCGCGTCTTCCAACGACATGCGCGCACCATGCGGTCGCCGCGACGAGCAGTGCGCCGTTGGCCTGGTGCAGCACGGCCAGCGGGAGACTGATCCCGGTCATTACCGTCGCGATACCGAGCAGGATCTGCGTCCCGCCGACCGCCGCCACCGCGCGTGCCGCCGACTTCCCGCCCATCGCCTTGGCGCGGCGCTCCAACATGATCAGCGCAAACAGCGTCACGAAGGCCCACCAGCGATGCGTGAAATGGACGAGATACGGATCCGTCGCGAGCGCCGCGAGGCCCGAACCCCACTCCACACCGTCGGGAAAAACCTTGCCCTGCATCAACGGCCAGTCGCTCGCCACGTAACCCGCACGCATCCCCGCGACCCAGGCGCCGAGCGTCAACTGCACGGCGAGTACCAATCCCGCGACGATGGCGATGGGTTGCAGCCGCGCATTGCGGCCGCTCCGCAAGTCGAGCGCTGTCCACACCAGTCCCGCCATGATGGACAGCGCAATTATCAAGTGGATCGACAAGCGGATATGGCTGACGTGCTCGCCCTGGAGCAGGCCCGACGTCACCATCCACCAGCCGACTGCCCCTTGCAGCCCCACCAGAGCCACGAGCGCCAGCAAGCGTGGCTTGTAGCCCTGCGGAATCGCGCCTTTGATCCAATACCAGATCAATGGCAGCAGCAGAGCGAGGCCGATCACCCGGCCGAGCAGGCGGTGGACCCACTCCCAGAAAAAAATGAATTTGAACTGCCCCATCGTGATGCCGGCGTGAACTGTCTGCGCCTGCGGCACGCGGAGATAGTCGGCATAGGCTTGTTGCCAGGCAGCATCGCTTAGGGGTGGCAACGCGCCCGACACCGGTTTCCATTCGGTGATCGACAGCCCGCTTTCGGTCAGCCGGGTCAGTCCGCCCACCACGACGATCGCGAAGACGAGTCCCGCGACGATAAACAGCCAGCGCGCAAGTTTTTGGGGTTGAGGCATTGGCGCGCTCTATCGCGGGACAAGTCAGTCCTCAATCGCCACTTGCCAAGCCTCGCGCGTGCGGGAACAAACGTGCGCAGGCTGCGGCACAGCGGCGTGGGAGATTGGAATGCGTCGCGTGGTTGCTGGTTTCGTGATGCTTTTTGTCATTACGCTCGTCGGCCTTACGGCGTGGGAGCCGATGACCGCGCCTTATTATGCGCCGCCGCCCGCAGCGCGCTACGATGGGCGCATCGTTCGCGACGAATGGGGCGTGCCGCACATCTACGGCAAGCGCGATGTCGATGTCGGCTTCGCACTCGCTTACGCGCATGCTGAGGACGATTTCTCGACCTTGCAAGAAGTCCTGGCGATGACCCGCGGGCGGGCCGGTGCGATCATCGGACCCGAAGGAATGAAGGTCAGCTATGTCCTTGCGCTCCTCGATGCGCGCGGGACGGTGAACCGGCGGTATGACGAGCTCAGTCCGCAAGTCCGCGCGCTGCTCGATGCTTATGCCAGCGGCTTGAACGCCTATGCCGACAAGCATGGCAGCGAGGTCCGGCTGGCCAAGCTGTTCCCGGTCAACGGCAAGGACGTCGCGACGGGATTCGTGCTTCGCTCACCGTTTTTCTTCGGACTTGATGGTGTGCTTGGTGCGTTAAGTGAGGACAAGCCGCTTCCCGCCGAGATGGCCAAGCCGCTGCTTCCCGACTCGATGAGCGGGTCGAACGCTTTCGCCGTCGCGCCGGGCAAGTCGACTGACGGACACACCCGATTGCTGAGCAATTCGCACCAGCCCTGGACTGGCGGCGTGGCGTGGTACGAGATGCACGTGCAATCGAGCGAGGGCTGGCATTTTTCGGGCGCGAACTTCCCGGGGATGCCGTTCCCCGCGCTGGGGCATAATGCGACGCTCGGATGGACCAATACGGTCGATCGGCCCGATCTGATCGACATCTACAAGCTCGTCCTCAATGATGATGGCACGCAGTATCGCTATGACGGCAAGTGGCTGCCGCTCGAGAAGAAGCGGGTGTGGCTGCGCTACAAGCTCGGCCCGTTGCTGATCCCGGTTTATAAATACGCCTATCGTTCGATCCACGGGCCGGTGATCGTCAATAAGTCCGGCGCCTGGGCGATCCATTATGGCGGGCAGGACACGATCGGGCAGATCGACCAATATTACCGCCTGAGCCACGCCCGTGACTGGGGCGAATGGTCGACGGCGATGGCCATGCACCAAATTCCGGCGACCAACTTCATCTACGCCGATGCCAAGGGCCGGATCGCGCATATCTACAACGCGCAATTCCCGTTGCGGAAACCCGGCTTCAATTATGCCGGCGTCCTGCCGGGCGACACCTCGCGCGCCCTGGCCAGCGGTGGCGTGCCGTGGTCGATGGTGCCGCAGAACGTCGACCCCAAATCGGGCTTCCTCGAAAATTCGAACAACACGCCGTTCCTCGCCGCGGGGCCGGGGTCCGAGCTCGATCCCAAGGCCTATTCGCCGCTGCTCGGTATCGAAACCGACGTGACCAATCGCGCGCTGCGCGGCGTCGGGCTGCTGGCCGCAACGCCGAAGGTGGGCGAGGCCGAGTTGCTGCGCATCAAATACGATACCGCTTATGATCCCAAGGGCTATGCCGGGCGGTGGTGGCGGATGATCGCGGCGGTCGATCCCAAGGGCGACAAGACCCTGGCCGACGCGAAGGCGCTGCTGGCGCGGTGGGACTGGACGCTCGACGGCAAGGGCCCGGCCGATGCGCTCGCCTGCCTGATGCTACGTCCCGCGAACAAGGCGAATTATCAGCGGCTGGCGCAGTGGCCGGACGCTCGCGCCGAACTGGCGACATGGTCGGCGCACCTGCTCAAACATTTCGGGCGGCTCGATCCGCCACTCGGCGACGTAATGCGTCTGCGCCACGGTAAGGTCGATCTGCCGCTCGATGGCGGGCCGGACACGCTGCGCGCGATGGCGCTATGGGATGTGGATGACGACGGTCGGCTGCGCGCGAAGCACGGCGACAGCTTCATCATGCTGATCGATTGGGACGGAAAAGGCGGGGTGCGCTCGCAGTCGATCCAGCCGTTCGGCGCCGCCACGACCCGCCCGGATTCGCCGCACTACAGCGATCAGGCAAAGCTGTTCGCGGCGCACCGGATGAAGCCCGTCTGGTTCTGGCCGCAGGATGTGGCCGCGCACGCCAAAAGCGCCCGGCGGATCGTCTCGACACCCTAGTTGCGCGTGCGCCGCCAAGTCCTACAACGCTGCATCCGATCAAGAGGTTATCTCATGTCATTCCGCGCTGCCTTGCTCGCTTTGTCGCTGACCGCCGCTCCAGCTTATGCGGTCGAACCCGCGCCGCTTTCCTCGCTTGTCCAGTCGGTGGACATCCCGTATCAGCAATTCACGCTGCCCAACGGGCTGCGGGTGCTGGTGCACACCGACCGCAAGGCCCCGCTGGTCCATGTCGGCATCTGGTATCACATCGGGTCGAAGGACGAGCCGATGGGCAAGACCGGCTTCGCGCATCTGTTCGAACACATCATGTTTTACGGCAGCGAACACGCGCCGGGCGATTTCTTCCAGTACCTGCAGGATATCGGCGCGACCGACACCAACGGCACGACTTGGTACGACCGCACCAATTATTTCGAGACGGTGCCGACCGGCGCGCTCGACCGGGCGCTGTTCCTCGAAAGCGACCGGATGGGCTATCTAATCGGCGGGCTGACCCAGACGCGGCTCGATGCCCAGCGCGGCGTGGTGCAGAACGAGAAGCGGCAGGGGGACAACCAGCCGTTCGGCACGGTCGATTATCTCGTCAACGACGTGCTGTTCCCCGCCGGTCATCCTTATCGCCACAGCACGATCGGTTCGATGGCGGACCTCAATGCCGCCAGCCTCGAAACGGTGAAGAACTGGTTCCGCGCGCATTACGGGCCGAACAATGCGGTACTGGTGCTGGCGGGGGATATCGACCTGCCGACCGCGAAGGCCAAGGCGGCGAAATGGTTCGGCGCGATCCCCAAGGGACCGGTGACAGCGCGTCCGGAGATCGGCATCCCGACATTGCCCGCCGCCGTCGACAAGGTGATGCACGACCAGGTGCCATATGCCCGCGTCCAGCGCAGCTGGGTGGTGGAAGGCGTCAACGGTCGCGACACCAACGCGCTCAATGCGGCGATGTCGGTGCTTGGCGGCCTGTCGTGGAGCCGGCGCGGCAATGCGCGGGTGCGCAAAGAACGCGTCGCCGTCGGCGTGACCGCGGGGCTCGAAACGCACGAGAATTTGTCGCTCGCGACGATCAGCGCGAATGTGAAGCCGGGTCAGGACCCCGCGGATGTTGCCAAGCGGCTCGACGCGGTCGTCGCCGACTTCCTCAAGAATGGCCCGAGCGCCGACGAAGTGCGCCGCGTCGCGACCAAGGAGGTCGCGGGACGCATTGCCGGGTACGAAACCGTCGGCGGGTTCAGCGGCAAGGGGCCGGTCCTCGCCGAAGGGCTGCTTTATTCGGGCGATCCGGCGAAGTATAAAAAGGATCTGGCCGAAACCGCGGCTCTGACGCCGGAAGCCGTGCGCGCCGCCGCCGTCAAATGGCTCGGGCGCCCGGCGTTGCGCCTGACCGTGCTGCCCGGACCGCGCGAGGACACGCCCGAAATGCGCGCGATCCGCGGCGACGTCACGCCGCCGGCCGGGCGCGGCATGAGCTTTTTCCGTAAACCCGGAGAAATGCCCGCACTGGCGGGTAAGGGTGGCAAGACGGCGGTCGCGTCGGTCGACCGCAGCAAATTCCCGCCCGTCGGTCAGCTCGCCGCGCTGCGTTTCCCCAAGATCGAACGGGCCACACTTGCCAACGGCATTCCGGTGTTCCTTGCCCGCCGTCCCGAAACGCCGACGGTGCGCGTCTCGGTCAGCTTCAATGCCGGCACGTCGGCGGACCCCAAGGGCGCCGTCGGCACACAGACACTGATGATGGCGCTGATCGACGAGGGCACCAAGACGCTCGATTCGACCGCGATTGCCGAGGCGCAGGAGCGGCTCGGTGCGTCAATTTCCAGCGAAGCGACGCTCGACCGGTCGAGCCTCGAACTTTATGCGCTCAAGCCCAATCTGGCGAGAGTGAATTCCAGCGCAAGCGCGGCGAACAGCAGGCGGCGATCGCTGCCGCCCTGGCCGATCCGATGAATGCGGCGCGCTATGTCGCGGGACCGATCGCCTTCGGGCCCGATCATCCGTACAATGTCTGGGGGCGTGCGGCGGGCGACCCGGACTCCGTTGCGCGCATGACGCGCGAGGATATCGTTCGCTTCTACCGCGACTGGATCGTGCCGTCGAACGCGCAGATCTTCGTGGTCGGGGATACGACCCTGGCCGAAATCGTGCCGCTGCTCGATGCCCGGTTCGGCAACTGGCCAATGGATCGCCGCGCCCGCCCGGCCAAGAATTTGACGGCGCCGGTGCCCGCGAGCGGTTCGCGCATCTACCTCGTCGACAAGCCCGGCGCGCCGCAATCGGTGCTGCGCGGGGTGATGCCGCTACCGGTTTCGGGCAAGTCCGATCTGGTTGCGCTGGAAGGCGCGAACGACGTTCTCGGCGGCGGCGGTATCAATCGCCTGAACAGCGACCTGCGCGAAGAAAAGGGCTGGTCCTATGGCGCGGGATCAGGGGTGACCTCGTTCGAAGGGCCGGCGACGTTCATCGCGGTTGCACCGGTGCAGACCGACAAGACCGGGGAATCGCTGAGCGCGATGATCGCCGACATCCAGGCGTTCGCCCGCACCAAGCCGATCACGGCCGCCGAGCTGGCGCGGAGCATCAACGGGCAGGTCCGCGCGCTGCCCGGACAGTTCGAGACATCGGACGCCGTCCTTAGTGGACTTGAATCGATCGTCTGGCTCGGTCGTCCCGACGATTACTATGTCGGCTTGCCCGCCAAATATCGCGCGCTGACCGGGCCGCAGCTCGACGCCGCGTCGCGTGCCGCGATCGATCCGGCGCGCATCGCCTGGATCGTCGTGGGCGATGCCAAGGTGGTGCGGCCGCAGCTCGAAAAGGTCGGCCTGCCGATCGAGACGGTGCAGTTGCCCGCGACCAAATAGCCGCTAACATCGGTGTAGATAACGGGAGAGTCGTGATGTCGAATGCAGCGGGGAAATGGGATTGCGTCGTCAACTCGCCACTGGGCGAGCAGAAGTCGGTCCTGACGGTCAACGACAATGGCGACGGCACCTGGTCGGGCGACAATACCGGCGCGATGGGCGGCCTCGCCTGCGACAATGGCAAGATTGACGGCGACAAGATCACCTGGACGATGGACATGAAGGTGCCGATGCCGATGACGCTCGAATGCGAAGCGACGATCGACGGCGACACGCTGACCGGTGGCGTCAAGGCCGGGGCGTTCGGCACCAGCCCGATGAAGGGCACGCGGATCAGTTGAGCGCCGCGTTCAACGGGCAGCCGACGCTCGAGGGCGACACCATCCGCCTCCGGCCGACCGCGGCGGAGGATTGGGACGCCCTTTATGCGGTCGCCCGCGATCCGCAGATCTGGGCCAAGCACCCGGCGTGGGACCGCTACCAGGAGCCCGTCTTCCGAGCTTATTTCGAGGACGCGCTGGCGTCGCGCGGCGCCTTGACGGTGATCGACAAGGCGAGCGGACGGGTGATCGGCGGTTCGCGCTTCGTGGCTTTCCCCGAACTGGACGAGGTCGAGATCGGCTGGACCTTCCTCTCCCGCGATTTTTGGGGCGGGGCGGTCAACCGGCAGATGAAGCGGCTGATGCTCGGCCATGCGCTCGCGAGCTTTCCGCGCACGGTGTTCCGGGTCGGTGAAACGAACGTCATCTCTCGCCGGGCGATGGAAAAGATCGGCGGGCGCATGACCGACCGCGTCGAAGACATCGTCCGCGGCGGGAAGCCGATCCGTCATGTGATTTACGAGATCGACCGCGAGAATTTCGCGAACGGGCCGCTTACCGCAGCCGCGTAACATGCCCCATCTTGCGGCCCGCGCGCACCGCCTTGCCGTAGAGATGCAGATGCGCGCCCGGCTCGGCGAGGACATCTCGCCAGCGGTTGGCGTCCTCCCCGATCAGGTTGGTCATTTCCGCCCCCGAACGCGTTAGCGCCGTCGAGCCGAGCGGCAGGCCGCAGATCGCGCGAATGTGGTTTTCGAATTGCGAGGTTTCCGCGCCCTCGATCGTCCAATGCCCCGAATTGTGCACACGCGGCGCCATTTCGTTGAACACCGGGCCGTCGGCAGTCGCGAAGAATTCGACCGATAGCACGCCGACATAGTCGAGCGCCGCAGCGATGCGCTCGGCAGTGGCGCGCGCTGCGGGAAGGTTGGCGAGAATTTCGGGATGGGCGGGGACGGTCGAGGTGTCGAGGATGCCGTCCCGGTGGCGGTTTTCGGGGGCGTCCCAATGCGCGACCGTGCCATCGGCGGCGCGGACCAAGATCACCGAGAATTCGCGTTCGAAGGTGACGAAGCCTTCGAGGATTGCCGGCTGTTCGCCGATCCCGGCCCAAGCCTCATCCGCGTCACTGGGCGAGCACAGCCGCGCCTGGCCCTTGCCGTCATAGCCAAAGCGCGTCGTCTTGAGGATCGCGGGCGTGCCGACCTGCACGATGGCGATGTCGAGATCGGCGCGGTTATTGACCTCGGCCCATGGCGCGGTGCGCGCGCCCTGTTCGGCGGCAAAGCGCTTTTCGGCGATGCGGTCCTGCGCCGTCCGTAGCGCGCTCAGCGGCGGGTAGAGCGGCACCGTGTCCGCAATCGCTTCGAGCGGATCGGCGGCGACGTTTTCGAACTCATAGGTCGCCACGTCGACGCTGGCGGCGAAGGCGGCGAGCTTGGCACGGTCGTCATAGCGGCCCTGCGTCCAGGCGGCGGAGACCTCGGTCGCCGGGCCCGAACTTTCGGGGCTGTAGACGTGGCAGCGATAGCCGAGCTGCGCCGCGGCCATGGCCAGCATCCGGCCGAGCTGGCCACCGCCGACGATGCCGATGCGTCCGCCCGGTTCGATCATCCCCAGAAAATCACTCGGGGCTCTCGGCCACGCTTTCGGTCTGCCGCGCGCGCCAATCGGCCAGCCGTGCCGCCAGCGCAGTGTCCGACAGCGCGAGGATCGCCGCGGCGAGCAACCCCGCATTGGTTGCACCCGCCTTGCCGATGGCCAGCGTGCCTACCGGAATGCCGCCCGGCATCTGCGCGATGGAGAGCAGGCTATCCATGCCCTTCAGCGCCTTGCTTTCCACCGGCACGCCGAGCACGGGCAGCGCCGTCATGCTCGCCGCCATCCCGGGCAGGTGCGCCGCGCCGCCGGCCCCGGCGACGATCACCTTGATCCCGGCATCGGCGGCGCCCGTCGCATAGTCGTACAGTCGCTGCGGCGTGCGGTGCGCCGACACGACCTTCGCTTCGAACGGGACGTCGAGCGCAGTCAGAATGTCCGCGCAGGACTGCATCGTCTC
>Ga0310811_10011065_pt1 | contig 11680 bp, 13 predicted proteins | sample YCmetagenome_FD_207642 | JGI IMG/M metagenome (GOLD analysis project Ga0310811, IMG submission 207642) | Soil microbial communities from experimental microcosm in Duke University, North Carolina, United States - YC | ecosystem: Engineered > Artificial ecosystem > Soil microcosm > Unclassified ...
AGATGTCAAGGGTCTCGGTCATGGAGAGCAAAGCGCCGGACGTAATCCCGTCCTGGGCGCTCGGATTTGCATCATGCAGCATAGCCGCCATGGCATGTGCGAGGGAAGGCCATCAGAGCTGATCGGCCCCGTTCGGATGGCGTTCGATGCCCCCCTCGGCCTCGCTCGGCGGCGTCGCCGGCTCCCAGTCGACGGCGGCGCCGAGTGCGGCGCCCTTGAGGACCTTCAGCGTCAGCAGCGCGCACTTCATCCGCGTCGCCGAGATCTTGATGCCGAGCAGCTCGAGGACGTACTGGCGATCGAGCTTCAGCAGCTCGTCGATCGTCATGCCCTTGACCTCGTCGGAGGTCATCGACGCCGATGCCTGGCTGATCGCGCAGCCGTGGCCGGAGAAGCGCAGGTCCTCGATGACGCCGTCGGCGTCGGTCTTGATCTCGACGCGCAGCTCGTCGCCGCAGAGCGGGTTGGTGTCCTCGAAGGAGAGGTCGTGCGGATCGAGGTGCCCCCAGTTGTGGGGGCGCTTGTAGTGCTCGAGGATCTCCTCGCGGTAGATCGAGTCCATGCTCACTGGAAGATCCTCCTGACCTCGCCGATGGCATCGACGAAGGCGTCGACGTCGGCGCGCGTGTTGTGGACGGCGAACGACGCCCGCGTCGTGGCGGCGACGCCGAAGCGCTTCATCAGCGGCTGCGCGCAGTGGTGGCCGGCGCGGACGCAGACCCCCGCGTCGCCGAGGATCTCGGCGATGTCGTGCGGATGCGCGATGTCCAGCGTGAAGGCGACGAGCGCGCCGCGGCGCGCGGCGTCCAGCGGGCCCATGACGGTGATGTCCGGGATCTCGGCGAGGCGCTCCAGCGCGTAGGCGCAGAGGTCGCGCTCGTGCTCGCGGATGTTCTCCAGGCCGATCGCCGAGACGAAGTCGACGGCGGCGCCGAGGCCGATCGCCTCGGCGATGTTCGACGTCCCGGCCTCGAACTTCGCCGGCAGCTGTCCCCAGCGGATCTCGTCCACCGAGACCGAGGCGATCATGTGCCCGCCGCCGAGGAACGGCGGCATCGCGTCGAGGATCTCCTTGCGCCCGTGCAGGACGCCGACGCCGGTCGGGCCGTAGAGCTTGTGCCCGGTCCAGGCGTAGAAGTCGGCGCCGATCTCCGCGAGGTCGACCGGCAGCTGCGGGACGGCCTGCGAGCCGTCGACGACGACCACCGCACCCGCGGCGTGCGCGCGGCGGACGATCTCGGCGACGGGGTTGATCGTCCCGGCGGCGTTGGAGACGTGGCCGACGGCGACGAGCTTCACCGTGCCGGTGGCGAGCAGCGCGTCGAGCTGCGCGAGGTCGAGCTGCGCCTCGTCGTCGACCTCGACCATCTCGAAGTTCGCGCCCGTCTCGCGGCAGAGCATGTGCCAGGGGACGAAGTTCGAGTGGTGCTCGAGCTGCGTCGTGACGACCGTGTCGCCGGGGCCGACGTTCGCGCGCCCCCACGAGTACGCGACGAGGTTCAGGGCCTCGGTCGCGTTCTTCGTGAAGATCGTGCACTCCGCGGGCCAGTTCATGAACGCCGCGATCCGGTCGCGGGCGCCCTCGAAGAGCTCCGTCGCCTCCGCCGCCAGCGCGTAGACGCTGCGGTGCACGGTGCCGCGATGGGCGACGTAGTAGTCGTCCATCGCGTCGATGACCGGCTGCGGCGTCTGCGACGTCGCAGCCGAGTCGAGGTACACGATCCCCTCCCGCTGCAGGCAGGGGAAGTCCGTGGCGAGCGGTGTGTCGGCGAGGGTGCTCACCACTATGCGGCCGAGCCGACCTCTTCGCGGATCTGCGCGTAGCCCTCGGCCTCGAGGCGGTCGACGAGCTCGGGGCCGCCCTCGGTGGCGATCCGGCCGTCGAACATGATCGAGACGCGGGTCGGCGTGATCATGTGGAGGATGCGCTGGTAGTGGGTGATGATGAGGATGCCCATGTCCGAGCCGGCGGCGACGGTGTTGACGCCGTGCGCGACGACGTTCAGCGCGTCGATGTCCAGGCCCGAATCGGTCTCGTCGAGGATCGCGAGCTTCGGCTGCTGGAGCGCGAGCTGGAGGATCTCCAGGCGCTTCTTCTCGCCGCCGGAGAAGCCCTCGTTGAGGTAGCGGGAGCTGAACTCGCGCGGGACGCTGACGAGCTCCATCGCGGCCTCGACGGTCTTGCGGAACTCCTTCAGCGATACGTCGGGCTCGCCGCGCGCCTCGCGATGGGCGTTCATGACCATCCGCAGGTACTTCGTGATCGTGACGCCGGGGATCGCGACGGGGTACTGGAAGGCCATGAAGAGGCCCATCTGGGCGCGCTCGTTGGGGTCGGCCTCGGTGATGTCCTCGCCGCCGAAGAGGATCTGGCCCTCGGTGACCTCGAGGCTCGGGTGCCCCATGATCGCGTTGGCGAGCGTCGACTTGCCGGAGCCGTTGGGGCCCATCAGCGCATGGATCTCGCCGGGCTTCGTGACGAGGTTGACGCCCTTGAGGATCTGCTTGTCCTCGGCTTGAACATGGAGGTTGCGGATCTCGAGCTCGGGCATGGTCTCCTTGGCTTCTGGTTTCGGATGCTTGACGGTTGGTGGATCAGACGGGGGACGGCGCCGGTGCGGGCTCGCGCGCGGGCGGAACCTTGCCGGATTGGAACTCCACGAGCTCGGCGAGCGTCGTCTGTGACAGCGTCCGCAGGACGCCGACTTGTACGCGCGTCCAGAGAAGCTTCGTCGCGCAGCCGCGGCCGGAGTCGTCGTGGTGGGAGCACAGCACACGGCCGTCGTCGCTGCGGTCGTCGACGAAGCACTCCATCGGCGCGAGCGAGCCCTCGAGGGCGAGCACCACCTCGTCCATCACGATGTCCTCGGCGGCGCGGGCGAGCTGGTAGCCGCCGTGCGCGCCGCGCGTGGACTCGACGAGGTCGGCGCGCTTGAGCAGCGCCACGATGCGCTCGAGGTACGCGAGCGGGAGGTTCTCGGCGTCGGCGATCGCCTTCAGCGAGATCGGCTGGTCCTGGGGCTGGCGCCCGAGCTCGATGAGCAGGCGCACGCCGTACTCGGCTTTGGTCGTGAAGAACACGGTCGCTTAAACCTACCAGCGCGGTCGGGATAGAGGCGAGTGCGACCGCGCCACGTAGGGTCCAGCCGATGGACCCCGAGCCGTTCATCCGCTCGGCCGCGCTGCTGCCGCCGCTCGAGGGCGAGCAGCGCGACGGCTATCCGTGGGACCTGCCGGTGATCGGCGCGCTCGCCGGCGCCGCCGGCCTCGCGCTGCACGCGCACGTGACGTACCTCGTGGGCGAGAACGGCAGCGGCAAGTCGACGCTCGTGGAGGCGATCGCCGTCGCCGCCGGGATGAATCCTGAGGGCGGCGGGCGCAACTTCGACGTTTCGACGCGCGCATCGCACTCCGAGCTCGGCGGCGCGCTGCGGCTCGTGCGAGGCGCCAGACGCCCGCGGACCGACTTCTTCCTGCGCGCCGAGAGCCTCTACACGAACGCGACGTACCTCGAGAACCTGCCGCCTCCGCCCAGCGGCGACCGCTTCGAGGCCTACGGAGGGCGGTCGCTGCACGAGCAGTCCCACGGCGAGTCGTTCCTCGCGGTCCTGATCAACCGCTTCGGCCCCGACGGGCTGTACCTCCTCGACGAGCCCGAGGCGGCGCTGTCACCGCAGAACTGCCTGACGTTCCTGCGACGCATGGACGAGCTCGTCCGCGCCGGCTCGCAGTTCGTCGTCGCGACGCACTCTCCGATCGTGCTCGCCTATCCGGGCGCGCTGATCTACGAGTGCGGGCGCGCGGGCGTCGAGCCGGTCGCCTACGACGACGCCGAGCCGGTGCGGCTCATGCGCGCCTTCCTCGGCGCGCCCGACCGGTTCGTCGAGCGCCTGTTTGAGTAACGCCCAGCACCGGCGTGGTCTCCGACCCGCTAGAAGTGACGCCTACATGCCGGAGTTCAAAGCAGGGGACGTCTTCCTCGAACACCGGATCGAGGGGCTCGCCGGACGCGGCGGAATGGGCGTCGTCTACCGCGCGAGGGAGATCGGGCTCGAGCGGATCGTCGCGCTGAAGGTCATCACCCCGGCGCTCGCCGACGACGCCGACTTCCGCAGGCGCTTCGTCGCCGAGTCCAAGGCCGCGGCGTCGATCGAGCACCCGAACGTCATCCCCGTCTACTACGCCGGCGAGCGCGACGGCGTTCTGTTCATCGTCATGCGCTTCATCGACGGGCCCGACCTGCGGGCGCTCGTGCGGGCGCAGGGCGCGCTGGACCCCGAGCGCGCGGCGCACATCGTCGCCCAGGTCGGCGCCGCGCTCGACGCCGCGCACGCCCACGGGCTCGTGCACCGCGACGTCAAGCCGGCGAACGTCCTGCTCGGCGACGACGACCACGCCTACCTGACGGACTTCGGCCTGACGAAGCGCTCGGCGACGACCGACGGCGGCGGGCTCAGCCGGGCCGGCGGCTGGGTCGGGACGCTCGGCTACGTCGCCCCCGAGCAGATCCGCGGCGGCCGCGTCGACGCGCGCACCGACGTCTACGCGCTCGGCTGCCTGCTCGTCTACGCCCTGACCGGCAACGCGCCGTACGTCGGCGAGTCCGACGAGGCGACGCTGTGGGCGCACCTCAACGCGCCCCCGCCGAGCGAGTCGGTCCCGCCGGAGTTCGAGGGCGTCGTCGCGCGCGCGCTCGCCAAGGACCCGTCCGACCGCTACCCGTCGGCCGGCGACCTCGGGCGCGCGGCGCTGCTCGCGGCCGGCCGCAGCGCGACGTCGCGGCCCGAGCGCAACGTCGCCCGCGGCGCGGCGGCGCCGCCCGGGCTGTCGGCGACGGCGGCGACCGCCCGCGTCGCGGACCCCGATGCCGAGACGCACCTCTCCCCCGTCGCCGACGCCAGGACCGCCGTGACGGGACGCGACGGCGCGGCCGGGCTGCCGGCGCGGGCGCTCGCGCTCCTGCGCGGCAGCCCGCGCGCGGCGATCGGCGCGGGCGCCGCGCTGCTCGTCGCGATCGGGCTGGCGATCGCCCTGCTCGGCGGCGGCGGCGGCGACGGCAAGCCGCCCGCGCAGGCGACCACGACGACGCCGCCGCCGAAGACGCGCGCCTCGGTCGTCGGCGCGCCGATGACCGTCGGCGGGCTGCGGCCCAATGCGCTGACCGTCGCAGGCGGGCAGATCTGGGTCCTCAGCGCGAGCAGCGGCGAGCTCGACGTCGTCGATCCGCAGACGAACAAGCTCACGCGCAGGCGCATCGGCGGCGACGGCAAGTCGCTCGCGGGCGGCTTTGACTCCGTCTGGGTCCTCAAGGGCAAGACGCGGACGCTGCTGCGGCGCAACGCCCGGACGGGGCGGCGCATCGGCCGCGTCCTCGAGATCTCCTACGCCGGCCAGCCGGTCCAGGTCGTCGCCGGGCTGGGCGCGCTCTGGGTCGGCGTGCGGACGCCGAACGCCGACGGCGCGCCGGAGACCGTCGTGAAGATCGACCCCAGCAACTTCGGCCAGCAGCCGATCACGATCCCCGGCGGCGTGCAGGACCTCGCGGTCGGCGCGGGCGCGCTATGGGTCTCCAACCGCTTCGCCAAGAGCGTCGTCCGCGTCGACGCGCGCACGGGCGCGCAGCGCACGATCCGCCTGCGCGGCACGCCCGGCGGGCTCGCCGTCGGCGCCGGCGCCGTCTGGGTCGCGACGCGCGGCGACGACACGATCACGCGCATCAGCCCGCGCGGGACGAGCGTCCAGGAGATCGCGATGCCGAACATCCCGACGCGCGTCGCCGTCGGCGGCGGCTCGGTCTGGGCGACCTCGACCGAGGGTGCGCGGCTGCTGCGGATCGACCCCGATACGCGCAAGCTCGTCGAGCGCCTGGACACCGGCGTGCGCCCGTTCGCGATCGACGTCGAGCACGGCAGCGCCGTCTGGATCACGCTGCTCGGCGACAACGCCGTGCAGCGCGTGAGCTTCTCGAAGACGCCTTAGGGCGGCGGCGGGTCGATACGGTCGCGCTCGCCGATCTCGCGCAGGACGCGGGCGGGAGCGCCGGCCGCGACCACGCCGGCCGGGAGGTCGCGCGTCACGACGGCCCCCGCACCGACGACCGTGTCGTCGCCGATCGTCACGCCGGGGCACACGATGACGCCGCCGCCGAGCCAGACGTTGTCGCCGACGACGATCGGCGCGCCGGACTCCCACCCGGCGCGGCGGGCCGCCGGGTCGATCGGGTGCGTCGCGGTGAGCAGCTGCACGCGCGTCGCGATCTGGCAGGCCGCGCCGATCGTGATCGGCGCGACGTCGAGCATCAGCAGCTCGTAGTTGGCGAACGTGCCGGCACCGATCGTGACGCGCGTGCCGTACTCGCAGCGAAACGGCGGGCGGATGACGACGCCCTCGCCGGCGGCGCCCAGCAGCTCGGCGAGGATCGCGTCACGCTCGTCCTGCCCGGCGTGGGCGGTCGCGTTGTAGCGCGCCACGAGCTCCTGGGCGCGCGCGAAGTCGGCCGCCAGGTCCTCGTCCTCGGCGATGTACAGCTCGCCGCGGAGCATCCGGTCCTTCATGGCGCCCATGCTCAGAGGTCGCGGCGCGACACGACGCCGTCCTGCAGCGCCCGCATCGCGAGGTACGAGCGCTTCTGGTTCTGCGGGAGGTGCTCGACGCCGAAGTAGCCGAACAGCGTGCGCAGGTGCGCCTTGACGGCGTCGACGGAGAGGTAGAGCTCGTCGGCGATCTGCTGGTTCGTCGCCGGGGTCGCGAGCTCGGTGTCCTTGTAGGGCCGGCAGAGCGCCGCGAGCACCGAGCGCTGCGTCGCGCTGAGCGTCGGCAGCTCGGCGCGACTGCCCGCGACGGCGGTCGGGCTGGAGAGCGACGCATCGGGGACGCGGAAGGCGATCTGGGTTCGCCCGATGCGCAGGACGTCGCCGTCGCGCAGCCGGTGGCGGCCGGAGATCCGCTGGCCGTTGACGAACGAGCCGTTGCGCGAGAGGCCGTCGTCGGCGGCCGTCCACTCGTCGCCGAGACGCTCGAGCTCGGCATGCAGGCGCGAGACCTCGGTGTCCCACGCCAGCGAGATGTCGTTGCCGGCGCTGCGCCCGATCGCGACGCGCTCGACCGCGGGATCGAGGACGAAGAGCCGCTGGGCGCCGTCGCCGTCGCGCAGGACGAGGAACGGGACGCCCGCGCGCTCGGCCTCGATGCGCTCGCGCAACTCGGCGGGCGTGGCGGCGTGGGGCGCCAGCGGCGAGGGATCGGCCTTCGGCGGCACGCCCTGAGCTTCCCACATCGCACGGCCGGTACGACCGGTTTGCTCCGGCGGCCCGAAGTTCAGCCACCTGGGGTGCGCAAGCGCACACCTAAGGGTGGCGGGTGTGAACCCGGGGGCGCCCGCAGGCGGGGGCCGCAGGCCGATCGTGTGATCGACAGATCCCGCAAGGAGGCCCCCGATGCTCGCCGCTCCCCTCACCAGCCTTTCCGACGACGACCTCGTCGCCCGTTTCCGGGCCGGCAACGACGCCGCATTCACGGAGATCCACGCCCGCTTTCGCGCTCCACTCATCGCCTTCGCCCGGCGCATGCTCCGCGGCAGCGGCCACGACGCCGAGGACGTCGTCCAGGACGCCATGATCCGCGCCTACCGCGGCCTGCGCGTCACCGACCGCCCGATGGTCCTGCGGCCCTGGCTCTACATGATCGTCCGCAACCGCGCGCTCGACGCGCTGCGCACGCCCCAGCGCGCGGACTGCTTCGACGACGAGATCGGCCTCTGCGGCGTCCCGGACTCCGATCCCGCCGACCGCGTGGCCGAGCGCGACGAGATGCGCCGGCTCGTCGCCGAGATCGTCCGCCTGCCCGAGCGCCAGCGGATGGCGCTCGTCCTGCGCGAGTTCGACGGCCGCTCGCACGCCGAGACGGCCCGCGCGCTGCACACGACCGTGCCGGCGACGAAGTCGCTCATCATCCGCGCGCGCTCGAACCTCGGTGCCGCGCTTGTCGCCGCGTGACGCGGGGTAGGCAGGCGACCATGGACGTCACGACGATCGACGGCGCGCTCGAGCGGCTCGGCGAGGGCCTCGCCGAGGCCCGCAGCGCCGCCGAGCTGCTGCGCGACGGGGACCTCACCGCGATGGCCGAGCTCGACGCCGTCGTCGAGGCGATGGCGCGCGAGATCGCCGAGCTCAAGACGCACACGAGCGCCGGCCAGCCTTAACGTCCGTCTTTACGCTGCCTTTCGGGACGTCGGAGTACCGTTGTATGCAACGACGACGTCGGGCTTGCGGCGCGCCGGACCAACGAAAGGTACGACGATGGAAAGCGGCGCGCTCAGCGCATCCGACGTCGAGCCGTGCTCGAATGAGACGGCCGACCGCATTGCGACGGGGATCGTCACCGTCGTCCCACTGCTCGCGCTGGGCGTCGTCGTCTGGCAGGCCTGGCAGAGCCTGCTGCACTGGCATGACTTCGTCGTCTTCGGCGTCCTCTACGTGCTGACGGGCCTCGGGATCACCGTCGGCTTCCACCGCCACTTCACGCACCGCGCCTTCGCGACGAGCCGGCCGGTGCGCGCGATCCTCGCGATCCTCGGCACGGCCGCGATCGAGGGCCCGATCACCGCCTGGGTCGCCGACCACCGCAAGCACCACGCGTTCTCCGACCAGCAGGGCGACCCGCACAGCCCGCACGTCGACCACGGCCACGGCCTGCGCGGCGCGCTGCGCGGCCTCGCCCACGCGCACGTCGGCTGGCTGTTTCTCCACACGCAGCGCGCGAACAAGCAGCGCTATGCGCCCGACCTCATCGCCGATCCGCTGATCCGCTTCATCGACCGCACGACGCTCTGGTGGATCGCGCTCGGGCTCGCCGCGCCGTTCGGGCTCGGCTACCTGCTCGGCGGGACGCTCGTCGCGGGCCTCACGGGCCTGCTGTGGGGCGGCGCGATGCGGATCCTGCTCCTGCACCACGTCACGTACTCGATCAACTCGCTGTGCCACTTCTTCGGCCGCCGCCGCTTCGAGACCGGCGACGAGTCGCGCAACCTGCTCTGGCTCGCGCCGCTGACCTTCGGCGAGGCGTGGCACAACAACCACCACGCGTTCCCGACCTCGGCCGCGCACGGGATGCGCTGGTACGAGCGGGCACTGGATCCCAGCGCGCTGCTCATCGGCGGCCTGGAGCGCGCCGGCCTGGTCTGGGACGTCGTGAAGATCAGCGACGAGCGCCAGCGCGCGAAGCTCGCGCCCGCCGCGCGCTGAGAACGACGAAGGCGGTCGCAACAGCGACCGCCTCCGGTACAGCGAAGTCCCGTCCGAGCCGCAAAAGCCCGGGCAGTGCTCTAGAGCGCCTGGACGTTGACCGCCTTCGGACCCTTGTCGCCGGCCTCGGCGTCGTAACTGACCTTCGCGCCCTCGGCGAGCGAGCGATAGCCCTCGCCGATGATGCCGGTGTGATGTACGAAGAGATCCTTCTGACCGTCATCGGGGCTGATGAAGCCGAACCCCTTGTCGTCGCTGAACCACTTCACGGTGCCGGTAGGCATACCGATTCTCCTCGAGTGTCGTGCTGCATACCCCGAGGATGCTGATCAGGCAACGACACCGGGCGCTGGCACTGCTTCGCCGGACCTCAGTGGTCCGACCTTTCGCGCATAACGTAGCCCATAGCAGGGTTCGTTGGCTATCGGCCGCGTGACGGCGTTTGCGAAGCTAGGAGAAATGCTCACGCGCTCAGACATTCGCAACGTTGCGATCATCGCCCACGTCGACCACGGCAAGACCACGCTCGTGGATGCCATGCTCAAGCAGTCCGGGGTCTTCTCCGCCCACGAGGAGGTCGCCGATCGCGTCATGGACTCGATGGATCAGGAGCGCGAACGCGGCATCACGATCCTCGCCAAGAACGCCGCCGTCCGCTACACGCCCGCCGGCGGCAGCGAGGTGAAGATCAACCTCGTCGACACGCCCGGCCACGCCGACTTCGGCGGCGAGGTCGAGCGCGGCCTGAAGATGGTCGACGGCGTCCTGCTGCTCGTCGACTCCTCCGAGGGGCCGCTGCCGCAGACGCGCTTCGTCCTGCGCAAGGCGCTCGCCTCCGACCTCCCGGTGATCCTCGTCATCAACAAGGTCGACCGGCCCGACGCCCGCATCGACGAGGTCATCGACGAGGTCTACCAGCTGTTCATCGACCTCGACGCGACCGAGGAGCAGATCGAGTTCCCGATCGTCTTCACGAACGCCCGCGCCGGCCAGGCGTCGATGGAGCAGGGCGTCGACGGCACCGACCTGCGCCCGCTCATGGACCTGCTCGTCACCGCCGTTCCCGCCCCCGCCTACGAGGAGGGCCACGGCCTGCAGGCGCTCGTCAACAACCTCGACGCGTCGCTCTACGTCGGCCGCCTCGCGCTGTGCCGGATGGTCAACGGGACGATCCGCAAGGGCTCGACCGTCGCCTGGTGCCGGCACGAGATCGACGAGATCCACAACGTCAAGGTCGCCGAGCTCTACGTCACAGAGGGCATGCAGCGGGTCGCCGCCGACGAGGCCGGCCCGGGCGAGATCGTCGCCCTGGCCGGGATCCCCGAGATCACGATCGGCGACACGATCGCCGACGCCTCCGACCCGCGGCCGCTGCCCCCGATCGCCGTCGACGACCCCGCCCTCGGCATGACGATCGGCATCAACACGAGCCCGCTCGCCGGCAAGTCCGGCAAGAAGCTCACCGCGCGCCAGGTCTCCGACCGCCTGCAGGCCGAGCTCGTCGGCAACGTCTCGATCCGCGTGCTCGACACCGACCGCCCCGACACCTGGGAGGTCCAGGGCCGCGGCGAGCTGCAGCTCGGCGTGCTCGTCGAGGCGATGCGCCGCGAGGGCTTCGAGCTGACCGTCGGCAAGCCGCAGGTCGTCACGCGCGAGGTCAACGGCAAGCTCCACGAGCCGATCGAGCGCCTCGCGATCGACGTTCCCGAGGACTACCTCGGCACCGTCACGCAGCTCATGGCGCTGCGCAAGGGCCGCATGGAGCAGATGGTCAACCACGGCACCGGCTGGGTGCGCCTGGAGTACCTCGTGCCCGCCCGCGGCCTGATCGGGTTTCGCACGGAGTTCATGACCGAGACGCGCGGCTCGGGGATCATGCACTCGGTCTTCGAGCGCTACGAGCCCTGGCAGGGCGACATCAAGACGCGCGCCGCCGGCTCGCTCATCGCCGACCGCGCGGGCAAGACCGCGTCGTTCGCGATCATGCGCATGCAGGAGCGCGGCGGGCTCTTCGTCGGCCCCGGCGAGGAGGTCTACGAGGGCATGATCGTCGGCGCCAACGCGCGCGCCGACGACCTCGACGTCAACGCCGTGCGCGAGAAGAAGCAGACGAACATCCGCTCGGCGAACGCCGACGAGATGGTGAGCCTCATCCCGCACACGCGGATGAGCCTCGACCAGGCGCTGGAGTTCATCCGCAGCGACGAGTGCGTCGAGGTCACGCCCGACGCCGTGCGCCTGCGCAAGGTCGCCCTGAACGCCGTCGACCGCGTGAAGCTCGCCCGGTCGGCGAAGAAGGCCTAGCGCAGCTCGTGGCGCAGCCGCGCGCGGCCCGCGCCGTAGCTGCGGGTCTCGACGAGGATCAGCACGACGAGCAGGCCCGCGAGCACGGAGATCGTGGCGAGCGCCGTGACCTCGACGGCGATCGGGACGAAGGC
>Ga0310811_10011066_pt1 | contig 11680 bp, 11 predicted proteins | sample YCmetagenome_FD_207642 | JGI IMG/M metagenome (GOLD analysis project Ga0310811, IMG submission 207642) | Soil microbial communities from experimental microcosm in Duke University, North Carolina, United States - YC | ecosystem: Engineered > Artificial ecosystem > Soil microcosm > Unclassified ...
CGCTGTTCGCGGGCCCGCTCCCGATCGTGAAGACCGGGTATCTCATCGCCTGGTCGAGGCCCATCAGCGTGCCGTCGTTCTGCGCGAAGAGTGTTACCGGCCGCAGGTCGTGCGCGGTGAGCGCGCTCTGCATTGCCTGGGCCACGTCCCGGGCGACCCCGGCTAGGGCGCCGTTGAGTATCGTGGCGTTCTCCCGCTCCAGGAGCCCGAGCGAGCCGATCTCGTGGCTGAGCGATACGTGTACCTCGCCGAGTTCGCGCTTGACCACCTCGGCCGCCGCCAGTTCGTGGCGTGCCGATACGGGGGCAAACACGCTCGTGATGGCAACTCCGTCGGCTGTCTCGCCGAGCTCGCCGAGAAACCGCGCGATCGCGTCGGTGTCGAGCGGGGACAGCTCCCGGCCGTCGTACTCGATTCCGCCGTTCACGATCGTGGCCCCTACCGCCACCTCGGCGGCGAGGTCGTGCGGCCACTCGAACATGGGCCTGATGCTGTGGGTAGCCGGGCCGCCGATCCTGATCACGGCGATCCGCCGCAGGCCCCTGCGTTCGAGCACGGCGTTGGTCGCGTGCGTGGTGCCGAGCATGACGTGGCTGATCCGGTCCGGCTCGATCCCGGGCGCCGACAGCACCGCGCCGATGGCCGCGACGATCCCGCCGGTGATGTCCGGCGTGCATGGGACCTTGGCCGTGGCCATCAACCGGTCCGCCGCGTCCATGATGACGGCGTCCGTGTTGGTGCCGCCGACGTCGATGCCAAGCCGCCAGTCAATCCCGGGCATCCGCGAGTTTCTCCACCGTCGTGTAGTCGAAGTCGTAGCCGAACGCCCGCGGCCCGGTCAGGGCGATCCCCTTCGGTGTCCGCCACACCGGATCGCAGGCGAACGCGATCACCGTAACCCGCTGGCCGTAAGCGATTCGCTCGGTCGCGATCGCGTCCGCCGTCTCGCTGTCCAAGACCGTGATCAGGTCGGGCACCGAGGCGACCACCCGGCCGCGGTCGAGAGCGACGAGGTTCTCGTTCTGCAGCTCTAGCCTGAGCAGGCGGTCGGCGTCGCCGCCCAGCCCTTCGATCACCACCGAACCTCGCACAAACCCGCTTGTAGTCCGCCGCTCCACGTCGACGATCTTGCCGGTGATCAGCCGGTAGCCGCCGATCTCCTGGATCAGGGCATCGATTGGGCTGGTACGCGCGTTGCCGATGGCCTCGCCGATGGAGATCGCCTGTGAGACCGAGTTCCGCACGGTGGCCGTGCGTGCCTGCGCGGCGGTGAGCGTGTACTCCGCCGACGAGGCCATCCCGCCGAACTCCATGGCCGCCGCGCGTTCCATGCGCTCCAGCCACTCCCCGGAGACCGCCTGGAAAACGGCGACGTTGCCCCGCTCGTCGGTCATCACGGACGGGCTCGGCGAGATCCCGGCGAGGTGCATGGTGACCTGGAAGGTTTCCGGGAAGGCACGCCCCATGCCGTCGGCGTCCGCTACGGGCAGCCCCATCCGCGCTGCCCAGGCGACCGGCACCAGGCCGTTGCCGCCGCCGATCTCGCCCGCCATCAGCGCGGCGACGGGGCGCCCGGTCAGCGCTTCCAGGTGGTCGCGGAGCCGTTCGCCTTCGTCGCCGTTTTCGATCTTCTCGATGCTGACGGTGGGCGCGCCGATTCCGCCGCACGGCATGATCAGCGAACCGTCCGGTAGCTCGTCCAGGTCAACGAGGGGAACGGGACCGTGGTCGCCGATAGCCTGGAGCGCCTGCAGCAGCGCCAGGTAGGTATCCCCGCCGCCGCCGGCGCCGAGCACGGCGCAGCCGCGGGCAAGCGCGCGGAGCGCGGGAGGGTCAAGGAGACGTTTCATGGTAAGCGCAATGATGGCAGCGTAGGGGGAAGAGTTGCCGGACGGTGGACCCAAACGATTCCAGACGAGGAGGTAACGCCACTCTGCGGCGCGCGGCCCCGCAGCAGACGATCTCGTCCCGGAGCAATTGGGCGGTCGGCGCGCGAAGCACCCGCTGCGGGCTGATGCCCGGGATGCGCGCGTAGTAGAGCCCGCTGACGCCGCGCCAGACATACCAGTCAGGGAACTCGCGTGCGTAAGCCCACCAGGAGGGCGCCGTCTTCCCGGCGGTCTCCTCCTCGACCTCGATGTCCGCCAGCGTTCCAGGCCGGAACTCCATCACTGTCCTTCGCGTAGAGCTGGATCGCGGCGTGAACGGTTTTCACGCCGCGCTGGAGAGCCTGATTACACAAACATGCTGGCAGTCGGTTGAGCTGAGAGTAATGGGCGGATTGCACTATGATCCCGACAGAAATGTGCGCTCAGCATAAGGTGATCCCCAATGCCTTCGGTCGATGAGATCCTCGCGGCTTCACCCCTTTCCGGGCTGCGGCGGGTGAGTAACGCCGGCGGTGACCGCAAGGTCGCCAGCGTGCGCCTTGCCGAGCAGTTCGCCGAGCTTGATGACGCGTCGGTGGGCAGCTTCGTGGTGCTCGGCCGGCTTGCCTCGGCGGAGGTGGACGGCTACCGGCTGGACATGGCCCTGCGCTGGGCATCGATGCACGGCGTGGCCGCGGTAGCGGCCTTCTCCGCCGAGCAGTGGCAGCCGGCGGTCACCGCGCTCGACATCACGGCGAAGGCCGGCATCGCGCTCATCTCCATCCCCGCCGACGCGGAGCTGGCCGAACTCATCCCGGCGATCTCCGCCGAAATCGGCGGCGGGGCCAAGGGCGCGCTCGGGCGCGCCAAGCAGGGACTCGCGGCGGTGCTTGACGCGGAACAGGCCGACCTGGGGCCGGTGGACATGGCTGCGGCGGTCGGCCGTGCGCTTGGGATCCCGGTCGAGTACCAGCCGGCCGCGCCGGGCGGCGGTTCGCCCGTCGGCCAGCCGGTGGTCGGGGCGACGGTGACCGTGCCGGTTCTCGGGGATGAGTCGCCCGACGGGTACTTCACCGCCGCGGACGCCGTCGGTGACCTGGGCATCGTGGCAAGCCTTGTGCTGCGTGCCGCGGCCGCCGCCACGGCACGCTCGGTGGACCTGGCGCGGCGGGCACGGGATATGCCGACCCGGTCCCGCAGCGAGCTGCTCGTCGAACTGCTGGCTGCGGAGTCGACGGTCAGCGACGACCTGCTCAGCCGGGCACGGCAGCTGGGCATCCAGGTGAGCGGCTGGCACGTCGTGGTGCGGATCGAGGCCGACGACCTCGACGAGGCCGAACAGGACGAGGTGCGGCGCTTCGAGCTCCTGGAGTCGGCGGGCCAGGCGGCGCTGCAGGCGGCCAGCCTGAGCGGCGATACCTGGTACTTGTCACGGACCGCGCGGGCCATCGTCCTCATCCGCGAGACCAGCTTCAACCCCGGGCCGCAGGCGGGCATCCGGGCCGTCAAGTCGGCGGAGCGCGCGCTGCAGGCGCTCAATGCCCGGCTGCCGGCGTTCGGGTTCCGGGCCGGGGTGGGCACGGCCCACGAGGGCGCGACGGGGCTCCGGGCCTCGGCCGCCGAGGCGCGCAGTGCCCTCGCGGCGGCCCGTGCCGCCCGCCAGCCCGCCGGCGTGGCCGCCCACGACGCGGTGGGCATCCGGCGGATGCTGATGGAGTGGTACGCCTCGGACACCGTCCGCGCTTCAGTGCGCGATCAGCTCGCGCCGCTTGAGAAGCTTGGGCCGGGCCGCGCGGACACCGCGATCCGGACCCTCGCGGTGTACCTCGACGAGCAGGGGTCGGTCATCAGGACGGCGCAGAAACTGCACCTGCACCGCAACGCGGTGACCAACCGGCTGCGGAGCATCACCGAGCTGCTCGACGTGGATCTCGACGACCCCGACCAGCGGCTGGCCTTGCAGCTCGCCTGCCGGGCCCGCCTTCTCGGCTGAGGCACACTGTGCACACCGTCGGTGCTGTACTCTCAGCCTTGCAAAGCGCCGCAACTTCGTATACCTACGCAGGAGGCCGTGGTGGGCGGTTCGGCTAGCGGCACGCATGTTGGCCGTGGCATTCCCCTCCTCGACACAGGCGTGGCGGACCCGGCGCGGGTCTATGACTACTGGCTCGGCGGCAAGGATCACTTCGCGGCGGACAGGAAGGCCGCGGAGGCCGGAGCCGAGGCATTTCCCGGGGTCACCGTGTCCGTGCGCGCCAACCGCGCGTTCCTCGCCCGCGCGGTCCGCTTCCTGGCTGAGGCCGGGATACGGCAGTTCATCGACATCGGGGCCGGCCTGCCGACGACGGACAACACCCATGAGATCGCCCAGGCGGTCACCCCGGAGTCCCGCGTTGTCTACGTCGATCACGACCCGGTCGTCGTGCTGCACGCGCAGGCACTGCACACCGGCAACGCGATCGGCGTTACCCACTACGTCAACGCCGACCTACGCGACCCGGAGCGGATTCTCCAGGAGGCGGCGCCCCCGCTTGACCTCACCCAGCCGACGGCCGTCCTGCTATTCGGGGTCCTGCACTTCATCCAGGATGACGAGGCGCCGCAGCTGATTGTCGGCGCGCTCATGGATGCGCTTCCCGCGGGCAGCTACCTCGCGCTCTCCCACCTCGCGAGCGACCTCTACCCAGAGCAGGTGACCGCCCTCGCGCGCGCCGTCAGCGAGCACATTTCCGTGGACGTCACACCGCGCGGCGGCGCCGAGGTGTCCCGTTTCTTCCACGGCCTCGAACTCGTCGAGCCGGGTGTGGTCCAGGTCTCCCGGTGGCGTCCGCGTACCGAACTAGAAGGCAACGCACCCGCCATCCTGTGGGGCGGGGTCGCGCGGAAAGCGGGCTAACGGCTCAGGCGAAGCGGAACCCGATGCCGAGGCTGCGGGTCACGGACCTGAGCCACAGCGTGGACGCGGCGATGCCGAGCCCGATGAGCGCGATCGTGGTGACCGCCCAGACGGGAACGTAGGTGGCAAGGGGAACCGCGGCGAGCAGCGCGCCGAGACTGACGGCGAGCGCTAGGAACACCCCGCCCCACAGCACGGTCACGTTCTGGAAGAAGCGGTGCATCCGCTGCTGGTGGACGGCGGGGCAGCGCAGCCCGATCACCTCGGCGGCCAGGCGGGCGGCGATGGGGCTGTGGCCGCGCGCCGTCCGGGCGAAGAGCAGGCACAAGCCGAGGTTCGCCAGCGGGAAGTGCAGCAGGAAGATCCATAGGTTCCCGGTGATGACCGCGGCGAGGGTCTGCACCGAGAGCACGACCAGTGAGATCGTCACAAGGCCGGGGACGGACCCGGTGGCGATCTTGCGGATGACGGCGGTAAGCCAGATGGCGGCCAGCATGGCCCACAGGCCCGCGTTGCGGCCACCGAGCCAGGCGGCCAGGGCGTAGCTGCCGGTCGGCAGCCCGAAGGACTCGGCGAAGTTCCAGCTGACCGTCCGCAGCAACGCCGTCGGCCGGGGCAGTTCAAGGCACTCGGGCGAAACGGCCTGTTCGCCTGACTTGGCGGTAGGGCGACTGGGATCTGGGGCCAGCGGATTCGTGGCGAACGGCTCCTTCTTCGGTCCTGGGGGCCAAGTCTAAGCCTGCAAGTATCTGACCGCCGCCAGTACCCGGCGATTGTCGCTGTCCGACGGAGCCAGGCCGAGCTTGTCGAAGATGTTCGCCACGTGCTTCTCCACGACTTTCTGGGTGATGAAAAGCTCGGCGGCGATCGCGGCGTTTGACCTGCCCTGCGCGAGCAGGGCGAGGACTTCCCGCTCCCGCGGAGTGACCTCCGCGAGCGCGTCGCGGCGCCGCGCGGCGTTCAGCAGGCGGGCGACGACCTCGGGGTCGAGCACGGTGCCGCCTTCGGCGACCCGGGTGAGCGCGTCGATGAAGTCGCTGACGTCCGCGACCCGGTCCTTCAGCAGGTAGCCGATCCCGGCTGGGGAAGCGGAGAGCAGTTCGGTGGCGGCGTGTGCCTCGATGTACTGGGAGAAGACCAGGACGGCGGTGCCGGGAAAGTCCCGGCGGATCGCCGCGGCGGCGCGCAGGCCCTCGTCGGTGTGGGTTGGCGGCATCCGCACGTCGATGACCGCGACGTCGGGCCGGTGCTCGGCGACGGCTTTGCTGAGTGCTTCCGGGTCCCCGACGGCGGCGGCGACTTCGTGGCCGCGGCGGGTGAGGATCGCGGCGAGCCCGTCCCGCATGATCGCGGCGTCTTCGGCGATAACGATGCGCATCAGGGGCGTCCTGGCAGCTCGATAGTGATAACGGTAGGTCCCCCGGCGGGGCTGTCGACGTCGATGTGGCCGTCGACGGTCCGGACGCGCTCGCGCAGGCCCGCCAGCCCTCCGCCGCCGGTGACCCGCGCGCCGCCGTTGCCGTCGTCGGTCACGGTCACCGTGACCCCCGCGGCCGCGGAACGCACCGCCACCGTGACGCGGCTAGCGCCGCTGTGCTTCGCGGCGTTGGCGAGCAGTTCGGCCACGCTGAAGTAGACGGTCGCCTCGATCGCCGGCGACAGGCGCCCGGCCAGCGCGATGTCGAGGCTGACCGGTATCGCACTGGTCTCCGTGAGGCTTGGCAGCGCCGCCGCAAGGCCGCGGTCAAGCGCGGGCGGGTGAATGCCCCGGACCAGGTCCCGCAGCTCGGACAGGGTGTCCTTGGCGGCCTGGTGCGCCTCGTCGGCAAGCGCCAGGGCCTCGCGCGGGTTGCCGTGCCCGGCCAGGAACTCCTTGATCTCGCCGAGTGCCATCGCCAGTGCGGTGAGCCGCACCTGCGCGCCGTCGTGCAGGTCGCGTTCGATGCCGCGCAGCCGCGCCGCCGACTCCTCCACCGCCTGGGCCCGCTTCTCCTCTAGGTCCCTGGCGCGTTCGGCGGCGGCCAGGCGCTCTTCCAGCGACGCATAGTAAGCGCGCCGGTAAGAGGCGGAATCGCCAAGCACCCAGGCGGCGGAGAACGTCGCGCCGAGCGCCGCCACCGCCAGCAGCAGCAAGGCCGCCGAATCGCTGGCGGGAGACCAGCCGCTGATCGCGAGCCCCGAGCCGGCCAGGCAGACCAGCAGCCCGGCCAGCGCGACCCGCCGCGTCCGGTACGCGGCGAGCGTATAGAGCAGGACGACGATCGCCGTATCGGTCACGGTGGGCTGCAGCCACCGGACCGGCGGCTGCCCGCCGGGCCGGAAGCCATAGGCCGCCTGGGCCAGCCCGACCGCGGCGGCCAGGCCGAACGCCACCACGCTGTCCTGCCGGCGGATCGCCACGCACAGCGCAAGCGCCAGGTTGACCATGACCGCCGCGAGCATCGCCTTCACCGGCGAGATCCGTAGCTGGTCGGCGCTGCCGGCCAGGAACACCAGGCCGAGCAAGCCGTCGGACGCCATCGGATGGCGGTGGAGCCACATGTACGCCTGCTGCGGCACACGCCCAGGATAAGCGGTTACGGCCGGACGGACCCAGATCCGCTTATCTGGATGAGCTGCGCCTTGAACCCGGTGGTCTCGCTGCACGCCGGCCCCTTGATGTAGTCCTCGTCGAGGCTGATGGTAAGGGTGAAGCCGCCCGTGATGCCGCGGTAGGCGCCGGTGCCCGATCCTGCCACGACCGGGGCCGTGCCGGTAACCGCGCCGTGGATGGAGCAAGTCTGCTTGTCGTAGGGCCACTGCCCAACGGCCTTAACGAAGGCGGCGTCAAGCGCCGCGATCGACACCCGGAACGAGCCGCGGCTCAGTTTCAGCTGCAGCTCACTGGTGTGGTCCGGGTCGACCGAGCCGTCGGGGTGAACGGTCACGCCCGGTCCGTAGTCACCGACAGCGCCGGTCAGGATCGCCTGGAAGTCAGGCCCGTCGCTGTTCACGCTCCAGACCGCGATGTGCGTGGTCCTGGTCTCATCGGCGACCGTTGCCGCACGCGCGGTGCCCGTCGCTGGGTGGCCCGTAGCGGACTGGCCTGTAGCCGCCGTGCTCGTGGCCGCTGCGCAGCCGGTGAGGGCCCCGGAGATGAGAATGGCTGGCAGCAGGGTACTTGATACGCGCTTGATCATCATGGGCAGAACGCTACGCACGGTAGCGATTGGGCGGCAGCGGGCTGCCGCCCAGTCTGGACTAGGGGATAACCCGCCCCGGCCGCGATCCCGGGCCTCAAGCGCACTGCGCGGGCAGCCAGGCGGCGAGCTCGTCGCGGGTGGGCGCGGTCGCCGGGCCCTGACGGGTCACCGCGAAGGCGGCCGCGGCGTTCGCACGGGCGGCGGCGGCGAGCGGGGGCAGGCCGTCGGCGAGGGACGCGAGGAACACTCCCGAGTGCGCGTCACCCGCACCTGTGGTGTCGACCGCGGTCACCGCCGGGGCCGGGACATGAACTGGATCCGGCGACTCACGTACGGCGACGTAGCAGCCGGCTGCGCCGGCCCGGGCGATGACGCAAGCGCGGGCTGCGCGGGTGAGCAGGAGGCGGGCCGCCTCGGCGGGGGAGAGGACCGGGCCGGTAGCGCCGAGTCCCTGGCCCGCGAGCAGGGCGGCTTCCCGCTGGTTACAGCTCAGCCAGTCGCAACGAGCCAGGACGGGGTCAAGCGCCGCTGCCGGGATCTGCGCCGCCAGCGGTCCCGGGTCCACGAACAGCAGCACACCGGGGGGCAAGGCGGCCGCCCAGGCGCTGAGCGCCGGGCCGGTTTCCGGAGCGGCGAGGCCGTAGCCAGAGACGTAGACCGCGTCCCCTGGCCCGGCGGGCACCGTATCCCAGCCGCGCGGGCCGCGCACCATCTCCGCGCCGAGGCGGGTGACGAACGTGCGCTCGCCGTCCGGTTCGACCAGCGCGACGTCGAAGCCGGTGTCCCCGTCGGGGTCGCGGGGCCGGAGCACGCCGATCCCTTCCGCGTCCAGGGCCGCACGGACCACGTCGCCCCACGGGCCGGTGCCGTGGCCGCCGGCGTAGAGCACCGGCAGGCCCTGCCGCGCCGCGGCGGCCATCACGTTGAACCCGCCGCCTGCCGTGACCTCAGCGGACGACGCCATGAGGTCACCGCCGCGCTCAGGCAGCGCCGGGACGCGCATGACCACGTCGACGAGGGCCTCGCCCGCGAACACAAGGCGGCGCGGGCCTTCCTGGTGAAACACGCCTCCGTTCTGAATGATCATGAGCGGCGGGCCAGCAGGGAGTCGGCGAGGTCCGCGAGCCCGAGCCCCTGGGCGTCGATGACGCTGACCGCGTCCGCGGGAAAGGCAGCGCGGCCGTGGCAGGCGCCCGCGATCGCGCCGGCCATCGCGGCGATCGTGTCGCAGTCGCCGCCGAGCGACGCGGCCAGCAGGCAGGCCCGCCACGGATCGTCGGGCACCGCGCTGAGCACGGCGAACGCGGCGGGGACCGACTCCTGGGTGGCCAGGCTCGTGCCCACAAGCGAGTAGATCACCGTGGCGGCCTCCTCCGCCGGAAGACCCCTGACCAGGCCAGTGGCCCAGCCGATGCGGGCTGCCACCTCGGCCCCGGCCACCCAGTGGCCGCACTGCGCACCAAGCCGGGCGGCGGCGATCGCGACTTCCGTCGCCTCAGCGACGCTGTCGGCCCCGGAGCTGGCGCCTCCGATGCCCGCGCTCACCGCGGCGGCCACGGCGGCGGCGCCGGACACCGCCACCGACGTGTTGTGCGTGACGAGGCTCGCCCCGTGCACGGCCGCGACCAGCGCCGGCAGGTCGCCCGCCGCTTTCGTGAGGCCCACGGGGGTGATCCGCATCGCGGCGCCGTTCGTGTCACCAGAGGCGCCGGCCTCCTCCGGCGGAGTGCCCGTGAGTACCGCCTCAACCGCGCGGCGGGTAGACGGGCCCAGCAGGTCAAGCGAGCCGCGCGCGGCCATGTCGCGTTCCCAGGCGACCAGGGCATCCGCCAGCTCGCGGGGGTCGACGGGACCAGACAACAGCAGGCGGCCCAGCAGCAGCGCCTGCTCGGTGTCGTCGGTGACGGCGCCGGCCGGCATCCCGGCCGCGATCGGGTGCCCCGGGGGTGCGGGCTCGAAGCCCGGCAGCAGCGGCCCCCAGCGCCTGGTGATCTCCTGCCGGGACAGCAGTTGCGTGGGCATGCCGAGCGCGTCGCCGATCGCCAGGCCGTACAGGGCGCCCCTGGCCCGGTCCGTCTCCTGCGGGAAAGGCAAATAAGACAAAAGGCCCCCTAGTGCGCGATTGACCGCTACTGGTGTGTTTGGCATTGTTGGTCGTTGCCGGGGTAACGGTTGCCCGGCCTGGTTGGTAGCTCTCACGGCGCGATCCTCAGGCGAACATGAAAATGGCATGCTCGGACAACGATAGATCGCGAATCTGTTTCGCAATGAGGCGCCGTTGCCGGGAGCCAGCCACGCGCAGATTAGGCGGGATCGCGCGCCGAGCTCAGTGCGGTGACCGATGACATACCTCCGCCATCAGGTGTCTGCCGCGGACACTCCGTCTTCGCCTGGAGCCGGTTTTGCTGGCCGGTGGTTCGGCGAGACTGGGCATAGGCGAGGCCATGCCTGTGGGTGCCGAAAACCCTGTCACTGTCCTTGACCTGGTATTTTCTACACAGGCGAGAGCGGAAGAAGTTCGGCAATAGGCTGCGCAGTGGCGACGGGCTGCGGCACCTTGGATACTCGTGTCGCTACGAATCGTCTACCTCGCGGTGCTGCGTGTGTTTGGCTGGCTTGCCCTGCTCGCGCGGTCAGACCGTGCCAAGGACGCGGAGATCCTGATCTTGCGCCATCAGGTCGCCGTGCTCCAGCGGCAGGTCATGGTCCCGAGACTGTCGTGGGCCGATCGCGCGGTGCTGGCCGCGCTCGCCTGGCTGCTGCCCGGCAGTCAGCTCCGCCACCTGCGTCTGATCGTCTCCCCGCGGACCGTGCTGCGCTGGCACGCGGACCTCGTCCGGCGGCGCTGGACCTTCCCGCGCCGCGCGCCGGGGCGGCCCCGAACTGGGCAGTCGGTGCGGTCGCTGGTGCTGGAGATGGCGCGAGACAATCCCACCTGGGGCTACCGGCGCATCCACGGCGAGCTGGCTGGCCTGGGGCACAAGATCGCGCCGTCCACGGTGTGGAAGATCCTTAAGGACGCGGGCATCGAGCCTGCACCCCGGCGATCCGGGCAGGCCTGGCGGAAGTTCCTGGAAGCCCAGGCCAAGACGATCCTCGCGGCGGACTTCTTCCACGTCGATACCGTGTTCCTGCGCCGCTTGTATGTACTGTTCTTCATCGAGCACGGCACTCGCCGGGTGCACCTGGCCGGGATTACCGCGCATCCCACGGGGGAGTGGGTGACCCAGCAGGCCCGTAACCTGCTGATGAACCTCGAGGACCGGGCTGACGGCCTGAAGTTCCTGATCCGGGACCGGGACGCCAAGTTCACCGCGGCATTCGATGCGGTGTTTGCCGCGGCCGGTGTACGGATCATCAGGACGCCTGTCCGGGCGCCTCGCGCGAACGCGATTGCCGAGAGGTGGATCGCCAGCGCCCGCCGCGAGTGCCTAGACCGGATGCTGATCACGAGCGAAGCGCATCTCCGGCTCGTTCTCTGTGAGTACATCGATCACTACGACACGCACAGGCCGCATCAGGCGCTGCAGCAAAGCGCGCCTGCCGGGGGCCCGCATCCGCCCGCTCCGAGCGCAAATGTCCGGGTTCTTCGGCGGGACCGGCTCGGCGGCCTGATCCGCGAGTATTCCCAGGTCGCATAGGGTGATGCAATTTCCGGCACCCACAGGCCTAGCGTGATATCCCGGTTCCCGGGAACGAAGCTTGATCGCCGCGGCGGTCGCGCTGGCCGCCCG
>Ga0310811_10011067_pt1 | contig 11679 bp, 9 predicted proteins | sample YCmetagenome_FD_207642 | JGI IMG/M metagenome (GOLD analysis project Ga0310811, IMG submission 207642) | Soil microbial communities from experimental microcosm in Duke University, North Carolina, United States - YC | ecosystem: Engineered > Artificial ecosystem > Soil microcosm > Unclassified ...
GAGGCCACCATCGGCTTGCGCGCCGACATGGACGCGCTGCCGATCCTGGAGGCCAACGAACTTCCCTACCGCAGCCGCAACGCCGGCAAGATGCATGCCTGCGGTCATGACGGGCACACGACGATGCTGCTCGGCGCCGCGCGCTATCTGGCGGAGACGCGCAACTTCAACGGCACGGTGAACTTCATATTTCAACCCGGCGAGGAAGGCATTGGCGGTGCTTTGGAAATGCTGAAGGATGGATTGTTCCAGCGCTTCCCCTGCAACGCGGTCTACGGCATGCACAACCGTCCCGGCATGCCCGTCGGCAAGTATGGCATCTCACCGGGCGCCGCGATGGCAGGCGGTGGGTTCTTCGACATCACAATTACCGGCAAAGGCGCTCACGGTGCGCGACCCGAGGAATCGGTGGATCCCGTCCTGGTCGCCTGCCACCTTGGGACCGCGCTGCAGTCGATCGTGTCTCGCAACGTGTCGCCGCGCGAGACCGCGGTGGTCAGCATCACGCGCGTGGTATCGGGCGACGCCTACAATGTGATCCCGCAGACCGCGACGCTGGCCGGCACGGTGCGCGTCATGAAGCGCGAGACGATGACGCAGATCGAGGAAGCCATGCAGCGCATCTCGCACGGTGTAGCCACGGGCTTCGGTGCATCGGCGGAGTTGGACTTCCGCCTGATCTTCGCACCGCTGTTCAATCATGCGGAGCACACGGACGCGATTGCCGACGCAGCAGCCGAACTGGTGGGCGACGATAACGTCAACCGCGCGCAGGCGCCCGCTGTGGCATCCGAGGACTTCTCCTTCATGCTGGAACAGGTACCCGGCGCCTATATCAACCTTGGCAACGGCGAGTGCGCGCCGGTACACAATCATCACTACAACTTCAATGACGAGGCTATTCCGTTCGGCTCCGCACTGTACGCGCGGTTGGTCGAACGGCAATTGCCGCGCGGCACCGAATAAGGAACGGAGGGATCAATGCTGAACTTTGGCGCGTCGATGTTCTTCACTGACTACTCCATGGCACCGGGCGAACTTGGCACCGCTCTGGAACAGCGTGGCTTCGAATCGGTCTGGGCACCGGAGCACTCGCACATCCCGCTCAGCCGCAAGACACCGTTCCCCGCAGGCGGTGATCTGCCCAAGAAGTACTACGACGCGATGGACCCATTCGTAACACTCACTATGGCAGCCGCCGCGACCAAGAAGCTGAAGGTCGGCACCGGCGTCTGCCTGGTGGCGCAACGTGATCCGATCCAGACGGCGAAGCTGGTCGCATCGATCGATCAGGTATCCGGAGGCCGCTTCCTGTTCGGTATCGGCAATGGCTGGAACCGTGACGAACTGGAAGACCACGGTGTCGATTTCGCACAACGCCATAAGGTCGCGCGTGAACGTGTCGAAGCGATGAAGGCGATCTGGACCCAGTCGAAGGCCGAGTATCACGGCGAGTTCGTCAACTTCGATCCGATGATGACCTGGCCGAAGCCCGTGCAGAAGCCGCACCCCCCAGTCATCGTCGGCGGTGCGTTCCCGTATTCGGCACGGCGGGCGATCCGTTACGGCGACGGCTGGATTCCACAGGCGTCACGCGGGAGCTACTCGGAGATCGCCGATATGATCCCGGAATTCCGCAAGATGGCGACCGAGGCTGGGCGCGACCCGAAGTCGATCGACATCACGGTGTGGTTTCCGAAGAAGGACGCCGATCTGATGAAGCGCTACCAGGACCTCGGCGTGTCGCGTGTCGTGTTCAACCTGGAGTCTGAGAAGGCCGACGCGCTGATGCCGGTGATCGATGGCTGGGCAGCGCTGATGCGACAGGTCAACGCCTGAGCCGGCGCATTCCCTACGGCCTCGATCGTCTGCCGCGTACTCTTGCGCTGGACGATCCGAGGCTGCGCTGCGCGACGGTCGGCGATGAGCCGCTGCGGCTGAATTCGGAACCGGTGCCGCAGGACGTGATGCCGCTGGTGATTGGCGACCATGCGGCGCGCGTCGCTGCAGCGATCGATTGGCTGACTGGCTTGTGCGGCGATTACGCGCCGTTGCGTCGACAGTTCATCGCCGCGTATTTCAGTGTCATCGCGACAAAACTCGAAGCGCATCGCGTGGATCTGGTCGAACAGCTGAACCGGTATGACGGCCTTTACGCACCTGAAGACTTCCTATGGTCGGCGCTGATGCCGTTGCCACGCGGATGGGTGCCGGTGGGTGACCAGTTGTTGCCCGCTGACGTGGTTTTCTGGGATGGCGTGCAGCCCATCGCGATCGAGATCGCGCCACGCACGACAGCGCGTCAATCCGCGCTCGAGGCTGCCGGTGTACTCGTCCTTCGCATCGAGCCCGACACTATGAACATCGGTCCAAGCCTGCCAGATAGCTTCCAGCACTTTTGGCAAGGCCAGATACTTCCGTCGAGTCCGTTCCGTCGGCCGATCCCGCTTGGAGTCATTGCTGCCTGACTTCGCCAACCAACCCGTGATACAGCGCGGCGTATTGGGCCGCCGGCCTGCGCCATCCGACATCCGTCATCATCGCATTGCGCTGTAACCGACGCCACAGATCGGGCTGCCGCCACACAGAGAGCACACGCATGATGACAGCGGTCAGCATTTCCTCCTGCACGGGCGAGAAGTGAAAGCCTGTGCCGAGACCGCTGGCCAATGCCATCTCGCTGGCGTCGATCACGGTGTCGCACAGGCCGCCGACATGAGCGACTATCGGGAGCGCGCCGTAGCGCATCGCGCAGAGCTGCGTCAGCCCGCACGGTTCGAAGCGAGAGGGCACCAGCAGCGCGTCGCATCCGCCTTGGATCAGATGCGCCAATCTTTCGTCATAGCCAAACTGCACGCCCACGCTTTGAGGATTTGCCGCGGCCGCGGCGCGCAGACCCGCCTCGTACGAGAGATCGCCACTCCCCAGCACGGCCAGTTGCCCGCCGCCGGCCAGCAGCCTCGGCAGCGACGCAAGTACCAGGTCAATGCCCTTCTGCCATGTCAGGCGACTGATCATCGCGAATAGTGGCCGTGACGCATCGGCTTGCAGGCCTAGCTGTGTCTGCACCGAACGCTTGTTCGCCGCCCGCAGTGCCAGACGGTCTACATCGAAGCTTACGGCAAGGGTCGTATCACGCGTCGGATCCCACACGTCGGTGTCTATACCATTGAGGATACCGGACAGCACGTCGGCCCGAGACCGCAGCAGCCCATCCATGCCCATGCCACCCGCTGGCGTGCAGATCTCGGCCGCATAGGTCGGTGATACCGTCGTTAGCCGATCGGCGAACTGCAATCCTGCCTTCAGGTAGCCAATATCACCGTAGTATTCGACCCCATTGATTTGGAAGGCATCATTGGGCAACCCTAGCGAAGACAGCAAACCGGCATAATAACGACCCTGGAAGGCGAGATTGTGCACCGTCATTACCGTTGGTGGCGTCGTCGCGCCGTCATAGTGCAGATATGCAGGCATCAGTCCCGCCTGCCAGTCGTGCCCATGCAGGACGTCGGGTCGATATCCATCCACCAACCCTTGCGCCAACATGACGGCAACGCGCGACAACGCGGCGAAGCGAAATGCGTTGTCTCCCCAGTCGTAACCACCCGGCCCGCGATACGGATCGCCATCGCGCGCATAGAGGTGGGGTGCATCGATGACGAACAGATCCAGGCCCGCTGCCTTGGCCGCAACGATGCGTGCCTCACCGCCAAACAGATGGTCGAGATACGCAACCACCACGCCGCTTTCCAGCGCATGCAGCACCTGCGGATAACCCGGAATGAGCGAACGCACGGCAACGCCTTCCGCCGCCAACGCACCTGGCAGCGCCCCCGCCACATCTGCGAGGCCACCAGTCTTGATCAACGGAAAGATCTCGGAGACGACAGCCAGGACGTCCAGCGTCATAGCTCCAGCATGTCGAGCATCGGCTGCGTGATCAGGACCACGCCTTGATCGGTGCGGCGGAACCGCTTCGCGTCCTCCAGTGGATCTTCGCCGACCACCAGTCCTTCCGGAATGCGCACGCCGCGATCGACGATGACGTTATTCAACCGGGCAGAGCGGCCGACGTCCACATCAGGCATCACGACGGAGTTCTCGACACTGGAGAACGAATTCATGCGAACGCGCGTGAACAGCAATGAACGCTTCAGTGACGCACCCGAGATGATGCAGCCGCCGGACACCAGGGAACTAACCGCCTGGCCGCGCCGTCCTTCCACATCATGTACGAACTTTGCCGGCGGCGTGACCTCGCCATAGGTCCATATCGGCCACTCACTGTCGTATAGGTCGAGCGCGGGAATCACCTCTGTCAGGTCGATGTTCGCCTGCCAGTAGGCATCCAATGTGCCAACATCTCGCCAATACGCTTCTGCTTCAAAACCCGAACGCACACAGGATTCGGTATAGCGATGCGCCAGTGCCTTACCATGCTTGACCAGGTACGGAATGATATCCTTGCCAAAGTCGCGACTGGAGTTCGGGTCGGCGGCGTCGCGGCGCAACTGATCGAACAGGAACTTTGTGGCGAACACGTAGATCCCCATGCTGCACAAAGCCTTGTCCGCCTTGTCCGGCATGGCAGGCGGATCCTTTGGCTTCTCCAGAAACGACTTGATCTGGTCGTTGCTGTCTACCGCCATGACGCCGAAGCCGGATGCTTCCTCGCGCGGCACCTCGATGCAGCCAACGGTCACGTCAGCCTCGCGCTCGTAGTGCATCTGCAGCATCGGCTCGTAGTCCATCTTGTAGATATGGTCGCCGGCCAGGATGATGATATGGTCCGGCGCGTAGCTCTCGATAATGTCGATGTTCTGATAAACGGCATCAGCCGTGCCGGCATACCATGCCGTTTCCGAGACACGCTGCGACGCAGGCAGGATATCGAAGCTTTCGTTGCGCTCGACGCGGAAGAAGTTCCAGCCGCGGTGCAGATGGCGGATCAGGCTGTGTGCCTTGTACTGTGTGGCCACCCCAATGCGGCGGATGCCCGAATTCAGCGCGTTCGACAGCGCGAAGTCGATGATGCGCGACTTGCAGCCGAAGTAGACGGCCGGCTTCGCGCGCCGATCGGTCAGCTCCATCAGGCGGCTGCCGCGGCCGCCCGCCAGCACGTAGGCCATCGTGGTTCGCGAGATCGGTCCGGCTTTCGGGATGGCCAGCATGGGATCCTCAGGTGGTGGCGAGCTCCGTCAGGATACGGTCGCGAGCGGCGGTGTCGCCATCCTCGTGCACTGGTTGGATGCAGACATGCGTTGCGCCGGCAGCGAAATGAGCCCGCAGACCCTCACGGACCTTGTCGGCGGTGCCCCACAGGCACATCGCATCGATAAAGCGGTCGGAACCGCCATTTGCGAGTTCCGCCTCGGAGAAGCCGATGCGCAACCAGTTATTGCGGTAGTTGTCGAGCACCATGTAACGCGACAACTCCTTGCGGCCGAGCGCGCGTGCCTTCGCTGGATCGGTTTCGAGCGTAACCTTCTGCTCGGCGACGAGCCATTTGTCTGGGCCAAGGATGCGAGCGGCCTCGGCGGTGTGCTGCGGCGTGGTGTTGTAGGGAAGCGCGCCGCGGGTATGGCTCGCGGACAGCTTCAGCATCAGTGGGCCGAGCGCGGCGATGGCGAGCGGCCAGGAGTCGGAACCGGCTTCGCCCTTGGTGATGCCTTCGAGGTAGGCACGCATCGTCGGCACCGGTTTTTCGTAGGTATGGCCGCGGATGCCTTCCACCATCGGCACGTGCGATACACCGAGGCCCAGGATGAAGCGGTCACCATACAGCGCCTGAAGCGACAGCAGTCCCCGGCGGGACGTGAATGCGTCGCGCGCGTAGATCGACGCGATGGAGCTGCCCAGTTTCAGCTTCGAGGTCTGGGACAGCATGAAACCGGCGACCGACAGGGATTCGTAGCCGCGGGATTCGGGATACCATAACGTGTCGTAGCCGAGGCGTTCGACAGTCTGGACGAACGACTTGATCTGCTGGGGGCCGCCTAGCTTGTCGGTCGAATACCATGCGCCGAGACGTCCGAGCTGCATCAAAGCCTCCGATTATTGGTGGCGCGACAGGCACGCTCCCCCAACCCCCTCCCGCAAGGGGATGGGGAGCAGGCTGCCGCAATTCACACTACACCCGCCTTGCGAAATCCCGCGATATCGGTATCACTATAACTCAATTCTCCTAATACCTCAGCAGTATGTTGACCGAACATCGGCGGCGGTCGATCGACCCTCGGTCCATCATGCGCGAACTTGAACGCTGCCACCGGGACGGTGAAGCCGCCCTCGACGCCCGGCGCGCTGTCGTGCCGATGCAGCACCCCGCGTGAGGCAATCTGCGGATCAGCCAGTGCCTCGCCCATCGTGCGCACGCGCGATGCCGGTACGTGGCGATCCTGCAGCCAAGCTTCCCACTCCGCGGCACTGCGCGTCAGCATGATCTCGCTCAGCAACTTCTCCTCGCGCGCATGGTCGGCGTTGCGTTCGTCGTTGGTGCGCTTGATCATCTCGGGATGCTCCAGCACGGTCCATAACCGCTTCTGCTGCCGCAGGTTGGACGCACCGATCATCACGATGCCGTCCTTGGTCTGATACGCCATGCTGGTCGCATGCGGCATGCGGTTGCCGGACGGCTTCGGATGATGGCCGTTGCGCATATACCCGGTGACGTGCGAGGCCATCAGGATCATCGCGACATCCAGCATCGCCATGTCGATGCGCTGCCCTTGGCCAGTGCGCTCGCGTTGGAACAATGCTGCCGACAACGCGTAGGCGCCCATAGTGCCAGTGGCGTAGTCGATCGCCGGAGCACCGATCTTGATCGGGTTAGTCGTCGGCGTGCCGGTCATCGCCATGATGCCGGAGGTCGACTGGATCACGTGGTCGTACGCGGTCTGCTCACGCCGCGGACCGCCCTGGCCGAACGCCGAGAACGACGCATAGATTAGCTTCGGATTGATCTTGCGCATGTCTTCGTAGCCGAGGCCCAATGCCTCCAACGCGCCGGGGCGGTAATTCTCCACCAGCACATCGGCTGTGGCGACGAGCTTCTTCAGGATCTCACGGCCCTGCTCGGTCTTCAGGTTCAGCGTGATCGCGCGCTTGTTTGACCCTTGAGTCAGGAACCCCGTCCCCATGCCCGCTTGGTTCAGCACCTTGTCACTGCCGGAATCGCGACTCTGGTCCGGATCGTCCGGATGCTCGACCTTGATCACGTCGGCACCCATCAGCCCAAGCTGATACGCCGCGAACGGACCGGCCAGCACATGCGTGATGTCGATGATGCGGATGCCCTCGAACGGACGCGCCATGACCGTGCCCCCACTAACAGCGCAACGGTGGCGCCTTGCCCGCATGGCGTCAACACGCTTGGATAACGCGAACCAGGCGGAGGAATGCGGACGATGTCGGTCGATCTGATCATCGAAGGGCCGGTGGCGAAGATTGTGCTCAATCGGCCAGAGAAGCTGAACGCGCTGACCCACGGCATGCGTGCCCAGTTGCGTGACTTCACGCAGCAGCTTCGTTTCGATGAGAACGTGCGGGCGATCATCGTTACCGGTGAGGGCCGGGCGTTCTGTACCGGCGCCGACGTCAGCGGTATGCAGCGAAGTGGGCTGCGTGCCGAGCGTGAACGGATGCAGGGCGGCAGCCACGCTTTCCTGCGCACACTGCACGCAATCGAGAAGCCGGTGATCGCCGCCGTGCGCGGCCCGACCGTCGGCATCGGCTGGTCGATCGCACTGGCGTGCGACCTGATCGTCGCGTCGGAGACTGCACGCTTCTCGCAGGTGTTTCGCCGCATTGGCCTGGCTCCCGATGGCGGTGCGATCTGGTTCCTGACGCGCCGTATCGGGATGGCGCGAGCGAAGGAACTGGTATTCAGCGCGCGCTTCGTCGAGGCACCCGAGGCGCTGGCGCTGGGCCTGGTGAACCATGTCGTGCCGGATGGCGAGCTGATGGCGAAGACCGAGGAACTGGCAGACGATCTTGCGACCGGTCCCACCTTCGCATTCGGTCTGGCGAAGAAGCTGTTCAACATGGCGAGTGGTCCGAGTTACGAGGACTTCCTGGATTATGAGGCGTTCGTGCAACCGCAACTCGACCAGACCGAGGACCACCGCGAGGGTGTCGCGGCGTTCCGGGAAAAGCGCAAGCCCAACTTCGTGGGACGGTGACAGAAAGAATTTGAGATGGCCCGGAATGATATTGTTGATGTCCTGATCATTGGCTCTGGCGCGTCCGGCGCGGCGGCGGCGTGGAGCCTCGCTGAAACCAAGATGCGCATCCTGTGCCTGGAGCAGGGTGACTGGATGAAACCGACCGACTTCCCCAGTCATGGACGCGATTGGGAAGCGCGGCGTTATAGTGACTTCGACATCAGTCCGAACCGGCGGCGCCGACCGGCGGATTATCCGATCAATGATGAGGATTCGCCCATGAAGGTGGCGAACTTCAATGCCGTTGGCGGCGGCACGATCATGTATACGGCGCATTTCCCAAGGATGCATCCGTCGGATTTCCGCGTGCACTCGCTGGATGGCGTCGCGGATGATTGGCCGATCGATTACTGGGCATTGGAGCCGTTCTTTGCCGAGAATGATCGGATGATGGGCGTGTCCGGTCTCGCCGGCGATCCGGGCGTTCCGCCTCGGAATCCACCGATGCCGCCGATCCCGCTGGGCAAGACGGGCATGCGCTACGCGCGGGCGATGAACAAGCTGGGGTGGCACTGGTGGCCGTCGGATACATCGATCGCCACCACCGAGTATGACGGGCGTGCACCATGCATCAACCTCGGTCACTGCACGCCGGGCTGCGCGCAGGGCGCGAAGGCGAGCACCGACATCACCTACTGGCCGCATGCCATCCGTGCTGGGGTTGAGCTACGCCCTCGCTGCCGTGTACGGGAGATCACCACCAACGAACATGGCATGGCGTCGGGCGCGATCTACTACGACGCTGACGGTGTCGAGTGTTTTCAGCCCGCGGAAGTAGTGGTCGTGGCGTGCAACGGCATCGGCACGCCACGCCTGTTGCTGAATTCGACATCGTCGCGGTTTCCCAACGGGCTTGCGAACTCCAGCGGTCTCGTCGGCAAGAATCTGATGCTGCATCCGTGGCCGCAGGTGTTTGGCTACATCGAAGACAAGGTGGATGGCAGCCGCGGCCCGATGACCTGCATGTGGAGCAAGCAGTTCTACGAAACCGATCCGACGCGTGGCTTCGTTCGTGGCTACACGTTGCAGTTCTCGCGCGGCACCGCACCTGTGAGCGAGGCCGTCAGCAGTGCCGCTGCGGGCCGCCTGCCCTGGGGGGAGGATCATCACCGCGTCTACCGGCAGTTGTTGGATCATCGACTACAGATCGGCATCGCCTGCGAGGATCTGCCTGAGGAGCACAATCGGGTGACGCTCGACCCCGTGCTGAAGGACAACCATGGCATCCCGGCGCCGCGGATCGACTACGTGATCAGCGAGAACACGCGTCGCATGATGGAACACGGTATTGCGCGTGCGGAGGACATCCTGACCGCCGCGGGCGCCACCAATCTCTATGCCGGTCGCAACAGCCTCAACAGTCCTGGGCACCTGCTTGGCACTGCCCGGATGGGGAACGACCCGGAAAGGTCGGTGGTGAACGCCTGGGGCCGCAGCCATGACGTGAAGAACCTGTTCATCGTCGATGGCAGCGTCTGGGTCACCTCGGGCGGCATGAATCCGACCTCGACGATTCAGGCGGTGGCGCTGTACATCGCCGATAGCATGAAGCAACGGCTCGCGACCTTATTTGATTGACAGGACGATGTCACTATCGACGTATGATTATATCGTTATTGGAGCGGGGTCTGCTGGAGCGGTGGTTGCGAACAGGCTTTCCGCCGACGCACGCAACAAGGTACTGTTGCTGGAAGCCGGTCCTGCCAGTCATCCCTGGTCGCGCATCCCCATCGGCTATGCCAGGCTGGTAACCAACCCCGCAGCCAACTGGCTCTATAGTTCGGAGGCTGAGCCGAATACGAATGGCCGCAAGCTTCCGGTACCTCGGGGCAAGATCCTGGGCGGTTCCAGTTCGATCAACGGCATGGCATTCGTTCGCGGCCAGGCAGAGGATTTCGATACCTGGGCGCAAATGGGAAATACCGGCTGGGGTTACGAGGGCGTCCTGCCCTACTTCAAGCGCATGGAAAACTATGAAGGTGGCGACGAAGTCTATCGCGGCCGCAATGGGCCGCTGCGCGTAACCAACCCGCAACCGCGGCTTCCGCTGTTTGCGGCGTTGATCAAGGCGGCCGGCCAGGTTGGCATCACGCACAACCCTGACTACAACGGCGCGACGCAGGACGGCATCGCGATGAGCCAGGCGACGATATCATCCGGCCGCCGGATGAGCACGTCACGTTGCTATCTCGACCCGATCCGTGAACGGGCCAACCTGCACATCGAGACCGGCGCTTTGGCGGAAGCTCTCGAACTGGAAGGCAGTCGCTGCATCGGTGTCCGTTATTCGGTCGGCAATGATGTGAGGAAGGCTCGTGTCTCTCGTGAGGTCGTGGTGAGCGGCGGCTCGATCAATTCGCCTCAGCTGCTGGAGTTGTCGGGTATCGGACAGCCGGAGCGCTTGCGCGATCTGGGCATCCAGGTGCGCCACGCACTGCCTGGCGTCGGTGAGAACCTGCGCGACCACTATGCTCCACGGACGCGGTGGGCCATTGGCGCGAAGGGTATCACATTCAACGACAAGGGGCGCGGTGTTGGCCTCGTGGGACAGGCGCTACGTTATGCGTTCTTCCAGGACGGCATGTTGGGGAGCGTGGCGGCACCGATCCGTGCGTTCGTGCGCTCGCGCGAGGGTCTTGCTGCGCCGGACGTATTGCTGGGGTGGGTGCCGATGCTGACCGAGCCAGGTCCCAAAGGTCCGAAGGTTTCGCGCCAACGCGGCATGACCTGTTACGCGCACCCGATGCGGCCGGAGAGCAAGGGACATATCCACGTCACATCGGCTGATCCTTGCCGCCCGCCTGCGATCAACTTCAACTTCCTGTCGTCGCCGATCGATGCGGAGATCACGGTGCGCGCGGTTCGCATTGCACGCGCCATCATGACCGCGCCTGCCATGGCGCATTTGCAGGTGACGGAGATTGCGCCCGGCGTGTCCCGCACGACGGACGACGAGATCCTGGACTGGGTCAGGCAGGTGGCAGAAACGACGTTTCATCCGGTCGGAACCTGCAAGATGGGAGGGGATCCCATGGCGGTGGTGGACACTCGGCTGCGAGTCCACGGCATCGAGCGGCTGCGTGTCGCCGACGCGTCGATCATGCCGACACTGACGTCGGGCAATACCAACGCACCGTCGATCATGATTGGGGAAAAGGCGGCAGATATGGTGCTGCAGGATGCTGCGACCTGATCGGCGCATCGGTGCCGCGGGATGAAGCGGACCGAACTGCTCCATCGTGTGCTGAGCGATTGCTACTGTCGATTGCAACCATCCGGTATTCACGGCATCGGCGTATTCGCGGTTCGGGATATTCCGCGTCGCAAGGAATCCGTTCTTGACGATGTCTCGATATGCTCAGCCGGGACTCGTACGGATCACGAGAAGCGAGCTGCAAAAGCTTCCACCGGAACTGTCCGCGACGATCCAGGCTCTGTTCATTCCGACCGATGG
>Ga0310811_10011068_pt1 | contig 11679 bp, 11 predicted proteins | sample YCmetagenome_FD_207642 | JGI IMG/M metagenome (GOLD analysis project Ga0310811, IMG submission 207642) | Soil microbial communities from experimental microcosm in Duke University, North Carolina, United States - YC | ecosystem: Engineered > Artificial ecosystem > Soil microcosm > Unclassified ...
TGCGCTTGACCAGGCTGCCAAGCCCGACGATCACCGCATTGATCAGCAGGCAGACGAAGCCGATATTCCAGCCGTCGAGATTGACGTGCATCACATCCATGCCCACCGCCAATATATCCGCCACCACGATCCCCGCGATGATCGCATAGGGATTGATGCGGCGCATGAAGAGGATCGCCATCATGCCCGGGAAGAACTGGGTGATTCCGAAATAGGCGGTGTTGATCAGGGTCAGCATCAGGGAAGGTGTGACCAGCGTAAAGATGATCGACAGCGCCAGATAGGCGACGATGGCGATCTGCGCGCCGCTGCGCTGCTTGCTCTCCGGCAGATGGCTGAGCAGGTTGCGGGTGATCAGCGGCCCCATCGCCAGGCTGATGCCGGCCAGCACCACCAGGCCCGAAAGCGCAGCCCCGGCCGCCACCATGCCGAGCAGCCAATGCGGCAGCAACGCCACGGCCGCCGCCATGAAGGCTTGGTTGGGCGAGGCGAGATGGAAACTCTGCCCCAGACTGTAATAGGCCGCCACCACCAGGAATGGGTACATCAGCATATAAAGCGGCATGAAGACCTGCGCTTTGCGGATGGTCTGCTCGCTGCGCGCGGTGAAGATGTTGGGAATGGCGAACGGCATCAGATAGAAACCCAGCGCCTGGAAGAACATCGTGCTCATCGAGAAGCGCTGCTGGGTGGCGTTCATATGATTATTCACATGCAGGCCCGCATCGTGGAAAATATGACTGATCCCGCCGGCTGAGGCGGCGGCGACGCCCGTGACGACCAGGGCCAGCACCAGCAGCACGTCCTTGATGATCGAAACCATCGCCGGGGCGCGGATGCCCGAGGCGGCGATATAGGCAAAGGCCAGCACCGCCGCGATCAGCGACAGCGCCAGCGGGTTGAGGTTCCAGCCCAGCCCGTGCAGCGCCACGATCAGCCCGGTGAATTGCAGCTGTCCCCACGGCACCATGAACAGGATGGCGGTGATGGTCACCGTCAGCTCCAGCGCGCGATTGTTGAAATGGCCCTTGAACAGATCCGGCAGGGTCATCGCGTTGTAAAGCTGCCCGGCGCGCCAGATCAGCGGATTGATGAAATAGCCCACCGGGTAAGCCAGCAGGATATAGCCCAGAAACCAGATGCCGTAGGTCGGCCCCTTGGCGTAGATGCCGCCAGGAAAGCCGATCATCGTGCCGATGCTGTAGATCTCGCCGACGCCGAGGAAGAACAGCAGGAACCCGCCAAATTGCCGGGACGCCACCAGATATTCCTTGAGGTCGTGCATGTTATGGCCGCGCATGGCGGCGAAGGCGACGATTAACGAAAAGACGATGATCGCGAGAAAGACGAAACTTGCCATGATGTGCTCCTCACGCTCTCTCAGGACGGTGGCGGTCGAAGCACAGCCAACAGATCGCAAGGCACACCGAAGTCAGGATGAACCAGGCGAAAATCCACAGATAGAGGAACGGAATGTTCCAAAGCGTCCAGGTAACGCCGTTGGTGAACGGAATCAGCCCAATGACGCCGACGAATGGTAAAACTAAACCAATCAATACTCTTAACATAAGACAGGTCCCAAAAACGAGGCAAGTTCATGGGCCGTATGACTGACATTTATTGGAGACGGGACCTCTCTGCGAGGAAAGGCCGTCTCATTTTGGCGTTTATAGATGGAGACTACGGGTAGATGGAATGGAATGATAGATCCAGATTCCGTCATTAATGGCGCCAGCCGAACGGGTGAACCTGGTTGATCACCCATCTTCCGGCTCCAGCCAAAGGCATATGGCGTCCGGCATCACTGGTGTCCCCTACTTGCTGGCGATGCAGGTGACCTCGATCAGCGTTTCCGGTGTGCCGAGATTGGCGACGCCGACCGTGGCGCGGGCGGGCAGGGAGTCGGCGCCGAAAAATTCAACCCACACCGCGTCCATCTCCTTCTTCAGACCCAGATTCGTGGCGAAGATGGTGGCGGCCAGCACTTTGCTTTTATCGCTCCCGCATTCCGCCAGCATCGCCTGCATGCGTGCCAAAATCTGCTGGGTCTGCCCAGCCATGCCCACGCTACGGTCTTCGGCCACCATGCCGCCCAGATAGAGCGTGTCGCCATGGGTTACGACGCGGTGCATGATCGGCGAGCGGATTTGGCGTTGAATCGTCATGAGGGTCTCCTTGGTGTGAAACTTAGTGAAAGCGGGTGATGGCGAAGGGCGCGATCGGATATTGAGTCGTCCCTTGGGTGACGAGTTGCGCCATGATCTCGCCGACGATCGGGCCCAGCTGGAAGCCGTGGGCGGAAAAGCCGAAGGCATGAAACAAGCCGGGTTCAGTACTGCTGGGCCCGATCACAGGAATATCGTCGGGCAGGCGTGATTCAACGCCCGACCAGGCGCGCATCAGGGTGGTGCCGCGCATCCGCGGAAAGAATTCCGAGGTGGTGCGCGCGCTGCGGGCGAGTTTGGCGACATCCAGCGTCGTGGCGTTGGTTTTCAGATCCGCCGTGCCGAGATGGCCGCCGCCGATTAGCATTGTGCCGTTCGGCATCTGCTTGAAGGAGAGCGGCCGGCCGATGCCGAGCACCACCGGCTTCAGAAAGGCCGGCAGGCGGGAGGTCACCATCATCATCGGGGCGATGGGTTGCAGCGGCACGTGCTCGCCGCATTGCGCGGCCAAAGCGCCCGCCCAGGCGCCGGCGCAATTCACCACGCTCCCGGCCTGGATGTTGCCCGCATCTGTTTCAACCTGCCAGACGCTTCCTCGCCGCATCAATGCCCGCGCGGCGATACGCTCGTCAATGACCGCGCCCGCCTGCAAGGCAGCGTCGCGAAAGGCCATGGTCGTATGATAGGGGCTGGCGGCGCCGTCTTCGTGCGCGGCCAGGCCGCCGACCATGCCGGGCGCCAGACCCGGCAGCAGCTCGTAAAGCTCCGCAGCACTCAGCAATATTTCATGGCTATAGCCAAGCACGCGCAGCCTTGCGGCGCGCTGTTGGGCCCATTGCCAATCCACCTCGGTCTCCGCGACCGCCACCTGTCCGGTGACATGAAAGCCCGTATAGCGGCCCTCCAGCAGCGTTTCGATGCCGTACCACATTTCCATGGCGGCGTTGGACAGCGGAATCTCGGCCTCATGGCGCCGCAACCGCCTCACCCCGCCGGCATTCACGCCCGAGGCGTGGCGGGCGACATGATCCTTCTCGAGCACCACCACCCGCAACCCGCGCCGTGCGAGTTGCAGCGCGGTCGAGCAGCCTTGGATCCCGCCGCCAATCACCACGGCATCGGCGATGCGGGGCATCAGCCCTGGTCCAGATCCGCCAGCTCGCCGATGGTGATCGGTTTCAGCGGCGGACGGATCCGGTAATAGCCGGTGGTTTGCGGGTCCTGGCCCAACGCGTCGGACAGAATGGAGGCGACCACGGGGCCGCAGACGCGCCCCTGGCACGGCCCCATGCCGGCGCGCAGGAAGGATTTCACCTGGTTGGGCCCTTGCGCCCCCTGGCGCGCGGCGTCCCGCACCATGCCGGCGGTGATCTCCTCGCAACGGCAGACCATCACCTCGTCCGGCGGCGTGGTGATCTCCGGCCGGGGCGCGTAGAGCGCATCGAGGAACGGCCTGAAGGCAAGCTGTTTGCGCCGCATGGCCAGGTAGGGGGCGGCGAGCTTGTCCCGCTCCGTGGCCGAGAGCCGCCCCAGATGATGCAGCACCGCGAGGGCGGCGATCTGGCCGGAGGTTTCGGCGACGGTGGCGCCGCCGATCCCGCTTGCATCGCCGGCGACCAGGATGCCATCGACGCTGCTCTGGCCCCATTCATCCAGAACCGGCTGAAAGCAATGTTGCGCCGCGTTCCATTCGTGCGCGCAGCCAATGGCCCGGGTCATCTGCTGATGCGGGATCACGCCTTCATGCAGGGCGATCAGCCTTGTCTCGAGCCGATGGCGCTGGCCGCCTGACGTAAAGGAGATGGCGCGCGCTTCCGTCTCGCCTTCGATCCGCAACGCCTCGGCATGGCGAAACACCGGCACGCCCGCCCGGCGGATGGCGGCTTTCAGGCCCATGCCTTTGCGCAGCATCTGCCGTGCCGGCGCATGGATCAAGGCGGACAAATGGCGCAGGGCGGCGCGCTCATGGGCGCGGCTGGTCGTGTCCACCAGGGCGGCGGGCGGCGCGCCGGCGGCGATGCTTTGCGCCGCCAGCAGATAGAGCAGGGGGCCGCTGCCGGCGAGCACCAGCCCCTCCGGCAGGAGCGCGGCGCTTTTCAGCAGAATCTGCACGGCGCCGGCGGTCATCACGCCGGGCAATGTCCAGCCCGGCACCGGCACGGGCCGTTCCAGCGCACCGGTTGCGATGATGATGTGCCGCGCCCGCACGAGCCCGGCACGGCCCTGATGCTTGGTCCAGATCTCCCCCTCCGGCGTGACCTGCCAGATGGCGGTCTCCGGCCGATAGGCGGCGGTGGAAGCCCGGAACGCCGCCGCCAGGCCGGCGCCATGGGCATAATCCGGGCCGAGACTCTGCTGCAGGGCCGGGCTGCATGTCTCGATCCCGCGATAGATCTGCCCGCCTGGGGCAGCCTGCTCGTCCAGCAGAACCGCATCCGCCCCGTGGCCAGCCAGCCGCGTGGCGGCCGCCAGCCCGGCGGGGCCGGCGCCGATGATGACGGCGTCATGCATCGCGGCACTCATTGGCCGGCCTCCGTCTCGGTTGTGTCGAAGGGCCGCGCGCCGCGCTGGCGGCGCACCACCAGCCCCGCTTTGGCGGCCGTCAGGCAGGCTTGCTGGTTCGGTACGCCGTCGATCTCGACCAGACAATCGAAACACACGCCCATCATGCAATAGGGCGCGCGCGGCGCGCCGCTCACCGGCGTCTCGCGTAGCGCGGGAACCCCTGCCGCCAGCAATGAAGCGGCGATGCTCTCGCCAGGACGGGCCTCGATGGTCTGACCCTCGAAGGTGAAACGGATCAGGTCCGCCGCAGCGTCAATGCGCTTGAACATGGAACCTCTGGCTTGAAAAAGGGAGAAGCTGGTCGGGCAGAACGCCCGCGACAATGGACGGCGCGTAGGCCAGCGCGTGCGCCCCGGCGAGTGTCACGCCGCTATGGCAGGCGGCGGCAAAGGCGCCCGGATGCGCGGCGGATTGCTCATAGATCGGATGGCCGTCCGGGCTCATCACCCGCAATGCGGACCAGCTGCGGATCAGCGTGGCATCGCGCAGCGCGGGGAAGACACGCATATTGCGCGCCGCGATCTGCTGTTGCACGGGGATGGCGGTGTCGGTATCGAACCCGACATCCTCATGGCTGTCGCCCAGCAGCACCGTGCCTTCCTGCGTCTGGCGAACATTATGGGTGGGAAAATGCAGGAAGGGCCGCATACGCTCGGTCACCAATATCTGCCCACGCAGGGGTTGCACTGGCATGTCCAGCCCGACCATCGGGGCCAGATCCCGGCTGCCGAGCCCCGCGGATAGAACCAGCTTCTGGCAAAGCAGGCGCTCATCGCCGCAGGATAAGACAAAACCGCCGGCTTGCGGAACGATCTGCGTAACATGGCGATTAGGCAGATAATCCCCCCGTGCCGCCCGTAATGAGGCTTGCAACGCGCGCAGAAGGTAGAGTGGGTTGACGTGCCCATCCATCGGGCAATAGGTGCCACCCACAACCTCGGTGCCCAGCCCCGGCACCATGGCCCGCGCCTCTGCCCGGCCGATGACACGCGTGCCGATATCACCGCTTTCATGGCTCATGCGTTGGATCAATGAGGCGCGTTTTTCCAGCTCCGCCTCGCTGAGGCAGAAATAGAAGCCGCCCGGCTGCTCAAGCCCCAGACGTAAATTGGTCTCGCCCTCCAGCGCATCGCGCAGTTCGGGCCAGAGCTGCGCTGAGCGTTGCGTCCACGCGGCATAGGCCGGCATGCCCGCCCCTTTGCCCTGCACCCAGACCAGCCCGAAATTTCCGCGGGCGGCGCGCAAGGCCGCATCGCCTTCATCCAGCAGGGCGACATGCGCCCCGGCGCGCGCCGCCCCCCAGGCGATGGCGCTGCCCACCAGCCCCCCGCCGATGATGGCAAGATCGTAGGTTTTCACTTGCTTCCTCCGAAAAGGCGGTCGACGCCATAGAGCCTGTCGAGCAGGATCAGCAATGCGGTCGTGATCGCCATGATGATCACCGAGACGGAGGCGACCAGAGGGTCCACCGTCTGCGAGATATAGTTGAAAAGCGCCACCGAGAGCGGCGTGTTCTGCGGCGAGGAGACGAAGATGGTCACGGTCAGCTCATCGAACGAGGCGGTGAAGGCCAGGATGAATCCGCCCGCGAGCCCCGCTAGCAACATTGGCAGCGTGATCCGTCGGAAGGTGGTGAAGGTGCTTGCCCCCAGCGAGATGGCGGCGCGTTCGACCGTGCGGTCCAATCCGGCGACACCGGCGAGCAGCATGCGCAGCACGTAGGGCATCACCACCACCATATGTGCCAGCACCAGCCCGATGAATGTCCCCTGGATCTGGAACAGCGCGAAGAAGCGCAGCAGGGCTACGCCGAGCACGATCGGCGGGATGGTGAGCGGCGACATGGCAAAGGAGAGGATCGCATCCCGCCCGGCGAACCAGTAGCGCCCGATCGCCAGCGCCAGCGGCAGCATAATGAGGGTTGCCAGCACCGAGGAAAGCAAGGCGAGCTCAATGCTCAGCTCGAAGCTTGAAATGAAATCAGGATGGTTCAGGATCGCATAGAACCAGCGCAGCGAGGCGCCATGCACCGGAAAGGAGATATAGCCGGCCGGGGTGAAGGCCACCAGCGCCACCACGACGAGCGGGGCGAGGATGAACACCAGGAAGGCGGCATGGAACAGCCGCTCAAAGACCGACACCCGGCTCATGCGGCGGCCGCCGCATAACGGCGCTCCAGCAGGCGGTTCCAGGCAAAAACGATGATCATGATCGAAGCGATCAGCAGGCAGGCGATGGCCGCCCCTTCGGGCCAGTTCAAGGTGGTGAGAAACTGGTCATAGATGGTCGTGGCCGCGACCTTCTCGCGCCGCCCACCGATCAATTCCGGGGTGGCGAAGGAGCTGGCGGTGAGGGAAAATACGATGATGCTGCCGGAGAGAATGCCAGGGACGATCTGCGGGAGCACGACGCGGCGGAAGGTTGTGAAGCCGTTGGCGCCCAGCGAATGCGCCGCCTGTTCGGTCCGCGGGTCGATCTGCCGGATCGAGGTCCAGACCGCCAGCACCATATAGGGCACCATGACATGGGTCATCGCGATATCCATGCCGGTTTCGGTGAAGAGCAGATCGACCGGGTGGGGCAGGGCGCCGATGCCGACCAGGACCTGGTTGATCAGCCCTGTCCGCGCCAGCAGAATCTGCCAGCCCAGCGTGCGCACCACCACCGAGACGAGCAACGGCCCCAGCACGACGACAAGGCAAAGACTGCGCCAGCGCGGCTTCAGCCGCGAGATGATGTAGGCTTCCGGCACGCCGATCAGCGTGCAGGCGAGGGTGGTGACCAGCGCCACGCGCAGCGTCCGCAAAAAGATGGAGGCGAAATAAGGATCGGTGAGAATTTCGGCATAATTGGCCAGAGACCAGCTATGGATGATGCCCGCCGTGTCGCTATAAGCATTGAAGCTGAGCAGGAAGGTCATGAGCATCGGCACGGCCAACAGAACCGCGAGCAGGATAAGGCCGGGGGTGCAAAGCCAATAGGGCGTTGCGGCGCGCATGCGGTGGGAGGCGGTGTCAGCCACGCTCGGCCTCACCCGGCAGAAACACGACATTCTCCGCCGACCAGTCCAGCCCGACCAGCCCGCCTTCCGCAGGCACCGCCGCGCCGACATTCTGCTGGAAGACAAGCAGCTCGCCTAGCCGGCTCTCCAACTGAAACAGCCAGTGATTGCCAAGGAAGATCCGGGATTTCACCGTGGCATCCAGCCGTCCTGCGCCGGCGGGGCACAGGTTGAGCTTCTCCGGACGGAGCGAGCATATGAAATTCTCGCCCAACCCCTCTGCCGCCGGCGATGCCTCCAGCACCAGCCCGTCGCCGAGAATGATCCCCGCGCCGTTGCGCCGCGCCGCGACGCTGTTGCTTTTGCCCAGAAATATCGAGGTGAAATGGCTGCCAGGCTGTTCATAAGCGGATTGCGGCGTATCGATGCGCATGATCTGCCCGGCGCGCATCACCGCGACGCGGTCGCTCAGCGCCATGGCTTCATTCTGGTCATGCGTTACGAGGATGGTGGTGATGCCGAGATCGCGCTGCAGGCGGCGAATCTCGAGCTGCATGTCTTCCTTCAGCTTGGCATCGAGATTGGACATCGGCTCATCGAGCAGCAGCAACCGCGGAGCGATCACCAGAGCCCGCGCCAGCGCCACGCGCTGTTGCTGCCCGCCCGACATTTGCCGCGGATAACGATCGATGAAATTGGCCAGATGCACCTGCTCCAGCGCCCGGCGCACGCGCGCTTCGCGCTCAGGCTTGGGGACGCGGCGCATCTCCAGCCCGAAAGCGATATTCTGACCCACTGTCATATGGGGAAACAGCGCGTAAGATTGGAAAACCACGCCGATCTGCCGGCGGTTCGGCGCCATGCGCGTCAAATCCTGCCCATCCAGGCGGATGCTGCCCGCATCCGGCGGCGCGAAGCCTGCGATCATCTGCAAGGTCGTGGTCTTGCCGCAGCCTGAGGGGCCGAGGAGGGAGACAAACTCTCCCTCCCGCACATCGAAATCCACGCCATCCACCGCCGTGACGGCGCCATAGCGGCGGGTCAGTCCGCGGATCTCAAGAAAGCTCATCTGCTTACTTCTCGATCTGCCTGTTCCACTGGCGCTGCCAGGCCGGACGGTCCGCATTGGCTTTGTTCCAGTCGAATGTCACCAGAGTCGACATCACGTCTGGACCGTAGGGGATGTTCTGCGCCTGTTGCGGCGTCAGCTTGACCGTCTTGTTGACCGGCCCGGTGCCGGATTTCAGGGCGAACAGCTTCTGCACATCCGGCGAGAGCAGATATTCGATGAGCGCCTGCGCATCTTTCTCATCATGCGCACCGTTGACGACACAGGCCGTGTCCATCAATTCCGGCGCGCCTTCTTTCGGGTAGGCGAAGCGCAGCGGAAAGCCGGTCTGGGCGACGGAGAAGGTGCGGCTCGTGCCCCAGATCGCGGCGACGATCTCGCCGCTCTGGAAAAGCTGCGACATCGCGCCCGGCGAGCTTTCGAACGCATCCATGTTGGGCGCGATCTTCGCGGCCATGTAATCGAAGCCCGGCTGGATATTGTCGATGCCGCCGCCGTGCATCTTCGCATACATCAACAGCGCATCGAGCCCGTAGGTATTATCGAGCCCGGGCATGGCGATGCGGCCCTTATATTTGGGATCCGCCAGATCCGCCCAGCTGTTCGGCGGCGCCCAGCCATTCTTCTTGAAAGCATCGGCATTGTAGGCGATGCCGACAGCGACCAGGCCGGTGCCCACGGCGTCCGGGCTGATCTTCGCGATGGAATAGACATTCTGGTAATTCGGCCCCGGCTTCAGCGGCCCGCAGAAATGCAGCGACAAGGCCTGGTACATCGGGCCGTCATCCATGATCGCGACATCGATGTCAGGATGCGCCTTTTCCGCTTGCAGCTTGGCGAGCGTATCGGTGGAATTTCCGGCGATATATTCAATATGCACATGATGCGCTTTCTCGAAAGCCGGAAAGACCGAGCGTTGCAGGATGCTCTGATACGAGCCGCCATAGGCCGCGACATAGAGCGTGCCTTCGGCTTGCGCGGCAGCGGGAAGAATGACTGCTCCTAAAGTGAGCAAGAAAAATTTTTTGCGCACAGATTTTAGTCTCCCATCGGTTGGCTGAGGCCTAAATCAAGATATTTGCATGCTAAATCATCATTACGACAGTTGCATTGGCAACTTCATTCCGTCAAATATTAGTTTTATATGTTTTTATTCCTTCTGGTTATGAAATGGCGGGTTCGTGACACCGACGAGATTGCGCGAGTTTGAAGCTTTCGATGCCGTGCTCCGCTGCGGATCGGTGACGCGTGCAGCTGAATCGCTGGGTATTTCGCAACCGGCAGTGAGCAAGTTGCTGACCTCGCTGGAACTGGGTCTCGGGCTGCGGCTGTTTGAACGCTCCCGCCGGCGGCTGGCGCCGACGATCGAGGCGTTGCGGTTGCATGAGGAGGTGGCGCGATTTTTTGTCGGCGCGCGGCGAATCGAAGAGCTGGTGCAGGAAATTCAGATTTCCGGCCATGGCGAACTAAGCATCGCCGCGCTGCCTATATTGGGTTTGAGCTTTCTGCCCCGTCTCGTCTCGCAATTACGCTGCGAGCATCCGGGCCTGAAAATTTCCTTCACGCTCGAGAGTTCGCGCGAAGTTCGAGAAAGTTTATTGAATCGCACGGCAGATGTCGGTTTTGTGTTGCCGCTTTCCGACCAATCGCCGTTGCGTCATGGTTGGACAATCCGGGTGCCGGCCATGGCGGTGTTGCCCCCTGAGCACCGGTTGGCCCGTCGGCAAACGCTCAGCCCCGCGGATTTTCAAGGCGAGAGTTTCATTTCCCTGGGGCGTACGTACAGGATGCGGCATTTGGTCGATGCGCTATTCGATGCCGCGAATGTCACCCGGATCCTCGACATCGAGACGCAAAACGCTTTCGCCGCTTGCGAATTGGTGGTGCATGGTGCCGGCGTGACGGTGGTGGATTCGATAACTGCGCGGGATTTCGCCGCGCGCGCGGTGGTCTGCCAGCTTGAACCGACAATTCCATTCCAGTTTAACGTCTTGTTGCCGCCCAGCGCCGCCCCGCCCATGCTGGTAACGATTTTGATCGAACGGTTGGCGAAAGCGCTGGAAGGAGTTGGCGAGGTCGAAGCGACGAAAGGAGCATGAGGCGGCCTGCGGGCTCAAATTCATGCAACCGCGACTATGTCGGCTTCTGAGTGCCGAGTCTTAGGCCAGATCAGCCTCGCGGCGGTCCTGAAACATCGGGGCCGTCCGCTGGACCTCAAGCCGGCGCTTTGTGCCGGCGCTGCCTAATCGGCGTAATCCGGCTCACGCCGATCGAGCAGCCGCTTGAGCGCCGCGAAGTGATAATCGCAGGGATTTTTCTCTCCGGATAGCTGAAGGTGGTTGATCTGATGGCGGGTTTTTTCCGCCAGCTGGGGCGATAGCCGGCGCATTGGTTTCCCCGTCGACATTGCCAAGATTTGCGTTTGGCAGGCGCGCTCCAGGAAATAGAGGCTGTTGAAAGCTTCTGCCACAGATTTTCCACAGACAATCACACCATGGTTTGCCAGCATGAGGACGGAGTGTTTGCCCATGATCTCGGCCATTCTCTCCCCTTCAGCAACGTCGAGCGCCAAGCCATCATAGGCATAGTCGTACGCAATATCGCCATAGAAGCCGAGTGCGGTCTGACCGACCATTTCCACAGTCATATCTTCAAGCTGCGTCAGCGCGGTCGCGAACGGCATGTGGGTGTGCAGCACACAGGCAAAGCCGCGGCGATGGATCGGGCCGTGAATGCAGACCGCCGTTCGATCCGCGATGCCGGCACCGGAAACCACCTGGCCTTCGAAATCAACCTCCAAAAGATCGCTGGCACGCACCTCCGACCAGTGCAGGCCATAGGGATTCAACAGAAAGCTATTTTGATTGTCCGGCGTTGCC
>Ga0310811_10011069_pt1 | contig 11679 bp, 17 predicted proteins | sample YCmetagenome_FD_207642 | JGI IMG/M metagenome (GOLD analysis project Ga0310811, IMG submission 207642) | Soil microbial communities from experimental microcosm in Duke University, North Carolina, United States - YC | ecosystem: Engineered > Artificial ecosystem > Soil microcosm > Unclassified ...
TCACATCGCGCAGCGATGACGCCCAAAGCTCCAGTGTATCTTCAACCGACGCGCCGCCACTCATCAAATCCTGAATCATGGTTACCCATAGATTCAGAACTCAACAGAAAAGGCAACTGTAGTGCTAAGTTGGCTAGCGTTTTCGTGGCAATCGCGCGCCCGATGCTTGTTAGGTATGCGGCGGCCTCCTTGCGGGTAAGCCATTCGCCGGCGGTTTTGGTCATCGTGCTCCTGCCGTTGCGGGATTAATGATTGGTTAGTGAAAGTTAGTGTTGTCACTGTCGCGCAGTAACGGCGCTGCATGTCGATTAATCGCCGGCCGGAGCCCGCAGGATCTGCGCCGGGCATTAAGAGCACTCGCCATCACGGCCCGTTGGGCTGATAAACACGGGCCTCGCGTTCACCATGAGGACGCGGTGTTTTTCGCATTGAGGGTTTGGCATGTGGTGCCTTACCGCCCAGCGGTCCGGGCCGCACCAGTCGTGTACATGGCGCAGGGTTTCGATCTGGTTGTTGGTCATGATATGCAGATGGCCGGCAGACCATTCTGGCAGTGGGTCGCAGGTGGTACAGCCCCAATCAAGCGCTTGGGCTTGCGGGTTCAACCGCCGCTTCCGGCCGCCGCAGGTAGGGCAGGCACCGTCAGACTTGTTGGCTGGGGCCGGTGCTTTATCGGTAAGTCGGGCCCGCGTGGACAGGTTACGACAGATTATAAGCCACAACGCAGCGATCGGCGCCATCCACGCCAAACTGCACACTGTGCTCTGTACACCCTCTCGCTCTTGTATTAGGAATCGCACGTCGCGATTCGGCTTGAACACCGCTCGTGATGCGCACAGCGCGTAACGCAGGGATCCGCTCTGTCGGGCGGCTCCCGAAATACAAGACCTTCCGAGGGAATACGGGAGGTGCGTTACCCTGCGTGCGCATGTTCAACCGTCCCGGCGCAAGCAGGGGACAGGCAGGGTATGACGTTATGAACGAAGTTCGCCTTAGTTAAGTTCTCCCTTACGCATTTTCAAAATCATCATGGCCGTCGAAAACCCGCGCTGTCGATGCCGCGGTTAGGTCCTGCTGTCTAATTGCCGTCCCGGTATTGTCTATATGTTAGGGCCACTAATGCCGCATAAAGCTGTCATGGATCCAGAAACTCGGATGTATTATTTTGAATTGTTCGATCTAGCAGCTAAAACTGGGCAGTATCTTCCGACTTTGGAAGATCTTTACTGCGGTATGTCATTTTTTAATCAGTCTGTCTCCGCAGACGCGCGGGAGTGGGCAGAGCGCATTATTCCCCATCTAGCTGAGAAAGGTCAGAGGAAACAGCTAAACCAAATACAATTGGCGCTTGAACGCCTTACGGTGAGTGCCGAACTTAAAGATCTTTAAGTCTGTCTATGATGAAATCGTTAATTATAGCAATCCACCAGAGATGGATGCGGTAGTCGCGCGCGCGGCAAGGCGTCTGACTTTTTATCGTGTATTTAGTGGGGACGAATCTATGGGACTGTCTTTATCGCACGATCTGATCCTCAAGATTCGCTGGCTCACATGGCAATCGGCCAGCCTAGAGCGGCGGGTTCTCTGAGTAAATGCACGGAATCTAAAATGCCAAAAGCCGTGCGGACTGTCGGGCGAAAAGGCGAATTGATTCTCAGTCACCTGTGGCGTTGTGTAGGCAAGGCGCATGAGCAAGCAGGCTAGGCTCGCAAAGTTGGCGATTTTGTGCAGGTGAACCGGAGTGCATTACTGTCGGATCGTCCATTTGTAGTGGCGCATCGGGATGGTGAAGTTTCCCCTATGTAGTTCTATCTAACGATCTTAGGGCGACGGCGAGCCGGGTGATATCCTGCGCGTCGTTATAGAGATGTGGGCTCACCCGAAGGACGCCGTCACGATCGCTCACGTGAACGCCGGCCTGAGCCAGTCGGGCGATAGCATTCCGGGGCAGTCCGCCGGCAAAACGCAAACCCACGATATGAGGCGCACGCAAATTCGCGGGCAAGGCCGTGATCCCTGCAGTTGCTCCGTCAGCGTTGATCACGGCATCGACCAGGGCCGCCGTCGTGCAGGACAAGGTACCGGCGATGGCGGAGACGCCCCAGTCCAAAACCATTTCTAGTGCGGCCAGCGCCATCGGCAAGCTCACCGGATTGTCGCGCTCCCCCACGTCGTAGCGGCGCGCGCTGGTGATAAGCGTACCGCCGGGAGCAGCATTGCCATGAAGTTCGAGCGGCCGATCAGTGTGGTGGCGTGGGGCGGCATAGAGGAAGGCCGCATTGTATGGTCCCAGCAGCCATTTGTACGTCGGGAACGCCAGGAAATCCGGCTGTAGTGTCTCAAGGTCGAGTGGCATAACGCCAGCCGCCTGGGTGGCATCCACAACCAACGAGGCTCCCTGGCGCCTGAGGGCAGGAGCGATGCGGTTGAGATCGACCAGGCTGCCATCGGTCCAGTGCAAGGGCGTGAGCGCCGCCACCCCAACGGGTGCGCCCGGCGCTTCCAGCCGGCCCAGGACTGCGGATGTCCAGTCATGGTCTGCTGGACGAGGCACCACGTCTATGATGCCATGACGCTCTTGCGCCAATCGGCGGAAGGGTAAGACGAGCGACGGGAAATCGCCTTCCAGCACCACCACACGCTGTCCTGGTACGAGTGGGATGTTGGCGGCGGCCACGGCAAGCGCGTAGCTGGTGGCGGGCACAATGGCAATGTCATCCGAGTGCGCGCCAATCAGCCCGGCTGTACGGGCCTGTTCCGCCACGACCGTCGTGTCTAAACGGTCAAGTGTCCAGGGGGCGGCCTTGCCAGAGACACCTTTCAAGCCAAACGCTTCGATGGCACGGGGAATGGGACCGTAAGACGCTGCATTCAGATAAGCTACATGCGTTGGCATGTCGAAAAGGTGCCGCTGGCAAGGCAGGGGATTGCTGGCGATCATGCGATCGGGATCCTGTATTTCCGCGCCATTGGAGCGCCGACATCATCTCTTGATTGCTAAGGACAGGCTAACCACCGAAAATCTGTCGAGCCTCTAGCCATGCCTCCCGCACGATCTCGCCGGCCGCTCTCGGAGAGGCCAGCCAGGCAGCCTGGCCTGCCCAAGCCTGCATCCGCTGGACATCTCCTTGCTTCGCCGCCTCGGCCCGCATTGCTGCCGAGAGGCCCCGCTGCACCGGATAAGGTGCCGGCGCCGGGGCGTCCGTTGCCGCTGCGGCCTCGACGTAGCGGGTTGAAACCGCGCGTCCTGGCCGGCCACTGAACGCACGCGTCAGCATCGTCCTTTCCGGTTCGAGCTCTTCCAGCGCGTTCGCCCAAGCCGCGTTGGTGCGGGCCTCTGGACAACGCAGGAAGACAGTCCCCATCTGGACGGCGCTCGCTCCGAGCGCCAGTGCAGCCGCCAAACCCCGGCCGTCGCCGATGCCGCCGGTCGCGATCACCGGCACCGACATGTTAGAGGCGATGCGTGGCAACAACGCGAATAGCCCGACGGTACCACGCTCGGCCGCGGCCGCATCAAACGAGCCGCGGTGACCTCCCGCTTCCGCGCCTTGGACGACAATCGCGTCCGCTCCGGCCGCTTCCGCCGCTCGCGCCTCGGCAAGCGTCGTCGCACAAGCGAACCAGGCTATCCCATGTTCCTTCATGGCCGCGACGAATGCCGCGGGAAATACGCCCATAATCGATGAGATCACAGTCGGCCGTGACGCGAGCAATGCGTCACACTGTGCTGTGAAATCAGGCGGCCTGGCATCTCCCGCCTCCTCTGGAACGTCCGGCCCCCATTGGCTAAGAAATGACCGGACTTGCGCCTCGTGCACCACGTCTCGTAAGGGGGGCGGATCCGGCACCCAGAGATTGAGCTGAAACGCGCCATTGCTTCCGGCACGGAACTCTGAGGCCCACGAAGTGATTTCCGCGGGCGTTGAAAGCAACGCGCCCATTCCGCCCATGCCACCGGCATTGGCGACCGCTACCGCAAGGCTTGCAGGGCAAGCGCCCGCCATTGGCGCTGCCAGGATTGGCACTTGCAGACCGAATCGTTCGCAAAATCCTTCAGCACGCTGCAGCGGAGTGATTGTTTTGTTCATTCCTATTTCTCCCCTCAACGGGGTGCCATCGTCGTTATGAAACAGCAACAAGAAAGGACGCAGGTCAGATCTGCATCACTAAATCAAGGTGGATGGGAAAGAAAACGCGTTTTTTGGGACTTTGGCGGGGCCATTTTGGGGCTACGAGCCACAGCCTTGGCGGTCCGGGTGACTTCGAAAGCAGCGCTATCGTTCGGCCGACCTCTGCAAATCCCGGAGTTTCCGGTAGCTAATGCGTTTGATGTCGTGCTGCTCGAGAAGATCGAAAACCGTAGAGTCCACAAGGCATTCGGCGTCATGCGTCCTGATACCGGCGTTCGAGGCGTCGTAAGCTCGGAGTTCGTCGCTATCAATGACTGGATGGGCAAAGATTTCGCTTACTCCTGGTCTGAAGCCCGGTACTGCCTCAAAGAATACGTCTCGCGTGGGCCGGGGCCACGGATAAATGAGGTGTTCGCTCGAAAGAATGCCTCGGGCATCCGCGCGGCGGCGTGAGCCAAGTTCCTGTGCTGCCAATGACGAATCTATGGGCAGCCGTACCGGAAGGCGGAAGTCAGCGGCCAGCTGCAAATAAACATCGAATAGGTCAGACCGGAAAAAAAGTACGTCCATATGCACGTCCAAGTGCGTGACATCCACTCCCCAGGCGAGCGCCGTCTCCAGCTGCGCCCTACATTCCGCCAGTGCATCGCCAACGCTAATCCGATCGAGGACGGCCTTGCCGCTGGCGGGAAAGAAGCCTTCTCGATTGCGAAGCGACTCTCCTCCCGTCATGGGGCGCCAGCGGTAGCCCGGATATTCGCTTGTGAGGGTGAGGTGGACGCCGATGGGTCTGCCCTCCACCATCCGGGCCGCCTCCCAAGCCCACGGGCAGGGAACCATCAAACTCGCACTCGTGGCGATGCCTTCGGACATGGCTCGGACCGACGCGAGGTTGGCCGCGTGGCTTGAGCCGAGATCATCGCAATTAACGATTAGCAGTTTGTCTCCAGCTTCGTACCCGAGCCGTTCCACCAAGCTCAGGTTATCCGTTTCGAGCTTCCTAACAGTTAACGTCAAGGCTCCTCCTCCTCAATCACGGCAGTGCGGGAGCGGTCGGTAGACCCTGAGGCCCCGCCTGGGTCCAGGTCAGTATGGCCTGCCGAGAACCGCCATCTCCCATCATCGCCCATGACCGCCTGGATGTCATCGGTCGGATAGCTAACCTCATCACCTTCGGTGCGGTCGCCTATTTCGAGGATCACGCAATCCCGCGCAGTTTGGTTTTCCAGGTGATGCGCCGTGCCGCTCGCCGGGAATCCTGCGGCCATGCCGGGGCGGAGTTGCTTCTCCCCAGCGTCAGTAAACAACGTGGGCTCGCCCTCAATCACATAGATAAACTCGTCCTGGCGCGAGTGCATATGGTGCAGCGCGGATACCGCACCCGGCGGCAGGCGCGTGAGGTTCACACCAAAATTCTTGAGGCCGAACAAATCCCCCAACGGACGCTTGAGGCGGCCCGCCATAAGCGTCGCAAACGGTTCTGGGTAGTTGCTTGGCTTGCTCCTTGGCGGCGCTTCAGCGGCTATCACAGCGGTCGGCTTGTCTGTCATTAAAATTTCCTCCCCGTATGGTCGCCATCATACGGCGCCCGCTTTTCAAATAAAAATGGGCTGCTTCTCTCGGTCATAAGTGCACCATTACCAGCCACGCGGCGCCAAGGCGCCGGGGTAAAGCTGTCACCCGTGATGGCTTCTCCGTTGGCTATCGGGGCTTGCGCGTCGCGAAGTCCGGTCGACGCTTCTGGATTGAGAAAGGAATTGTGCGGCAGCTTCGCGACGAGAGTGGGCGGGTGCATGGGCAGGCCGCGACCTGCGCGACGAATAGCGCCGTTTAGGGCACGAGTTATCGAGCGCAGATCAAAGTTCATAGAGCTGGTGGATTTCTGTGAGCGCGTCGCTTGTGTCCGGACACATAGAGTTTGGTAAAGGCAACCCGCGCGTTACAAAATCGGGACTCGTGGTTAAGTGATTGACAACCTATGGTTGCGCTATATACCTTAAGAACCAGTACCAAGATACTTGTAATGATCTGCGCGTCTGAATGGGCACCACCTGCGCGCAACAAAGCTGCTGGGATGTGGTCTCACAGATGCGAAGCTCCACAATATCCGGCGGTTTACGTTGTACCGGTTGGGAGGGCGCACACGATGTATGCGCGGGTACCGTCGTGTTTTGTTGTTCTGTTTATGAGGGACGCTGAGCGAGGATTTCGCCGAGAACGTCGAGGAACCGCGGATCATCGTGCTGCCGGCTACCTCGGCCTAGACAACAAACAAAGATATCATGTCCGTTTCCCGTCCTGAGAGGTGGGCTTCTGCCGCCTAAGTTGATCGTAACATTTCAATAAACACAAGTGGAACCGAGATGATCATAAATTTGAGCCTAGACAACCGGGGCGAGAAAGCTGCCTTATTTGACCAGATGTTCAGATCGCGCGCCGCGGTCTTTCATGAACGCCTTGGTTGGGATGTGACGGTCAAAGGCGGCCGTGAGATGGACAGGTACGACGAGGAAGCTGAGCCGCTCTATCTCCTGGCCGTCGATGACGATCAGCGCGTGCTTGGTTCTTTGCGGCTACTCGTAACTACCGGGCCGACGATGCTACGAAACGAGTTCGCGCACTTTTTTGATAATGCAGTGGATGTGGCGGCGCCGACGACTTGGGAGTGCACACGGTTTTGCGTGCCGCCCATTTTGGATGGGGGCGCCCAGGATGTGAGAACGATATCCGCTGAGTTGCTGATTGGCCTGTGCGAGCTTTGTCTGGCTTCGGGAATCCCTTATGTTGTCGGTGTTTATGAGCTGCCGATGACCCGCATTTATGCGCGGATTGGATGGAGCCCGGAGCTTTTGGCGCGGGCACGCCCGGAGATCGGCAAGATAAACCTGGGACTTTGGGAAGCGTCTCCGGCAGTTCTTTCAGTCATGCGCCAGCGCCTATCCACCCGGATCAATGGGCGGCAAGTCCTAGTGACATAGAAGCTCGGTTGACTGATTACGCTCGCCGTTCTGTGTGGATCATTTAACAAGCTTGGAAATCCTTCCCAGGCTCGTAACCTCCGAGACACGGACTTGGGCGCTTCTCGATCGACCTGGTCGGCTTGGAGCAGAACCAAGGGACAGACGCTGCCGTGGCGCGATCGGTTTTGGCCCGGATGAAGACCACGAAATCGCGAGGTCGTCGGCCGTCAAGGTGAGGCCGGCCGTAGCAAGGTTTTCTTAAGCCAATGTCGTTTGCTGGTGCCGGGGATGGGCACGATCCGGGGTTTTTGGGCAAGAAGCCAGGCCAGGGCGATCTGTGCCGGTGTGGGCCCTTTCTCCCTGGCGATCTGCATCAGCCGCTCGACCAGCGTCTGGTTGGCCGCACGCGCCTCGGGGGTGAAGCGCGGCACCACATTGCGGAAATCGCTGTCGCTGAAACTGGTCTGGGCGTTGATGGCCCCCGGTGAGGAAGCCTTTGCCCAGCGAGCTGAAGGGCCCGAAGCCAATGCCCAAATTACCCACGATTGAGACCCAACGCCTCCGTCTCCGGCCACTCGTACTAACCGATGCCGATGCCTTCCGCAGAATGACGGACGCCCCTGGAACTGCTGAGGCGGTTCACTTTCTGAATTCCCCTTTTACGCGGGAAGATGCAGAGAGCCTGTTAATGGGGGCAGGAGACGGCAAGGGTGGATCGCCGTCTGTCCTTTTTTGGACAAAACGAGCGGGGAAGGGGGGCATCCAGACTCCGCAAAGTTTTTCAAGTCCGCTCCTATCCATAATTGTGCCGCTATTTTCGACGTTTTAGGGATCCGTCTAAGATAGGAGCGAAACAATATGGCCTTGATAAGCCGCCGTAGCATGGTGATCGGTTTGCCTCTTTTGGTTGGGCTAGGATCCAACAGCGCCATGGCCCAGGAAGGGGCGGCACTAGCCGAGATTGAGAGACGGCACGGTGGACGGCTCGGTGTGTTTGCCTTGGATACAGGGACCGGGCGCACCCTCGCTTACAGGGCAGACGAACGTTTCCTGATGTGCAGCACCTTCAAAGGGCTTCTGGCGGCCCTGGTCTTCGCCAGGGTAGACGCGGGCCAAGAGAGCCTGTCTCGGATGATCTACTATACCGAGGGCGACCTGATTTTCACGTAACGGCCGGCAAAAAAGCGGCGGCTTTCCTTAACAGGTCGGTCGAGCCGACCTGTTAATTTCACTGTGTGCTCAGACCCACCAGTGGTAGCCAAGCGCCAGATTGAGAACGACGCCATAGGTCAGGTAAATGAGCCAGAGACCGGTCACGAACTGCCACAGGCCAACCAGCCGCGTGCCCAGTGCCCAGTGGCAGAGGCGCGCCGGAATTTCGGTGAGATAGACTAGCGTCAGTCCGAAAAACAGGATGGCAACCGGGATGTCCCCCGCGCCAGCGAAGACGATCATACCTAGGATCGAGAGCATGGTGAAGACGATCGCCATCCAGCCCTCGGGAACCGCGCTGCTGCCGATGAACCGCCGATGCGACACCGCGAACCAATGCACGCCGTACGCGGTGAAGGCCACCGCCGCCATGTAGAGCGGCGCGGCATTGTTGAAAACGCCGAACCAGGTCAGGCCAATGATGAGATAGACCCCGGTGATGAACTGCATGAAGCCGGCCATCCAGGCGCCCCACATGGCGACCGTTTTTTCAACCGCCTCGTTCCCCCCCTTCGGGTATTGGAACAGCGCCTGGCCGCCCATCACCACATACCCGGTTGCTAGGCCGATGAAACCGATGGCGACAGGCCAAAACTTCGATGAGTCAAAAACGACGTCTAGAACTTCATTGTGCATTTCTAAGCTGCTCTCAAAAATAAAATGAGCTACGGTATAATGTTTCCGAAAACTGAACATCAATTTGATAAAACTGATCAATTACATCAAAATTTTCGATTGATTGTTTGGTGTTATCTTGATCAAAGATGGCGCCCTACAAGGTCCCCTTAGATGGCTTCAAAAGCATCTTAATCAGCAGGGGGTGGGCGCGAATGTTCGTGATTGAAGCCGGCTAGGCCGGCGGCGCTGCAGCTGCGTCGATCGCCAGATCGAAAGTCAGCGCGCTCATCCGGATGATGCGAAACATCCTCGATGCGTCGCGAAATCGAGGGGAACGAGCTAAAGCGGAGCATCCTGGCGCGCATTTCCGCCATCTATCGAGTCAATCAGAAAAAAACCAAGGTAGGGTAACGAGGCTCTAACCTGGACCTGTGGTGTTGCGACCAGTACGGGTCCAGATTAGCCGTTCACTCTCGTTAGTGCGACGCTTGGAACGTCACACCGTTGCCGATTGCGCAGGCAAACTGGGCCTCGTGCAGGACCGTATAATTCACAGGGGTCAAGAAGACGCTGTTCAGATCCACGCGCCCGCCAGGCTGCACGCGAAACGCGTTGAATTCGAGAACCGGTGTCTTATCGGGGCGAACCGTAAAGTGTGTCGTTGAAAATGCGATGCTGTGGTCACCCAGGACCATGAAGGCATCCGGACGAACGCTGCCGCGAATCGCCGGGCCAGCTTTGCCGGTGCCCTGATCTGTACAGCGTGATAAGTCGAGAACGACGTGGATATCCTTGCCCCCGAGCACGGCATGTTGAAGGGCGGCCGTGCTGTTCAGCTCCTGCGCCATGGCGTCACGGTGAGTTCCGACCAGAGCAATGAACGCGGCAGCGGCGACTGTAAGCAAACGAGGTGTCATCATTTCTCCTGTTTCGATATTCAGAGCCCTTTTGGGCCACACCTGATACACGGCGTCAGTTCCGGATAACCAGCCCGTCCATGGCTGAGGCTACCCAGCCTACCGCGCTGTTGTGCGCTTAAGCCGCCACCAGAAATTTTTGGCAAGATCGCGCGTCGTAGACCGAACCAAGGGCCGAATGGAAATTTAGCCCGATGTATTAGAATAATGTTTATAGAACATGGGCTAAATTAGCATTATGAATTTGAAGCGTTAGGTGGTGCAACTACGTGAGGAGCTGGCCTAAACAGACATAAGAGAGCTCGGAATAGAAAATGACCTCAGCGATCACGGTGGGCGTATTCGATCATCTTGATGACTCCGGCGCCCCCCTGGCGTCCCAATATGCTGATCGCTTGCGCCTCGTCGAGGCATGCGACCGAGCGGGGCTTCATGCGTATCATGTCGCAGAACATCACGGAACGCCTCACGGGTTCGCTAGTTCGCCAAACGTGTTTCTTGCTGCAGCATCCCAACGGACAGGGCGCCTTCGCTTGGGGCCCATGGTGATGCAGCTTCCGCTTTACCACCCGCTTCGGGCTTTCGAAGAAATCTGTATGCTGGATCAAATTAGTGGTGGCCGTCTTGACCTGGGCATCGGGAGGGGCGGGGTTCCGATGGAGCATGCCTACTTTGGGGTCGCCGCTGATGAGGCGGACGAGCAATACCGTGAGATCTCGGAAATTATCCTGCAGGCGATGGGAAGTCGCGAGCTGAATTACGAAGGCAAATATTTCCGCTTTCGCGATGTGCCGCTCGTACTTTCTCCATTCCAAAAGCCGCGTCCGGCACTGTGGTGCGGCACGGCCAACCCTATGACCGGACTATGGGCGGCACGAAGCTCGGTCAACGTGATCTCTATCGGTGCGCCGGGTGCAATCCGGCAGCTAACGGATGGCTATCGCCAGGAATGGGATGCATCGGCTAAGCCGGCAGATGCAATCCCGTTCCTCGGCATGATCCGGATGATCGTGATTGCTGAGACCGAGGAGCGCGCGTACACCCTCGCGGCCCCCGCCTATGCACGTTGGTTCGACACATTGACGGCGCTCTGGCGCCGCCACGATACGCCCGCTCCCTATAAGCTACCGAGCGATATCATCGGTGCATCCGACGCGGGAATCTGCCTAATTGGGACGTCAAAAAATGTTACGGAGAGACTTCTCATCCAAGCGGCAGAGACGCGTGTTAACTACCTGTCGGCACATGTCGCATTTGGCGATCTCCCGGTCCAGGCTGCTATCAGCACCGTGGAATCTCTTGCGGCTGACGTCATCCCTCATCTGCATGTTAAGTAGCATGCTTGCTAGAGCGCCCTGGAAGCAACCAGGTCGAATTAGTCCGCAGCCGATGCGCCACCGTCGATCCACAACGCCATAGCAGACTCCACACGACCCAGATCTCGCGGCAGTGCTTAGCCAGAGTAGATAAGGTGACGGGATCGCGGCAGGCAGATTGGAGGACGCCATGCCCGCATGGCCCGTTTTTTAGTAGCCAGCCCGCGCTCGGAGCCAATGCAACCCTGAACGCAACGGCTGCGTAGATCGCCAAATTGTCGATGCGAGCACAGCCTCGCTGCGCTCCAGCGCAGCTTTGGTTGGATAGAAATTTTTGTCCAACGTCGCAACAAGCGGTCCGAGCACCTCGAGGGCAATTTCCAACTCTCGCCATGCGCTGGTGATTCCGGGGCAAGTCGCCCATCATTCCGAGATGATGTCGCCCACCATTCCGAAATGATGGCGCCCGGGGTTCCGATTTAGTCTCGCCCAGGATTCCGGGATGATGTCGCCCGGGTGGGCG
>Ga0310811_10011070_pt1 | contig 11679 bp, 11 predicted proteins | sample YCmetagenome_FD_207642 | JGI IMG/M metagenome (GOLD analysis project Ga0310811, IMG submission 207642) | Soil microbial communities from experimental microcosm in Duke University, North Carolina, United States - YC | ecosystem: Engineered > Artificial ecosystem > Soil microcosm > Unclassified ...
TCGATCGGCGCGCGGGATGTTCGACGTGAAGCCGACGTGATCGAGCAGGCCCGCCTGGTCGTAGAGGCCGAGCAGCAGCGATCCGACGACGTCGCTCTTTGCGCCATAGCGAAAGCCGCCGACGACGCAATCGGCCGTGCGCATGCGCTTGTATTTCTGCATGCCCGTCCGCTCGCCCGACTGGTAGGGCAGGTCGAGGCGCTTGGCGATCGCGCCGTCGATGCCCATGCCGAGCGCCGCGAACCATGCATCGACGTCCGCGCGTGCATGCGTGACGGGCGACACGCGAAACGCCAGCGGATTCCTGAACGCCCGGTGTGCGAAGCGCTCGAGCGCCTCGCGACGCTTGCGCAAGGGCTCCGCGACGAGCGAACGGCCCTGCGCATCGACCAGCAGGTCGAATACGATGTAGAGCGCCGGATGCTCGCGCGCGAGCTTTTGCACGCGGCTCGCGGCCGGATGAATGCGCATCAGCAACTCGTCGAACGAGATCGTCTCGCCATCCGGAATGACGAGCTCGCCGTCGAGCACGCAGCGCGCAACCGGCAACGCGCGCATCGCCTCGACGACTTCGGGAAAATAGCGCTCGAGCGGCTGGCCGGCCTTCGAGCGCAACGCGACCGCGTCGCCGTCGCGAAACGCAAGGCAGCGAAATCCGTCCCATTTCGGCTCGTACTGCCATTGCGGGCCGTCGGGCAACGCGTCGACGAGCTTCGCTTCCATCGGCGGATAGTCGAGCGAAAGCGGCAGGCCGATACTGTTGCGGGCGCTCATCGGCGTGCCGCGACGATCAGAGGTGCGAGGTCGAAGCGCCCGCGCTTCGCATCGAGCGGCGCCCACAGGTCGCCGAGCTCGGCAATGCGCGCGGGAACGTTATCGATGCGAAAGTCATCGGTCGACGCGCCGTCGGCGAGCTCGCGCCACGTGAGCGGCGTCGACACGCTCGCGCGCGGCTTCGGCCGCGGCGAATAGACCGACGCCAGCGTGCGGCCCCAGGCGTTCTGGTTGTAATCGACGAGCACGCGTCCGGGCGGACGCTTCGCGATCCGGTATTCCGCGGTGAGTTGCCGTGAATGGCGCTGCGCGAGCGCGAATGCACAGTGCTTGGCGAACGACCACACGTCCTTCTGCAGCGGGCCACGCACGATCGGCACGTAGACGTGCACGCCCTTGGAGCCCGTCGTCTTCACGAACGTCGGCAGGCCGAGCGCCGCGAGCTCCTCGTGCACGATCAGCGCCGCCGCGCGAACCTCCTCGAATCCCGCATCCGGCACCGGGTCGAGATCGAAGTGCAGGTAATCGGGCCGGTCGGTGTCGTCGCAGCGCGCGTACCACGGGTTGAGGTCGATGCAGCCGAGGTTGACGAGCCACAGCAGCGACGCCAGGTCGTTCACGATCGGGAACGCGATCACGCTGCCCGATCCGTGCTCGATCGAGCAGGTCTCGATCCATTCGGGGCGAGGCGTCGGCGCGCGCTTCATGAAGAACGATTCGCCGTCGGCGCCATTCGGGTAGCGCTTCATCACCATCGCGCGCCCGGCGACGTGCGGCAGCAGCGCCGGCGCGACATCGGCGTAGTACTGCAGCAGGTCGCGCTTCGTGATGCCGAGCTCGCGCCAGAAGAGCTTGCGCAGGTTGGTCAGGCGCACGCTCTTCGCGCCGATCGCGATCGTCACGTCCTCGGCGTCGCGTGGAATGTCGACACGCGCGCTGGTCGCACGCGGTCGACTGCGCGCAAGCGGGCGCGGCGCGGACGGCGAGGCGGGCACGGCGCGCGGCATCGCGGTCACGCCGATCCGATGAGAATTCCCGCCGCGAACACGAGCAGGCCGCCGAGCATCACCTGCAGCGACGCGGACCAGAACGGCGTGTCCATGTAGCGGCCGAGCGGGCGCGCGAGCCACACCGGCTGGCGCTCGACGAAGCCGCGCACGTCCTGGCGGCGGATCAGCGGAATGCGCTCGCCGAATTTATCGCGATACAGCGTGAGCAGCCGATGGTGATGCTCGCTCTCCTCGTTGGCCATGCCGTTGAACATCTGCGCGGTGTCATCGGCACTATAGGGGAGCCGCCGCGCGCGCGCGCCGCGGTTACGTCGGAGGCGGTGAGGACCAGGCGTCAATGCGCGCGTCGCGCGCGCGTTTTTGCGGCCTTGCGCGCCGCGGCCGAGCGATCGGCGGCCGAGCGCTTGCGCGCGGCCGACTTCGCCTGCCTCGACAGCGCAGTCTTCGAGGCGGCCGAATGTCCTTCGCGCTCGAGCGCCGATTCCACTGCTCGCGAGCGCCGCACCGATACCGGCTTCTTCGTGTCATCGTGCCCGGCCGCGTAAGCACTCGCCGCACTGCGGCGCGTCTTCTCGGACGTCGTTCCCTTCTTCGGTGGCTTCAGGTCGACGCCGGCGCGGCGCGCCTTGGAAAGGCCGATGGCGATCGCCTGCTTCGCCGAGCGAGCGCCGTGCTTGCCTTCGCGGACGTGGTGCATTTCCTCGCGCACGAATTCGCCTGCCTGCGTGGTCGCGGCCTTGCCTTCGCGCCTGTCCTTCGCGGCGCGCCGCAACGTTCTCTTCTCGGGCATCGTGCCTCCTGGTGCCGAATCGGTTCCGGTCACCTTGCACGCCGGCGCGCGCACGCGGAAGTCGCGCGCCGCCGATGTGGCTGTCCGTGCAGCGCCTACAGCGCCATTCGCCGATGCCGGCGCCCGGGCGAAGGAACCGCTTGCGTCCTATAATGCGTCGAAAAGGAGCGCCCGACGGCGGCCGCGGGGCCGACCGTCCGAGTCTTCGACGAATGGAGGAGTGAGACATGAAGAAGCTTTGGCTCGCCGCGGCCGCGGCGCTGTATCTTTGCGCGGGTTCCGCGTTCGCCGCGGACGACACGCTCACCATCGGATTCACCGTCTCGCAGACGGGATCGCTCAATCTCGATTCGATCGCCCAGCTCCACGGGTTCGAGATGTGGCGTGACGACGTCAACACCGCCGGCGGCATCAAGGCCGCGGACAAGCGCTTCAAGATCGCCTTCGTCAGCTACGACGACCAGTCGCAGGGCGGACGAGTGCAGCAGCTCTACACGCGGCTCATCACCGAGGACAAGGCGCAGTTCCTGTTCAGCCCTTACTCGTCCGGGCTGGTTGCCACGGCCACGGTCATTTCCGAGCAGTACGGCAAGCTGATGATGAGCGTCGGCGGAGCGGAGCCTAAGACGTATCAGCTCGGCAATAAGTACCTGTTCCAGGTTTACACGCCAGCTGACCACTATCTTGCCAGCGCGATCGAACTCATCAAGTCGAAGAATGCGGCCGCGAAGATCGCCCTCGTGTATTCGGACGATCCGTTCTCGAAGGCGGTGGCGATCTCCGCACGCGATCAAGCGAAGCAAAGCGGGCTCCAGATCGTCCTCGACGAAGCGTATCCGCCGAACCAGACCGACTTCAGCGCCATCATCAACAAGATCGTATCGTCGGGCGCCGATACGCTGCTCGGCGGAGGCCACTATCCCGACGGCGCGACGCTGGCGCGCCAGCTCTACGACCAGAAGGCGAAACTGAAGTGGGCGACGCTGCTCGTCGCGCCCGACAGCCCGCAGTTCGCGAGCTTAGGCGGGGCGGCGGAGGGCATCTCGGTGGGATCGCAGTGGGCGCCTCAGGTGACCTACAAGCCGGATTTCGGACCGACGCCGGCGGACTTCGCGAAGCGCTTTCAGGCGAAGTTCAACATCGCGGCCGGCTATCACGCGGCCGGCGGCTACGCGGCCGGGCTGCTGCTTCAGCACGCGATCGAGCAGGCCGGATCGATCGATCCCGAGAAGGTCGCTGCGGAGCTCAACAAGATGAACGTCACCACGATGTTCGGCGCCACCAAGTTCTCCACCGAACCCAGGAGCCACGGCCTGCAGGTCGCGCACCAAATGGTGCTCCTGCAATGGCAGATGAGCGACGGCCACCTCGACAAGCAGGTCATCTGGCCGCTTGCCGCCGCAACGGCGCCGGCGAAGTTCCCTTATCGTTGATGGAACGCTGACCGAACGAGAACGGGGCCGCGCACGCGGCCCCTTTTTTGCCTTCAGGCGGAACATGTTCGGCATCCTTGCCTCGATCGTCGACGGCGTGCTCGTCGGCTCCGTTTACGGTCTCGCCGCCATGGGGCTCACGCTCATCTGGGGCGTGATGGACGTCATCAACCTCAGCCACGGGGCGATGATCGTCGCCGGCATGTTCGGATTGTTCTATCTCGTCGCGCTCGGCCTTCCTGCATACGCCGCGTTGTTGCCAGTCCTTGTCGCCGGCTTCGCGGTCGGCGTGGGCCTGTACTGGATTTCGGTGCACCGGATGATCGGAAGACCGCCGCTCATGAGCCTGCTCGCAACGTTCGCCGTGAACATGGTGCTGATCGGTCTCGGCACCGCGCTCTGGGGCACGGTGCTGTTCAACGTGCCGGTCGCGCTCCCCGGCGTCGGCTGGAAGGGCTACACGTTCACCGGCACGCACATCATGGCGGCCGTGGTGACGGCGCTGATCGCCGGCCTGCTTTATCTGTTCCTCTATCGCACACGGCTCGGCAAGGCGATCCGCGCCGTGGCCGGCAATCGCGAAGCGGCCGAATTGAACGGCATTCCGACGACGCAGGTGCTGGCGCTTGCATTCGGCCTCGGCATTGCGCTTGCGTGCATATCCGGAGCGCTCATCGCGACGCTGTTTCCGTTCACCGTGCTTTCCGGTACCGCGTACCAGCTGAAGAGCTTCGTCGTCACCGTGCTCGGCGGGCTCGGCAATCCCGCGGGCGCCCTGCTCGGCGGGATCGCGCTCGGCCTCCTGGAGGGCCTGCTGACGCCGTTCATGCCGGTGAGCTGGACGACGATCGTCGAGTTCGTCGTATTCGTGATCGTCCTCATCGCGTTTCCCCGCGGTCTGTTCGGCTTTCTCCGGCACGCGCGCTCGCGATGATGCGCGCGCTGCGGCGTCCGACGCTCTGGCTGATCGTCGCCGTCACGCTGGTGTTCGCGCTGCTGCCGCTACTGCGCAACGACGTAGCGCTTCGCGAAGGGCTGCTGCTCGCGGCGGTCTACGTCATCCTCGCGACGAACGTGAACCTGATGATCGGCTATGCCGGCTACGTCAACTTCGGCAACGTCGTATTCTTCGGGCTGGGCGGCTATGCGTGCGTCTGGCTCGTGAATTCCCATGCGTGGCCGCTCGTCGCCGCGGCCCTCTTCGCAGGCGCGCTGGTGAGCCTCGTCGCCTTCCTTTTCGGGCTCGGCATCCTGAAGCTTCGGGGCGCCTACTTCGCGCTGGCCACGATCGGCGTCAACGAGGGCGTGAAGGCGTTCGTCGCCAACTTCACGCCCTGGGGCGGCTCCGCCGGCATCTATTTGTCGATCGAGGCGTATCAGCCGCTCGGCGGCCCGGCGCGGGCGTTGTGGACCATCTACTTCCTGATGGTGCTCGTGATGTTGCTGTCGCTGCTCGCGAGTTACGGCATCAAGAATGCGAAGTTCGGCCTGGGGCTTCGGGCCATCGGCCAGAACGAGGACGCAGCGATGGTTCTCGGCGTCCCGACGCGTCGCTACAAGGCGCTGATCTACAGCGCATCGGCATTCCTCCCGGCCATGGCGGGCGCGCTCTTCTTCTTCAAGAGCGCCTTCATCCAGCCCGACGATGCATTCGATCTCGCGCTTTCCACCGAAGCAATCGTTGCGGTGATGCTGGGCGGGCAGGGGACGCTGGTCGGGCCGGCGCTGGGGGCTGTGTTCTACGAGGAAATGCGCAGCACGCTGCTCACCGCGCAGGCGTTTTCGCACTTCCAGCTGGTGATCGCCGGAGCGTTGCTGCTGCTCATCGTGCAGTTCGTGCCCGGCGGGCTGATGGGCTGGCTCTACCGGCGCTGGCCGTGCATGAGGCGGATCCTGGAATGACCAAGCTGCTGGAGGTAAACGGGCTCGGCAAACGCTTCGGCGGCTTGCAGGCGGTTGCCGACCTCTCGCTGTCGATCGCCGAACGCGAGATCGTCGGCCTGATCGGTCCCAACGGCGCGGGAAAGTCGACCGCGTTCGATCTGATCAACGGCGTGCGCGCTCCGGACCAGGGTCGTGTCGTCCTGCGAGGCGAGGACATCACCGGCATGGCGCCCTACGACGTGGTGCACCGGGGAATAGCGCGCACGCATCAGATCGTGCAGCCGCTCGCGACGATGAGCGTGCTCGAGAACTGCATCGTCGGCGCGTGCTTCGGTCGCGACGATCTGCCGCTACGACAGGCCGAGGACGTCGCGCGCGAGGTCGCGGGCTTCCTCGGTCTGACGGAACGCCTGGGCGAACCCGCGGGACAGCTCACGATCGGGGGCAAGAAGCGCCTCGAACTCGCGCGGGCGCTCTGCGCGCGGCCGTCGCTGCTGCTGCTCGACGAGGTGCTCGCGGGACTCAATCCGACCGAGGTCCAGCGCATGATCGGGCTGATCCGCGAGATTCGCGATCGCGGCGTGGCGATCCTCATGATCGAGCACCTGATGCAGGCCATCATGGGACTCTCCGACCGCATCGTCGTCCTGAGCTCGGGGCGCATGCTGGCCGAAGGGACGCCGGCCGAGGTCGCGGCCAATCCGGCGGTCATCGAGGCGTATCTCGGCGATGCGTCGCTCGCCGCGAAGCTTCACGAAAGGGCATGACCGTGGGCGAGACGCTGCTCAAGGTCGAAGTCCTGGAGGCCGGTTATGGCGAAGTGCAGGTGCTGTGGGGCGTCTCCTTCGGGGCTTCGACCGGAAAGCTGACGACCATCATCGGCGCCAACGGCGTAGGCAAGACGACCGCGCTGCGTGCGGTCGTCGGAAGCATTCGGCCTTGGGGCGGGCGCGTCGCCTTCAAGGGTGAGGACGTCACCCGCCTCACGCCGCACGTCAAGGCAGCGCGCGGACTAGTGCTCGTCCCCGAAGGGCGCCAGCTTTTCAACGAGATGTCGGTCGAGGAAAACCTGGAGATGGGCGCGTTCGCGAGCCGCGCGTCGAGGAAATTCGCGCGCAGTCTCGAGCAGGTGTACGAGCTGTTCCCGCGGCTCAAGGAGCGCCGCCGCCAGCCCGCGGGGACGTTTTCGGGAGGCGAGCAGCAGATGCTCGCGATCGGCCGCGGGCTGATGTCCGATCCCGAGATCCTGATCATTGACGAGCTGTCGCTCGGCCTCGCGCCGGTCGTCGTCTATCAGCTGTTCTCGGCGTTGAAAATGCTCAAGGACGGTGGCCTCAGCATCCTGCTCGTCGAGCAGAACGTCCACCTCGCCTTCGCCTTGAGCGACTACGCCTACGTGATCGCGGAAGGGCGGCTTTTCACCGAAGGACTTCCAGCGGATCTCGAAACGCGGCCGGAGATCCGCAAGAGCTATCTGGGGCTCTGATGAACATCCTCGAGCGTGCGCACGAGCGCATTCGCGGCCACGGCCTGAGAGTCGTTTTCCCGGAAGGCGGCGACGCGCGGATCATCGCGGCGGCGCAACGGCTGCGCGACGCGCAACTCGCCGAGCCGATCTGCCTGCGCGAGGCGGCGCCGGCCGAAGCCGTCGAGCGCTATGCGGAGCTCTACCGGCAGGGCCGTCCCGACGCGGCTGCGGCGGTGGCGCGGCGGCTTGCGACCAGGCCGCTGTTCCACGCCGGGCTGATGGTGAAGTCCGGCGAAGCCGACGCCATGGTCGCGGGCGTCGCCAATCCCACGGCGCGTGTGATCGAGGCGGGGATGATGACGATCGGGCTCGCGCCGGGCATCGCAACACCGTCGAGCTTTTTCCTGATGGCGCTCCCCGATCGCGTGCTGATCTACGCCGACTGCGCGGTGAACGCAAACCCGACGGCGGAAGCGCTCGCGGGCATCGCGCTCGCGTCGGCGGCGAGTTGTCGGCGGCTGCTGGGCGAGACGCCGCGCGTCGCGCTGCTGTCGTTCTCGACGAAGGGCAGCGCCCGCCACGCCGACGTCGACAAGGTCGTGCGCGCGCTTGCGATCGCGCGCGAGCGCGAGACGACGCTCGCCATCGACGGCGAATTGCAGGCCGACGCGGCGCTGGTGCCGGCGGTCGCGGCGAAGAAGTTGCAGGACGTTGGAGACGTAGCGGGGCGCGCGAATGTGCTGGTGTTCCCCGATCTCGACGCCGGCAACATCGCGTACAAGCTCACGCAGTACCTCGCGGGCGCGCAGGCGATCGGGCCGGTGCTGCAGGGCTTCGCGCGGCCGATCAGCGACCTGTCGCGCGGCGCGAGCGTCGACGACATCGTGGCGACCACGGCGATCGTGCTCGCTTTGGGATTAGAGGAATAAGCATTGCGTCGTCACCGTGTGCCGAACGCACCGCTATGCGCCGCAATGCTGATTGCTCCGACCCCCGCTTTGCGCTCTGCCTATTGCGACTTATTGCTCTGACCCCATCTCTGCCTTACTGCTCCGACCCCAACTCGGAGTTTTTGCTCTGACCCCAGCTGTTAGCGCGCGTCCATCGGCACGTACGCGCGCGGCTGCGGCCCGTTGTAGAGCGTGAGCGGCCGGATCAGGATGTTGTTCTCGAACTGCTCGAGCACCTGCACGGTCCAGCCGGGCACGCGTCCGGCTGCGAAGATCGGCACGAACAGATCCTCGGCGATGCCGTTGAGGAAATAGACGACGCCCGCGTAGAAATCGACGTTGACGTTCACGCCGTGCCGCGCATAAGGCTTCATCGCCTCGACGAGCGCGGCGAGGATCTGGTACCACTTCGGCTCGCCCATCGCGCGCGACAGCTGCTCGACGCCGGCGCGCATGTGGCGCGCGCGCGGATCCTCGGCACGGTAGACGCGGTGGCCGAAGCCCATCACCGCTTCCCTGTTCGCGCGCTTGCGCTTGACGTACGCGGCGGCGTTGGCCGGGTCGCCGATCTCCTGCGCCATCCGCATCACGTTTTCGGCGGCGCCGCCGTGCGCGGGCCCGGAAAGCGCCGCGACCGCCGCCGTGATCGCCGCATGCAGGTTCGCTTCGGTACCTGCCACGACGCGCGCGGTGAACGCCGACGCATTGGAGCCGTGCTCGGCGTGCAGGATCATGTCGATGTCCATGAGCCGCGCCGCGTCCGCGTCGGGCCGCGCGCCCTTCAGCATGTAGAGGAAATTCGCCGCGTGGCCGAGCGCAGGGTCCGGCGCCACGGGGTCGCGGCCGCGCCGGATGTGCTCGTGCGCCGCGATGATCAGCGGCACCTGCGACGTGAGCCGGATGCCCTTGCGCAGCGCCGCTTCGCTCGAATTATCGGCGACGTCGTCGTCGAACGCCGCGAGCGCCGACACCGCAGTGCGCAGCACGTCCATCGGGTGCGCGTCGCGTAGCGCGCGAATGATGTCGTGGATTGCCGGCGGCAATCGCCGCGATGCCTTGAGCTCGGCGTCGAAGCGCGCGAGCGCATCGCGCGTGGGCAGCTCGCCGTGCAGCAACAGGTAACACGTCTCCTCGAACGTCGAGCGCTCGGCGAGGTCGTGGATCGAGTAGCCGCGATAGAGCAGCTCGCCGGCGCGCCCGTCGATGAAGCAGACGCGCGAGCGATCGAAGTACACGCCCTTCAACCCGCGGTGGATGTCGATCTTCCCGGTCGCTTCGGTCATGCCGATCCCTTGGTGGGTGTCACGCGCCGTTCAGGCGCCGACGAAAAGCAGGAAGCCGCGCGGGTCCTTGGTAATGGCGACCGACACGATGTAGCCGAAGGTCGCGAGCGCCGCGATCCAGGCGGCGGTGCGCATGCCTCGGGTGCGGCCGAAGCGCAGCGCCACCATCCCGAGCGCGATGTAGGCGAGCAGGCCGACGATCTTCGCCGTAAGCCATGGCGCATTCGTCACAGTCACTCCCAGCATCCAGGCGAGTGCAATCGCCGAGACGATCAGGACCGTGTCGACGACGTGCGGCAGCGTCTTCGCCGGTCGCGATTTCACCCACGCCGCGCCGGCCAGCATGCCGACACCGCGCGCGAAGAAGCCGGCGAGCGACAGCATGACGGCCGACACGTGAATCATCTTGATTGCGCTGTAATCCATCGGGCGTTGCCGCGCGCGCCTTTCGTGGTCGCGAACAGGATCTTCGCGAGCAGGCGCCGTTCGGCGACCAGGTCGTCCAGCGTGTATTGTTCCAGAACCCCGTAGAACGCTTGCACGGCCTTGCTCAGCGCGCCTGGGACGGCACGCCGGCGAGTTCCGAGCGAGCGCCCGATCCCGCCCGCTGGCGGGCTCGGTTGCCTAACGCCTTGCCGCGTCGACTTCGCCCGCTGCCGGCTTGGGCAGACGGCGAGCCGGCACCGAACCCGAGGTTGATCTGCCTCAAGGTGTGGCGCCGGGACGGGGGAGATGATGACGGCTTCCACGATCGGATGAGCTCGCCTCGCGAAGATGGAGCGGTCGTTCGCACGCGAAGTCACGTTGCTCGCCCAAGGCGACGGCCAAGTGTTCCACGGCGAGGGCATCGTCGCCGTGACGAAGGCGCTGCTGCAGGCGGGCGTCTCGTACGTCGGCGGCTACCAAGGCTCGCCGGTGTCGCAGCTCCTCGACGTGATGGTCCAGGCGCGCGAGTACCTCGACACGCTCGGCGTGCACGTCGAGGCGTGCACCAACGAGGCGTCGGCCGCCGCGCTTCTCGCGGCATCGGTCAACTATCCGCTTCGCGGCGCCGTCACGTGGAAGTCGATCGTCGGCACCAACGTCGCATCCGACGCGCTGTCGAACATCGCGTCGCCGGGCGTGCAAGGCGGTGCGCTCATCATCGTCGGCGAGGACTACGGCGAAGGCTCGAGCGTGGTGCAGGAGCGCACGCATGCGTTCGCAATGAAGTCGTCGCTGTGCCTGCTCGACCCGCGGCCGAACCTCCCGCACATCGTGCGCATCGTGGAGCAGGCGTTTCCGCTCTCCGAGGCCGCCGCGACACCCGTCGTGCTGCAACTGCGCATCCGCGCGTGTCACCTGCAGGGCAGCTTCGTCTGCCGTGACAACGTCGCGCCCGGCACGACGCCGCGTGCGGCCGCCGCGTACGATCCGAGCCGTCTTTCGCATCCGCCGTTCACGTTCGAGCACGAGCGGCTCAAGGTCGAGGAGCGCCTGCCGGCCGCGCGCCGCTTCATCGAGGCGCACCGGATCAACGAGCTCTTCGACGGCGACGTCGCCGATGTCGGCATCATCGTCCAGGGCGGCGTCTTCAATCACCTGTTGGCCGCCCTTGGCGCGGCCGGCTTCGTCGACGCGCAAGGCGCAAGCCGCATTCCGATCCTGGTACTGAACGCGACCTATCCGCTGGTGCCGCAGGAGCTTGTCCGCTTTTGCGCGGGCAAGCGCGCCGCGCTCGTGCTCGAGGAAGGACACCCCGAGTTCATCGAGTTCGAGCTCTCGACGGTGCTCGCCCGCAGCGGCAGTGCGTGCGCCATTCGCGGCAAGGCCACGATGTCGAACGCCGGCGAATACACGACCGACCGGCTCGTGCTCGGGCTCACGCGTTTCGCGACGGAATTCGCGCCCCAGCTTGCCACGGACGTTGCCGACGCCTGGCGCGACGAGGTCGACGCCGCCCGTGCGCAGGCGCGCGCACTGCTCGGATCTTCGGTGCCGCCGCGGCCGCCGGGCTTTTGCATCGGCTGCCCCGAGCGGCCGGTCTTCAGCGCGTTGAAGCTGATCGAGCGCGACCTCGGACCGCGGCACGTGGCCGCCGACATCGG
>Ga0310811_10011071_pt1 | contig 11679 bp, 9 predicted proteins | sample YCmetagenome_FD_207642 | JGI IMG/M metagenome (GOLD analysis project Ga0310811, IMG submission 207642) | Soil microbial communities from experimental microcosm in Duke University, North Carolina, United States - YC | ecosystem: Engineered > Artificial ecosystem > Soil microcosm > Unclassified ...
CCCCTGCTTCATGTCGCCGCGCTGCACCGCCGCCAGCGCGAGCACCATCGCAAGACTCGACATGAGCAGGTCGAACGTGCTGAACGAGGTGAACGGAATGTTCAGCACCTCGTGCGGGTACGGCCCCGTGAGGCTGTGGCCCTTGTAGACGAGATAGGTCGAGATCAGCGAGCCGAACAGCAGGCACTCCGAGCCGATGAAGGCCCAGAACGCCATCTTGCGGCTCTCGAGCCCCATGCTCGTGGCGTGCCCATGTGCGACGGCGGCGGCGTGCTCGCTGGTGTTGTATGCCATTTACATCTCGAAGGGCTCGAAGGCCCAGCGGTAGATGCCGACGATGACGACGAGCGCGCCGATCAGCACGACCGGGAGCGTCCGCGAGATCGCGCCGATCGCCATGATCGGTAGCCCGAACGCCGTGATCATCGGCCACCACGACCCGCCGGGCACGTGGATCGGCGCAGGCGGCTGGAGCGGCAGCGGATCCATCGGCGCGTGGCGCTCGGTGTGCCACAACGGGAGGCGGTTCGCCACGGTCGGAATGATCGTGAAGTTGTAGACGGGCGGCGGCGACGGAATCGCCCACTCCAGCGTCGCGCCTTCCCACGGATTGTTCGACGCCGTGATGGGCCGCCAGCGCGTGCGGACCAGATTGTAGAAGAATACGAGCGTGGCGAGACCGATCAGGAAGGCGCCGACCGTGGACACCTGATTGAACGTCGTGACGCCGAGCCCCGACGAGTACGTGTAGATCCGGCGCGGCATACCGAGCAGGCCGGAGAAATGCATCGGGAAGAACGCGAGGTTCATGCCGATCATCGTCAGCCAGAAATGCGTCTTGCCGAGCCCCTCGGACAGCATCCGCCCCGTCATCTTGGGCCACCAGTAGTACATCCCCGCGAACAGTCCGAGGATCGTGCCGCCGAACAGCACGTAGTGGATGTGTGCGACGACGTAGTACGTGTCGGTCTGCTGCAAATCCGACGGCGCCGAGGCGTGCGACACGCCCGACAGCCCGCCGATGATGAACATCGCGATGAATCCCAACGCGAAGAGCATCGACGTCGTGAATCGCAGCTGCCCGCCCCACAGCGTCCCGATCCAGTTGAAGATCTTCACGCCGGTGGGAATGGCGATGAGCATCGTCGTGCCCGCGAACACGGAGTCGGCGATCGGCCCGAGCCCGGAGGAGAACATGTGGTGGCTCCACACGCTCCAGCCCAGGAACGCGATGACGACGCCGGAATAGACGACGACGGTGTAGCCGAACAACGGCTTGCGCGAGAACGTCGGCAGGACCTCGGAGACGATGCCCATCGCCGGCAGAATCAGGATGTAGACCTCGGGGTGACCGAACATCCAGAACAGATGCTGCCAGAGAATCGGGTCACCGCCGCCCTGCGGCACGAAGAAGTGCGTCCCGAAGAAGCGGTCGAACATGAGCAGCACCAGCGCGACCGTGATCACCGGAAAGGCGGTGATGACGAGGAACTGCGTGATCAGCGTCATCCACGTGAACGGCGGGAGACGCAGCATACGCATCCCGGGCGCCCGCATGTTCAGGATCGTGACGATGAAATTGAAGCCGGCCGCGAGCGACGCGATGCCCAGGATCTGCAGGCCGAGGAGCCAGAAGTCGACGTTGGGGCCGGGCGAGAACTGGCGTGACGTGAGGTTGGCGTAGCCGAACCAGCCGGCGTCGGGCGCGACGGAAAGCCGATCGGCGCCGAACAGCGGCCCCGCGATGAAGCTCGCGTTGATGAACAGCCCGCCGAGCAGAAATACCCAGTAGCTGAACGCGTTGAGCCGCGGGAATGCAACGTCGCGCGCGCCGATCTGGAGCGGAATGATGAAGTTGAAAAAGGCGGCCGACAGCGGCATGAGTGCCAGAAAGACCATCGTCGTGCCGTGCATCGTAAACAACTGATTGAACGTCTCGGCGCTGACGCCGAGACCGCCGTCGGGCTTGATGAGCTGCGCCCGGATGATGACGGCCTCGAGCCCGCCAACGAGGAAGAAAATGAAGGCGGTCCAAAAATAGAGCAGGCCGATCCGCTTGTGGTCGGTGGTGGTGAGCCAGCTCTTCATTTCAAGCTCTGCAGGTAGGCGACCACGGCGTCGAGGTCGGCGCCCTGGAGATTTTGCGGCGGCATCAGCGCGCCGGGCTTGAGCGACGGCGCGTTCATGATCCAGCGATGGAGCGACTCCGTCGTATTGGGAAAGAGCGCGCCCGCGATCGTCCCGCGGCTCCCCACATGGCTCAGCTCGGGGCCCACCTTGCCCTGCGCGATGCCGGTAATCGTGTGACAGCCGATGCACGCGCTGCGGCGGAAGATCTGCTGGCCGGTCTCTTCCTGTGATCCCTTGGCGGGCGTCGCGGGCGCCGCGCGCTGCCGGTCGACCCAGCGCTGAAAGACGGTATCATCCTGCACGATCACGCGTAACCGCATGTTCGCGTGTGACGCGCCGCAGAACTCGGCGCACTGCCCCCAGTACTCACCCGTCGAGTCGGCCTTGAAGGCGATGCGGTTGGTCCGCCCCTGGATCAGATCGCGTTTGCCGCCGAGCCGCGGCACCCAGAAGCTGTGGATGACGTCGGCGGAGGTCATCTCGATCGCAATCGGCGTGCCCACCGGCACGTGCAGCTCGTTGTAGGCGCTGATGTTCAGCGTCGGATAGCGGTACTCCCACCACCACTGGTGGCCGATCACCTGGACGCGCAACGCGCCCTCGGGCGCCGTCCCCGCAGTTGCGAAGATCGTCCGCATCGTGGGCACGGCGATGAACACCAGGATCAGCGCCGGCGCGAGGGTCCAACCGATCTCGAGCACGGTGTGACCGTGTATCGGTTTGGGCGTGGCCGCGCCGGCCCGGGCGCGGAAGCGCGCGATGGCGACGAGCAGCAGCGTTTCGACGATCACGAACACGCCAACCGCCCACCAGAAGACATCCTTATAGAGACTGTGGAGATCGGCGCTGAAATCGGAGCGCGGCGCGAGCGTGGACTGGGGGAAATGGCCTGCCCCGGCGCCGCTGCAAGCGCTGAGCAGGAGTAGAACGGCGGCGAGGACCAGCGGCACGGCGGTGAAAGTAGACGGGCACCCGCAGCGCGTCAACGCGCGCGTTATCTTAGGGCGCGCATGGCTGAATTAGTCGATCGCCTGCAAACCGCCCTCGGTGGCGCGTACCGCGTCGAGCGCGAACTCGGCGGCGGCGGCATGAGCCGTGTGTTTCTCGCGGAAGAAACGCGCCTGGCACGCCAGGTGGTGATCAAGGTGCTGCCGCCCGATCTCGCGCTGGAGATGCGCGTCGATCGGTTCAATCGCGAAATCCAGCTTTCCGCGTCGTTGCAGCATCCGCACATCGTGCCGCTGCTGGCCGCGGGCGGAGCGGACGACCTCCTCTACTACACGATGCCCTTCGTCGAAGGGGAGGCGTTGCGATCGCGCCTCACGCGCGAAGGCGAGCTGCCGGTCCGCGACGCCGTCCGCATCCTGATCGACGTCGCAGATGCCCTCGCATACGCCCACGCGCGCGGCGTCGTGCATCGCGACATCAAGCCCGACAACGTCTTACTCTCCGGCCAGCATGCTGTGGTCGCCGATTTCGGGGTGGCGAAGGCGGTGAGCCAGGCCAAAACCGAAAGCGGCCTCACGTCCGTGGGCGTCGCACTCGGCACACCGGCATACATGGCGCCGGAGCAGGCAGCGGGCGATCCGAACATCGACCACCGGGCCGACATCTACGCCTTCGGCGCGATGGCGTATGAGATGCTGACCGGACGGGCGCCGTTCGCCGGAATGTCGCCGCACCAGATGCTCGCGGCGCACGTCACCGAGCCGGTCGTTCCGATCACCGATCGCCGCGCCGCCGTCCCGCCGGCGCTGGCCGATCTGGTGATGAGTTGTCTCGCGAAGAATCCGGCGGATCGGCCGCAGAGCGCGGCGGAGATGCGGCAGGCCCTCGAGTCGATGGCGACACCGAGCGGCTCGACACCGGTGTCGTCGACGGTGGCGACGGTGCGTCATGTGTTACGGCGACCGCGGAGCCGGCGGCTCGCCATCGGTCTGGTCGCGGTGGTCGTCCTGGTCGGCGGCTGGTTCGCACTCCGGCCACGCACGACGTCGTCGCTCGACGACAATCGCATCGCGATCGCGCCGTTCGACGTCCTCGGGCCGGGTCTCGACCTGTGGCGCGAAGGCTTGGTGGACGTGCTCACCCGGAGCCTCGACGGCGCCGGGCCGCTGCGCGCCGTCTCTCCGAACGTCGTCGTCAAACGCTGGGGCAGCTCGGGCCGCGCCGATGCCGCCGCGGCGCAGGCGCTCGGCCAAGGCACGGGTGCGCGGACCGTGGTCTTCGGCGGCTTGATCGGCGCCGGCGCGGATTCCGTGCGTCTGACCGCGACGGTGCTGGACGTGCAGAACCAGAGCGTGCTGGGCGAGATCGAGCTGCGCGAGCGGACCGACCGCATGGACCGTCTCGCCGATTCCTTGACCATCCGGATACTGCGCGAGCTCGGGCGCACGCGCGCGATCGCGCTGGTGCGCAGCGCGCCGCTCGGATCGCACTCGCTGCCGGCGCTCAAGGCCTTTCTCCAGGGCGAGCAGTTCCTGCGTCGCTCGGCCTGGGATTCGGCGCTCGCCTATCATCAACGCGCGATCGCGCTCGATTCGAATTTCACGCTCGCCTGGAGTCACGCGGGTCTGGCGGCGGGGTGGCAGCACTCCGCCCAGGATTCGCTGTCGCACACGTTCATGCTGCGCGCGGGAGCGCTGAACCACGGCCTCGCGCCGCGCGAGAGTCTGATCGTCACCTCGGAGTCGCTCGCCGCCGTCGTGTACGCCGGCCCGGCGCAAATCGGCGGCCGCTGGTGGACCTACGGCAAACGGCTCGTCGCCACACTCGACGAAGCGGTGCGCCGCTACCCCGACGATCCCGAGCTCTGGTACATGCTGGGCGACGCGCGCTTTCACGCCGGGGCGTTGTCCGGACTCGCTCCCACGGCGAGTCTCGACGCGTTCGACCGCGCCATCGCGCTCGATTCCTCGTTCACGCCCTCGTACGTGCACGCGATCCCGCTCGGCATCGAGTATCGCGGCGTCGACGCGGGCCGCCGCTACGCGCGCGAGTTTCTCGCGGCCGGGGCACTCGGCAGCTACGCCCAGAGTACCCAGCTCGTGCTGCGACTGATGGATCCCGCGCGCCGCGACGCCGCCATCCGCTACCTCGCGGACAGCGCCGACAGTCATCTGTTCTCGACCGTGTGGCTCGCGGTCGGCCGCTGGGTGGATTCGGCGGAGACGGACGTGGCGTTGATGCGGGCGCGCCTGGCGGCGGAGGAGAAGTCCGGCAAGCACTCGAACATCGCTCCCTTCGCCACGCCGCTCGTGCTCGCGTCGCGCGGTCACATTCGTGAGGCCTACCAGCGCACGACGGCTCCGCAGATCCAGGCCCAGCTGGCGCTCGTCGGCGCCATTCCCCCCGACAGCGCTGCGCGCATGGCGCGCGGCTGGGTACAGCAGCCGGGCGAGGGCGCGTTCTACGCGGCGTCGCTGCTCGCCATGGTGCGTGATACCGCGACGCTCGCCGCGATGGCGACGCGGCTGGCGGCGGCCCGCGAGCATCTGCCGCCCAACCTGCCGCCGGTTGCGCATGACGCGCTTGGTTATGTCATCGCCGCGACCCGCGCGTTCCACGCGCTCGCGCGCGGCGACAGTGCCGAAGCGTTGCGCCTGTTCGGCGCGCGCCCCGACACCGCCGCGTTCGGCTCGGGCGTCATCGACGACCTCGTGTACGTGCAGCTCCTCGCGGCACGGCACCGGTTGACCGACGCCGCCGCCCGACTCGAACGGCCGGCGCTCGGCAGCGTGCCGACAGTTTCGATCGTCGAGGTGTTGCGCGCGCTCGAGCGGGGCCGAGTGTACGAGGCGCTGAAGAACAACGATCGCGCGGTAGAGGGCTATTCCTTTGTCGTCGCCGCCTGGGGCAACGCCGATCCCGAGCTCCAGCCGTTCGTCGCCGAGGCGCGCGCCGCCTTGGTGCGGCTCGCGGGAGAAAAGCGCTAGATTTCGCTCGGCCGCAAGCGACCGTGGCGGAACTGGCAGACGCGCCAGCCTTAGGAGCTGGTGGGGCAACCCGTGGGGGTTCGAGTCCCTCCGGTCGCATTCACAACCAGATATCAGGTACCAGGTACCGGTGAACCAGGACCTGCACGGCTAGACGCACAGACGCACAGCGGTTCCGAGTCGACAGGTATCCGGAAAGCTCCCGCGACCAACTTCCCCATCAGGTTAGATTATCTCGCACATGCCAGAGATCCTCGTAAAGAAAACGAAAGTCGAGCCCGGCGAGGCGTCGCTCGAGGTCAGTATTCCGACCGAGAGTGTGAAGGCCGCCGAGGAGCGCGCGACGAAGTTCTATCAGCAGCGCGCGCGGTTGCCCGGCTTCCGGCAGGGCAAGGTCCCGGCGGCCGTCGTGCGCAAGAAATTCGCCGACGACATCCGGCAGGAGACGCTGCGCGAGCTCGTCCAGGAGAGCTGGCGCGTCGCGCAGAAGCAGGAAGAGCTGAAGCCCATCGCCGACCCGCACATCCACAACCTGAAGTGGGAGGACGGCGCTCCCGTCACGTTCGAGTTCCACGTCGAGCTGAAGCCCGAGATCAAGCTCGAGCGGCTCGGCCAGTTCAAGCTCACACGGAAGGTCGCGGCCGTCACGACGGCGCAGGTGGATGCGCAGCTCAACGCCATGCGCGAGCAGCGGGCGCCGTGGTCTCCGGTCGCGGCGACGGAAAAGCCCAAGCCGAAGGACCTCGTGGACGTGATGATCGCGACGCGCGAGAACGGCGACGTGAAGGACCCGCAGCCTTACCAGTTTGTCCTGGGCGAAGGGCGCGCCATCCCGGACGTCGAAGAGCGCATCATGAATCTCCTTCCCGGCGAGTCGGTCGACGCGACCGTCAAGTTTCCCGACGATTTCGCCGAGGAGGCGAAGCGCGGCCAGACGCGCGACATCCAGCTCACGCTGCGCGAGGTGAAGCGCCAGGAGCTCCCTGCCCTGGACGACGCGTTCGCGCGCGAGATGGGCGATTTCGAGTCGCTCGACGCGCTGCGCAACGCCGTCGCCGACGACTTGAAAAAGGAAGCGGAGCGCGACGCCGACGCCCACGTGCGCACCGAGCTGGTCCAGCAAATCGTCGAAGCCAACCACGTGGTCGCGCCGCGGCCATTGGTCGAGCGCGTGCTGTCGATGTACGCCCAGGCGTACGAGGTGCCCGAGGAGCGCTGGGAGAAATTCGCGCAGGAGTTCCACACCGTCGCCGAGGCCCAGGTGCGGCGGGACCTCGTCCTCGACTACGTGGTCGAATCCCAGAAGCTGCAGGCGACCGAGAGCGAGCTCGACCAGAAGATTCAGGAGCTCGCCGAGCGGCGCGGGATGCCGGCGGCGCAGCTGTACGCCTCACTCGAGAAGGCCAAGCGGCTCCGCGATGTCGCGCGGAGCATCACCGAGGAGAAGGTGTTCAACTATCTCCTGTCGCAGTCCACCGTGGAGCAAGCGTGACGACGAAGAGCGAAGGCCACATCTATCCGCCGTACATCATCGAACGCTCGAGCCGGGGCGAGCGCACTTACGACATCTTCAGCCGGCTCCTGATGGACCGGATCGTGTTCCTCGGCACGTCGATCAACGACGACGTCGCCAACATCATCATCGCGCAGCTCCTGTTTCTCGACGCGGACAATCCCGAGCGCGACATCTATCTGTACATCAACTCGCCCGGCGGGATCGTGTCGTCGGGCATGGCGATCTACGACACGGTCCAGTTCCTGCGCGCGCCGGTGAACACGATCTGCATGGGGATGGCGGCGTCGATGGGATCGTTCCTGCTCACGGCCGGCCGCAAAGGGAAGCGCTCGGCGTTGCCGCACGCGCGCATCATGATGCACCAGCCGTCGGGCGGCACGCAGGGCACCGCGGCGGACATCGAGATTCAGGCCAAGGAAATCCTGTTCCTGCGCCGCAAGCTGAACGAGCTGTACGCGAAGCACACCGGCAAGACCGTCGAGCAGATCGAGAAGGACATGGACCGCGATCGCTTCATGTCGGCCGAAGAGTCCAAGGAGTACGGCTTGATCGATCACGTCATTTCGAACTTCGAGGAAATCAAGGAGGACGGGAAAGGGAAAAAATGATCCCTTGCGCCCCAAGGGCCCCGTTCCCCATACTAGGATACGATGTCTCACGACAAGCATCTCCGCTGCTCGTTTTGCGGTAAGTCCAAGGATTCCGTCCGGAAGTTCATCTCCGGGCCGTCGGTCTACATCTGCAATGAGTGCATCGCGCTCTGCAATGAGATCCTGGCGGAGGACGAGGAGCGCGAAGTCGCGGAAGCCATCACGCAGGTCCCCACGCCCGCGGAGATCAAGGACGTGTTGGACCAGTACGTGATCGGGCAGGACCGCGCCAAGAAGACCCTCGCCGTCGCCGTCTACAATCACTACAAGCGCATCAACTCCCATTCGGGTCGAGACAACGAGGTGGAGCTCGACAAGAGCAACATCCTCCTGATCGGGCCGACGGGTGTCGGGAAGACGCTGCTGGCACAGACATTGGCCCGTATTCTGGACGTCCCCTTCACCATCGCGGACGCCACGACCCTCACCGAAGCCGGGTACGTCGGCGAGGACGTCGAGAACATCCTGGTGCGCCTGCTGCAGGCTGCCGACTTCAACGTTTCCGAGGCCGAGCGGGGCATCGTCTATATCGACGAGATCGACAAGATCGCGCGGAAATCCGAGAACCCCAGCATCACGCGCGACGTCTCGGGCGAAGGCGTACAGCAGGCGCTGCTCAAGATCCTGGAGGGGACCGTCGCCAGCGTGCCCCCTCAGGGAGGGCGCAAGCATCCGCAACAGGAATACATCCAGGTCAACACCAAGGACATCCTCTTCATCTGCGGCGGCGCGTTCGACGGGCTCGAGAAGATCATCGAGTCGCGCACCGGCCGCCGGCAGATCGGCTTCACGAAGGAAGAAGTCGCCGAGGGCCTGGCCGCGAAGGTGAAGAAGAACCCGTTCGGCGACGTCGAGCCGGATGACCTGCTCCGCTACGGGCTGATCCCCGAGCTGGTGGGCCGCCTGCCCGTCACCGTGCCGCTCGACGCGCTCGACGAGGACGCGCTGATCAAGATCCTCACCGAGCCGAAGAACGCGCTCGCCAAGCAATACCAGAAGCTGTTCGATCTCGAGGACGTGCGGCTGACGCTCGAGAAGGACGCGCTCAAGGCGATCGCGGCGAAAGCGATGAAGCGCGGCACCGGGGCGAGAGGACTGCGCGCGATTCTCGAAGAGATGATGACCGAGATCATGTTCGAGCTGCCGAGCCGCGATGACGTGCGCGAGGTGGCGATCACCGCCGAATGCGTCACGTCGGGCCGCGCCCCGCTGCTCGTCACGGAACGGCCCCGCCAGAAGAAAGAAGCCTGACCGACCCGAGATTCATCGGCTCCTTCCCCCGAGCCGACACACCGCTCGATCCGCAACTCCCCGAAATCGCGTTCCTCGGCCGGTCCAACGTCGGCAAGTCGTCGCTGCTCAATGCGCTGGTGGGTCGGCGAATCGCAAAGACATCCGGGACGCCGGGCAAGACTCGCGCACTCAACGTGTTCCTGATCGATGCCGCGTACTACTTCCTGGATCTGCCGGGGTATGGCTACGCGCGCGCCAGCAAATCCGAGCGCAGCAGCTTTCGCGGCGTCCTGAAGCACGCCTTATTCCGAGAGCGGCTGCGCGGGGTCGTGTGGCTCCTCGACATCCGCCACGCACCCTCGAGCGACGATCAGGCGATGCAGGAGGTCTTGATAGAAGAGGAGACGCACGTCCTCGCGGCGCTGACGAAAGGCGATAAGCTTTCCACCGTTCAGCGCCGCACGCGCGAGCGCGAGCTGCGGGACGAGCTGGGGCTGCCGGAGGATCAAGTCATTGTGACGAGCGCGAAGACCGGCGACGGAATTCAGGAGTTGCGTGAGGCGATTGCGGCACTCGTGAGAGGGGCGGCATGAATCAGCGGGTAGGCGGTTGGGCGGTGAGAACGGCGCTGGTCGTCGCGGTTTTGCTGACCGCCGAACCGCCGAATCGCTTAACCGCCCAGGACACCATCCCCGCCGGCTACGGCAGCCTCCGCCGCGACGACATCGTCGCCCAGTTCAGCACGCCGAATCTCCAGATCCAGGTGTTGCCGCTCGACGAGCAGGTGATCCGGCTGCTCGCCCCCGACACGTACCGCTCGCTCCACCAGCTCATCGATTCGCGCGCGAGCGACATCACCGATGCCGCGCAACGCGGCGGCACCGACAATCCGACGCTCGTGATGGTGACGTTCCTCGGCATCGTCCCGCAGGCGCGGTTCTCGCCCGAAGACTTGAGCATCACGAGTCGCGGGCGGCTGTTCCGTCCCGTCGGCATCGTGCCGCTGTCGCCGACCTGGAGCTCCAACCAGCTCGACGCGCGCCAGCAGGCGGTGGCGATTTACCTGTTCGAGCCGGGGATCGGCACGCGCGAGGAATTGACGGTCAGCTACGAGGGATTGAACAGCGAAGCGTGGCGCCGCTCGCTGCGGCTGCTCGATCAAGAGCGTGCGCGGGTCAAGGCCCGCGCCCAGAGTGGGCCGGTTGGGGCAGCGAAACCCGATTCTGGAGCTCGGTAGTCCAGCGCACGCCGGCGGAATCGGCGCACACCACCCCGTAGCCCTGCGGGTTCGCGAGCGCACTGTCACATCCCCACACGAGAAAGGCTTCCGCCCAGGCCGCGGCCGACAGACCGTCGGGCGCGAGGACCGTCACCGAGCTCGTACGCGCCTTTTTCTCGCTCCGCTCGCGCGACGCGATCCGGACGGACCCCCTTTCCAGCATGACGTAGCCGACGATCCGCAGTGAGTTGTCGGGGTCCGGAATCCCGACCGGCCGGGACGTCGGTCGCCCGTCGGGGCCCATCCAGAGATACTGCCCGCCGAGATCCAGTAACCCGCTGTCGACGACGCCGCGGACGGCGCGCGCCGCGCGGTCGAGCGCGTAGCCCGTCGCTACGCTGTCGATCAGGATCGTCACCCCCGTCCGCGCTTTGATCGCGCGCTGTATGGAATCGAGCGACGCGATGCGCGCCCGACGGGCGAGGCGCGCGTCGAGCGAATCGACGGAGTCGCGCGCGGCATCCAGCGCGTGCGCGATGCGCGCGCTGTCGCCATCAGATCCCCACACCGCCGCGGACATCATCGTGTTCATCGCCGGCCAGGCGCGCGCAACCGCCGGCCGTGGCGGCGCCGAGCACGCCGCGAGGGTGAGGCAAAGCACAAGATTGATTCTCAAGAGGGAGAGTTGAATATAAAGGTCGATGGAGCTCTTGCGGGATTATCCCCTGCTGATCGGCGCGGTCGTCTTGCTCGTCCTCGGCGCCGGGCTCGGCCTGTGGCAGCTGCAACAGCGGCTGCTCAAGTCCGAGCACGAGCGGCGGCGCGCGGCGGAGGAGCTCAACCGCCGGCTCTCGGAGCTGTTCTCACTGCAGGAGCTCTCGTACGTGCTGTCGGACTCGCTGGAGCTCGACCGTATCGTCGAGCAGGTGGTACGATACGCCGTCCGCTTCCTCGACGCGCGCGGCGCGTTGCTGGCGCTCGTCAGCGAAACGGGCG
>Ga0310811_10011072_pt1 | contig 11679 bp, 13 predicted proteins | sample YCmetagenome_FD_207642 | JGI IMG/M metagenome (GOLD analysis project Ga0310811, IMG submission 207642) | Soil microbial communities from experimental microcosm in Duke University, North Carolina, United States - YC | ecosystem: Engineered > Artificial ecosystem > Soil microcosm > Unclassified ...
CCGGGAACGATCCCGGCAATAAACAGCTTGCCGATATCCTGCTCGGTAATCAGCCCATAGACCGCGAACACGGTGGACGGCGGAATCATGATGCCGAGCGAACCGCCCGCCGCGATCACGCCGGTGGCGAAGCTCTGCGGATAACCGTGCTGGCGCATTTCGGGATAGGCGACTTTCGAGAAAGTGGCCGCGGTCGCCACGGAGGAGCCGCAGATCGCCGCGAAGCCGCCGCAGGCCGCGATGGTGGCGATGCCGAGCCCGCCGCGTAGATGGCCGAGGAAGGTGTTGGAAGCGCGGAACAATTCGCGGCTCATGCCGGAGGCTGAAGCAAAGGCACCCATCAGCAGAAACAGAGGGATGACAGCGAATTCGGCTTCGGTCGCCGTGCGAATTGGCGATTGTGCGAGGAGCTTGAGCGCGGGAGTAATGTCTCCGATCAGGTAGCCGAAGCCGAGCACGCCGACGAGGCCCATGGCAATGCCGACAGGCACGCGCAGCATCATCAGGGCAAACAGCGCGATGAAACCTGTGACGGCAGCGGCATCGGTGCTCATTCGTGGCGCTACTCCACCGCCGTGCTTTCGTGGGAAGCGAGCTTGCCGGGCGATATTACAAGCCGGACCGTGCGCAGCACCAACAACAGCACGGCCGACGCAAGCCCGATCCAAGCGATGAAGAAATAAATCCAGACTGGCTGGCGCAGATCGAAAGTGCCGACGTTATCAGCGCGGGTATTGAGCACCTTTTCAGCGAACATCCAGGTAAAGGCGGCCATGGCGAGAAGCGTGACCAGCGCTGAGAATACGTCCATGGCGCGTCGCGCTAAAGGCGGCGACGCACTCCACAGAAGATCAACCGTGATGTGGTCGCCGCGATAGCTTGCGACCGCCATGCCCCAGAAGATAAGGATGCCGAGCAACAGCCGTGTGAAGTCGTAGCTGTCGGGAATGGACCAGGCGAAGAAATAGCGCAGCATGACGGACACGAACGTAAGGAAGGTGACGACGGCGAGAAATCCCGCAGCCGTCACCTCGATGAGGTCAATGAACCTGTCGACGGGACTGCGTCCCATCGTTGCACCCGTCAATAGGCCGCGCCGTCTTTCTTAAGCTGGGCCCTGAGCTCTTGCATTGCTTTGTCCGGATCAACGCCCGCCTTCTTCACGCCGTCCGCCCATTTGGCCTCGAGCGGTGCCGCCGCTTTTTTCCATTCTGTGAGCTGCGCCGGGCTGATGTCATAGACCTCGTGGCCGGCCTCGGCCTTGATCTTTGCGATGCCGGCATGCTCGAAATCAGCCCACGGGGTGGCAACTTTTGCTGCCCATTCTGCATTGCAATGGTTGTCGATAACCTTCTTCTGCGCAGCCGACATCTGCTCATACTTGGCCTTGTTGAACACGAAGGCGAAGGTGGTGACATAGAGCGGCACGTTCATGTGGTATTTGGTGACCTTGTCGATGCCGAACAGGGGCACCGAACCCCAGGGGAAGGTCACAGCATCGGCTACGCCGCGGGCAAGCACATCGCGCACTTCCGGTGCTGCCGCCTGGACATTGGTGCCGCCAAGCAGCGTGACGAATTCGGCGATCGTGCCCTGTGCCGGCCGGATCTTCATGCCCTTCATATCGCCCGGCACCATGACCTTCTTGTTGATCGAGTGGATCGCGCCGGGATCATGCACGAAGGCGAGACAGAACTTCACGTCCTTCATCTCCTTGGCCGCATAGTTGCGATACCAAGCATCGAGCGCGACCGAGCCGCCCTTCGCATTTGTCATCAGAAACGGTAACTCGCCGGCGGCGATCACTGGGAAGCGGCCTGGCTGATAGCCCGGATTGATGTAGGTGAGATCGGCGATGCCGTCGCGCGCCATGTCGTAATGGTCAAAAGCCTTGCCAAGCTGCTGCGCCGGATAAACCTTGTATTTGATGGTGCCGCCGGAATCTTTCTCGACCGAGGCGCCCCATTCTTCCAGCGCCTTCTGCAGCGGATGCGATGGCGGCACCCAATGCGACAACTTGAGTTCGAAAGTTTTGTCTTGTGCGAGCGCGCCGGTCGCGCCGCCGATCAGCAAAGCGGCAGCATAGACACATCCGGCGAAACGGAGTTTCATAGTTTCCTCCCTTGAGGGTTGGGTGTTGGTTTAGTCGCCAACTTTTTGCAATATTCAGCCGAATGACAGCGACGTTGTAAAGCGTATAGTTTGACGCCCAACTAAATGCTGGCCGTTGAAAGGATCGACGCAGTGCACGGAACGAACGGCTCGAGCCGTACAAACGGCACAGGGGGGCGCCGGCGCGCCAGGAACGGCGAAGCCATTGGCTTATCGGTCAATTTTGGTCCGCTCGCGCACTGGGTCGGCTTCAATCTGCGCATGGCGCAGGAAGCCGCCTTTCAGGCGTTCTCCCACCTTTCGCAGGAGATCGGCGAAAGTCCGGGCCGGTTCGCCACTCTGACACTGATCGCGCGCAATCCCGGCATCAGCCAAACGGAGCTGTCGCTCGCCAATGGCCGTGACAAATCCAGCCTTACGCCCGTGGTCGAGGACCTGGTGAAGCGCGGGCTGGTCGAGCGCAAGCGCATGGACAATGATCGGCGTACCTATCGGCTGAATCTGACGCCCTCCGGAAAAAAGGTTCTCACCATGCTGACGCGTTGTGCACGGCGGCACGAGCGCAACCTCGACCGGGTTATCGGTGAACGGGATCGCAAGCGGTTTATCCAGATTTTGAAAAAAATTGCGGCTGAGCTCGGCTAGGTTGTGCCGGAAATCATCCCTGGAACTTGTCCAGTACGGCGGCCGGGACCGGATGCGACTTGAGCCGGCCATTCCCCTCGCGGATTACCCATACACGCTTTTCCAAGCACTCGACGCAGGTTTCGCCGTTCAGGCTCAACTGGTGCTCCACGTCGAAGCTGGAATGGCCAAATGAAATAGTGCTCTTGACCGTCACGTCATCGCCGAAGCGTGTCGGCCTCAGGAATCGCGCTCGTGTGCGAACGAGCGGAAAGCCGCCAAATTCGAGATCCTTGAGCATGTCGAATTTGGTCATTCCAAGTCTGCGCTCGAACAGCAGCGCGGTCGAGGCATCGAAGATCTCGAAGTAGCGCGGATAGAAGATGATTCCGGCGGGATCGCAGTCGCTCCATTCGATCCGCACCGTGCGGGTATTGCTGGATGCCGTCACCGTGACCTCAACGTGGCGCCATGCGCAGTGCGCCGTCGAGGCGGATCACCTCGCCGTTAAGATAGGCGTTATGGATGCAGTGGAGCACGAGTGCCGCGAACTCGCGGGGTTCACCCAAACGCTTCGGGAACGGCACGGCGGCACCAAGTGAATCCTGCGCCTCCTGGGGAAGCGCGCGCAGCATTGGGGTCCCGAAGATTCCGGGCGCGATGGCGAGCACGCGAATGCCGAATTGCGCGAACTCGCGCGCCGCCGGCAGCGTGAGTGCCGCAACGCCGCCTTTGGACGACGAATAGGCCGACTGGCCGATCTGCCCCTCGAACGCCGCGACCGACGCCGTGGAGACGATGACGCCGCGCTCGCCGCCCGGCAGCGGTTCGGTGCCCTGCATGGCGGCGGCGACAAGCCGCATCATGTTGAAAGTGCCGATCAGGTTGATGCGAATGACACGTTCGTAGTCGGCGAGCGGCATCGGTCCATCGCGGCCGACTATGCGTTTGGCGGGACCGACGCCCGCGCAATTGACCAGGATGCGGGCCGGGCCGTGCGCGGCCGCGGCTTTCTTGACGGCCGCTTCGCCGCTGGCGCTGTCGGCGACATCGCAGGCGACGGCAACGCCTTTGACGTCCGCAGCCATATCCGCAGCCGCTTTTTCGTTGACGTCGACGATCGCAACTTTTGCGCCGGCTGCGGCCAATGCCCGCGCGGTCGCGGCGCCTAACCCCGACGCACCGCCGGTCACGATTGCAGCCTGTCCCTTGATCTCCATCAGCGGCCTTCCCCAGCGGTGATCACGCGAGAGGATAGAGGCGTCCCATAAAGCTCGTCCACCAGGGGCGCACGATTTCGCAAGACGGCCCGCTGGTTGATCGATCCCTTGTCGGTCATCTCGCTCTTGTCCATGGATGGCAGATCGGCCATCAGGATCGCGCGGGCGATGCGCGTCGAGGATCCCTGGCTGAGAGCGGCCAGCTTTTTCAGCAGCTCGGCGAATTTTTGGCGGACGATCGGCGCGCCGACGATGTCGGATGCGGACGCGTCGGGACCGAGACCGCTAAGTTTCCGGCAGGCCTCGATATCGGGGAACACAAGTACACCGATGAAATCGCGATCCGCGCCGGCAAAGACCACGTCCCGGACGTAGGGCGCAAAGTGATCGATGAAGCGCGCGCGCAGCGGTCCGACGCTGACCCATGTGCCCGTGGAAAGCTTGAAATCCTCGGCGATCCGGCCGTCGAACAGCAGTCCTTTGCCCGGATCTTTCGGGTCAACAAATTTGAGTGCGTCGCCGATCTTGTAGAAGCCCTCTTCGTCGAACGCGTCGCGCGTCAAATCGTGCTGTCGCCAGTATCCGGGCGTGATGTGCGGGCCGCGCAGCCGCGCTTCCAGTTTCCCCTCGTTTGGCACCAGCTTGAGCTCAACGCCCGGTGTCGGCACCCCTATGTTGCCGGGCCGGTCGAAATCCCACGAGCAGGCAAGCGCAAGAGGCGAGGTTTCCGTCGAGCCGAGCGAGGACAGAAAAATAATGCGCTCGCCGGTCGTCTCGACCGCGAGCTGCGTGAGCTCGTCCCACGTCGTCTGGCTCAGGCCGGCGCCGGCATAGAAGAGGACTTTTAACCGGCTGAAAAAATTGCGACGCAATGTCTCGTCGGAACGAAAATGCGCGATCAAAGCTTCGTAGCCCTTCGGGACATTGAAGTAGATGGTGGGAGCGATCTCACGCAGATTGCGCACAGTCTTCGGCACGCCCGGTGGCGTCGGATTGCCCTCGTCGATGTAGAGGGAGCCGCCGCATGTCAGCACCATATTGAAGTTGTGGTTGCTCCCGAAGGTGTGACTCCATGGGAGCCAGTCAACCACGACCGGCGGCTCGTCTCTGACGAAGGCGAAGCCGGAGGCGAGCATCGCCTGGTTCGAGCACAGCATGCGGTGCGTGTTGATGACGGCCTTGGGGCTTCCGGTCGAGCCCGACGTGAACAGGAACTTGACGATCGTATCGGGTGTAACAGCCTCATGTGCCGCCGTAACACCCGGGTCATCCGGAGCGCCAAGGAGATCGGAGAACAAGGTTGTCTTGCGGTCCCCCAACGGATTGCGCGCGACCACCAGCTCGATTTCGTCCGGGACGGCTGCATGAATTGCGCGCGCAAAGGGTCCTCCGTCGTTCACGAAGACGAGGCCTGGCGTCAGCAATTCAATGATCATTCGTAGCTTCGCGAAGTCGCTCGACATGAGAGAATAGGCAGGCGAGATCGGCGCGTAGGGAATGCCGACGTACGTGGCTGCGAGGCCGAGCAGCGCGTGCTCGATATCGTTGCCGGACAGCACAACGATGGGTTTGTCGGGAGACAGCCCGCGCCGCAGCAGCGCGGCGCCAATCCGGCGCACGTCCGACAGAACCTGCGCATAGCTGAGCTTGCGCCAATTTCCCTGTGAGTCGCGCTGCGCAACGAACACGCGGTCGGGCGCAGTCCTGGCCCAATGCTCGAGCGCGTCACTGAGTTTTCGATGGTATCTGCCAAGCGGTTGCGCCGCGCGGATGTGAATGGTGCCATCGGCGCGTGTCTCGAGGATGACATCGAGCTTGCCGAGCCGGACCGGCCGCAATGGCGCGGTAGCGGGAGTCGTGACGTCTGATACTGCGCTCGACATCGGCGTTTTGTTGTCCCAGCTAGTTGCGCGTGGTCTTCGGCGCGCGCTTCTCAAGAAAATCCTTCAGGCGCGCTTTTGCCTCGGGATCCGCCTGTGCAATCGCCGCCATAAGCGCCTCCACCGCGTATCCGCTCTGAGGATTCATTTCGGCAATACGCGGCAGCGCATGCATTATGGCAAAATTTGTGAGCGGCGCATTGCCGGCAATGCGTTGCGCGAGTTCGAGGCCTTTTGCGAAACCTTTGCCCGGTTCCACCATGTAGGTCGTCAAGCCAATGCTCTGGCCTTCCTCGGCGGAATACGTGCGACCCGTGAGCATCATGTCCATCATTCGCGCGGTCCCGATCAGTCGTGGCAGTCGAACCGAGCCGCCACCGCCAACATAGATTCCACGGCTACCCTCGGGCAGCGCATAATAGGCCGACCGCTCGGCAACGCGCACATGCGTCGCGGCGGCAAGCTCAAGACCGCCACCGACCACCGCGCCGTGCAAAACGGCGACGGCCGGCACCTTGCCGAATTGAATTTTCTCGAATGCTCTATGCCAGAGGCTGGAATGCGCAATGCCTTGCGTGACGTCGCGCTCCTCCAATTCGGAGAGATCCAGGCCGGCAGAGAAATGCTCGCCCTCTCCGGTGATCAATACGGCGCCGATGCCCTCCGGCAACGACGAGAAGAACTGCTCGATTCCGATAATGGCCTCATCGTTGAGCGCATTGCGCTTTTGCGGCCTGTTAAGCCGCAGAATGGCGACCGCGCCCTCACGCTCCGCAATGAGGGACGCCGGAAGCCTGACTGCAAGACGCTCCGCCATTATTCCACCTCGTAGACATCAAGGCGCACAGCGCGTGCTTCGCGCTGGCCGCGCGCCAAGGCCAGAATCCGGTTGAGCCAATCGACCTTCGGGCCGGAAGTCTCGAACCGCATTACGGTCCGGAAATAATAATGAGCAGGATCGACATTGTCGCCCCGCGCCAGCCGCTCCATTACTTCGGGCGGTCCGTGCCGAAGCCCCTCGCTGGTGACCATGATTCGTGCGCCTTCGTCGGTTTCGATGATGTAGCGCGCTTTGATATCGGCCGCACCGTCTGTGCGGATGATCTGCCAATCGGCGCCGCCCGGAAGAATGCGCCCATTGAGTTTCGGCCCGCGCACGCTGCCACCGAGGATGCCGATGACACGCCGCTCGCCATAGGGCGTGCGGCCGAGACCGGTGATGCCCTCGAGTTCTGCAAAAATCGTGAAAATGGGTTGCTTTCCCAGCATGACGGAAATCCGTTGGAGCTCCAACTTCTAACCGGCGGCCATTTGACCCTGCCGGTGGCCAGCCGTAAATACGGGACGCAACCGGGATCCCCTCTCTATGGCGCGTATTACCTCGCTCGCCGAAGCCATCAAATCAGCCATCCACGATGGCGACACCATTGCTCTGGAAGGTTTCACGCACCTTATTCCTCACGCGGCCGGTCACGAGATCATTCGCCAGGGCCGTAAGAATCTCACTCTGATCCGAATGACGCCCGACCTTGTCTACGACCAGCTGATCGGGATGGGTTGCGTTGCCAAGCTGATCTTTTCTTGGGGTGGGAACCCCGGAGTCGGTTCGCTGCACCGGTTACGCGACGCGGTCGAGAATGGATGGCCGCGCAAGCTCGAACTGGAAGAGCATTCGCATGCTGCGATGGCGAATGCCTATGAGGCCGGGGCGGCCGGGCTGCCGTGTGCGATTTTCCGGGGCTACATCGGCGGCGACCTGCCGAAGGTCAATTCCAAGATCAAGCGCGTGACGTGCCCGTTCACCGGCGAGGAGCTTGCCGCCGTGCCAGCGCATCGTCCGGACGTCGCCGTTATTCACGCGCAACGCGCCGACAAGGCCGGGAATGTCATGATTGAAGGCGTGCTCGGCGTGCAGAAGGAAGCCGTGCTCGCGTCCAAGCGTTCGGTGGTGACGGTCGAGGAAATTGTCGATGAACTTCCCGAGCGCAGCCTCAACGCTGTGGTGCTGCCGCACTGGACCGTCGGTCACATTGCCGAGGTGCCTGGTGGTGCCTTTCCATCCTACGCGCAGGGGTACTATCCGCGAACCAACAGCTTCTACAAGGAATGGGACGCGGTTTCTCGCGAGCGCGACTCGTTCCTGGCCTGGATGAAAGAAAACGTGCTGACCAAGGGACCTGAGGTCTTCGCACAACACGTGCGCAAGTTTCGGACGGCGGCGGAGTGAGCATCATGGCTGACTACACGCCGAACGAAATGATGACGATCGCTGCGGCCCGGGCACTGAAGGATGACGACGTTTGTTTCGTAGGCATCGGCATGCCGTCGGCTGCGGCGAATCTCGCGCGCCTGACGCACGCCCCGAACATCACGCTCATTTATGAATCGGGCACGCTTGCGACCAAGCCGAATATCCTGCCGCTCTCGATCGGCGATGGTGAATTGTGCGAGACCGCAATCACCACCGTTTCGGTGCCGGAAATGTTTCGCTACTGGCTGCAAGGCGGACGCATCAAGGTCGGCTTCCTCGGGGGCGCGCAGATCGACAAGTTCGCCAATCTCAATACGACGGTGGTCGGGCCCTATGACAAACCGAAAGTCAGGTTGCCGGGTGGCGGCGGTGCGCCGGAGATCGCGACCTCGTGCGGTGAGATCTTCATTATCATGGCGCAAGGCAAGCGCAGCTTCGTCGACAAGCTCGATTTCGTCACCTCGATTGGTCACGTATCGGGCGGCGACAGCCGCAGCAAGCTCGGCGTGAAGACGAAAGGTCCGACCAGGCTGATCACCGATCTCGCCATTCTCGAGCCCGATCCGACGACGAAGGAGATGACCGTCGTTTCGATTCATCCGGGTGTGACGCGCGAACAGATTCAGGACAATACCGGCTGGAAGGTGGCGTATGCGACGAAAGTCTCGGAAACGCCGCCGCCCACGAAACGCGAGCTCGAGGTGTTGCGTGATTTGCAGGCGCGCACCAAGCGCGCACAAGAGGCCGCGTAATGGCGCGCGACGCCTTTATTTGTGACGTCGTCCGGACACCGATCGGTCGCTATGGCGGTGCGCTGGCCAAGGTTCGCACCGACGATCTTGCCGCCGTTCCGATCAAGGCGCTGATGGCGCGCAATCCAAAGGTCGATTGGGGAAAGCTCGAGGAAGTCTACTACGGGTGCGCCAACCAGGCCGGCGAGGACAATCGCAACGTCGCGCGCATGGCGCTTCTGCTTGCGGGGCTGCCCGACAGCGTGCCTGGCGTGACACTGAATCGCCTCTGCGCCTCCGGCCTGGAAGCTGTGGGGACCGCTGCGCGTGCGATTCGCGCCGGCGAAATCGATTTCGCGATTGCCGGCGGCGTTGAATCGATGACCCGCGCGCCCTTCGTGCAGGGAAAAGCGCAGGAGGCGTTCTCCCGAACCGCCGAGATTTACGACACGACGATCGGCTGGCGCTTCGTCAATCCGCTGATGAAACAGCAATATGGTATCGATTCCATGCCGGAAACGGGCGAGAACGTCGCGGAAGAATTCCAGGTTACCCGCGCCGATCAGGACGCTTTTGCCCTGCGCTCTCAGCAGCGTGCCGGCAAAGCGATCGCCGCGGGCTATTTCGCCAAAGAGATTGTTGCGGTGGAAGTGCCCGGAGGCAAGGCGGGGCCGGTAAAAGTCGACAAGGATGAACATCCGCGTCCCGATGCGACACTGGAGCAGCTTGCCAAGCTGAAGACGCCCTTCCGCAATCCCGGGACTGTGACCGCAGGCAATGCATCGGGTGTGAACGATGGCGCCGCGGCCATGATCATCGCGTCGGAATCGGCGGTTAAGGCCCATGGCCTCAAGCCGCGTGCGCGCATTCTCGGTATGGCTTCAGCGGCCGTGCCGCCACGCATTATGGGTATCGGGCCGGTGCCTGCGACCCGGAAGCTGATGGCGCGCCTTCAGCATAAAATCGGTGACTATGATTTGATCGAGATCAACGAAGCCTTCGCCTCACAGTCGCTAGCCTGTCTCAGGCAGTTGGGGCTTGCCGACGATGCCGCGCACGTCAATCCGCACGGCGGTGCGATTGCGCTCGGCCATCCGCTCGGCATGTCCGGCGCCCGTCTTGCACTGACGGCCGCGCATGGACTGGAAGAGAATGGTGGAAAGTTGGCGCTTGCCACGATGTGTGTCGGCGTCGGCCAAGGCGTATCGCTGGCCCTCGAACGGGTCGGGTAAGGGGCAATAAAAAGGGGGCAACAAAAATGACGCTCGTTTTTCCGAAGGAAAGCTTGGGCGTATTTCCCAAGCATCTCAGTCCCGACTATCGCAGCACGGTCAAACGGTCCCCGTCCAAGCCGCTGATCATCGTGCCGCACACGTTGTCGGAGCTGACAGGACCGGTCTATGGCCATGATGCCGTTCAGGAAGGTGATGCCGATCTGACCAAGCAGCATAAGAGTGAGCCGTTGGGCGAGCGCATCATCGTGCATGGCCATGTGTTTGACGAAGACAGGCGTCCCGTCCCGGACACGCTGGTGGAAATTTGGCAGGCGAATGCCTGTGGCCGCTATGTGCACAATGTCGACCAACATCCGGCGCCGCTTGATCCGAATTTCACCGGAGCTGGGCGAACCATCACCGACAAGAAGGGCTACTATCGCTTTATCACCGTGAAGCCCGGTGCATATCCGTGGGGCAATCACCACAATGCCTGGCGGCCGAATCACATCCATTTCTCGGTGTTCGGGCATTCGTTCCTGTCGCGACTGGTGACCCAGATGTATTTTCCGGGAGATCCGTTGTTTCCGTTCGATCCGATCTTCAATTCGGTAACGGACGAGAAGGCGCGCCAACGCATGGTCTCGCAGTTTGATCTGGAGAACACGATTCCCGATTGGGCCCTTTGCTTCCGTTTTGATATCGTTTTGCGCGGACGCGAAGCCACACCTCAAGACAAGCACTAGCGCGTGATCCTGTTGAATAAGATCATGCGCAAAGGAACACGTTAATGTCGGAAATAACTCCCTCGCAGACCGTTGGCCCATTCTTCGCCTATGGGCTCGCGCCGCACAGCCGTTGTGACTGGAAACCCAGCGACATCTATGACTGGAAGGAAACCGCAGGCGCTAACCTGGTGACCCCCGATACTTCGGGCACCAAGATCCGCATCGAGGGCTGCGTGCTCGATGGCGACGGCATGCCGATCAACGATGCGATGATCGAAGTCTGGCAGGCCGATGCGCAGGGTCGTTACGCGCATCCGGTTGACAACCGGGCGCGCCCCAACACCAGGTTCATGGGGTTCGGCCGGTCGGCGACAGACAAGAATGGGGTCTACAGTTTTGACACGATCAAGCCGGGGCCGGTTCCAGGTCCCAACGGCAAGGCGCAGGCGCCCCACATCGTGTTCTGCATTTTTTCGCGCGGCATGCTGCGGCAGATCTATACCCGCCTCTATTTTTCCGACGAGGCATCGAACGCAAACGATCCCATCCTGGCGCTGGTCCCAGCTGACAGGCGCGGGACTCTCGTTGCCCACAAGGCGATGCGGGGTGACATGCCGGTCTACCGGTTCGACATTCGCGTCCAAGGCGAAAACGAGACGGTTTTCTTCGACATCTGACGTAGCGCCGCCGGTTTTCTGCCGCTAGCGGCCGTTGGCCGTCCGCGGCGGCTGCCCACTATTGCCCAACGACCAGCCCTGCACTGTGGGGGACTGCCCATCCGTGGCCAACGCTCGCCTATTGTCAGCCAAGATTTCACGTTACATTACAACAAACGGCTGGTTTGCAGGGTGGGCAATATGCCCACCCACCTTGCCCATCTTTCCCAACTACATATTTGCAGTTGACGTTCAGGGCTGCA
>Ga0310811_10011073_pt1 | contig 11677 bp, 10 predicted proteins | sample YCmetagenome_FD_207642 | JGI IMG/M metagenome (GOLD analysis project Ga0310811, IMG submission 207642) | Soil microbial communities from experimental microcosm in Duke University, North Carolina, United States - YC | ecosystem: Engineered > Artificial ecosystem > Soil microcosm > Unclassified ...
AACAGTTGGACGTTCTGGGAACACATCTCCGACGAAGCGGAGCTGCCGCCCGGCTGGCAGGAGATCCGCGCCGATCCGTTCCCGCCGGCCGCGTCCGCTCCCCAGGCCACTCCCGAGTCGCCCACGGCCGCCCCGTCGTCGTCCCCGTCGGCGACCTGACCGCCACGGTCCGTTTCCGAGGTCGCGCCTCCAACGGGTGATCATCGGCTGCCGTTAGTCTGGTGCCGACGTCGCTGGGACTATCGATGAGGGAGCGAAGCGTGGCGGTCATCGAGCAGGTAGGCGCCCGCGAGATTCTGGACTCGCGCGGCAACCCGACCGTTGAGGTAGAGGTCGCCCTTGACGACGGCACGCTGGCACGGGCCGCCGTCCCCTCCGGGGCGTCGACCGGCGAGCACGAGGCCGTCGAACTGCGTGACGGCGACGCCTCGCGCTACGGCGGCAAGGGTGTGGAGCGCGCGGTCGCCGCGGTGCTCGACGAGATCGGGCCCGAGCTGACCGGCGTGGAAGCGGTCGAACAGCGGGTCGTCGACCAGAAGCTGGTCGATCTGGACGGCACCCCGGACAAGTCCCGGCTGGGCGCCAACGCCCTGCTCGGCGTGTCGCTGGCGGTGGCGAAGGCGGCGGCCGAGTCGGCCGAGCTGGAGCTGTTCCGCTACCTCGGCGGGCCGAACGCGCACGTGCTGCCGGTGCCCATGCTGAACATCCTCAACGGTGGCGCGCACGCCGACACCGACGTGGACATCCAGGAATTCATGATCGCGCCGATCGGCGCCGAGTCCTTCCGCGAGGCGCTGCGCTGGGGTGTCGAGGTCTACCACTCGCTGAAGTCGGTGCTCAAGGGCCGCGGCCTGGCCACCGGCCTCGGCGACGAGGGCGGGTTCGCGCCGAACCTGCCCAGCAACCGCGAGGCACTGGACCTCATCACCACCGCCATCGAGAAGGCCGGGTACACCCCGGGCCGCGACGTGGCGCTCGCGCTGGACGTGGCGGCGACCGAGTTCTTCGCCGACGGCTCCTACACCTTCGAAGGCACGAAGCGCAGCGCCGAGCAGATGTCCGCCTACTACGGCGAACTGCTCGACTCCTACCCGCTGGTCTCGATCGAGGATCCGCTGTCCGAGGACGACTGGGACGGCTGGGTCTCGTTGACGACGGCACTCGGCGAGCGGGTGCAGCTGGTCGGCGACGACCTGTTCGTGACCAACCCGGACCGGCTGGAGCAGGGCATCGAGCGGGGCGCGGCCAACGCGCTGCTGGTCAAGGTCAACCAGATCGGCACGCTTTCGGAAACCCTCGACGCCATCACGCTGGCTACCTCCTACGGGTACAAGAGCATGATGAGCCACCGTTCCGGGGAGACCGAGGACACCACGATCGCCGACCTCGCGGTCGCCACCGGCGTCGGCCAGATCAAGACCGGCGCACCGGCGCGCAGCGAGCGGGTCGCGAAGTACAACCAGCTGCTGCGCATCGAGGAGACCCTCGGCGAAGCGGCCCGGTACGCGGGCGACCTGGCGTTCCCGCGGTTCAGCCCGGAGAACTGATGGCTCTGGTGCGCGCGCACCTCCCGTGGTGGGACGGCGGAACACCGGCGGAAGCACCGACGGTGGCCGGGTGACCCAACGAGGGCGGGAGCGCGGCAACCGCGGGCGCCCCACAGGGAGTTCGCGGGTCCGCCGCGCCGACGGGGTGGCCGCACGCCATCCTCAGCGGGGCCGGCGCGACACCCGCACGGAAACGATCAGGGCACGGCTGCGCCGGGGGCTGAGCGTCAAGCAGGCCGCCGGCGCGGCGCGTGTGCTGGGCATGACGACCACTCGACGGGCCGCCGTGCTCGCGATCGTGTTGTGTGCCCTGGCGTTCACGCTGGCCGTACCGCTGCGCACCTATCTCAGCCAGCGCGCCGAGATCAAGGTGCAGGAGCAGCGTCAGACGGAGCTGCGGGCCGACGTCGCCGGGTTGCAGTCCCGCCAGGCCGCGCTGGCCGACCCGGCCGAGGTCGAAGCCGAGGCACGACGACGGCTGCGGTACGTGATGCCCGGTGAGACGCCCTATCTGGTCCAGTTGCCCGAGGACACCCCACAGGGTCAGCAGCAGGCGGCGCAGCAGCGGACCGGGCCCGGGAACACCGCGTGGTACCAGCAGTTGTGGTCCAGCCTCGGCGGCTGAGTCCCGTCCGCGGCATGCGGGAACACCCTCTAGCCTTGGCGTTGTGAGTAGGACGGAATCGCCCGTGTTCGAGCCGGTGTCCGACGCGGACCGGGAGATGATCGCGACCCAGCTCGGCCGGCCGCCCAGGGCACTGCGTGCGATCGCGGCCCGGTGCCCGGCCGGGCATCCAGCAGTGGTCCAGACCAGTCCGCGACTGGAGAACGGCACGCCGTTCCCGACGCTCTACTACCTGACCTGCCCACGGCTCGCGTCGCTGGTCGGCAGGCTCGAGGCGTCGGGGATCATGCGGGAGATGACCGAGCGGCTGACCACCGATGCCGACCTCGCCGCCGCGTACCTGCGCGCACACGAGTCCTATCTCGCCCAGCGCGACGCCATCGAACCGCTGGGCCATCAGGTCACCGCCGGGGGCATGCCCGGCCGCGTCAAATGCCTGCACGTCCATCTCGCGCACACCCTCGCCTGCGGCCCCGGCGTCAATCCCTTCGGCGACGAGACCCTCGAACTGCTGCGTCCCGACTGGCCTTCCGGAGACTGTGCCCGCTGACACGTCCGTTCCGATCGCGGCAGAGCGCTTGGCCCGGTGTGACGGTCCGGGCAAAGTGGGGGCAGCCAACGCGTACTTAACGACTGCCGGGTGAGGATCGTCGCGGCAAGCACTGAGGGGAGGTCGGGCGTGCGGCTGACGAGAGTGCGGATCGCCCGGCGCAAGATCCGCCGGATCGGCCTGCACCACAAGACCTTCATCGCCGTGATCGGCGGGATCCTCGCGGTGGTGCCCGCCGTCGCGGCGAGCGGCGGTGCCCAGGACTTGGTCGAACAGGTCAGCACGCAGCATTCGCGCAACATCGGCCTCGTACAGGGTTTCAATCCCAAGGCGGTGCACGTCAGCGTCGATGGAACGCTGCCGCAGGCGACACTGCCCGCGGACCTGCCGCTGACCGCCAGCGAACTTCCCGTCGCCTACGTCCTGCCCGGCGGTCTGCTCGGCATTCCCGGCACCGCGCTGAAGGCCTACCGGAACGCGGCCGCCATCCTGGCCCAGGAACAGCCGAACTGTCACATCGACTGGGCACTGATCGCCAGCATCGGCCGCATCGAGTCCAACCACGCCCGCGGCGGCTACGTGGACAAGAACGGCAAGACACTCGAACCGATTCTGGGGCCGGAACTCGACGGGGTGGGCGGGTTCGCCGCGATCCCGGACACCGATCACGGTTTCTACGACCTCGACACGGTATGGGACCGCGCGGTCGGCCCGACCCAGTTCATCCCGTCCACCTGGCGGGCCTACGCCTCCGACGGCAACGGCGACGGTATCGCCGACCCGAACAACATCTACGACGAGACGGTTGCGACCGGCCGCTTCCTGTGCGCCGGCGGCGGTGATCTGGCGAATCCGGATCAGGAGCGCGCCGCGATCTACCGCTACAACAACTCCGACACCTACGTCGCGATCGTGCTGGCCTGGGCCGACGCCTATCGCAACGGTGTGCTGCCACTGCCGGACAGCACGGTGCCGATCGGGGCGCCGAGCGCGCCGGCCCTTCCGCCGCCCGCCTCGGTGCCCTCGTCCGCGGTGCCGAGCACCCCCGCGCCGCCGCCGGTGACCTCGTCCGTCTCGCAGCCTCCGCCGTCGAGCGGGAGCAGCACGCCGCCGCGCTCGCTGCCGCCGTTGCCGAGCACCTCCACGGTCCCGCCCTCGACGACAACGACCACGCCGACGTGCCTCAGTACGAGCCCGCCGCCATCGACTTCTCAGCCGCCCACCAGCCCTGAGTCGCCTTCCCCGACCAGCACGCCGACCTCCCCCACGTTGCCGCCGTGCGCGCCGCCGCCCCCTCCTCCACCTCCTTCCGGCGGAACTCCCACCACGACGTCGGATTCCGTACCGACCTCGTAGGGTGGGAGTCATGCCCCGAGTTGCCGCGATCGACTGTGGAACGAATTCCCTTCGCCTGCTCGTCGCCGAACTGACGGTCCGCCATGACGGCACCGTCGACCTGCGTGACCTGCACCGCGAAATGCGGGTGGTGCGTCTCGGTCAGGGAGTGGACGCGACCGGCCGGCTGGCGCCGGAGGCACTCGAGCGCACCCGTGCCGCGCTGGTCGACTACACCATCGCCGCCCGGCGCAAGGGCGTCGAACGCGTGCGCATGGTCGCCACCTCCGCCACCCGCGACGCGAGCAACCGAGCCGAGTTCTTCGCGATGACCAGGGAGGTTCTCGGTGTCGAAGCCGAGGTCATCAGCGGCGACGAGGAAGCACGGCTCTCCTTCACCGGCGCGGTCGGTGAGCAGGACCCCGACGACGGCCCGTTCCTCGTCGTCGACGTCGGCGGCGGATCGACCGAACTGGTCCTCGGCGACTGGGACGGCCGGCGGGCCTCGGTGACCTCCGCGCGCTCGGTGGATGTCGGCTGCGTGCGCGTCACCGAACGCGCGCTGAGGTCCAATCCGCCCACGGCCGCCGAGATCGCCGCCGCGCGCGAGTTCGTCACCGGTGCGCTCGCCGAGGCCTTCGAGGTGGTCGACGTGACCAAGGCCAGGACGTGGATCGGCGTCGCCGGTACGGTCACCACGCTTTCCGCGGTGGCCCAGGGACTCACCGAGTACGACCCCGAGCGCACCCACCTGTCCCGGCTGTCCACCGCGGACATTCACCGGGTGGCCGACGAGCTGCTGGCCGCCGACCACGCGACCCGCGCGGCCCGGCCGGCGATCCATCCGGGCCGGGTGGACGTGATCGGCGGGGGCGCGCTGATCGTGCGGCTGCTGTCCGAGCAGCTCGCCGAGCGCGGCGGGCCCGCCGACCTGGTGGTCAGCGAACACGACATCCTCGACGGGATCGCCCTGTCGCTCAGCTGATTCCCCTAAGGCGCAGTGTCCGGAATGTGATCACTGACTTTAGTCTGGTTTTTGCGCCGTTTCGTCCGGTTTCCGGATAGGTTCCCCTCACCGTTGTGGGAGGAGGAACTTCCTTGAGAAGCACCAGGTTGTTCGTCGCCGCGCTCACGGTGCCGTTGATCGCGGCGGTCACCGCGCCGCTCGCCGGCGCCGAGCCGGCGCTGTCCGGTCCGGCCACTGAGTACAACGTGCTGACCGCCCCGGGCTTCGACGTCGCCACGGCGGAACGGGCCGTGCGAGATTCCGGCGGCACCGTGCTGCGCAGCAACGACGCGGTGGGGCTGATCACCGTCAGCGCCCCGGCAAGCGGTTTCGCGACGCGGGTCGGTGCGAGCGGTGCCGTTTTCGGCGTCGCGAAGGCGACCAGCATCGGGCAGGTGCCACGCGACAACCCGGTCGCGAAGCCCGGTGCCGAGCCCGCTGCCGAGTCCGATGCTGTGGAGAAAGAGGCGCACGCGCAGGCCCACCCCGTTCCCGCGGCGGCGAAACCGGCGCCGGCCGGGATGGACCCGCTGGACGGGCGGCTGTGGGGTCTCACTTCCGTCCGCTCGGACATCGCGCGCACCGTGCAGCCGGGCGACAAACGCGTCAAGGTCGGCGTGATCGACACCGGCATCGACGGCACGCATCCCGACATCGCGCCGAACTTCGACTACGCCGACTCGCGCAACTTCACCAGGGACATCCCCGCCGACGAGACCGGCGCCGTCGTGGACGGGCCGTGTGAGTACCGGGGCTGCGTCGACCCGGCCGACCACGACGACAACGGTCACGGCACCCACGTCGCGGGCACGATCGCGGCCGCGGCCAACGGTTTCGGCATCTCCGGCGTCGCGCCGGACGTGACCCTCGTCAACGTCCGGGCCGGGCAGGACTCGGGGTTCTTCTTCCTGGAGCCGGTCGTCGATGCGTTGACCTATGCCGGTGACGCTGGTCTGGACGTGGTGAACATGTCCTTTTACGTGGACCCGTGGCTGTACAACTGCGGGCACAACCCCGCGGATTCGCCGGCACAGCAGGCGGCGCAGCGCACCATCGTCGAAGCACTCACCCGGGCATTGAACTACGCCTACCGAAAGGGCGTGACCTCCGTGGTCGCCCTGGGCAACGAACACACCGACCTCGGCGCGCCGCAGCCCGACACCACCAGCCCCGACTACCCGGCCAACTCGACCTACGGCCGCACGGTCGACAACGCCGACTGCCTTTCGCTGCCGGTCGAAGGCCCGCACACGATCGGCGTCGCCGCGTTCGGGCCGTCGGGTAGGAAGGCGGACTTCTCCAACTACGGCACCGAGCAGATCTCGGTGGCCGCGCCGGGCGGATACTTCCGGGACGGCTTCGGCACGGACCGGTACCGCACCAACGAGAACATGATCCTCTCCGCCTACCCGCGTAACGTCGCCCTCGCCGACGGCACCATCGACGCGGCCGGGAACATCACGGACAACGGTGTCGCCCTCGGCGTCCAGAAGGCGACCGCCACGGACGGACGAGTCGGCTATTACCAGTACCTGCAGGGCACGTCGATGGCCACACCACACGCCACCGGCGTCGCCGCGCTGATCGTTTCCCAGTACGGGAAACCGGGGCGGGGCGGGTTCGGCATGAGCCCGGACGCGGTGCAGCGCGTGCTGGAGGGAACGGCCGCGAAGATCGCCTGCCCCGTGCCGCGAACCGTCGACTACCTCAACGAAGGCCGCGACGCCTCTTTCACCGCGACCTGCGCGGGAACACCGGACTTCAACGGCTTCTACGGCCACGGTGTGGTCGACGGCTATGCCGCCATTACCCAGGGCCGGTCCTTTCTCGGCTGAGTAACGAAAAGCGCCGCCGGGGAATGCGGATCACCCGGCGGCGCTTTTCTTGCCTTGTCTCCCTGTTGCTGCTCGGGGTCGACCGTCTCGGCGATCTTGGCGGCTTCGACGTGTTCCCCCGCTTCGAAACCGATCGGCGGCGGCCTTCACCGAGACGGTCCCCGAGAACGAGACTCCGGTGCGGCGAGGACCGGCACGCCGGGCGGCGCAGTGCCGCCCGGCATGCCGGTCAGCGACGACTCGCGGTGCCAGCCGACGAAGGTGCTGGGCACCTCTCGGGTCGCTGACCCTTCGGTCCCACGTTCGTCCCATGCCGGATTCCCGGCTGGATCAGCTTTGTCACCTGTTGCTGCTGGTGGTGATGAAGTTCGCCAGGTCCTTCGACTGCTGGATCCGCGACGGCTCGTGGACGTACATCATGTGGCCGGCCGGGTAGTAGGCGGATTCGATGTTCTCCCGCAGTTCCTCCGGGATCGCCAGCCGCGCCAGTACGTGCTCGGCCGCGAAGTAGGGCGTCGCGCCGTCGTAGTGGCCGAGTGCCACGTGCACCTTCAGGTGCGGGTTAGCGCGCATCGCCGAGCTGAGCGACTCCACCGCGGACACCGCGCGTCCCTCGAAGTCGGCGTAGGACCAGGCCCGGTTGACCTCCATGGACAGCAGCTCGTACGGCAGGTCGTTCTCGTAGCCGAGTTCGGTGCGGACGTAGTGGTTCAGTCCAGCCGAATACGCGCCGATGATCCGGGAGATCGACGCGTCGTCGCGCATGTGTTCGCGCCCGCCGTCGGGTTCCCAGGTGGTGAACCGGCCGTCCATCCGCCCGGTGACCAGCCCGCGGTCACGCAACAACTCGGTGAAGAACCGCGCGTGCTCGATGCGCAGGTTCACCCTGTCCACATAGGACTCTTCGAGTCCGGTGAGCGATGCGAGGGTCTGCACCATCCCGGTGCGCTCGGCGGGGGACAGCCGGGCTCCGCGGCTGAGCGCCCACGGCAGGTCGCGCGACGCGAACTCCTCGGCGTCGGCCAGCACGTCGTCGAGCGGCCGGTCGCCGTGCCTGCCGTGGTAGTGCGCGATCGCCGCGTAGGTCGGCAGGTACAGCGAGTACGGCAGGTCGTTGCCCTCGGTGAAGCGGATCGTGCCCATGTCCAGCACGCTGGAGATCAACATGATCCCGTTGAGATAGAACCCGTGCCGGTCCTGCAGGTGCTCGGCGAGCGCGGCCGCGCGGAGCGTGCCGTAGGACTCGCCCGCCAGGAACTTCGGCGACATCCAGCGCTCGTTGCGGGACGTCCACAGCCGGATGACCTCCCCGACGGACTCGAGGTCCTGGGTGAATCCGTAGTAGTCCTTGGGCTGCTCGCCCGCGGCCGGACGCGAATAGCCGGTGGACACCGGGTCGATGAAGACCAGATCGCTGTGCGCGAGCAGGGATTCCGGGTTGTCCGCCAGGCGGTAGGGCGGCGGCTCCGGGGAGTCGACGTCCCCGGAGATGATCCGGCGCGGGCCGAGCACGCCCAGATGCAGCCACACGCTCGCCGAGCCCGGCCCACCGTTGAACGCGAAGGTCACCGGCCGCGAGCCCGGATCGGCGTCGTCGAGGGTGTAGGAGGTCAGGAAGACCTCCGCCTTGGCCAGATGACCGTCGAACTTGCCGTCGGTGACGATCTCCTTGCGCAGCACCATCCGCCCCGCGCGGGCGGTGTAAGGCAGCTTCCGGCGTTTCACGGTCAGCGTGTGCTGGGTGGTGACCAGGTCGTCGGTCGGTTCGACGGGCTTTTCGTCGGCGGGAGTCGCGGTGGTCTCCTCGTCGGTGGTTTCGGGCATGGTGTCCAACCTAGTCTGATCCGGTGAGCAGAACGACGATGGCCGCGCTCGACGCCGCGGTCTCGGACTGCCGCCGGTGCCCGCGGTTGGTCGCCTGGCGGGAAGAGGTCGCGGCGACCAAGCGCGCCGCCTACGCGGACGAGACCTACTGGGGGCGCCCGGTCCCGGGCTTCGGTCCGGACGACGCGGCGCTGGCGATCGTCGGGCTGGCCCCGGCGGCGCACGGCGGGAACCGCACGGGCCGCATGTTCACCGGCGACCGATCCGGCGACTTCCTCTTCCAGGCGCTCTACGACGTGGGTCTCGCTTCGCAGCCACGATCGACGCGAATCGGCGACGGCCTCGAACTGATCGGCACCCGCATCACCGCACCGGTGCACTGCGCCCCGCCGGCCAACAAGCCGACCCCGGCCGAACGCGACGCGTGCCGCCCTTGGCTGGTCCGGGAACTGGAGTTGCTACGGCCCACCCTGCGCGCCGTGGTGGTGCTCGGTGCCTTCGGCTGGCAGGCGTTGCTGCCGGTGCTGGCCGAGGTCGTGCCGGTACCGAAGCCGGCACCGCGGTTCGGGCACGGCGTCGAGGTGACCCTGGGTGACCTGCGCCTTTTCGGCTGCTACCACGTTTCGCAGCAGAATGTCTTCCGTTCACTGCTCACGCCGGCCATGTTGCGTGAAGTCCTGTCCAGGGCGAAGGATACCGCGGGCCTGTGATCACCGAGTCGGTTGACTTGATATTGAAGGCAATATGACTGCATCATGCAGTCATGACCGTCTTGACAATTCGGGATGTGCCGGAGGATGTCAAAGAGGCTCTGGGGCGAGACGCGCGAGAGCGCGGGCAGTCCCTGCAGTCGTTCCTTCTGGGCGTTCTGAAGCGGCAGGCGGCGTTCAGTCGTAATCGGCAACTTCTGTCCGAGATCGAACGTGATCTTGACGAAGGCGGTGGAGCCGGTGCCGATGCGCCGGATGCCGCTGAGCTTCTGGAACAGGCACGGCCGGCTGCTGCGGGTAGCAATTCACATCTTCACGGGACGGGTGGCGCAGCGTGATCGTGGTCGACGCTTCGGTGTTGGCCAACATGTTGCTCTACGCGGATGAACGGGGACGCCGGGCCAGAGCTGTCTTGGGGCGAGATACCGAGTGGGCGGTACCCGAGCACTGGAAGGCCGAGGTCTTCTCGGTTGTCCGTGGTCTCACGCTGGGCAGCAAGATCAAGGAAGACCAGGCGGTCCGAGCCGTTGATCGTCTTCAGCTGCTCGGGGTGGATCATGTCTCTCTGGATGAACTACTACCTCGCATGTGGCAGCTTCGCGCCGGTATCAGTGGCTACGACGCCGCATATGTGGCGCTGGCGGAGGCGCGCGCTATCCCGCTGGTGACGTCGGACGGGCGCCTTGCGCGTGCGGCAACGAGCTATTGCAGGGTGGAACTCGTTTCCTGACATCGCGGTCAGGCACGGGCTCCCTCGAGCCGCTCGATGTGACTCGGCACCGTCTTGCCGTCGCGATCGAGGTTCCCCACGTCGCATCAACGAGATTGTCCACGGCAAGCGTGGGGGTCTCGGCTGGCACGGCGCTGCGGCTTGCGCTGGACGGAGCCCTGGAATCGGCGGGATTGACACGACAAGCAGAGGTATCATCTGTGATACCATATTGGCATGCCGATGACCCTGCGCCTTTCAGATGGCGAAGCCGAGGCGCTGCGCCGTCGCGCCGAATACGAACACCGCTCGATGCAGGATGTTGTCCGGCAGGCCGTCCGGGAGTACGTGGATAACCACAGTAGGGCGGACCTGCTCGACCAGGTTCTTGACGAGGAGCTGCCGCGTTACTCCGAGGCGCTGGAGCGGCTCGGTCAGTGATTCATCTGACGCTGGACGAGCTGGTCCACGTCGCTGAGCGAACGTTGGACGGCAAGGTCGAGGTTCGAGACTACGGCTTGTTGGAGGCGGCGGTAGCGCGGCCGCGCGCATCGGTCTTCGGTGGCGATGCGTACCCCAATCTTGAAGCAAAGACGGCGGCATTGCTGCACTCTATTGCTCGCAACCATGCTCTTGTCGACGGAAACAAGCGGCTTGCTCTCGCTGCGGCGATCGCCTTCCTCGGCGTGAACGGACGGCGGCTGACCCTCTCCAACGACGAGGCATACGACTTCATCGTCGCCGTCGCCACGGGCGACTTGGATGATGTCTCTGCCATCGCCGCCCGCATCCGGGACGCGACCGAGACCCGTTGGGTCCGCGCACTTGCTGAGTGATCACCAGCAGGCCGGCGCCGGTGAACACACCTTCCTCGGCGGCCTGGCCCCGGCTATGCCGTCCAGGGATTCACGAGTTCGATCCCGGTGTCCTCGAAATCCTTGATGGCGCGGGTGGCCAGGGGTATTTGACGGGAACGGCAGATCGCGGCGATCCGAGCGTCGGCGGTCACGATGGGGCGGCCGAGCGATCCAGCCACGCCACGACCGAGGGTTCGGGATCCGCGCGGGTGAGTTCGGACAGGACATCGGTGCCGAGAATGATCGCGCGTCGAGGTTCGCGGCGCAGGGGCTTTCGTCGTGGTCGGGAAGGGGGAACTCGCTCTCGCCGATGGCGGCGAAGCGAGCGTGAACGCGTTGGAAGCTCATCTGGATGCCATCGTCCTGGTCGGTGCCCAGGCCGTGTACCTGCACACCGGTGACGCCGATCTCACCGTCGCGCCGACGACGACGGACGCCGACATCGCCCTCTCGCCCGGCCGGCTCGCCGATGCGCCGCTGATCGAAGAAGCCCTCGGTCGGGCGGGGTTCACGCCCGGGCGCAACCCGGGGACCTGGCACGGCCGCGGATCGGTCGCGATCGACCTGATGGTTCCGGAGGCGCTCAGCGGTGCCGGTGGGCGGCGCGGCGCGCGGCTGCCGATGCACGGCAACCGCGTGGCCAGGCGGACGCTCGGCCTCGAACCGGCGATTGTGGACA
>Ga0310811_10011074_pt1 | contig 11677 bp, 11 predicted proteins | sample YCmetagenome_FD_207642 | JGI IMG/M metagenome (GOLD analysis project Ga0310811, IMG submission 207642) | Soil microbial communities from experimental microcosm in Duke University, North Carolina, United States - YC | ecosystem: Engineered > Artificial ecosystem > Soil microcosm > Unclassified ...
TCGTGTTCACGTCAATTTTCGCATTTGCGGTCACACGGATCAAAGGCGAGGGCCGGCAATCCATCGCCGCCTTCTTCAAGGGCATCCAGGACGCAATGCTGGTGGTGGTCGGGTGGGTACTCGCCTTGGCGCCGATCGGCGTCGGCGGATTGGCCTTTGCCGTCGGTGCGGGTGCCGGCGGCGCCGCCTTTGGCGCACTGGTGCATTATGTTGTGCTGGTCTCCCTGGTCGGAATCCTGGTGACGCTTCCGGCATATGCCGTGGCAGTGATCGTTGGACGCTGGAAGCTTGGAGACTTCGCCCGGGCGATGATCCCGCCGCAGGCCGTCGCCATCTCGACCCAATCCAGCCTCGCCTCGCTTCCGGCAATGCTGGATGCGTCCAAGACTCTTCGCGTGCCGGACCGCAATGCCGACGTCACCTTGCCGCTGGCGGTGGCCCTGTTCCGGGCGACGGGTCCGGCAATGAACGTCGCGGTGGCGATTTACGTGGCCTACATGATGGGGGTTGAGCTTCATCCCGGAAATCTCATTGCCGGCTTCGCGGTCGCCGCGGTCGCCAGCTATTGGGCGGTGAGCCTTCCCGGCGCTCTTTCATTCGTGACTTCGATTGCTCCGATTGCGCTGGCAATGGGCGTTCCGATCGAGCCGCTGGCCTTGCTGATCGCGGTTGAAGTGCTGCCTGACATTACCCGCACGCTGGGTAACGTCACCTGGGACGTCGCGGTAACCGGAGCGGCCTCGAGAGGTGAACGCGCCGAGGACTGATCACCGGTCGTTTGTCTGCACCCAATGACCGTTCATCTGCTTCCCGGCTTGTCGGTCGAGCAAATTTGGATTCCCGTCGATGAGGAGGTGCAATGGGGGCGGAACTGCGTTTCCCTATGCATGCGACGCGAAGGGGGGAGACCCCTGACATCCCGACCCTCTTCGCGCCGCAACCTCTGAAGCGACGAAGTTTAGCGGCCGGCGATAGCCCGGACCTGGTCGGCATAGAGGCGGCCAACGGGCTGCTCGTTCCCGTCGGCGAGCCGGGCGATCCAGCGCCCCGACGCATTGCGCGTGAAGCCTGCTATGAAGTCCCGCCTTACGATGGCGGAACGGTGAAGCCGAACAAACAGTTCGGGGTTCAGACCCTCCTCCAGCGCACTCATTGAATGATGGATCAGCCAGCTGCGCTTGGCGACGTGCAGGCGCATATAATCGCGCTCGGCGGTGACCCGGTCGATGTCGCGGGCAGCGATCCGGACCAGCCCGGACAAGTCCGATGCCCAGAATTCCTCGAGCCATGGCGAAACAGCGGCCGGAGCTTCCTCGTGAACATGCTCGGCCCTTGCCCGGATGTATGCGCGAGCCCGATCGATCGATCTGGCCAGGCGCTCCGCATCCACCGGCTTCATCAGATAATCGATCGCCGCCACGTCGAACGCCGCCACCGCGAATTGATCGAAGGCGGTGATGAAAACGACCGCCGGCGACTGGCCGTGACTCGACAGGGCCCGCGCTACTTCGATGCCGTCGAGGCCCGGCATGGCGATGTCGAGAAGCACCAGATCGGGCTGCAGGGCTTCGGCCATGCGGACCGCGCTCTCACCGTCATGCGCGGTGCCGACCAAATGCACGCCATCGATCCGGGCCAACAACATCTGCAGCCGCTCGGCAGCCAGCGGCTCGTCGTCGGCAATCAGGATTTTCAGGTCGCTGTCGTCAGTCATCGTCATCCACTGGCATGGCAAGCGATGCTTCGTAACCTCCAGGGATTGGACCGAAACGGACATCGGCCCGGTCGCCGAAATGTGCCCGGAGCCGCTCGGACACGTTGGCCAGGCCAAGACCCGTGCCCTGGTGAGTCGGTGCCCGCGCCTTCTTGGATCGCCCGCCAAGGGCGCGGTTGGTCACATCCAGCTGCATGCGGCCGCCGTCCAGCCGGCGGGCGCGAATGGAGAGCTCAACCCGCTCGGTGGTCGCCGACACGCCATATTTGATCGCGTTCTCGACCAGCGGCTGGAGGATGAGTGCCGGCACGCGCGCCTCTGCCAGGTCTTCCGGAATATCGATGTTCACGTCCAGGCGGTTGGGAAAGCGCACCTGCTCAATGTCTAGATAAAGGCGCTGGAGTGCAATCTCATCCGCCACGCTGACGTCGACTGACGGATCCATCGACAAGCTCGTGCGGAAAAATGTCGATAGCGCCATCAGCATTTCCTCGGCGCGGTCTGAACGGCCCGACATGACCAGCGAGGAGAGGCTGTTGAGCGTGTTGAACAGGAAGTGCGGATTGACCTGATAACGCAGCGCCCTGACCTGGGCCGCATGCGCCGCGGTCTCGGCTTCCGCGAGCCTGAGCTCGGTTATGCGGGTGCGATGCTGCTGCGTCATCGCGATGAAGAAGGCGCACCAGGCCGCCAGCAGGAAGTACCAGGTGACGGTGCCGTCGGCGATCAGCCGCGGCATCTTGGAAGCGATGATTTCCTCAACCGGGGGGAGGTTGACCTCCAGCTCGTCGCCGCCTTGCTTGATGATGCGGACATTCTGGCCGCGCTGGACGATGGCAATGCCTTCCTGCGTCGTAATTTTCGACTGTTCGCTCATCTGGTCGGACCATGTCGCCATCTTGAGGCTGGCCGCGGACATGATGACCGCAGCCGGCAGGGCTGCGGTCGCGGCCACGATTGCCATTCGCCGAATGCTGCCGTCGCGGGCGAACAGCCTGATGGCGCCATAGATAAGGAAAGTGAGAACCAACCCGATCGCAGCGTTGATCCCGCGATAGCCGACCGCCGACAGCGCCTCCGGACCGAGCAGGCCTCGCAGCAGCACGGTGACGAGGTAAAAGGCCCAGAAGCCGATGATCGATTGGGTCGCCAGGCGCCAGTCGGCAAAGCGCCCCTGTGGCGAAAATGGTGAAGCAACGGACATTAAGGGCCGTCATTAATGACTCTTGGCCAAAAACCACAATTGCACGCTCGTCCGTTGGCAGATGGAACGGGCCTATCGGTCGAACAAAAGGGCCGTCGAAGCCGGAACGCGCGGAGGCGGCGCTCGTTTTGGAGGTGAAACCGATTTGGGAATTGCTGCCATGACCGACCAAAAAACCGATCAGAAGAAGGACAAGAAGGCTCCTCCGCCGGTGCTTTCGGGTGCTCCGGATCGAGCGCTGGAGCTCAAGGTCAAAAAGCATCCAGAGGACGAAGATGCCAAGGTCGACCTCGGCAGCGACGAATCGATGGATGCGTCAGATCCGATCTCGACGACCCAACCCGGCTCTTCCGAACCCGCCCCATCGTCCGGTTACCCGGAGAAAAAAACTGGGGATTAATTCTACAGTGCACTGAAATCCTTCAATATCGTGCCCTGAAAAACACAGCTGTCATAAAGATGAAGCCATTGTGAGGATTTCGTATTGCGGGCCGGACTCCCCTTTGATTCAATATGAATGGGGGGTGGGATTTTGGTTAAGAGATTGGCAACCCAATCGGCCGCATGATCCTGCCTTAAGGTTAGTGGAGTCGGGGATCATGGCGACCAGGACAAGCCAGCCCGCCGGTGGCGCGCTGCTGATTTCGGAGATGAAGGAGTTTGCCTCGTTTCCGAAAGCGACGCAGCGCTACATTCGCCGCTCGCTGGATGTAGCCTACGGACGTTCCGACCCGATCGAGACCTGGGCTCGCGACGAGATTGAAGCCGCCGCGATTGCCGCCCAGGCACGCTTCTACAAGCAGATCGACCATCTTCGCGTACAGATCCCGGACGATAGCGGCCTCGATATGATCGAGCCTTTCCTGGGGATGCTGGTCACTTTGGCGGCGTTCGACTTGGGCCAGGACCGCATTCAGAATTTTGCCGCCTTCCGTTTTCTCTATGAGCGGCTGCTCGGCGCCAACGTCCGGCCGTGGCTGCCGGCGGCTTTCTGCGCCGCTGCCGCATTGCCGCATCTCCATCCGGATCGCCGCCGGGTGCTTTTGCAGTCGATCAGCGAGAGCGCGGCAACCGCGCCGGGCTGGTCAACCCGCGAGCCGGTGTTCTGGCCGGAGTGGGTTGAAAAGGTCGACCAGGCGGCCGCCGCCTAAACGACAGCTCTTATGGTTGGATAGATCTCGGCGAGCTTGCCCAGGGTGCTCCGTGCGTCCCGGTGATGGACGAACGTGCCGCCCGCATCTTCCCACTTGTCGCGATGTTCCAGGCGATCGTCGACCAGGACGTCAGCGCCCCTCATGTGACGATATTTGTCGCGGGCCATGCAGGTAATGATGTGCGTGCCCGGGAAATGCTCCTCGGCCCAGCGGACTTTTTGCGGCGCGGCCCAATTGCCGAGCGGCAGCCCGGTGAGGATGATCGGGTCGAGATGGGCAACCCCGTCGAACAACGTGCGAGCATCGGCCATCAAAGGAAGGCGCGCATAGAAGTCTTTGGTGCGCGCGATCTCCCGCCAGAATGCACGCCTGCCATGTCGCGCTTCGAATGTGTGCGGCGACATGCCGAGGATTTCACGCACGCCGGCGTCGAAATCGGCGAGTACGCCGTCGCAATCGAGGAATAGTTGGCGGGGCATATTGCCAGGCCTTATCCTCCCAGCCGTTCCACCAGTTCGCGCGCGAATTCGCTCAGGGAGTCGTCGCGTGCGCCAAGGATGGCGATGCGATCGCCGGGGAGGGCTTCGGCCAGCAGTTTGCGGCCGATCTCCGCGCGGTCCTGGACATGTTGCACGTCGCCGCCAGCAGCTCGGATCGCTTCTGCCAGCCAGTCGGAACCCTTCGACCGGTCGACCGTCCCGCCCTGGTAGACGGGGTCAGGCAGGTACAGCCTGTCGCCCTCGCGCATTCCGCTCGCGAATGTGCGAGCAAGTTCCTCGCCCATCTTGGCGATCGGCCCGTATCCATGAGGCTGGAACATGACCAGCAGCCTCCCCGGCTGCGCGGTCAATGTCGCCAGTGTTGCAGCGATTTTGTCCGGGTTGTGCGCGAAATCGTCGATCACTGTGACGCCGCCCGCCGTCCCGACGGTTTCGAGCCGGCGCTTCAGGCCGCCGAAGCGCATCAGCGCCGGCGCCGCTTCGCTGAGCGGGATACCGAGGGCATGGACAGCGCCAAGCGCGGCCAGGGCGTTCATCGCGTTGTGGCGGCCCGGTACATGAAGCTCAACGTCCTGCCGCTCGTCTTCGAGTGCTACAGTGAATCGAAGGCCGTCGGGCAGCAGTTCCAGGTTGCGTCCGATCAAGCGGGCGCCGGGGCTGTCAAAGCCATAGCCGATCAGCTTTTCCTGCGGCATTGCCTCGGCCAGCGCCCTGGTTTCTGGATCGTCGAGGTTGAGCACCGCATGACCCGAGCGGGCGAGGAAGCCGGCGAACAATGCGCGCAGTTCGTCCATCGTCATATGGTCGAGGCTGACATTGGTCAGCACCGCAACGCTTGGATGATAGAGTGCGATCGAGCCGTCGCTTTCGTCGACTTCGCTGACGAATAACTCCGGATCGCCGACCAGGGCGGACGCGAATGGTGCGCTGGGCGACACGAAATTCTTCATCACCGCGCCGTTCATCACGGTCGGCTGGCGGTGCAGCGCATGGAGTATCCAGCCGACCATTCCCGTGACGGTGGACTTGCCGCTGGTGCCGCCGATCGCGATGCTTTTGTGAGCGGCGTTGAGCAGTTTGGCGAGCAACTGCGGGCGAGTCAGGTGGGCAAGGTTGAGCTCGCGGGCTCGAACGACGTCCGGAATGCTCCCCTCGACGGCCGCCGACGTAACAAGCGTCATGCCCTCGCCGAGGCCGGACCCATCCTGGGGAGCAAGCGCAATTCCCAGCGACTTCAAATAATCGAACTTGTTGGTCAGCCGGCCGGCATCAAGCGAGCGGTCGGATCCCGACACGCGCGCGCCGCCGGCGCGGACGATGGCGGCGAGCGGCAGCATTCCGCTGCCGCCGATTCCGCAAAAGAAATATTGATCGGTCATTGGCGGGCAGCCCTATGCGGGCGCGCGGCCTTGTGCAAATGATGCGGCGATGAAGATCGCGGTTGTCGCGCCAAGCTGCACGTTGAGGCCCGATGCCGCCGAGGCCGTTACTGCCATCGCTGGCGCGCGTGGCGACGCCGACCTGATGATCCACTCGCAATGCTTCATGTCAGACGGTCATTTCGCCGGCCCGGACGAGGCGCGGCTTGCCGCGCTGCGCGAAGTCATGGCCGACGAAAGCGTCGACGCGGTCTGGTTTGCGCGCGGCGGATACGGCTCGAACCGTATTGCGGAAGCAGCCGCCAGGGATCTTCCGAATGCCGCACGTTCGAAAACCTATCTTGGCTATTCGGATTCGGGCTTCCTGTTGGCGGCGCTTCACAAGGCCGGCCTTGAAGTGGCCCATGGGCCGATGGTGCAGGATGTCGTCAGGGAAGGTGGCGAAGCCGCGGTCCATCGCGCGTTGAACTGGCTGACGAAGCGCGATCGGGAAGCGCTCGAAGCCGGGCTCCGTCCGGGCCGGAGGGCCATGGCGTTCAATCTCACGGTGCTTTCCAATTTGCTCGGCACTGCGATTGAGCCTGACTTCAGCGGTGTCGACCTGCTGATCGAGGATATCGCCGAGCATGAATACCGCATCGACAGGGCAATGTTTCATTTGACCGGGAGCCCGGCAATTCGGCAGGTCGACTCGCTCAGAATGGGCCGGATGAGCGAGATCCCGGAAAATGATCCAATATTTGGCAGCGACGCCGAATCCATAGTCAGAGACTGGTGCAATCGGGCCGGAATCACCTTTGGTGGTACTGCCGATATTGGCCACGACGCCGCCAATCGGGTCGTACCATTCAATTATCTGTCAAATTAACTACAAATACCCATGTTCCCCCTCTTGCGCGCAGAGGGGAATCGCGCTCTATCTCTCCTTAGAACAACAGGAGGGCCAAATGGCAAAAGGGACTGGTCGTAAAGCAGGTGGCGGGCTCGCCCGCCCGGTAACCCCATCGGCGGATCTTGCCGCGATTGTGGGTTCGAGTCCGCTGCCGCGTAGCGAGGTCGTGTCGAAGGTGTGGGATCATATTCGCAAGAACAACCTGCAAAATCCGAATAACAAGCGGGAAATTCTTGCAGACGACAAGCTTCGCAAGGTCTTTGGTACCGACAAGTGCACCATGTTCGAAATGAACAAGCACCTGTCGAAGCATCTTAGCTAGTTCGCTCGCCGCCTCTAGCCGCGGCAAGCGAATGAGGAGGGGCCCCGGCATTGCCGGGGCCTCTTTCGTTTGGGGTGAGTCGCGCGCTCAGGCGCGAAATGCTGACGCCAATGGCTCCGAAATGACCGGATACCCGCGGCCTTCCGGAATTCGGACATGGGGCTCGCCGCCGATTTCCTCGATCCAGGGTATGATCGTCTCGAGCGAATGGGCCTGGGCATCGGCAATCGCCGAAGGCAAATCGCGATGCTGGGCCAGTCGCTCAAGGTTGCGCTTGGTCGGGAAGATCGCGCTGGCTTCGCCGCGTTCTATGCGATCGAGCAGCGCGCCAGCGCTTGCCCATTCCGCCGCCTCGCATTCGCCGGGTTGCGGGCGGGGCTGCCAGTCTCCCTGCGGCGCGCGGGCCAGGTAGAACAAAGTGTCGAATCTTCGCGCGTGTTTGAATGCCGGCATCCAGCGCGTGAAAGGGGTCAAGGCGTCTAGGTCGAGCACCAATTGGTGACCGGCAAGCAAGTCGGCGAATTCCGCACCTTCAATCAACGCCTGTTGCAATGCCCTACCAAGGTTCGGGTCGATCGGCGATCCCAATGCCGGAGCGATAGCGGTTTCTTCGATTGTCTCACGGATCGCCGTGACCTTGGCCGCGTCGTCCGGACGGCCCAGCCTCGCCGCCAGGTCGCGGTCGGCGGTGTCGATCCTCCCGCCCGGGAAAACGATTGCGCCGGCGGCAAATGCCATGGTGGCGGCTCGCTCAACGACGAGGATCTCCGGCTCCGCGACGCTGTCGCGCCAGACGACCAGTGTCGCTGCGGGGATTGCGTCGTCAGTCATGGCCCGCTGCCGTAGCAGGATATCCGGCACAAAAAAGGGCCGGCAGCCCGAAGGCGCCGGCCCCTTCCATCCGCTGCAAGAGCGGACTTGAACTACATTGCGTTGACGGCCGCGGCGTTGACGTCCGACTTGTCGATCGCCTCTTCCTTTTCCTCGCCCTCTTTCTTCAGCGCATCGGCCTGGTTCTCCAGCGCGTCGGCTTCGGCAGCATTGGCCGTGTTGTCGGCCGCTGCTTCGAGGTTCTCCGCGGCGTTCTCATAATTCTCCTGGACGTTCTCGCCGAGACTGTCGTCACCCTTGCCACCGCAGGCGGCGAGAGCGAGCGCGGCGGCGCCAACGACGGCGAACGAAAGCTTCTTCATCAAAAATCCCCTTTTTCCAGCGTGATGCGAATTGCCAGCCTCACGTGACCGGTTCCAACGCAACCACGTTCAAGACGGTTCCGAAACCTGTTCGATTTTGTCAATTGGTTGCATCGAAACGCCCCAGCACCTATCTTAGGAATGCCGGGAAACCGGCTATGTCGGTAGAATATCGGGTGGAATAGGCATTTCGGACCCGGGGGGCAGTACCCCGGCGCCTCCACCACCAGCTCCTCGGCCAAACGAGGGTTGCTGATGGGGGCGAAATAGGATCGACGAGTGCAATAAAGTCCCGGTTGCCGATCGGACTGAGTCACCGTGACGGCTCATTCACACAAGTGCCAACGATAACGAGGCGCTCGCTCTTGCCGCGTAACTGAGGGCCTAACGGTCTAACGTTACAAAGCTAAAGCGCGGTCGGACCCCACCGGGCAACAGAAGGGGATTCCAGCGGTTCGGGGAGCACCGGGCAACAGAAGCTCCCCACCTTCCTTCATCCATTGGTCGAACCGCGGCTTGCAGTGCGGCATCTCTCCTCCCAGGGTGCGCCAACTCAAATCGGGGGAGTCGCCTTCATGACCTTTCGCCGTGCGCTGGTTGCGCTTTGCTTCGCCGTTTCGCCGGTCGCGCTTGCCGCGGCCCCCGTTCCGAAGGAACAATTGCTGGTGCCGCCAGCCAATGCCGACCACTTCGTGGTTGTCTCGGAGGCGGGAAAGCATGGCGACGAGTGGCGCTGGAAGCTTCCCGACGGGAGCCTGGCTTATCGCGAGTCCATCCTGCTTCGCGGCCTGGTGTTCGAGCAGGATGAAGTCGTAAAGCTGGACGCGAGCGGGCAGCCGGCCAGCTTTACCATCCGCGGCGTCACTCCAAGCGGCGATTCGGCCGAGACTTATATCGTCGATCAAGGCACCGGGCGGTGGAAGACATCGGTCGACGAAGGCCAGGCGCCCGCTGCGCGCCGTATCTATAATACCTTCGGCGGCACCTTCCTCGCGGGAGATGCAACCGTACCAGTCTACTTGAAGGCCGGGACAAGCGGCGTCGACCTCCTGCCGTCGGGCCACGGCACCCTTGAGGCGTCGAGCACCACGTTCCAGGCAAGCGGGCCGAAGGGCGCCGAAACCGTCCGGCTGCATTTTCTCAAGGGCACCGGACAATCGCCGGCGCCCCTCTGGCTATTCAGCGATGGGCGCCTGTTCGGTTACGTCGGCGCGCTGGCGATGATGCCCGAGGGTTATGAGGCCAACCTCAAGCCAATGATCGCAGCCCAGGAGGCCGCGATCGCCGAGCTGACGCCGGCCATCGCCAAGCGGCTGCTGACTCCCGCGTCGCGCCAGCCGGCCCTGTTCCGCAACGTCAAGATCTACGACGCCGACAAGGAGCGGTTCGTGGCCAGCCAGAACGTGGTCGTATCGGACGGGAAGATTGTCAGTGTCGGAACGGCGCTGCCCAAGTTGCCGGCGGGCGCCCGCGTCATCGATGGCGCCGGCAAGACGCTCGTACCCGGCTTGTGGGATAGCCACATGCATGTGTCCGACGACTTCAATGCGCTCAGTGAAGTAGCGATTGGCGTTACTTCGGCGCGCAATCCGGGCGGCAGCATAGAGTTGGCGGTGTCGCAACGCGATCGGCGCGCAAAGGGACTTCTTGTCGGCCCCGAGCAGTTCAATTCGGTGATTATCGACCAGAAAGGTCCCCTCGCAGCGCAGGGCAGCCTTTCGGTTTCAAGCCTCGAGGAGACGCTTGCGGCCGTCCGCAAGATCAAGGCCGCCAACCTGACGGCAGTGAAATTCTATACCTCGATGAATCCGGCCTGGATTCCGCCTGCGGCAAAGCTCGCCCACGAGCTCGGCCTCCACGTCCACGGCCATATCCCTGCCGGAATGCGCACGCTGGACGCGGTCAACGCCGGCTATGACGAGATCACCCACATCTATTTCGCGACCATGCAGGCGATGCCCGATGACGTTGTCGCGAAGTCCAACACCACCCTGCGCCTCACGGGACCGGGCAAATATTTCAAGGACGTCGACTTCAATGCCGAACCGACGCGCACCGTGATCAAGACGCTTGCCGAAAAGCACATCACGGTCGATCCGACGCTGGTCGTTGTCGAGGGCGTGCTGACGTCCGAGGCCGGCAAGGTCTCGCCAGCCTATACCGCATATGTTGGAACGCTTCCGCCCGCCACCGAGCGCGGCTTCAAGTCGGGTCCAATTCCGTTGCCGGAAGGAACCACGCGCGAGGACGCGATCGCCAGCGTCAAGCATATGCTGGAATATGTCGCGGTGATGCGCAAAGCCGGCGTACCGATCGTTGCCGGCACCGACGGGCAGGGGTTCGAGCTGGTTCGCGAGCTAGAACTTTACGTCCAGGGCGGAATGACGCCTGCCGAAGCATTGGCGACGGCGACCATCGACGCCGCGCGCAACGTCAAAGCGGACAAGCGCACCGGATCGATTGCGGTCGGCAAGGAAGCCGATCTGCTGTTGGTCGACGGCGACGTGGAAGCCAACATCGGGAATCTACGCCATGTCGACCAGGTCGTGATGGACGGCTATGTGCTGGACGGCGACGCGCTGCGCAATGAAGCTGGATTTAGCGGCCGTCCCAAGTAGCGCTAGACTGGGGGCAGGGGATGCGGATCTGGGGAAAAATGCTGGCGGTGGCTGCGGCCCCGCTAATGCTGAGCGGTTGCCTGTGGGGGCCGGGAAATTTCACGTCGAACCTGGCGCTCAATAAGGCTGGCACTTTCGTGCTCGACTATAAGGGCGAGGTTGTCCTGCAGATGCCGGACGACAAGGGGACGCCGCCCGATCCTTGGTCCGACAAGATGCTGAAGTGCTTCAAGGATGGCCGGGTCGAAACGACCATGATGATGGGCCAGCTCTCGGATGGCTCCGAGGAGGCGGACGACGACAGTCGGAAGTGCACTCCCGCGGAGCTCGCCAAAGCCAGGTCGGATTATGAGAAGGATGCGGCGGCGCGCGCGGCAAAGAAACAGCAGGAAAATGAGCAGATGGCCAAGCTGTTCGGCCTGCCGGGATCCGACGATGCCTCGAACCGCCGCTTCGCCGCCAATTTGATGAAATATCAGGGCTGGCGCTCGGTCAGCTACAAGGGCAGGGGCGTGTTCGACGTCGACTATCATGTCGAGGGCCGGCTGACGCAGGACTATGCCTTCCCGCTGATGCCCGACACCGACCTGATCATCCCTTTCATCACCCTGCGGCGCCGAACCGACGGGTCAGTCATGGTCTCGGCGCCCGCCCTGACCGGCGGCTCGGGCCCATTCAGCGCCCGCGCCAAGATGCTGGGG
>Ga0310811_10011075_pt1 | contig 11677 bp, 10 predicted proteins | sample YCmetagenome_FD_207642 | JGI IMG/M metagenome (GOLD analysis project Ga0310811, IMG submission 207642) | Soil microbial communities from experimental microcosm in Duke University, North Carolina, United States - YC | ecosystem: Engineered > Artificial ecosystem > Soil microcosm > Unclassified ...
CGCACCACGTCGATCGTCGCCGCCGCTGCGTTGCCGGCACGCCTTCGGCGCCGCATTCCGAGCGCGGGTCGAATGGATCCGATGATCTGACGTACGTACCAGAGGCGAGACGCCAATGGACCACGTTGATTCCGGATGTGCGCGTCGTATTCGGCCTGGAGGTCAGAGAGGATCTCGGCGCGGACGTCCGGCGGAAGCAGGCACCCGAGAAGAAGTCGAGCCAGCAGCATCATGACGGACGGCCGCCGCGATTCAGCTTCAAGCCGCGCCAGAGACTGTCGCGTACCGCCGCCGTCTCCTGCAGTGCGCGCCTTCCTGCCTGGGTAATCGAGAAGAACCGCCGCGGACGGCCGTCGCGTCCGTCATCGGGTGGCGGCTCGGCCAGACGGACAAGACCCTTGTCCTCGAGCCGTTCGAGCGAGGCATAGACGGCGCCAATGGCAACCTTACGGCCTGATTGACCCTCGATCTCGCGTCGGATCCGCATGCCGTACGCCTCCGGCTCGCAGCGCACGACCGCCAGGAGCACGACCTCCTCCAGGTCACCCAGGTAAGAGCCTTTCGTTCGCATCTTTTTCTATAATAACGAAAAACATGTCGAAATGGTTCACTCGTGAGCCGATTCGTTCGGCGGCCGCTACAAGCCGGACGGAAACGTGTAGACGGGTGGGGCTACGACCGGCTCGCCAACCTCGATCGTAATCTGCTCGTGCGCCGTCAGGACGATGGCCCTGAGATCTCCTGCGTACGGGCGGCCGTCGATGAACGCATGCACCGGCCCCTGAAGTCCCGCCACGTCCTTCCTGCCGAGACCGCGGCCCCAGATATCGAAAAACTCCCCGAGAGTGTAGGGACGCGCGTCGGGCGATTCGACGTGGATGATGCCGGTTGCGTCATGCGTGTGCAGCCAATAGAGCGCCGCACCACCGGCGAATCCGTTCTGGATGCGCAGCGGCTTGACGATGCCGATGCCGAGGGGCACCGCAATCTGCTCGCCGCGATAGAACAGGGACAAATGCGCGTGAATATGGACCGCGAGCATCTCCTGCGAGAGACCCTCAATGCCGTCCACCGGCTGCCCGTTCCCGCCGACGGGCGTGTCGCCGGGTGGAAAGAACGTTTTGCCGACCTCGGTCGCCTGCACGAGGGCGATGGCGCCCGGTTGCGCGGCGGCTGACACGACCGCCCCGAGAGTGGCCGCGACGACCGCGGGGATGAAGCGGCGGAATGAAACGGCGCGCACGCAAACAGCATATCCGGAGTTGCGGCACGTGCGATCGAGCGTAGAATTCCGCGGGGGCTCTACGGGAGTCATCGAAAACATTTCGGACACAGCGCGCTGGGTTGCCGTCTATCGAGCTCGTGAAACGGAGCGGCCCGACCCCGTTTTCCGGGATCCGTTCGCAAGGCGGCTTGCCGGCGCGCGTGGCGAGGAGATCGCGCGCGCGCACACGTACACCGAGGCAAACGACTGGCCGTTCGTCGCGCGGACGTACATGTTCGATGCGGTCATCGCAGGGGAGGTCGAGCGGGGCGTCGACACGGTGGTCTGCCTCGCGTCCGGCCTCGATGCCAGGCCGTATCGGATGGAGCTGCCGGAATCATTGCGCTGGATCGAGATCGACCTGCCGGAAATCATCGAATACAAACAGAGCGTCCTTGCGGGCGAGAAGCCCCGTTGCGTGCTGGAGCGCGTCGCTCAGGATCTTGCCGATGAAGCGGGCCGGCGGACACTCTTCGACCGGATCGCGCGCAAAACGCGGCGCGCGCTCGTCATCAGCGAAGGGCTGCTCGTATATCTCACCGATGACCAGGTCGTGTCGCTGGCCCACGACCTCACGGCCAGGCGGCCGTTCGAGCGATGGGCGGCCGACCTCGCGAACCCGGGTGTGCTCGGGCTGATGCAGCGCGTAATGAGCGAGCACGTGGACCAGGCTGGCATCCCGTTCCGCTTCGGGCCCGCGGAGGGACCGGCATTTTTCCAACGCGCCGGCTGGAAGACTGTCGAGATCCGGTCGTCGTTTCGTACCGCGGCGAACCTGAACAGGCTCCCTCCCGAGCTCCGGACATACGCACAGTTTCCCGATGCACCCGAGCCATGGCGCCTGCCGATGCCCTGGTCGGGCGTGTGCCTGTTCGAACGAATCTGAACCTCCGCTGCGTTGAACTCCGGCATCGATCCCTGCGTATAGTTAAACTAACTATATGCGGCAGCCGGTGAATCCCCGCGATTTCCTGCCGGTCAAACCGGTCGATCTCGAGTTGCTCCTGGCGCTCGCCGACGGCGAGCAGCACGGCTATGGACTCGTGCAGGCGATACATGCGCACACGAACGGTCTCGTCGTGCTCGACCCTGGCAACCTGTATCGCGTCATCCGGCGGCTGCTGGCCGATGGCCTCATCGCGGAATCCGCACATCGCGACCCGGACGATGCCGACCATCGTCGGCGGTACTACGGCCTGACGCCGCTCGGCGGACGAGTGCTGGGGGCCGAGCTCGATCGGCTGCGCGCGCTCGTCAACGCGCCGGCAACGCGATCGGCCGCGAAGCGATGGACGTCATGAAGCGGACGCCGCTCGCCTTTCGCCTGCTGCTCACGCTGTTCCCGCCGTCATTCCGCGACACCTTCGCTGACGGGATGTCTGACGTGTTCGTCGAACAGCGCCGCGCCAGCCGAGGTGTGCGCGCCGTGGCGGGACTCTGGACACGCACCATCGTCGGGATGGCCGGCGCTGCCTGGCGCGAGCGTCGCGACTCGCGACGGGTTCTTGCCGGCGGCCTGCCCATTGGCGAAACACTCGTTGCGGATGCGCACCTCGCCGGCCGCATGCTCGCCCGCAGTCCGCTCGTGAGCCTCGCGGTCGTCGGCGCCATTTCTCTCGGGATCGGCGGCGTGACGACGATCTTCAGCGCGCTGAATGCCATCGTTCTGCGGCCGCTGCCGGGCGCCGCCCGCGGTGATCGTCTCGTCGGGGTGGATCGGCGCACGCCGGACTTTTCGGAAGGCGTCTCGGGATCGTTCCGTTTTTATCAATACCTGCACGACAGCTCGCGATCGCTGGCGGGGATCGCAGCGTGGAGCCGCGTGCCGCTGACCATCGTGGTCGGCCGCGAGGCGTATGCCGTCTCCGGCACGATCGCGAGCGACAACTACTTCGAGGTGCTCGGCGTCCGGCCTGCGATCGGCCGCTTCTTCGAAGACGACGCCCGGCGAACGCCAGACGGCGAGCCCGTGCTCGTCGTGTCGCACGCGTTCTGGAAGACGCGCCTGAACGAAGATACCGGCGCCGTCGGCATGACCCTCCGTGTCAATGGCCGGCCGTATCGACTGATTGGTGTCGCACCGGAGGAGTTCCGCGGTGTGTTCACGCCGCTGAAGATCGACGCATGGGTGCCGCTGGCGGCGCAATCGCACGTGCACCCTTTGCGCGATCTGGCGGATGAGCCGTGGCTCTGGCTGTTCGGCCGCCTGCGCGATGGCGTAGGCGTGCAGCAGGCACGCGCCGAACTCGCGTCGGTGACCGCGACGTACGTCTCCACCGGCGGAGATCGGTTCCTCCGCTATACGAGCATCCGGCTCACGCCACTCACGGGTCTGCCCGATGACGCGCGCGAGGCGCTGCTTCGATTCGGTGCGGTGCTGCTGTGTGCCGCTGCGCTCGTGCTGGTCATCGCGTCGGCGAACGTGTCATCGCTGCTGGCCGTGCGAGCCGTCGCGCGACGTCGCGAAATGGGGATTCGCACCGCGCTGGGAGCAACCCGGTGGCGCCTCGTCCGGCAACTGCTCACGGAAACGACGGTGTTGTTCCTGCTCGGTGCCGGCGGAGGCACGCTCATCGCCGTGGCCGCGACAGGCGCACTCGAGCGCCTGCCGATTCCCTCGGACCAGGGCTTGTCGCTCGAGCTCTCGCCGGACGGAAGGGTCGTGGTATTCGCAATCGCGGCGTCGCTGATCGCCGCGCTCCTGTTCGGGATCGGCCCGGCGCTCCGCGGCGCAGGCCGCAGCCCGATGTCACTGCTGCGTTCCTCCTCGAGCGGCGGCGGGCGGAGGACCCGGACGACCAGCGTCCTCATCGTCGCGCAGGTCGCGTGCTCGTTCGTCCTGCTCACGTGCGCCGGACTGTTCGCGCGCGCGCTCGTCGCCGGGAGTGCCATCGACCCGGGCTTCGACGCCCACCACGTGGCCATCGTCTCTCTGAATACCGACGCATTCGGATATGACGAGCCGACGAGCCGTGCCTTCTACGAGGCGCTCCGCAATCGCCTCGCCTCGACGACCGGCATGGACGCGATCGGTTTCGCCGACCGGCTGCCACTCAACATGTCGAACTCCGGCGCGCTCGCGACCATCGAGCGGACGGACCCCGGCGGAGGCGTTCGCCTCCAGATGCGCGTGGAAACCGGCCTCGCCGACGCTGGTTACTTCGATGCGGTGAAGATTCCGATCCGCGCGGGACGATCATTCACGGCGTCAGACGACTCCGCGCGTGCCGACGTCGCCGTGGTGAACGAAACCTTCGCGCGACGGGCCTGGGGGGACGGCGGCGCCGTCGGCCGGACCTTCCTCGTCGGCGCGAGCCGTATCACCGTCGTGGGCGTCGCGGCAGACTCGAAGTACTCCACGCTCGACGAACCTGCGACGCCGTTCATGTACCGGCCGATCGCACGCCACTGGCAGCCCGGCCGCATGCTCTTCATGCGCGTCAGCGGCGATCCGCAGGGCGCGGCGCCGATCGTTCAGGATGCAGTGGAGTCGATCGATCCCGGGCTGCCTCGCGCGACGATGACGACGCTGGTGCGTGAGGTCGACACGGCGCTGCTGCCCCAGCGCGTCGCAGCGATCGTGACCGGCATTCTCGGGGGGGCCGGACTGCTGCTGACCGCGATAGGCCTCTACGGCCTCGTCGCGTACGGCGTTTCGTTGCGCTTGAAGGAGATCGGCATTCGCCTGGCGCTGGGCGCGCGGGCCGCGGATGTCGTGAGGCTGGTCGTGGGTCATGGCCTGTGCCTGACCGCCGCCGGTGCTGCGATCGGCCTGACGGCGGCATCGCTGACGACTCGCCTGATCGGCCGCTACCTTTTGAACGTCAGCGCGTTCGACGTCCGGGTATTCGCCGGGGCCGCCGGAGTACTGACCGTCGTAACGCTGTGCGCAGCCTATCTTCCGGCCCGTCGGGCACGCTCAGCTGATCCGTTGACCGTGCTGCGCTGCGAGTGATCCCGCCGCCAGGGGCGGGCGTATACTGAGCGCTTGAACCGGGCAGCTTTCCGGCTCATCGCTCTGTCCAGCGCGCTCGTCCTCGGAGTCAGCGGTTTGTCCGCGCAAGCGCCGTCGCAGAGCCGTCCCAGGTTCACGTCGAAGGTCGAGCTCGTCTCCGTCGACGTCAACGTGGTCGACGGCAAGGGACAGCCGGTCACCGACCTCGAAGCGCCGGACTTCACGCTGTCCGTCGACGGACAGGCCCGGCACATCGTCTCGGCCCAGTTCGTGCCCGTCAAGCGGGCGGCATCCGCTGCCGGCGACCAGCAGGACGACTACAGCACCAACACCGCGGCCGTCGCCGGACGTCTCATCGCCGTCGTCGTCGATCGCGGCAGCATCGCGCCGGTGCGTGCCAAGGACGTACTGACCGCGGCGGCCCGTTTCGTCGACGGGCTCGAGCCGGCCGATCGCGTCGGCTTCTTCACTGTGCCCGACGGGCAGACGATCGAGTTCACGGCGAATCACGCGGCTGTGGCCTCCGCGCTGCGGCAGGTCGACGGCCATGCGATGGAGTCGATGTCGCCGCGGCACGTCGGCGTTTCCGAGGCGCTCGAATTCGAGCGCGGCAACCGGATGGTGATCGACGAAGCGATGGATCGCGAGTGCGGGGCTCTCGGAACCGCCACGGCGGGTTCGACGGGATTCTCCGAGCAGGCCATCTGCCGGAGGCTCGTCGAGGATGATGCCGCGATCGTCGCGTCGCAGGCCCACGAACGCGCGCGGCACACGGTGATGGGACTCGAAGCACTGCTCGCGCGACTCGCGTCGAACGACACGCCGAAGACGATCGTACTCGTCTCCGAAGGACTGATCATCGACGGCGAGCGGCTGATCGCGAGCGGACTCGGTCGGGCGCTCGCGACCGCGCATGCCACGATCTACGCAATCAAACCGGAGACGAGCGACACCGACGCGTCCCGCTCGCGCGTGCCGCAGACAGACATGCGCGATCGGACGGTCCGCGAAACGGGCCTGACCCTCGTCACGCATCTCGCCGGCGGTGAGATGTTCCGCGTCACTGCGGATCCGGATGCGTCGTTCGAGCGGCTCGACGCGGAGTTGTCAGGGTATTACCTGCTCGGGTTCGAGCCCGTGGCCGGCGATCGCGACGGCAAGCCCCACAACATCAAGGTGTCGACCTCGCGGAGCAGCGTGCAGGTGCGGTCGCGATCGCAGTTCACCGTCGATGCGGCAACGCCGGCCAATACGGAGGGTGGCATCATGGCGCTGCTCCTGAGCCCGGCGTTCGCGACCGCGCTCCCCTTCGCGGTCACGTCGTACGCGTTCCAGGATCCGGACTCGCCGAAGATCCGGCTGCTCATCGGCGTCGAGGTCGACGCGGCGGATGCGCGCGGCGACATGGCGCTCGGCCTCGTCGTACGCCGCGCCGACGGCGCCACCGCAGGCTCGTTCTTTCAGCCCACGGTGAGTTCGACACAGGTCAATCCCGAAACGGGCAAGGTGACCGTCTTCACGTCGCTGCTGCTCGATCCCGGCACCTACACGATGAAAGCCGCGATTGCCGACGCATCCGGCCAGCGCGGCAGCCTCGAGCGTCCCGTGCGCGCCTTCCTCACACGCATCGGACGTTTCCGCGCGACGCAGCTCATGATCGGCGGCAACGTTCCGCATGGGGAAACGCCGCAGACGATCGTGCCGACGGTGAGCGGCGCTGTGCACGCGCCGCTGCACGCATACATGGAGTTCTTCGCGGACGCGCCTGGCGCCTTCGACGGCATGACCGTGCGGCTCGAAGTGGTGCCCGACAACGGCGGTCCTATCGTCGACAGTGTTCCGGCCATACTGCAGCCGGCGGGAAACGACCCGCTCACACGGGCGGCCGCGGGGTCGATTCCGCTCTCGTTCCTTCCCGACGGACACTACGTCGCCCGGGCGATTGTGACGGCCAACGGGCGTAAGATAGGCACCATGACACGGCCCTTCACGCTGGAGGCACTGCGGTGACTCGTACGAGGCGCGCCGGGCGCACGGCTGCCCGAATCGTGGCGGCCGTCGTGGCCGTCTACGTTGTCTTTCTAACGGCGATGTTCGTCGTGATGCGGCAGCCGCCGCAGCGGTTCGGGCAGATCATGCGGCACTTCCCCATGCCGGCCATGATGGTCATTCCGTTCGAACCGATGTGGAACGTGGCGCGTGGCGGCGCGCTCAACGTGGGAGACATGGCGCCGGACTTCACGCTGCCCAGGACAGATCACTCGCGCGACGAGCGGCTGTCCGCCTACCGCGGCCGGCCGGTCGTTCTCGTGTTCGGCAGCTACACTTGACCGCCGTTCCGGCGGGAGGTTCCCGCCCTCAACCAGCTGTATGCGAAGTATGGAAACGCCGCCGCATTTTTCGTGGTGTACATCGGCGAGGCGCACCCCGACGATGCGTGGCAACTGCCGAGCAACATCAAGGACAACGTCGTGTTGGCGAGCCCGGTGGATTTCAAGCAGCGTGAGAAGGTCGCGGAAATGTGCGTCGTCCGTCTCAGCATCAAGCTGCCGGCAGTCGTGGATCGCTTCGACGACTCGACGGAGATCGCCTATTCAGGGTGGCCCGATCGTCTCTACGTAATCGACCGTGATGGTCGAATCGCCTACAAGAGCCGCCCGGGACCCTTCGGCTTCAAGCCCGCGGACGTGGAGGCAGCCCTCCAGTCCATGATTGGCGCGGCCGCTCACTGACGGCCAAAGGGCCCGAGAACGGCCTGTTTGCCGATGCCTTCAACCGTGAAACCACTTTGCTGCTCGAGACTGCCCGCGACAGCCCACGCCCGCAATGAGCGTGTGCGCGGCCGCACGGGCATCCTGCGACAGGCGCTCTGCGCCGCGCTGATCGCAGGCGCCGGAGCCCATGCGGGCGCGCAGCAGACGCAGCGGCCCCCGCAGCCGCCGCGATTCGTCTCCACGGTCGACGTCGTGCCCGTCGACGTCAACGTCGTCACCGCGGACGGCCGTCCGGTGAGGGATTTGACCGCCGCCGACTTCCGGGTCACGGTGGACGGCCAGCCGCGGAAGCTGGTCTCGGCACAGTTCATTCCCATTGGCGTGGAGGAGACGGCCGACACGACGACCCCACCGGCGGAATACAGCACCAATGTGCCGACACCTGGCGCCGCTGGACGGCTGATCGCAATCGTGGTCGATCGCGGCAGCATCGCGCCGGTCCGCGCGAAAGACGTGTTCGCCGCCGCCGCGAAATTCGTGCAAGGCCTGCAAGCGCAGGATCGCGTCGGACTCTTCTCGATTCCCGATGGACCGCAGATCGACTTCACGACGGATCACGACGCCGTGGAGATCGCACTGCAGCGCACAGACGGTGCGGCGCATGGTTCGGCCGGCGCCAAGTACGTCGGTACCGCCGAAGCGATGGAGATCGAGCGGGGCGGCACGTTTGCGATGGACAACGTCATGCAGCGGGAGTGCGGCGGAACCGTGCAGAACGTCCGCGACTCCGGCGGAAACAGCGAACTGGCGATATGTATGCGGATGGTGCAGGACGAGGCTGCTACCATCGCGACCTACGTGCATCAGCGGGCCCGCGACACGATCAACGCTCTCGGAAACCTCCTGCGCCGCCTCGGCACCGGCGAGACGCCGACCACGATCGTCCTTATCTCCGAAGGGCTGGTCGTCGACAACGAGCGGTTCGTGATGAACAGCCTCGGGCCGTTGATTGCGGCCGCGCACGCGACGATTTTCGCGTTCAAGCCCGAGCCCGCCGATTCGGATTCATCGGAGCAGCGCGCCCGCCAGAATCAGATGCAGGAGCGCGCGGTCAACGAGACCGGCTTGACGACGGTGGCGACGCTCGGCGGCGGCGAGATGTTCCGCGTCCTCGCCAACCCTGACGCGCCGTTCAAGCGGCTCGCGACCGAACTGTCCGGATACTATCTGCTGGGCTTCGAGCCCGAAACCCACGATCGCGACGGCAAGCGCCACAAGATTTCTGTCGACGTGAAGCGAAGCGGCGTCCAGGTGCGCGCGCGGACCGAGTTCTCGGTCGAAGCCTCGAACGGTTCGGAGGACACGAAGCGCATCATCACGGATCTGCTCGGCAGCCCCGCGAAGGCGACGTCGATTCCGTTCCGGCTGACGACGTACGTGTTCCAGGATCCGGAATCCACGAAGATCCGGCTGCTGGTCGGCATCGAAGTCGAACGCTCCGATCCCGCGCAGCTGTCCATGGGCATCGTGCTGATGAAAGCGGACGGCACGTCTGCAGCGACGTTCTATCAGCCCACAATCGACCCCCCAAAGGGGACGGGGCCGCAGACGTACTTCGCGACGCTGGTGGCCGAGCCTGGTGGGTACCAGCTGAGGGCCGCGCTGCTGGATGCCAAAGGACGGCGCGGCAGCGTCGAGCGGGATGTGCGTGCGTATATGACACGCATGGGACGGTTTCGCGCGACCCAGCTCGTCATCGGCGACGGGAAAGATCCGGGCGCCGGTGCGGCCAGCGCCCCTTCCGTGAGCGGAAACCTGTCCAGCGACACGCTGAACACGTACCTGGAGCTGTTCGCCGACGGTACGGCGGCATTCGATGGAACGTCCGTGAGGGTCGACGTCCTGCCCGTTGGCGGGGCGAACCCGGTGGAGGGCGCGGACGCCATCCTGCAGCCCGTCAGCACGGATACTCGAGTCCGCGCGGCGGCAGCCTCAGTTCCACTCGCGATGCTGCCTGCGGGTTCCTACGTCGCGCGTGCGCGCGTGATGGCGGACGGACACCAGGTCGGCGAGATGACGCGGCCGTTCAATATCGTACGAGCGGCGTCGAAGGAGTGAGTCGCGCCTTCGCGCGCGCAATCGTCTCGAGGTTCCGCTCGTACGACAGGCCGAAGCCCGCGGCCGCATAGCCTGGCGACGCATACACCGGATATGCCTCCGTCCGCAGATGCGCCAGCATGTGGTGCCCGGCGCGCGTTTCTCGTTCGTGGCGCAGCGCGGTGATGTCGATCGGCGCGACGACTATACGCTCGCCCGGTCCCGGCGACGCCTCCGCGAGCATACGGCCGTCGAAGTCCACGACCTGGCTGCCGCCCGGCCATGAGTACGGCGGATAGTGCCGCAGCGATGCGCCCTGATTAGCCGCCACGACGAACGCCATGTTCTCGAGGGCGCGGCAGCGATTGACGACCGTCCACCAGTTCATCGGCTCCGTCGCACCCCACGGGTCCATGTAGGCAGACACGCGTATCAACACTTCCGCGCCGTTTGCCGCGAGCTGCCGGATGGCCTCCGGAAACAGCCAGTCGTAGCAGATGGCGCATCCGATGCGGCCGATCGGCGTGTCCGCCACCGGAAACAGCGGTTCGTCGTAGCCGGGAAGGTCGTGCGGGCTGGCGTGGACTTCGTAAGGAATCCAGGGGTTCACCTTCCGGTATTTGTAGAGGAGCCCTTCGGGACCGATGAGGCACGTCGTGTTGAACACCACGTGCGGCCATCGCGGGTCCGCCTCGATCATCGTGCCGCTCTGGATGTAGAGAGCGTGCTCGCGCGCCTTGCGGGCGAGCCGATCCGTGTGCTCGTTTGGAATCGGCACGGCAAGGCGGTCGCGAAGTTCGCCTACGGTCGCATAGACGGGCGCCGCGTGCGCGAACTCCGGAAAGGCCACGAGCCGCACAGGCAGGAACGGCGCCGCGCCGGCGACGGCCGCGTCGATCATCGCGAGCATGCGGTCTGTGTTCGCGTGCATCGCCGAACGGTCGAGCGGATTGGCGAAGTCCGTCTGGCAGGCAGCCGCCGAATATCGAATGACGCCGGTCATCTGTGTGACCCCTGACTGAGCGCAGCCGCATCGATCGAGCGCACGACTCTGGTGATCACTCGAGTGTTGTACTGCTGCAGATACGCGCGGTGCGCTGCATCCGTCGGGTAATGCTCGTCCGAACCGTACGGGTACCGTGTCATCGCGTGAAACGGCAGCGGGCCCAGCGTATCGGGTGTCGCCGAGCGGATGTTCATTTCCTTGCTGAATCCGTCGCCGAGGAGGAAGAACGAGCGCGTCCAGCCCGTTTGAAGCGCGCGTCCCGAGGCGTCAAAGGACAGGGAGATTTCATCGCCCGGCTCCGCGATGACGAACATGTCGTCCACGCGTTCGAGCAGTGCCCGTACGTCTCCCTCTCGCGTGTACGCTCCGGGGAACGCCTTCCACGGCGATTTGGTCGTCACGCTCTCGTAGACCGCCCCGAACGGCTCGCGCCCATCGGGGCTCGCCTCGGCGGAGTAGCCGCGCGACTGCAGCGTGGCTGTCGCGGGCTGAATCGTCCGCTGCTCGATATCGATGCCGGCCGGCAACGCGACGCGCACCTGGTCCCAGTAGATCGGCATGTTCGTGACGATCCGCACTTCGCGGGAAGGACCCAGCCATCGCCCTTTCATGTCGACGACCAGCGTCTGCGGCCGGCCGAC
>Ga0310811_10011076_pt1 | contig 11677 bp, 13 predicted proteins | sample YCmetagenome_FD_207642 | JGI IMG/M metagenome (GOLD analysis project Ga0310811, IMG submission 207642) | Soil microbial communities from experimental microcosm in Duke University, North Carolina, United States - YC | ecosystem: Engineered > Artificial ecosystem > Soil microcosm > Unclassified ...
CTGCGCACCCTGAACCGGACGCTGGAAGATTTCCTGCCTCGACTGCGCGACGTGCTGGCGTCTGCGGACGGCGATAGCAGCGGCAGCGAGCGGGGCCTCCGCCGTCGGTCGACCTAGGACCTGGGACCTAGGATCCCGGCTGCCACGGCGGGGACAGGGCGTTCCCCTGGGTTGCCGCGGCATCCTGCAGGCGGCGCAACATCGTCGTGGCTGTTTTGAAGGAAACATTCAGGATGCGCTGCAAATGATGCGGCCGCATCGGCTTCGTGCCGCCTTCGGTCAGGTAGATGGCTTGCAGCCATTTGTGCAGCGGAACGTGGCTTGAGCTGAAGATCGTGCCGTGGGTCAGGGAAAACGTGCGCCGGCAGGCGTAGCACTTGTAGGAGCCAAGGCGCGTCGATGCGCCATCAAGCTTGCCGATACGTCCCTGCGTGCCGCATCTCGGGCACGTCGCACCGTCCGGCCAAAGAATGCCTTCCAAATATTGATGCGCGCTCAATTCGTCGGCGAAGCGCGCAAGGCTATCCCTGCGCGTCGCAGCGCTATCCTCCCGTTGCATACCCACTCGATCCTTCCCATTCACGCCGCGCCCCAAACGGGCGTGAACCACGCGCGAAGTATAAACAAGTTTTGGGGAGATTTATGCGTGGGTCGTTCCTTTTCCCATTGCCTGTGGATCACGGTGTGGTTGCACACACATGGCCATGCGCGCGTCGCGAAAGTCGAAAAAGCTCTTGTTTTATTGAGAAAATTCGGTCTCCGGCCGGTGAGGAATCCGGTGCCGAACCGATGCAACTCGATCGCAGGTCCCTCATTTGTCACGGCTTGGAAGGCGCGCGTTTCCTCTCGGGAGCCGGCGAAAGCTCCGACGATTCGCCTCGGCGGCCGACTGCCAGTCGATTGACCGAACGTGCCCCTTGCGCTTTATTCCCGGCGCACAAGATCGTGCCCCCGTGGCGGAATTGGTAGACGCGCCTGACTCAAAATCAGGTTTCCTCACGGAAGTGTTGGTTCGAGTCCGACCGGGGGCACCAAGCTAAAATACAAGCACGTCAGTGTTTTGGATCGATCTCGTTCCGTTTCTGCCAGTACTCGATGATCTCGGATCTGGGGAGAACGTCTCCGAACAGAAAACCCAGAGTCTGCAAAGTCGCGTCGTGAAGGTTGGGCGTGTGCGAGGCAACACAATCGGAGGCGATAGCGATATAGAAGCCAAGCGAGGCCGCATCTCGCGCGCTCGTATCGACGCAAACATTGGTCTGCACCCCGCAAAGCACGACTGTGCGAATGCCACGCGCGCGGAACTCTCGATCAAGGCCGGTGCCCATGAAAGCGCTAAAGCAGGTCTTGTCGAACACGGGTTCGCCGGGCGCGGGCGCCACTTCGTAGAATTCAGCCCCCCAGGTGCCGGCGCAGGCGAACATCTTGCCGCCTCGCGTCAGTGCTTTGGCGCGCATGCCAGGGGTGACCTTGTCCCAGCTGTAGTCGGCCCTGACCCAGAACACCGAAACCCCGGCCTTGCGCGCGTGGGCCACAAGGTCGTTGATCGGGCCAACGACCGCCCGGCAGGGTGCGGCGCTCAGCCCGGCGCCCGACTCGAGAAAACCACCGGGCGCGCAGAAGTCGTTCTGCATATCGATGACCAGCACGGCAGTATGGCGTGGATCAAGCCTTGCAGCTGGCGTCGCCAGGGTCGAGTCGTTGGTCACGATCACTCTCCCTGTCTTTTGCCGGTCAGCGAGGCGACCAGATTGTTGACCGCGAGGATTGCGCCGCCGCCAGCGTCGTTGCCCCAAATCAGACGGGAAAGCTGTCCGCCGAGATACGGGTGCATGCCCATGTCGTACAGCGCCTTGAAATCACGTCTCTCGATGGCCAGTCGCTCGGCGCCCTGCAGCGGATAGCGATCGAGTACGCCCGCCTCGTCACGCGCGAAGGCTTCGCGCAAGTCAGGATCCCATTTGAGGTCCTGCACCAAGTCATGGACGGCAAGGCTGGGATCGTACGACTTCAGTCGACTGGTCGTCATGCTGGCACCTGTTCGCGCGCTTGTGCGGTCTGCGGTTTGAGATCCCAGATCACTGCACCGAAGCCGCAGCGAAAATCTCGATGGATTGCATAGCCGAAGCTGCGCCCCTTGCATGGGCCGGTTGCACCCATGATCACCACCCAGGAGAACAGCTCGATCGTGCCGCCGGATCCGGACGCCTCCATGCGCTCGAAGGTCAGTTCCTTCAGGACTCGGTCATGATCGCCGGATGCCGCCAGATCAAGGAACCACCGGTCGAACGTTTCATCGATAACGTAGTAGCGCGATCCGCCAGGCTCGTGGCTGAGGCCGCCGGAGCCGATCAAGGCGACGCGCATACCGGGCGCGAGATCCTTTTCGATGAGGTCCGCGAGCGCTTGGCCGACCTCGTAGCAGCGATGCTGCTCGGGGATCGGTGGGACAATGCAATTCTGCAGCACCGGCACCAACGGGATGCCGAGACTGTCGAGATTGCCCATCGTCACCGGCACGGAGATGTTGTCGTCGAACTTGAGTGCGCCGGGTTCGGCGAACAAGCGGATCCCGCGGCGGATCATGCCCCGAAACAAAGTGGCAGCGACGTTGCGATCGCCCTTGATCGCGTAGTCGCGGCAGCCGATCCAGGGTTTGAACCACTCATGCGGGCCGCGATGCTCTTCCGCCATCCCGATCAGGAAATCAGGATAGCTGCGGATGCGGCTGTTCGCGAGGTGGTCGTTGGCAAAGACAATGATCACATCCGGGCGCGCCGCCTTGATCTCAGCGTGCAGCGACTCGAAGCTGTTATGGACGACCGCCTGCACGTCGGGCGGGGCACGATCGTAGAGACCGACCATGGCGGGTAAGTGGGGAATGCCAGCTGCGAATACGATTTCACCCATGATGGCTCTCCGCTTTTCTCGTCCGTCGGCAAGCTAGTCCGCTAACGCACGGCGGCCGCCAATACGCGACGTGTCACCTGTGGCAAGGTGGATCTCGGCAACTGGATGTGCGCCCGTCGTCCAGCTCGGATGGCGCGAATAAATCTGCATGTCGTGACCTGGAACCACTCGCTGCAGCCTATGTTCGCCGACCAGCGCTCGAACGCGCTCATAGGTCTTCATCAGGTTCCAGGGATTGCCTTGCGTGTAGCCCGGCGGCCACATGCGTTCGAGGTTGGCATACCAATAAACGCAGTCGCCCGCGATCACATGCGGTCCTACGGCCGTCTCCACCTCGACCCATTGCGATCCGAACGTATGGCTTTCGGCAGCAAGGCGGCAATGGATGCCGGCACTGACCTCCGCATCGCCATCAATGAAATCGACACGGCCGTCGGCCACGGCCTGCTCGAACAGTTGGAACTGTTCCAGGTCCATCGACGACAATGCCCAAAGCGATTTGCCTGGCGAGGGATCGGCGATTCCGGCGATCGCTTCCCTCCAAAAATCGTATTCGCGACGCTGGCAAACGATCCGTGCCTTCGGAAATGCCCTGAAGTTTCCCGCATGATCGAAGTGCAGATGGGTCAACACCACAAGGTCGACGTCCTCCGGACGAAAGCCGGCCTTGGCCAGGGTGGCGCGCGGCATCTCCAGGTTCTCGAACGGGCGTCCGGTCATCGACACGCCGCTTTCGAAGCCGGTGTCGACCATTACGAGGCGCCGCTGCTCCATGGATGGACCGGTCGCAATCAAGGTGTAGTTCATCGCTACTTCGACCAGACCCTTGTTGCTGCAAACCGGACAACCGCCGAAGAAATCGGCAGGGACGTGTCCGCGCGAGAAGCAGAAGCTCCAGATTGAATGATCGCGGCTCACCGGTTGATCCTTCGATAGTGATGCGAAAACGACGAACGGTCGTTGTGAATCGCAACGTATTCATTGTGATTCACAATAATGAAGTCTTCGCGATTGACAATGTTTTCGTGGCAGCCGTAGCATTCCTGACATCAAGGGATACGGGGATCGGGGTAGGCATGCGCAAGACCATGATCGCGATAGGTCTGTCGGCGGTTGCGATGGCGACACCGGCTTACGCGGACGTGCAGATCGGCGTTCTGATGCCGACCTCCGGGTTTGCCGCCGGCTTTGGTCTTGAGGAGCAGGGCTCCATCGACCTCTTCATGAAGAGCTATGCGGACCTCGGTCCCGCCGGCAAGCTCAAGCTTGTCATCTACGATACGCGCGGTGAGCCGGCTCAGGCGATCAGCCTCACCAAGAAGCTGATCGATAGCGACAAGGTCACCGCGATCATCGGGCCCTACCTCAGCGGCGAAAGCGAGGCGGCCTTCCCGGTGGCGAATCGCGCTGCGACCCCGATCGTGACGCCTTCGTCGGCCAAGCCGGGTATTGCGGCAGCGAACCGGCCGTGGGCGTTCCGCTTCTCCTCGACGACCGACAAGACAGATAAAGCGCTCATCGAGCATTGGACAAAAAAGCAACCCAAGCCGATCAAGAACGTCGTGCTCTTCTATGACGGCAAGGATGCAGTCTCCAGCTCGGACGGAAAAACCGTCATGCCGGCCGCGCTCAAGGCCGCTAACGTCAATGTGTTGGACGCGATCTCCTTCCAGACCGGCGACGTCGATTTTTCGGCGCAAGTGACTCGCGCCAAGGCGCTGAATCCGGACGGGATCGTCGTAACCGCGCTCTTCACGGAAGCTGGCCATCTTGTGTCCGAGCTGCGCAAGCAGGGCATGACACAGCCGATTGCTGCCGGCGTCGAGCTGTCACTCGATCACAAGTTCATCGAAATTGCCGGCAAGGCGTCCGAGGGCGTACTGACCGCCGCCGAATTCAATCGCGACAGTCCCAAGCCGACGGTCGTTCAGTTCGTCAAGGATTACGAGGCTGCAACGCATCATCTGCCGGGCAATTCGTCGGCGCTGATGTACGACACGCTGTTTCTGATGCGCCATTGCATCATGTCGATCGGCGTCGTTGGCAACAGCGAGGCCGACAAGGCCAAGATCCGTGATTGCTGGGCCAACATGAACGGCGTTGAGGCGCCGATCGCCGGGGCGGTGACGATCAATAAAGACGGCGATGGCGTGCGGCAGCCGAACTTCCTTGTCGTCCGCGACGGCAAGTTTGTCGTCGATCCGTAAGATCTTGTAGACGACCCGGGCGCGCCACGTGGTCTTCCTGCAGCAACTGATAAACGGTGTGATGCTTGGGAGCACCTACGCCCTGGTTGCGATCGGCTATTCACTGATCTTTGGTGTGCTACGGCTGTTGCACTTCGCCCATGGAGAGGTTTTCATGGTCGGAGCCTTCATCGGGTTGGGGGCGGTCGTTTATCTCCACGCAGGTCCGCTTGTAGCCCTGCTGTGCGCGGCAGTTGGCTGCGCCGTGCTGGGTATCGTGATCGAGTTCGTGGCGTTTCGTCCGATCCGGCGTCGCAATGGCAGTCTGCTGGCGCCCATCGTGAGCAGCCTCGGTGTCGGCTTGCTTCTGCAGGAAGTGGCGACCAACCTGTTTGGTGCGGAGCAAACGCGCTTCCCGCCGCAGTTCGAAGGCGAAATGATCCGGCTCGGCGGCCTGTTCGTTACCAGTACGCAGCTCTTCATTCTTGGCACGTCGTTCGTGCTGATGCTGGCGGTGCATCTGTTCGTTTCGTACACAAAGTACGGCATGGCAATGCGCGCTTCAGCCGAAAGCACCGACGTGGCGCGCCTCCTCGGTATCAATGTGGATACGGTGATTGTGCTTACCTTCGCCTTCGCATCCGCGCTTGGCGGTATCGCCGGCGTGCTGGTCGGCTTTGCCTTCAGCGCTATTTCGCCTTTCATGGGCGTCAGCATGTCGGTGAAGGGGGTGGCGATCATGCTGATCGGCGGCCTGGGAAGCATCTACGGCGCCATGGTCGGCGGCCTCATCCTGGGCATCGTCGAGGTGATGACGGTGGGCTATCTCGCCTCGTCGTACCGGGATGCTTTCTCGTTCGCTCTACTGATCATCATGCTGCTCGTGCGGCCCCAGGGGCTGTTTTCGGGCGCGTCGGCAGCCAAGCGATAGATGTTCAATAGCTATACCGAGTCGCTCGCCGTCTTCTTCGGCATCAATGTTCTGATGGCATTCAGCGTCTACCTGCCGAGTTCGGCCGGGCTCATTTCGCTGGGGCAGGGCGGCTTCATGGCGATCGGTGCCTATACCTCGGCACTCTTGACGGCAAAAGATGTACCGTTCGCGATGGCGCTGGCGGCAGGGGCAGTGGTGGCGGCGTTGATCGGTGTACTGGTGGCGGCACCAGCGATCCGCATAAGAGGCATCTATCTGATCATCGCGACACTGGGCTTCGGCGAAATCGTCCGCGTCCTGTTCATCAATCTCGAGTTTGCGGGCGGTGCGTCCGGCCTGTCCGGGATCCGACCGTTGACGACGCTCTGGTACGTGGTGGGCGTCTGTTTCTTCGTAGGTTTGTGCCTGTGGCGTCTGCGCACCCTGACTTTGGGCCGAGCAATTCTCGCCGTCCACGAGGACGAGACGGCCGCGGAGGCCATGGGGATCAAGCTGCTGCAGACCAAGCTGATCGCCTTTGGCGGCGGAGCTGCTATCGCCGGGCTGGCGGGAGGGCTGTTCGCCCATTACGCGCTCTTCATCGATCCCGAACAATTCGGCTTCTCGCGATCGGCGGAAGCGTTCCTGTTCGTTGTTCTGGGCGGTTCCGGCAATCCCTTTGGGCCAATCATCGGTGCCGCTATCGTCACGTTGCTGCCTGAAGTCTTGCGCTTCCTCCAGGATTGGCGGATGAGCTTCTTCGCGGTGCTCCTGATCGGTTGTGCGATCTGGCGCCCGGGCGGACTTGTGGCAGCGCGGCCGCCGTCGCGCCTGTGAGCGACGTACCGCTCCTCGGCGTCGTGGGCATTGGCGTGACTTACGGCGGCTACGTGGCGCTGGACGACGTGTCCTGCCGCGTCGTGGAGAACAGTATCCACGCCTTAATTGGGCCAAACGGCGCCGGCAAGACGACACTGTTCAATGTCATCAGTGGATTGGTGAAGCCGGAGTCGGGCAGTCTGCAGTTTCGAGAACGGCGGTATACCGGCTTGCGGCCCGACCAGATCCTGGTGATGGGGATCGCACGCAACTTTCAGCAGGTTCGGCTGTTTCCGGTGCTCTCGGTAATCGAGAACGTGATGGTTGGCTGTCACAGTCGCTTGCCGCGCACGAGTTTCCGCGACTTTGTGTTGGGCCCATTGGGGCGAGACAAAGTGGATCGGCTGGCCCGCCAACGCGCTGCAGAGATGCTCGATTTGGTCGAGTATCGCGGAGATACAAAGGCCCCGCCATCGCAGATGACGCTGGTCGACCAGCGACGGATCGAGATTGCCCGCGCCCTTGCCAGCGACCCGCAATTGCTATTGCTGGATGAACCCGCCGCCGGCATGAACCCAGCGGAAGCCAGCCAGCTAAGCGAAATCATCAGAAAGATCCGCGGGCTGGGGCGGACAGTCCTGCTGGTGGAGCACAACACCCGTATGGTGTTTTCGCTCGCCGACGAGGTCACTGTGCTGAGCGCGGGCAAGATCATAGCCTCGGGCCCGCCATCGGCGGTGAAGAGCGATTCCGCGGTCGTCACGGCCTATCTGGGGAACGTCTGATGGCGTTCCTGTCCATCAGCGACCTGAGCGTCACGTTTGGCAACGTCCGGGCACTGGACAAGGTCTCGTTCTCGATCGAACGCAACGAAATCGTGACAATCGTTGGCGCAAACGGGGCTGGCAAGAGCACGCTGATGCGCGCGGTTATGGGGCTTGCTCCGGTCCTCGGCGGCACAATCGAATTCGAAGGCCGTTCGATCCGGCGCACGTCGACTCACGCTATTGCAAGAAGGGGAATTGCGCTGGTGCCGGAAGGGCGAGGACCCCTCCGGCAGCTGTCGGTTCGCGAGAACTTACGCCTGGGTGCTTTCGCGCGACGCTGGAATGCCGATGCACGCCGGGATTTCGAAGAGGCGCTGGACCGATTTCCGTCGCTCAGGCCGCGATTGGCGCAGATGGCAGGCACGCTGTCGGGCGGCGAACAACAGATGCTGGTGATCGCGCGGGCAATGATGGCGCGTCCGAAGCTGCTATTGCTGGACGAGCCGTCGCTTGGGCTGGCGCCCCTCATTGTGGCTCGCGTCTTCGAGACAATCGCCTCGCTGCGCGCGATGGATGTATCGGTCGTCATTGTCGAACAAAACGCCCATGCCGCTCTCGGCATGGCCGACCGTGCCTATGTTATCGAGAACGGCAGGATTGTGCTGGAAGGAACCGATCTTCTGGGAGATCCGCGCGTACAGGAGGCTTTTCTCGGCGGTATCGTCTCGTGACGGCGGAAGATGCTAGGGTGTCCGAGCCGCGCCGGTGCAAGCGGGGCAACGACTATTTCAAGGAAGTAAATTGTCCGCCTCAAAGAAAAAGCCGGAAACGGCACCCGATGACATCCGCCTCGATCTGGAAGAGCGTTCCTTCTATCGCTTCTCCATTTTGGCCAACGAGATCAACCGGTCCGTGACGCGCGCCTACGTGAAGCATTACGGGCCGCCCGCCAACGCTTGGCGCATTCTTGCGGTTCTCAACAAGTTCAAGAGCCAATCGCCATCAGACCTCAAGCATCACACGACCTTGGAGACAGACAAGATCACGCGCATCGTCGACCACCTTGTCGAGCGTGGCTTTGTCTTGCGCAAGCCAGACAAGCTTGACCGCCGACGGGTGGTGATTTCGTTGTCGGCGACCGGCCGGCGCACCACGCGGCATCTCGAGGCCATAATCGGCACGATGGAGCACGAGTTTCTGACCGCGCTTGATGCCGCTGAGCGGCAGAAGCTGTACGAACTTCTCGAAAAACTGCGGAAGCGCGCAGCGGAAATTTTCACCTGACCAGGGCCGGGCGCTTTAGTTGTGAAACACAATTGAATTGACCATCTCGAACGATTGGGCCACGCTTCCAGGGCATCGGTGGTGCTCTGGAGCACGGGAGGCCGTCCATGAAAACGAGTGCGCTCAAGGCAGACTACGGGGTAGAGATTTCGGATATCGATATCCGAAACGCGTCACCAGGTGAACTCCAGGAAATCGTCGAGCTGCTGAGCAGCCATGGCGCGATCGTCTTGCGCGACCAGGAGCTCGATCCCGAACACCTCGTCGCCTTCACGCGCGTTCTCGGCGAGCCTGCTTACAATCCACGCAAGGAGGTGACGCTGCCGGGATTTCCGGACATCGCCGTCATCTCCAACAAGATCGTCGATGGCAAGCCAATCGGAGATCCCGACGCAGGCACCGGCTGGCACTTCGACATGCCCTACGAGCGCCGGCCCGGTTACTACACGCTGCTCTATGCATTGGAGGTGCCGGACGAAGGATCAAACACGCTGCTCGCGGACCTCTGCGCGGCGTGGGACGCCTTTCCGGAGGATCGCCGCGAAGAGGTGCGCGATCTCGTATTGCATCACAGCTACGCTCAGCTCGCGTCCTTCAAGAACAATACCCTGACCCCCGAGCAGCGACGCAGGCTGCCGGACGTCTTTCACCCCTTGGTGCGCCGCCACCCCCACAATGGTCGACTAGCCCTGCGGCCATGTTTTGGCGGTTGCAAAGGAGTACTGGGGATCGCCAATCCGGCTGGACTTGAGCTCATCAAGGAACTGGTCGAGTTTGTCACGCAGGAGCGTTTTGTCTACAGCCACAAGTGGAGACCGCGCGACCTGCTGGTATGGGACAACAACTGCACGCTTCACCGCGGCACGCCGTTCGACAAGAAGAAATACATCAGGTTGGTTCACCGGACATGGATTCAGAGTCCGGAGGAGCATTATCGCGACTCTCTGAATCCCGTGATGGGGCATGCCGCCTAGGGCGACAGGCCTTCCCGCTTTGCCAGCGCGCCAGGACCTGCTCATGACGCAGCCTTCGAGGGTCACTTGAGTTTTGGCTCGACCTACGTTTGACCGTAAAGTTTGCGGGCAGCCTGGTCGCTCACTTTGCCGTTCCGAACATCCTCGAGGACATGGTCGCGTGGCCGCTTGTGTGGATCACCAAAGCCTCCGCCGCCCGCCGTTTCGATGACAACGCGATCTCCTTGGTGGAGTGTCGTGACCACCTTCGAGGGAATGATCTCTTCCGTCCCATCTGCCCGCCGAATCGCTGAATAGGCCTTCGCGCCCGGCATGCCACCAGCAAGCCCGGGGGCATTCGAGAAATGACGCTCGCCGCGATGCGAGAACGACACCTCGCCTTCAAGGATCTCATATTCCCGAACGACGCCGAGCCCGCCGCGGCATTCACCGGCGCCCCCCGAATCCTGACGGAGAGCAACCCGATGAATACGGATGGGCGCTTCCATCTCCATTGCCTCCGCCGGCAAGTTCATGCAGTTCGTCGCATCGGTCTCGATGACATCGACACCATCGTTGCCCGCGCTCGCACCACTGCCGCCTGCGATCAGCTCGCCAACGACATAGCGGCGTCCCGATGAGTAGCGCCCGCCGAAGGCGATCACGAGGAGCTCGCCCGCGGAAGCGGCAGGTACCCGCTCCGGCAGTACCTGGGCGAGAGCACCGATCATGCATCCGGTGATGCGCTTGATCGTCGAGGTCCGGGCATTGACGGGAGCAGGGTCCTCGGGGTTGACGATCGTTCCCTTCGGAAGACGCAACTTCACCGGCCGGAAGCAGCCGCCATTGGTCGGGATCGTCGGATCGGTCAACGCGCGCACCGCAAAGCAAGCGGCGGCCAGCGATCCAGAGGGAACACAATTCAGCGGACCCTTCACCTGCGGGCTGGTGCCCTCAAAATCGAACTCGACGTTTCCGTCCTTGACCGTAACGGCAACCTCGATGCGGATCGGCTTGTCCAGCTCGATCCCATCATTGTCGAGGTAGTCGACAAAGCGGTAGGTCCCTTCAGGGATTGCCCGCAGCGCCTTGCGGGTCATGACCTCCGAACGGAGCAGGAGCTCGTCGCAGATCGCGGCCAGCTGATTGTGACCGTAAACATCGACAAGATCCGCAAGGCGACGCGCCGCGACGGTACAGGCGGCAACCTGCGCATTCAGGTCGCCCATGACGGTATCGGCAATGCGGACATTCTGCCGGATCATCTTGATCAAAGTGTCGTTGAACACGCCCGCCTCGCGGAGCTTCAACGGCGGGATGCGGAGCCCTTCCTGGTAAATCTCGGTGGCATTCGTGGGAACGGAGCCCGCCGACATGCCGCCGACATCCTGGTGATGGGTCATTGCACCGCTCAGCGCAATGACGTTGCCCCGATGAAACACCGGCATGATCACCGCAATATCGGGGAGGTGCGTGCCACCTGTATAGGGGTCGTTCAGGATGTAGATGTCGCCGTCGTGCATCGCGCTGATCGGATAGGTCTCGATGACTTTCGCGACGGCCGGGATCAGCGTTGCCAGGTGAATCGGGATCGAGCAGGACTGGGCGAGCGTCGTGCCGTCCGGTGTAAAGAGGCTGGCCGAGGCGTCGAGCCCTTCCTTGACGATAGGGGAGAAGGAGCTGCGGAGAAGCGTCGACTGCATCTCGTTGGCGATGCCCTCCAGCTTGTGACGTACGACCTCGACAGTGATGGGGTCGAGCGCTTGCGTCCTGCCGTTCGAATTCATGAGTAGCTCCGTCAGCCCCTGATGATCAGGCCCGCGCAATCAGAAGAGTGCCGTTCGC
>Ga0310811_10011077_pt1 | contig 11675 bp, 11 predicted proteins | sample YCmetagenome_FD_207642 | JGI IMG/M metagenome (GOLD analysis project Ga0310811, IMG submission 207642) | Soil microbial communities from experimental microcosm in Duke University, North Carolina, United States - YC | ecosystem: Engineered > Artificial ecosystem > Soil microcosm > Unclassified ...
GGCTACAATGCGTTCGTCGCCGATCTGTTCGGCAAGGAATTCCGGGGCGCGCCGCGCGACACGATGTTCGGGGAGATGACCCGGCTTCGGTCGGATCGGGCCGCGCTGCGTAGGCGAATGCTCCACGTCCTCGACCTGGTGCGCGGAATCGAGGAGGTCTCGGGTAACCGGATCGTCGCCGCAGGTTATTGCTTCGGCGGACAGTGCGCGCTCGATCTCGCCCGAACCGGGGCCGACTTCGCCGCGGCGGTAAGCTTCCACGGGTTATTCGACCCGCCGGGCCTTCCTCCCGAGAAGATTCTCGCGAAGGTCGTCGCGTTCCATGGCTGGGACGACCCGATGGTCACGCCAGACAAGGTAGTGGCGCTGGGGCAAGAGCTGACGGAGGCCGGCGCCGACTGGCAGATCCACGCCTACGGGCACGTCGGGCACGGCTTCACCAACCCGCACGCGAGCGATCTTCAGATTCAGGGTGTCGCGTACAACGCGCTTGCCGCCGAGCGAAGCTGGACGAGCTTTATCAACCTGCTCGAGGAATTGTTTGCCGGGCATGCCCACTGAGCTGACCGAAGCCGAGGCCGCCAACCGCCTGGTGCGGCTCGCGAAGGAGATCGCGCGGCACGACAAGCTCTATCATGACCAGGACGCGCCGGAGATTTCCGACGCCGACTATGACGCCTTGGTCCGTGAGAACCGCGAGCTCGAGGAGCGTTTCCCGCAGCTGGTGCGAGCGGATTCGCCGTCCAAGCGGCTCGGCGCGGCACCCACCAGCGGTCTCGCGAAGGTCGCTCATGCGCGGCCGATGCTCAGCCTCGAGAATGCCTTCTCCGTCGAGGAGGTTGAAGAGTTCGTCGCCCGGGTGAAGCGGTTTCTGGCGCTGCCGGGCGACGCGTTCGTCGCGTTCACGGCTGAGCCGAAGATCGACGGCCTCAGCTGCTCCCTGCGATACGAACGAGGCGAGCTGGTGCTTGCGGCGACGCGCGGTGACGGCGCGGTCGGCGAGGATGTGACGGCGAACGTCCGGATGATCTCCGACATTCCGCAACGGATCGACGGCGCACCCGATGTGCTCGAGCTCCGCGGCGAGGTGTACATGTCCAAGGCCGACTTCGAGGCGCTGAACGAGCGGCAGGAGGCGAGCGGTGGGAAGATCTTCGCCAATCCGCGCAACGCCGCCGCGGGTTCGCTCCGCCAGAAGGACGCGAGCATCACCGCGGCTCGGCCTTTGCGCTTTCTCGCCCACGGCTGGGGCGAGCTCAGCGAACCGCTCGCCGACACACAGTATGACTCGATGAAGCGGATCGAGCGCTTCGGAATTCCAGTCACCGAGCTGCTGCTTCGCTGCAATTCTCCGCAGGAAATGCTCGCCCATTACCGCGCGATCGAGCATGCCCGCGCCGATCTGCCATTCGACATCGACGGCGTGGTCTACAAGGTCGATCGGCTCGACCTCCAGGAGCGGCTCGGCTTTGTGGCCCGGGCGCCGCGCTGGGGTCTCGCGCACAAGTTCCCGGCGGAGAAAGCCGAGACCACGCTCGAGGCTATCGACATCCAGGTCGGCCGCACCGGCAAACTCACGCCAGTCGGTCGGCTGACGCCGGTCGGCGTCGGCGGCGTCATCGTCGCCAATGTCACCCTGCACAACCGGGACGAAATCGAGCGGCTCGGCCTCAGGATCGGCGACCGTGTCCGAATCCAGCGCGCCGGCGACGTGATCCCGCAGGTGATCGAAAATTTGACCCGCGACGAGCCCCGGCCTGCCTACGTCTTCCCCGATCATTGTCCCGAATGCGGGAGCGAGGCGGTCGCCGAGGAAGGCGAGGTCGACGTCCGCTGCACTGGCGGCCTGATCTGTCCGGCACAGCGGTTCGAGCGGCTTCGCCATTTCGTGTCGCGCGGCGCGCTCGACATCGAAGGCCTGGGCGAGAAGACCATCGCCGAGTTCATCGAGCTCGGCTGGCTCAACTCACCAGCCGACATCTTCCGCCTGCACAACCACCGGCAGGACCTGCTCGGCCGTGAGGGCTGGAAGGAGAAGTCGGTCGATAATCTTCTCGCGGCGATCGAAGCGAAGCGCCAGCCCGACGGCCCGCGGTTCCTGTTCGGCCTCGGCATCCGCCATGTGGGCATCGTCACCGCGAAAGACTTGCTGAAATGCTTCGGTACCATCGAGGAGCTGCGGCGCGTGGCGCTTTCGGAGGGCGGGGAAGCGGAGCTGTCGTCGGTGCAGGGCGTCGGTCCGGTCGTGGCCGAGGCGGTCCACGACTTTTTTCATGAAGCGCACAACAGGGAGGCGCTCGACGATCTCCTGTCGGAAGTCTCGCCGGCGCCGTTCGTCAGCGATGCCAAGGAGACGGAGTGGAGCGGAAAGACCATCGTCTTCACTGGCACCCTCGAAACGATGAGCCGCGACGAAGCCAAGGCCCAGGCCGAGCGGCTCGGGGCACGGGCAGCGGGCTCGGTCAGCGCCAAGACCGACCTCGTGGTCGCAGGACCGGGCGCCGGCTCCAAGCTCAAGAAAGCCGAGGAGCTCGGCATTCGCGTGATCAACGAAGCCGAATGGGCGCAGATCGTAGCGGAGGCTTAGCGATCTAGACAGTCGCCACAGGATTCTACAGTTTCTTTGCGATGAGACTCGTTGCTGCCGTTCTAGTCGCGCTGGTCACGCAATCAGCGTCAAGCGCAGCCTCTCCGAAACCCTCCTCAACTGAAGACGCGCAATTCCGGCGCTGGGTGATCCACGACCTTAAGACAGGCTACAGAGAGGATCCCGATTTCCGGAATCTCGTCTACGGCTACGCCCTTGTCGATCTGAACGGCGACGGCCGCAACGAAGCGGTGGTCTGGGCTCGAGATGCGAATTGCGGAACAGGTGGCTGCGATCTCAGGATCTTCGTTCGCAGGAAATCCGGTTGGAAGAGGATTTCATACTTTACGCTGACGAGACCACCTATAAAGGTGTTACGGACAAGAAGTCACGGTTGGCTGGACTTGTCCTCGTGGCAAGCCGGAGGCGGGATCAGGCGTCCATATGAAGCTCCCATCCGCTTCAACGGCTTTAAGTATGGGGACGTCGAACCAAAAGACCCGTTTGGGCTTAAACCTCATCCAATGATTCGTGGCCGAGTCATCATTGACGACGCGACAATACCTCTTTTCCCAGACGAGTGTCATCGCACGAAGGAATCTCCGAGTGTCTTTGGACCGATCCCGATCCAATCGGCGAAGCAGGGAAGCTGTTAGCGCCGAAGCACCAGCACCGGCCATTCGCCGGTCCCAGAATCGACTAAGCTGAGGCCGCGCTTTCCATAGGCGGCGATCACCGCGTCCGCCTGCGTGTCGAGTAGTCCCGCGAGCATCACCGTCCCTCCCGGCGCCAAAGCTTTCGCGAAATCGGCTGCAAGCTCGATCAGCGGCCCCGCCAGTATATTAGCGATGATCAGGTCGAATTGCGCCCTCGCCGAAAGCAGCGGCGAGTCCATTCCGTCGGCGACGCCGAGCAACAACTCGCCCGCACCGTGTCCGAGCTTCACGCCGTTGATTGCGGCATTGTCGCGCGCGACGTCGATCGCAATCGAGTCGATGTCGGTCGCAATGCACTTGGCCTCCGGCCAGAGCGCTAGCGCCGCGAAGGCGAGGAGGCCGGTGCCGGTGCCGATGTCGGCGATGTTCCTAAATTGCGCGCCTTCGCGTTCGAGCCGGTCGAGCACCTCGAGGCAGCCGCTGGTCGTCGCATGCTGACCGGTGCCGAAGGCGAGGCTGGCGTCGATCTCGAACGCGATCGTTCCAGGCGGATGGCTTCGGTAGGTTGGCGTGTGGACGAAGAAGCGGCCGGCGCGGATCGGCTGGAGCCCGGCCTGGCTCATCGTTACCCAATCGGCTTCGCCCAGTTGCTCGATCTGCGGCGGTCCACAGCCCAAGCTCGTCAGCAACCCGATTTCCCCGGCGGTCGGCTCGCGCTCAAAATAAGCGTGGATCAGCCATTTGTCGGGCCTAGACTCGTCCGGCTCGTCCGCAACGAGGACGGGAAGGTGGTCGCCGAAGCCGGGAAGCTCGTCCATGTTACCGACCGCCTCGCCCTGCGCGCGCGTGCACGGCACAGTGACGCGGAAGCTCACTTCGTCTGGGCTTCTTTCGCGAGCCGCTCGTCGAGCTGCTTCGTCAGCTCGGCCGCGCGGGCCTTGCATCCATTTTCATTGAGCAGCGGCTTTCCGAGCGCGAGGCGCTCCTCCATGTCGCTTTGGCCGGGATGCGGCGTCAGCAGGATTTCGCAAGGGCTTGCCGCGAGCTTGGCGATCGAGGCCCGATACGCAGCGACATAGGCCGGGTGGTCGCTGAACCGGTAATTCGGCGCACTGACCGGCGACAGGCTGTCCGAATAGACGATCGTCCGGCAGACGCCGCCGTCACAGCTGACCCAGCGCCAGCTCATCGCGCCGGGCGTGTGGCCCGGCGTGGCGATTGCCGTCACCATGAGATTCCCTAGGCGGACCTCCTCGCCGTCGCGCACGATTCGCCCGACCTCGACTGCCGGAAATTGCTTTGCGACACCAAATTGCGGGTCGTCCTGCGACGGCATGCCCGACGATAGGACTTTCGCTGCCGCCGCCGACGTAACGACCGTCGCTCCACTCAAGTGCTGCAGCCTTGCAATCCCGCCGACATGATCGAAATGCTCATGGCTGGTGAGGATGAAGCGGACGTCCTGGATTCGGTAGCCGAGGCTCTGGATGTTGTTGGCGATGAGGTCGGCCGCAGCTTCCGGTCCACCGTCGATCAAGATGTCGCCCTGGTCGCCGACGATCAGGATCGAGGAAATGCCACACGTCCCGACGAGATAGGTGTTCGCATGGATGCGGACCGGCGGGGCGGGCTTGGTCCAGGACTCCGGATCCTTTGAATCCATGCAGGTCGCAGCCCACAATGGACCGTTGGTTTCTATCGGCGCCCTCGGCTGTTCGATGATCCGCGGCGCCTTGCCGAGCGGAACGACGATCTGGTTGAGCTGCGCCGCGGCGAGCAGGAAAAGGCTAGCGAACATAGCTCGCGCCGTTGACGTCGATGGTGCTTCCCGTTGCCGACGCCGGCGCCTCCGTCGCGAGCCAGCGGATCACTTCGGCGACCTCGTCGGTCGATGCGACGCGCGCGAGCGGAATGTCGGCAATGATCTTCGCGCCGCCGCGGCCCTGCAGATATTCCGCGGTCATCTCGGAGACCGTGAAACCCGGCGCGACCCCGAAGCAGAGGATGCCGTCGCTCGCATAGCCGCGCGCGATGGTCTTGGTCATCGAGACGATGGCTCCCTTGGACGCGGCGTAATGCCAATGTTGCGGCGAATCGCCGCGGAAGGCGGCCCGGCTCGCGATATTGATGATGCGACCCTCTCCGCCGCGATCGAGGAAATGCGAGACGGCGAGCCGGCAGAGGTCGGCCGCGGCCTGCAGGTTGATCGTCATCGTCCGGTGCCAGGCGGCGTGCCACTCCTCGTCCGGAGCATTGTCGGCGACCGCTTCATAGATCCCTGCATTGTTGACCAGGACGTCGATGGTTCCGCCGAGCTCGTCGAGCGCGGTGTCCCAGATGTCGCGCGGGGCGGCAGGATCGGTGAGGTCGCCCGCGATCAGCGCGTCGCTCCCCCTGGTCGAATGCCCGACGACGTTGTGGCTGTGCTTCTTCAAGAGCGCATAGGCCGCAGCGCCGATCCCGCGGCTCGCGCCGGTGATGAGGATGTTCATGGGTTCAGCAGTAACCCAATTCGTCACTCCCGCGAAAGCGGGAGCCTGGCCATTTGTCGAACTGGTCCCCGGCTGGGGCGGGGACGACGAAGCCGGCTTAAGCAGCCATTCCGCTGACGAACGCCTTGGCCGTCGAGGTGAAGGTCGAGATCTGCTCGGAGAATCGGCCGAAGCCCTGCTCGACCTGGTCGATGTCCTTGGCGACATTTTCGGTGTCGCTGCGGATTGCGGCGATGGTCGAGCTCATCGAATCCGCGGCAAGCGCAGTTTCATCGACGGCGGCGGTGATCATCGTCACCGTTTGCGCCTGCAGCTCCATCGCCTCGCGGATTCGGTCGGCCGAGCTCTGCACCTCTTCGACCGTTCCCTGGATCGAGGCGTTGGATTCGACCGTCTGGCGGGTTGCCTGCTGGATCGCCGTGATCTTCGCGGTGATGTCGTCGGTTGCACGCGCGGTCTGCGAGGCAAGGCTTTTCACTTCCTGGGCGACGACCGCGAAGCCGCGGCCGGCATCGCCTGCTCGGGCCGCCTCGATGGTCGCATTGAGCGCGAGCAGGTTGGTCTGACCCGCAATGTCGCGGATCAGGCCGAGGATCGATTCGATCGCTTCGACGTGAGCGGAAAGGGCCTGGCTGACCTTCACGGCCTGGCTCGCCTGATCGCCGGCGCGCGTCGCCACCCCGGCGGCGACTTCGACTTCGGAGCGGGCATCCTCGATCGCTCGGATCAGGCCCGCCGCCGTCTGCGCAGCTTCGCGCATCGCGACTGCAGATTGTTCTGCGGCAGCGGCGACCTCGCTCGTCTTACCGAGCATTCCCCGCGCCGACGCGGCTGTGGAGCGCGTGCGCTCGCTCAGTGATTTCGACTGTTCGGTGCTGGCGCGCACAAGGTCGGAAACCCGGCGTTCGAAATCGTCGTTTTCACGTCCACGCTGGTCGGCCGCGTCGACTGCTTCGAGAAGAGAAACTTGGGCCAGGATGATATCGGTTTCGATCGTGCTGACCCGCAGGAAAGCCGCCGAGCATTGCGCGAGCTTGTCGGTGTCGCCGGCGAACTTCTCGGCCATCTTCGCCATGATCCGAGCCGCCGTCTGGGTGCGGGCCGCCATGTAGACCGGCACCGGCATCTTCTCGGCGTAGATCTGTCGGCCGTATTCGGCAATGTCCTGGACCCAGCGTGCATCGACTCCATGGCCATGGACTTCGGCATAACGCGCCGCGCGCTCGGGGCCGAACTGCGCGAGCACTTCCTCGGCGATGAGGTCGGTCACATTGTCGCGGAGAAGCTCGATGTCGCGCTGCAGCGACCCGTCGCCATTATAGGCCGCGAGCCGTCCCTTGACCTGCTCGTCGGTGAGGCGCTGAAGCTGCCCGGTCTCGCCACTCATTCGTCCGCTCTCCGTCATTGGCCATCGGCCGTTCCGACGATGCTCTTGCCTTGGAATGGTTAAGACCCGGTTAGGCCACGCGTCGGCGGAACGGGTCGAACCTTGCCTCTCTGGACCCTCAGCCCTAAGCGGCGAGGCCATGGCAAATGCTCAATCCCGCCCGCTTTCACCCCATTTGACGATCTGGCGATGGGGTCCCCACATGGTCGTCTCCATCCTCCACCGCGCGACCGGAATCGCGCTCTCCTTCGCGGGCCTTGCGGTCCTCACCTGGTGGCTGTTCGCGCTGTCGAGCGGGACGGATGCCTACGCCGCCTTCGCCAAGGATGCCCAAAGTCCCATCGGGCTCATCGTCCTTATTGGACTTACGTGGAGCTTTTTTCAGCATTTGCTCTCGGGAATCCGACACCTGGTGATGGACACCGGCGCCGGATTCGAGCTCGGCATCAACAAGACGTTCGCGATCCTGACGATTGTCGGCTCGATCCTCCTGACCGCGGCCCTATGGGTCTACCTGCTGGGAGTGGTGAAGTGAGCCTGGGCGACAGCTCCACGCCGCTCGGCAAGGTGCGCGGCCTCGGCTCCGCCCGCGAGGGTGGCGAACATTGGATCACCGAGCGCGTGACCAGCATTGCGCTACTGCTCCTGGGGACGTGGCTGATCGCCTCTCTTCTCCTGCTTCCGAAGCTGGACGAGCGGACGCTCGTCGAATGGCTCCATGCGCCAACCGGTTTCATTCCAATGGCGTTGCTGGTCATCGTCGGCTTCCGCCACGCTCTCGACGGCGTCAAAGTCACGGTCGACGACTACGTGCACGAGCCGGGCACCAATTTCGTCGTCAACACATTGCTCCTCTTCCTCGCAACAGCAGGCGCTGCAGTCGCCCTCTTCGCGCTCGCTCGCATCGCCTTCGGAGTGGCCGCGTGAGCGCGTACAAGATCGTCGATCATACGTATGACGTGGTTGTCATCGGAGCCGGCGGCTCTGGCTTGCGCGCGACAACGGGCGCGTCCGGCGCCGGTCTGAAGACCGCCTGCATCACCAAGGTCTTCCCCACGCGCAGCCATACGGTCGCAGCACAGGGCGGCATCGCCGCAAGCCTTGGCAACATGGGCCCGGACCACTGGACCTGGCACATGTTCGACACGGTCAAGGGCTCCGACTGGCTCGGCGACCAGGACGCGATCGAATATCTCTGCCGTGAAGCACCGGCGGCAGTCATCGAGCTCGAGCACGCCGGGCTCCCTTTCAGCCGCACGGCAGAAGGCAGGATCTATCAGCGGGCGTTCGGCGGAATGACGCAGAACATGGGCGAAGGCCCGCCCGCCCAGCGCACCTGCGCTGCTGCGGACCGCACTGGCCACGCGATGCTGCACACGCTTTATCAGCAGAGCCTGAAGCAGGACGCGGACTTTTTCATCGAATACTTCGCGCTCGACCTGATCGTGGAGGATGGCGTGTGCCGCGGCGTCGTCGCTTTGTGTCTCGACGACGGCTCAGTCCACCGTTTCCGAGCGCAGGCGGTCGTGATCGCGACCGGCGGCTATGGCCGTATCTATTTGTCGTGCACGGGCGCCCACACGCAAACAGGCGACGGCAATGCAATGGTGCTTCGGGCCGGCCTGCCGCTCCAGGATATGGAGTTCGTCCAGTTCCACCCAACTGGCGTATACGGTGTCGGCGTGCTCATTACCGAAGGCGCCCGCGGCGAGGGCGGCTACCTGACCAACAGCGAAGGCGAGCGGTTCATGGAGCGCTATGCGCCCCATGCAAAAGACCTCGCAAGCCGCGACGTTGTGTCACGCTCGATGGCGATGGAGATCCGCGAAGGACGCGGGGTCGGCGAGCAAAAGGATCATATTTTCCTTCACCTGGACCATCTGGATCCGAAGGTCCTTCACGAACGGCTTCCGGGAATCACCGAGACCGCGAAGACATTCGCGGGGGTTGATCTAACCCGCCAGCCGGTGCCCGTCATCCCGACCGTCCATTATAACATGGGCGGCATCCCGACGAACTATCATGGCGAGGTCGTCAACCTGAAGGACGGCAACCCCGATTCGGTCGTGCCCGGCCTGTTCGCGGTCGGCGAGGCGGCCTGCGTCAGCGTGCACGGCGCCAACCGGCTCGGTTCCAACAGCCTGATCGACCTCGTCGTATTCGGCCGGGCGACCGGGCTTCGCCTGGCCGAAATCCTGAAACCGAACGCGCTTCAGGACGAGCTGCCGACGGACTCTGCCGAGCTTTCGCTGACCAGGCTCGACAAGTTCCGCAATGCCGATGGCGGAACCCCGACCGCCGAGATCCGCCTCGACATGCAACGCACGATGCAGTCCGACTGCGCCGTCTTCCGGACTGACCGGACGCTGGCCGAGGGCGTCGCCAAGATCGATAAGGTCTATAGCCGAATGGCCGACGTCCAGGTCACCGACCGAAGCCTGATCTGGAACAGCGACCTCGTCGAGACGCTCGAGCTCGACAACCTCATCGCCCAGGCCGTGGTGACGATGCATTGCGCCGACAACCGCAAGGAAAGCCGCGGCGCGCACATGCAGGAGGATTATCCCAAGCGCGACGATAAGAACTGGATGAAGCACACGATCGCCTGGTTCGACGGCTGGGGCGGCAAGGGCGGCTCAGTGAAAATCGACTATCGCCCGGTCCACGAATTCACGCTCACCAACGACGTCCAGTACATCAAGCCCCAGGCACGCGTGTACTGATCGTCACCTTTCCGACATTTCCGAGTGAATTGAACTGCTGAAAGGAGTACACGGCCGGACGTGCCTTGGGCTCTGATATCGCTGTTGCTGGCGGTAGGTACGCAAACCCCGCCCGTTGCCCCGCAGCCTAATCCAGGCTCAAGCTTCGCAACCGCCAAAGCGGTTGACGCGGTTCAGGCGTGCCTGACGGACAAGCTCTCAGAGGTCGGCGAGGTTGCAGCGATGGAGCCTGATCGAGGCTCGATCATCCTGCTGGTCCGCGGCAATCCCGAGGGGCCGATGGTTCTCGAACTTGCACCCGCAAAGGTGACGGTCACGACCAAGTTCATCACCGGGACGCGCGAGATCATCAAGGGCTGCCTGTAAGGTCGCTCGCCAGTCATCAACACCCGCGAAGCTCCGCCGCATAAAGCTGCGCCTTCTCGGCATAATGCGCGGCTGATGCTCGAAGCAGTTGTCTTTCCTCGACTGTTACCTGCCGAACCACTCGCGCGGGCGCGCCGACGATAAGACTGCCACGTTGGAAGCGCTTTCCTTCGGTGATCAACGCACCCGCGCCGACGATGCATTCTTTTTCGATGATCGCGCCGTTGAGGATTCGGGCGCCCATTCCGATCAGGCAGTCGTCTGCGACCGTGCAGCCATGGAGGATTGCCTGGTGCCCGACGGTCACGCGCGCCCCGATCGTCAGTGGAAAATCGGCATCGCTATGGCCAGTCGACCCGTCCTGGAAGTTCGTCTCCTCACCCAGGATCAGCGGCGTGTTGTCCCCACGGAGGACCGCTCCGAACCAGATGCTCGCCCGAGCGCCGAGGCGCACGTCCCCAATCAGATCGGCCGAGGGCGCGGCCCACGCGCCTTCACCGAGGTGGGGCTGCAATTCGCCGAGGCAGTAGAGCGGCATCAGCCCAGCCTAAACGCGGCATCGCGCTCAGTCGATTCGCGGTGACTTTCCCTCAATGTTATAAGCCCCCTCGACAGGGGATGGGGAGGGCATCATGCGATCGATGCTGACGTTTGTTGCGATTGCACTGGCCGCAACGCCGGCTGGCGCCCACGAACCCGCTAATGGCCAGCAGCCGGCGCTCCTGCATGGTGCGCCGTGGCAGGCCGAAATCTATTCGAACTTCAGCGGATGGACGGGCAAGGACAAGGCGCGCCCGCAATATGCGCGGGAGGAACGCTGCGGCGGATCGCTCATCGCGCCCGGCTGGGTGCTGACGGCCGCGCATTGCATCGATCAGGTGCAGGTGGACCGCGGCTGGCGCGTGCGCCTCGGCACGCTCGACGCGCGCGAAGGCGGCGTGAGCTACGCGATCGATCGTCTGATCACGCACCCCAAATATCGGCCGGAGACGAATGACGGGCCGCCACTGAACGATGTTGCTTTGATCCACCTCGTCGCTGACCAGCAAACCGACCCCTCCGCGGCCACGCATACGCCGCTGCCGATTCGCCTCAACGGCTCGCGCGCGAGCGACAGCGCAATCGGCGAAGGCGCGGATGTGACGGTGACCGGCTGGGGCAAGAACAAGTCGGGGACGGGCGCGCGCTTCTCACCAGTGCTTCGCCAGGTCGACGTCCAGACCGTGACCTGTGATTCCTCACCGGATTACCGCGGCAAGACCAATGCGGCCATGCTGTGCGCCGGAGCGCCCGGCAAGGACAGTTGCCAGGGCGATAGCGGCGGGCCGCTGATTCTGACCTACGGTGAGCCCGTCCTTGTCGGGATCGTCAGCTGGGGCATGGGATGCGGCGGCACGGGCCACCCCGGACTCTACGTCCGGATCGACCGCAATAATTATCTCGATTGGATCGGCCGGACCATCA
>Ga0310811_10011078_pt1 | contig 11674 bp, 10 predicted proteins | sample YCmetagenome_FD_207642 | JGI IMG/M metagenome (GOLD analysis project Ga0310811, IMG submission 207642) | Soil microbial communities from experimental microcosm in Duke University, North Carolina, United States - YC | ecosystem: Engineered > Artificial ecosystem > Soil microcosm > Unclassified ...
AGCTTTGCGCAATCGAGCCGCGAATCGGCCGGGCGTTTGGCGGGCGTCGGCCAGTCCGCGGTGGTGATGGCATCGATGCGCGGGCGCGGATGGCCAAGGCGCTCGGCTTCCTCGAAGATCGCCGTGGCGAAGCCGTGCCAGGTGGTCGCGCCTGAATTGGTAACGTGGAAAATGCCGGCGAACGAGTCCTGCCATCCCTCCGCGCGGATTTTTTCGGCAATCGCCATGATCGCCGCCGCCAGGTCCAGCGCCGAGGTCGGGGTGCCGTGCTGGTCGGCGACGACGCGCAGCACACTGGTCCGCCGCGCCGCGTTCAGCATGGTGCGAAGAAAGTTCTTGCCATAAGGCGCATAGACCCAGGCGGTGCGGAGAATGATCGCCTTCGCCCCGCTGGCCAGCACCGCGTTTTCCCCGTCGCGTTTCGTCAGACCATAGAATCCGGCCGGACGGGTCGGGTCGGTCTCGACATAGGGCGCGCCCTTGGTGCCGTCGAACACGTAATCCGTGGAGATATGGATGAGCGGGACGTTATGGGTGGCGCACAGAAGGGCCAGATGTTCCGGGCCGGTATGGTTGCCCGCCCGCGCCGCGTCGTGTTCCGTCTCGGCCGCGTCCACCGCGGTGTAGGCCGCGGCGTTGATCACCAGGTCAGGCCGGGCCCGGGCAAAACAGGCATCGATTGTGGCCGGCACGGCCAGGTCAAACTCTGGCCGGCTTACTGCAAGAAATTCGAGGTGACGCCGCTTGGCTTCCGCCGCGAGCGCCTGCCCCAGCTGTCCCGTGGCGCCGGTGATGAGGATCATGCGGTAAACCAGTCCTCGCAGTCGCTTAGGGCGGGCAGGAGCTTGTCTTTGTCCGAGAGCAGGGCGTTCTCGGGCGCGACCGGCCAGGGCAAGGCCAGCGTCGGGTCGTTCCAGATCACCGCGCGTTCGGCCTCACGGTCGTAGGGCGCGGTGACTTTGTAGATCACCGACGTGTCCGGCTCGATCGTGCAGAAACCGTGCAAAAACCCGCGCGGCACCCAAAGCTGCTGCCAGTTCTCCGCGCTCAACACCGCAGCGGCATATTGCCCGTAGGTCGGGGAACCGCGCCGCAGATCCACCGCCACATCCCAGATCGCCCCCTTGATCACCCGCACAAGCTTGCCCTGGACATTGGCGCCGATCTGGCAATGCAGGCCGCGGACCGTGCCGGCCTGGGTCGAAAGGCTCTGATTGTCCTGCACGAAAACCTCATTGAACCCGTGCGCCGCGAGCGTCCCGGCGTTCCAGGTTTCCGAGAAAAACCCCCGCGAATCGGCGAATTTCCGTGGCGTGATCAGCAGCACGTCGGGAATGGACAGCGGTTCGATGTTCATGCGTGATGCCCCTCGCCGATCTCGTGGAGAATCCGGCCGAGTTCGGTCTTGCCGATCATGGCGGCGCGGGCCCGCAAGGCAGCCGCGTCGATGAAGCCCATGCGGAAAGCCACTTCTTCCGGGCTGCCCACGAGATTGCCCTGGCGGGACTGGATGGTCTGCACGAAGGTCGCCGCCTGCAACAGGGAATCCGGCGTGCCGGCATCGAGCCAGGCGGTGCCCCGGCCGAGCCGCTCGACCTTGAGCACGCCTTCGCGCAGATAGATCTGGTTGAGGTCGGTGATCTCCAGCTCCCCGCGCGCCGACGGGCGCAGGCGGCGGGCGAATGACGTGACCCGGTGGTCATAAAAATACAGCCCGGTCACGGCCCAGGGCGATTCCGGCCGCGTGGGCTTCTCCACAATGCCGGTGGCGTTGCCGGCTTCATCGAATGACACCACGCCGTAGCGCTCCGGATCGCGCACCTGATAGGCGAACACGGTCGCCCCGTCGGCGCGCGCGCTCGCCGCGCACAGCATCGACGAGAGATGGTCGCCATGGATCAGATTGTCGCCCAGCACCAGCGCGCAGCCTTCGCCGGCAATCCATTCCTCGCCGATCAAAAACGCCTGGGCGATGCCGTCCGGGCTGGGCTGCTCGGCATAGGAGATGCGAACGCCGAGATGCGCGCCGTCATGGAACAGACGCTGGAATTGCGGCAGATCCTGCGGCGTGGAGATCACCAGCACATCGCGGATGCCCGCCTGCAGCAGGGTGGAGAGCGGGTAATACACCATCGGCTTGTCGTAGACCGGCAGCAATTGCTTGGAGGTCGCCTGGGTGATCGGGTGCAGGCGGGTGCCCGACCCGCCCGCGAGAAGAATGCCTTTGCGGATCATGCCGTCACTCCCAATCTTTCTGCGGTTCCCAGTCTCTGGCCGTGATATTTCTGCGCGCGAATGCCCTCCCACCAGGCCCGGTTGTCCAGATACCAGTCGATGGTGGCGGCGAGCCCGCGCTCGAAATCATGCGCGGCCCGCCAGCCCAAAGCCGCCTCGGCGCGTGTGGGGTCGATCTCATAGCGGTTGTCGTGGCCGGGGCGGTCCGCGACGAAGCGGATCAGCCGCTCCCTTGCCCCCGACGGGCTCGGCAACCTTGCGTCCAGCAGGGCGCAGATCGTTTCCACCACATCGATATTGCGCCGCGGCTGGCGCGCGCCGATGCAATAGGTCGCCCCCGGCGTTCCGCTCTCGACCACCTGCAGCAGCGCCTCCGCATGGTCTTCCACGAACAGCCAGTCGCGGATGTTGCGCCCATCGCCGTAGACCGGCAAAGGCCGCTCCTCGAGCGCGTTGATCAGCATCAGCGGGATCAGCTTTTCCGGGAACTGCCAGGGGCCGTAATTGTTGGTGGTGTTCGAGACGATCACCGGCAGCCCGTAAGTGTGCCCCCAGGCGCGGACCAGATGGTCCGAGGCCGCCTTGCTGGCGGAATAGGGGCTGCGCGGATCGTAGGGCGTGTGTTCGTGGAACGGCGGGTCCTGGTCGCCCAAGGCGCCGAACACCTCGTCGGTGGAAATATGGTGGAAGCGGAATTGTGCCCGCCGTGCGCCCTCGAGCGTGGCGAAATAGGCCCGCGCGGCTTCCAGCAGCACGAACGTGCCGGTAACGTTGGTCTGCACGAAGGTGCCCGGCCCGTCGATCGAACGGTCGACATGGCTTTCCGCCGCCAGATGCATCACCGCATCCGGCTGGTGCGCGGCAAAGGCCGCGCGCATCGCCGCCGCGTCGCAAATATCCGCCTTGAGCAGCACATGGCGCTGGCTCTGCCCCGCCGCCGCCAGCGCGTCTTCCGACGCGGCATACGTCATCTTGTCGATATTGACGATCTCATGCCGGCCCGACGCCACAGCCCGCCTGACCACCGCCGACCCAATAAAGCCGCAGCCGCCCGTGAGGAGAAGCTTCATCTTTTATGACCCAAATCTGCTGACATCAAATGCGTCGTGTTCAATCAGACATTCTCGCCGCTGGCAATCGGGCCTGGCCCGCATGCCCGGACGCACCTTACGCCCTTTTTACTTCCCCACGCCGGCGCGCCGCCCCACAAGCCCCCATGCCTCAGGGGTTGCCAATTTACCCGGCCACATTAGTCTTTGGGGTCCATGAGATACAATGTCTGCGCCGTCGTCGTCACCTACAATCCCGACATCGCCGTGTTCGCGGACGTGATCGCAAAACTCGAAGAACAGGTCAACCAGATCATCATCGTTGACAATCATTCAAACAATTGCAGCGACATCGAAGCCGTCGCCCAGCAATCATCGTGCCGTTTCGTTTCGACTTCGGAAAATATGGGCATTGCCCATGCTCAGAACCTCGGCGTCGCCTATGGCATCGAGCAGAACGCCCAATATATGTTGTTCATGGATCAGGACACGATCCTGCCGGACGGCGCCGTCGATGATCTCTATGACATGTGCCGAGATCTGGAGGCCAAGGGCGTCAAGGTCGGCTCCATCGGGCACGCCTACCGCGACACGCATGACGGAAAAGTAAGCATCGCGGCGCGGGCACAGGGGCACAGGCTGATCAGGCGGGCCGCACCACCCGACACCGACACGCTCCTGGAAGCGGATTTCGTCATCGCCTCGGGCTCGCTGATCCCGATCCCGGCCTTACAGGAGGTCGGACTGATGGACGAGACACTCTTCATCGACCTCGTGGATGTCGAGTGGGGATTGCGCGCGCTCTCGCGCGGGTACCGAAATTTTCAAAGCCTGCGAAAAATCATGACCCATACATTAGGCAATGGGCGGATAAACCTGTTCGGGAAAAGCATCTCCCTGCATACCCCGATCCGCGATTATTACGTGATCAGAAACAGCATCCTCATGCTCGGCAGAGATTATGTCGGGCTGGCCTGGAAGCTGTACTTCTTTCGGCGGCTGTTCCCGTTTTTCATCGTGTTCGGCTTTTTCGCCAACCACAAAATGGCCCGCCTGCATTTCATGACCCGCGGGCTCATCGACGGCGTGCTTAATCGCGGCGGCCGATACGGGCAGCGCCCGGCGTAACCGCCGCCACGCGCGCCGAAGCGATGACGGCCGGTTCGGAGCGGGGCATTTGCCACGCTCCGAACACGCGCCGTTTCATGTCATTCAATCCGCCGCTTCGGCGCGTTGAGCGCCTCTTCAGCCCAGGCGGCGATTTGCAACGCCATTTTGTCACGTCCGAAGGGCGCGACGATCTGCAAGCCGAGCGGCAGGCCGTTTGCCGACCAGCCGGAGGGGATGGTGGCCGCGGGAACGCCCATGAAGGTCCAGGGCATGCAAAACACCGCGTCGCCGGTATAGTCGAGGCCGAACGGCGCCTCGCCGGTCGCCGGGATCGTGACAATGGCGTCGCACGGAGCAATCCAAGCCGCCAAGTCCCGCCGCAGGCGCTCCTGCAAGACGAGCGTGGCGCGATAGGCGCCCTCGGAAACGGCGCGCCCGTCGATCACGAGTTCCTTCAGCGCAAGGCTGCAGAGGGCCGGATATTGCTCGACCAGGCCGCTGTAATTCGCAGCGCCCTCATAGCGCGCCATTTGCATGGTGGCGTCGATGATCTCCTTCGTATCGACAGGCAGCTCCATATCCACCAATTCGCCGCCGGCCTTTTGCAGGGCCACCAGCGCGGCTTCGAAATTGCGTTGCTGCTCCACGTCGGCGAGGTCCCAGTTGCCGGTCCTGATGACCGCCAAGCGCGGGGCGCGCGCCTTTTGAAAATAGCTGTCCCAGGCCGCGCGCGAGGCCAGAGGTGCGACCAGACGCTCGGCAAAAATCGCCCAGGCGGCGGCCACATCCTCGACCTTGCGCGCAAAGAAGCCGATATGGTCGAGGGATCCGGCAAAGGGGTGGACGCCATCGCGCAACACGGCGCCGAAACTGGCCTTGAAGCCGACCACGCCATTATAGGTGGCGGGGCGGATGATCGAGCCCAGCGTCTGCGACCCAAGCGCCAGAGGCACGATCCCGGCGGCGACCGCAGCGGCGGAACCGCTCGATGACCCGCCGGGGCTGTAAAGCTTGTTCCAGGGATTTACCGTGGGGCCCGGATGGCGCCATGCGAATTCGGTGGTCACGGTCTTGCCGAAGACGATGCCGCCGAGCTCCCTGAGTTGCCGGACGATCCCGGCGTCTTCGGCCGGCCTGTGCCCGGCATAAATCGGTGAGCCGTTGGTCGTCGGCATGTCGTGCGTCGCGATGATGTCCTTCACACCCACGGGAATGCCGGCAAGCAGGCCTTGCTCCTTACTTGCAGACGGGTGGCTTTCGGGGAGATGCGCAAAGGCTTTCAGCCACGGCTCCAGCGCCGCCGCACGCGCGGACGCACGCGCGAGAACCTCGCCGGCCGGAATCGTTCCGCTTTGAATGTCAAAGATCGCGTCAAGAAGAGTGGGTACCGAGTCAGTCATTTTATCATCCATGCCGTTTCAGGGGCATTCTTACCCCTGAAACGGCTTACTTTCACTTTCAGGCTTTACTGGTGGCGCGCCGCTTTCGCGAACGTGTCGTCGACGGACTGCGCGTAGCTCACGGTGCCCGGCTTAACGTTGCCGACGAACACCTGCAAGGCCAGGGCATTCTGGAACGAAGCCGGCGATATGTCGGCGCTCGCGGGATAGACATGCTGGCTGATCAGGCGATCGACAGCGTTATCGACCACCGCCTTCGGCAAGGACGGAAATTCCTTTTCCGCGACCGTGCGCGCCGTGGCGGGCGACTTGTAGATGAGCGCCTCGGCCTCGTTCGTGGACGTCACGAAATCCTGCACCATCTTGGGCTTGTCCTTGATGGTGGACGCGAGCGTGTCCAGCACGGAAAACGCGTAGCCGCCAGGATATTGCGTGGCAAAGGAATAGACCGGCTTGTAGCCCGAGGCGATGCCCTCATCGACCTGCGGCTCGTAAAGCGCCGCCGCCGCGGCACGGCCGGCGGCCACGGGCGCCAGCTCGGTACCGATCTGCACCTGCTGAACCGACGTGGACGACATGTCCTTCTGCTTCAGAAGCCGTTGCAGGAGATAGGTGCTGGTCGACGGCGCCAGAGCGGTGGAAACCGTCTTGCCGGACAGGTCGGAGAGAGTCTGCACGGACGAATGCGGCGGCGTGATGATCCATACCGGCACGCCATTGACGACCATGGCAACGCTGATGACGCTGGCGCCCTTTTTGTCGGCGAGCACAGCGGTCATCGGATCCTGGAGGGAGAAGTCGGCATGGCCGCCGATCACCGCCGCGACCCCGGCCGCGCCGCTGCCGGCCGTAACTTTGCGTACATTCAAGCCGTTCTTGGCGTAAATACCCTCATCGATGGCGACATAAAGAGGCAGGTACTGAATGGACTGAAAAGCCTGGAACACCGTCACATCCTGCGTCTGTGCCCGGGCCGGGTGCGCCAGCAGGCCAGTTGCCAGAGTGAGGGCCAGGGCGCCACCGCCCAAGCGTTTCAACGCTTTGGTTTCCAAGAGACAATCCTTTCTTCGATGAGTTGAACGACGAACGTCAGAAGCGTGGCCATCAAAGTCAGGATGATGACGCCAAGCCAAACCGTGTTGAGATCGAACAGCGAGCCGGCGACGAAGACCTCGTGCCCAAGCCCGGCTTGAGAGGCGATGTACTCGCCCACGACCGAGCCGATCAGCGCGAAGCCGATATTCACGCGCAGAGTCGAGAAGATCCAGGGCAGCGCGCTGGGCAGGATCAGCTTGCGGAAGATCATGCTGCGCTCGGCCTTGAACGAACGGAACAAATTCAGCAGGTCGCGGTCGATTTCCCTTGCCGCGGCCGTCGAGGAGATCATGGCGACGGCGAAGGTGGAAATCGCCGCCAGCCAGATTTTCGATCCGGCACCCGAGCCGAACCAGATGATGATCAGCGGCCCCAAGGCGATTTTCGGGATGCTGTTGAGCAGGATGGAAAAGCCTTCGGCGACGCCGGACACCGCGGGGAGAAACCACAGCAGCAGGCCAAGCCCGGTGCCGAGCAAGCTGCCGATCGCCAGGCCGGCGAGCGTTTCATACAGGGTGATGAGCGTGTCGGACACGAGCGTCCCTTGCGTCAGCCCGGAATAGGCCGCGTTGTAAATGCCGAGCGGCGAGCCGAAGAGCTGGCCGTTCAGCCACTGACGATTCGCGGCCAGCTGCCACAGCGCCAGGAAACCAATGCAAACGAGCACGATGAGTCCGGCCCGGATCATCGACGCGGCGGACGGAAGCTTGACGGCCCTCTGCCGCCTGACGCCGACGCCCTCAACGGCCAAAGCATTGCTCATGACGCCACTCCTCTGCCCTGGTGCGCAACGGGGGCCCGAAGGGCGGCCCAGATGCGCGCGTGATACTGACGAAACTCCGGCGCCTCGCGCGACGTGACGGCGTTGCGGTGCTCGGCCAGCGTCAGTTCGATCGGGATATCCTGCTCGATGCAGGCGGGGCGCCCGCCGAGAACGACGACCCGGTCGCTCATGGCGATGGCCTCTTCGATGTCGTGCGTGACCAGCACGATGCTGGTGCCGAAACTGTCACGCAGGGCCATGACGTCATCCTCGAGCATGAGGCGCGTCTCGTAATCGAGCGCGGAAAACGGTTCGTCGAGCAACACCAGGGTGGGGTCGACAAGCAATGTCCGCGTCAGCGCCACACGCTGGCGCATGCCGCCGGACAGCGCGTGCGGATGCGCGTTCGCCACGCCGGAGAGGCCATAACGGGCCAGCATATCCTTGGCGCGCTCGACATCTTCCGGGCGCACATTCCTGTGGAGTTCGATGCCGAGCAGGGCGTTCTGCAGCACGCTGCGCCAGGGCAGCAGCAGATCCTTCTGCAACATGTAAGCGATGCGGCCGGACGTTCCGTCGTCGCGGGGGCCGACGGTGACCGAGCCATGCTGCGGGCTGAGAAGGCCCGAGATGAGATTGAACAAGGTCGTCTTGCCGGCGCCGCTGCGGCCGACGATCGACATGATCTCACCATGCGCGACGTGAAAATTGAGGCGATCAAAGATCTTCGTCGAGACGCCGTCGGCGGAGACAAACGCGTGACTGAGATCGCTGACACGGAGGCGGGCGGCCGCCGCGGCGCCAGGGCTCCACGGCGTGGAATTGTATTCGGAATTCAAGGAGGCTTGCTGCATGCCCAGCTGCAAGCATTCATCGTGCCAGATCCGGGAGCGCCCGGGGCGCATAGCCAAAAAGGACGCATTGTTACCCGCAATATTAACGTCACGACATAATCGGCAGCAGCTACCAAAAAATTTAAAATATTTGCCCGCCAAGACATCTCGTCGACCGGAAAGAACGCCCCCGAGCCGCTCAACATTTTGCCCGGCACTGACGATGGCGACCGTTTTATCGGCGCATCGCGCAAAATCGCACGAAGAACTGCACACAATTAACGCAAGCCGCCAAAATTTAGGCAAAACTCTCAGCGCGGCGGCATACAGGCACAGCAAAATCGCTATCGCCACAGACCGCCTGACAGGCATTCCGCGCCGTCACCATAATTTCAGAACGGCCATTCTTGCGCATTGTCCAAAATCGGCTTATTTCTTAATAAGGCTGAAAAAGATCAAAATTGAGACAAAGTGTCGTCTGACGCCAATGTTCGCCCGTCGTTAGGCTGGGCTGAAGGATTTTGGGGCGGACCGCGCTTCGCCCGAATGACTTGTTACGATGAGATTTTGCGGAGTTGATCGTGACTCATACGCCCATCTGGTCCGTGACAAACGGCCATATCGATCGCCAGAGCTTTCTGAAGAAAGCCTGGTGTCGATCCTTGAATATCGTCAAGGCGCGAGTCCGGATCTGGCTGCACGCGCGTGACGTCTCGCCGGTCCGGCTGCGTCCGGGCCTGAAGACCGCCCGGCACGTCGTCGTCATGCTGGTTTATAACGAGGCGCGGCGCATGCCGTTCCTGTTGCGCTATTACCGCGCGATGGGTTTCGAGCATTTCGTGATTCTCGACAATAAATCGACCGACGGGCTGCAGGAAAAGCTCGCCGCGGAGCCCGATGTCTCGCTGTTCTTTACAAAAGGCTCGTTCAAGAATGCGCGCTATGGCACGGACTGGATCAATCACGTGCTGTCGAAATACTGCGCAGGCAAGTGGATCCTGCATATCGACGCCGATGAGTTTCTGGTCTTTCCCCATTGCGACCGGCAGGGCATCTCCTGGCTCACCTCTTATATGGAGGAAAAGCGGCAGCCGAGCCTGCAATGCCTGATGCTCGATATGTATAGCGACAGGAAAATCAGGGAGAATATCTGCGCCATTGGCGAGGACCCCGCATCCATCTGCCCGTTTTTCGACGAGACCGGCTATGTGACCTATTACGACCCGCTGAACGAGACCTTGGCTATCAAGGGCGGCGTGCGCGGGCGGGTTTATTTTCCGGACAATCTCTGGAAGGGCCCGGCCCTCAACAAAACGCCCCTGGTGCGATGGCAGCGGCATTACGCATATCTGAAAAGCGCGCACGAGCTTTGGCCGGCCTCCGTCAATGGCGGCGCCCCCGTGCCCGGCGTGCCGCACGGAGTCCTGCTGCATTTTAAATTTCTCTCCGACCTCACCGAAAAGCTCGCCGCCGAAGCCATCCGCCAACAACACACCAACGAATATGACGCCTATTCGCAAAATGGCCGCCTCGCGGAAAACGGCCATGGTTTCATGTCGCCGCGCAGCCGCAAATATGACGGGTGGCGCTCCTTGCAGGCGGCGGGCCTGCTCGACGGCGCGGATCGCCTCGCGCCGGAGACGCATTCCGCACCCGATGAAGCGCAACCAGGGTCTGGCGCACGCGCCACCCGGCTGGCACCGACCCCGCCTTGATACCGGCGTTCGACGGGTCAGGCGCGCCCTCTGTCTTTCGCCAGCGCCTCGGCCCCGTCGGGCGCCCCGGCGATGTCCTCGGCCTTCGCCGTCACGCTGCGGATGGCGCCTCCGAATTTGCGGGCACACAATTCTCCTAGCTTATGCATGGCCAGCCCGATGAAAACCGTCAGCCCCCTTACGCTGTTCGACGCGAGGAAAATCGCATGCCGGCGGGAAACCGGCATGTGAGTCGCCCAATGCGTTTTGTAATCCGCGTCATGACGCAGCATGTCGAACTCGCGGCCGGTCTCGCAGGCCCACTTGGCCTGGTAATGGAGTAACAGCGTGCCCGGCGAGTAGCGCTGAAACGCCTGATCATGGGCTATGATCAGCCCCTCCATGAGCGTCGGCCCCACCGCATTCAAAGACGCGGCGGCGGGACGGCCGCCCACCTTGACGAAGGCCACGAGCGGGGTCGCGCGCAAATCGGTGCGATGCGCCAGGGCGATGTAAAACGCCTCGATCTCGCGGGCAATCAAGGTGCCGGCATCGATGCCCCGCTCGACCGCCCAGCGTCTCTTGCTCTCAAACACCCATTTCAGGATCTGTTCCGCATCTTCGGCAGTCTGGCACCAGCCGAACTCCACATTCTGCTGCTCGGCGAGCAGGCGCTTCAATTGCCGGTCATGGCCATGGCGCACCGCGCGCGACCGGGAGGCGATGAAATCCCCCCAGGTCGGGAAATTGTCGAATTTGATCGCATAACGGCGCGCCCCTTCGCTGCCCCCCGCGGCCCGCAGGCGCGCCGGCAGCCGCCGAATGATCCAGGGCAGCGCCCAATTTGAGATCACTTTCTGCAGCTCGGTGTCATCGTCGGTCCAGTCGAGCACGAAAATATCCGCCCCCGCCCGCATGAGGGCGCGGATGGCGGCGCGGAGACAATCCGCCGACACGTCGTCCCGCGTCAGCGGCCCGCCGCGATCGGCGCCGCCGCCGCACCGCAAATCGTATGCCATGCGGACCCAGCCTTTGCGCCGTATGAAAAGCGGCCATAACAGAGCAAGACCGGCATCGTCGCAAACCTTGATGACGCGGATTTTCGCGCCCTCCGCAAGCAGTTTGGCCGCCGCCAGCTCGGCATAGCGATAGGTGAGACCCACCGGGTGGCACCGTGACTCGCGCTCCAGCCGCGTCCACGCGGGATGCAGCTCGGCGAAGGCCGACAAGTCCCGGACCTGAATGATTTCGTGCCTCACGGCCCCTCCACGAAAGCGCCCCAGACCTCGGCCCCAGCGCCCATTTTTCGTTAATATCGTTGCGTTTCAGTTAAGAGCGACAGAGCGTTTTTGCAAATCGGCTCATGAAAATTTCTGGGCGGCTCAGAGGACACGGCCGGCTGCCGCACATCGCGGCAAATGTTCCGGCGCTGCGTTACGAGACGGAATTAAGAAAGGAAGCGGCCGCTTTTTGAAAAAAGCGGCGCAAAAACTTT